>Ga0307513_10011743_pt1 | contig 10861 bp, 8 predicted proteins | sample 15_EM_MG_FD_202174 | JGI IMG/M metagenome (GOLD analysis project Ga0307513, IMG submission 202174) | Populus trichocarpa ectomycorrhiza microbial communities from riparian zone in the Pacific Northwest, United States - 15_EM | ecosystem: Host-associated > Plants > Roots > Unclassified | place...
TAGCTTAAGAATACCTTAATGTTAGAAAAACAAAATGAACAAATACCTATTAATCTTTTTTTTGTTAGGTGTAATTGAAAAATATTCCGATTAAAAAATGACTTTAGTATAAGATTTAGGTTCTTTTCATATCTTTTTCTTTTTTGATAAATTCAACTAAGACCAAAAAAACTCTTATCTTAATTCAAATTTATGGCAAAATCGGATAATTCCTCATATATAACCTTAATGATTTTATTTAAAGAGTATTTTACTATAATAAATAAATAATTCAAAAAAATTAAATAAAAAAAAAGCACCAAAAGAATGAGGCTAGACCTGCGCACTTGGCTAATTAAAAAAGCCAAGTGCTTGTGGGCTTAGAATGTCAAGCCCACGCGTCTAGCCTATTGAAAAAAAGTATAGGCATGTCTAGGTCTGGAAGATTCGGCTCGCATGTCTGGGCTTCTTCTTCTTCTTTTTAAATCCAAACACATGACATATTGTTTTTTAAAAGCAAATATTGTGTCGTCCTTTATAAATAATTAAGGTCACCTTCGTTGTATAGTTTCAAAACCTGAAACTGACCTGGCCGAACCTGATCCTGGACCAGTTTGGGTTGAAGAATAAATGGGTGGTGGAATAGACTCGATTTGATCTAGTCAAAAATCCAGGTTGACTCGCAACCTGGTTAACCTAATGAAACTTTGGCCAAATTCGATCCAAACAATTGATAGATTTCTTTGAAAAAAACTAGGTTTTTGACCTATAACAACTTCATTAATGTCAACATAATTCAATAAGCTTTTAAAGAAGGAACAGGGGCTAATCTTCCTTTTACTTTTAGGTTGATAAAGGAAAGAATAAGACAGATGAAGCAGAAACGAAGAAGTGGCTGGCCATGAGAGAAAGGAGCTTTTTAAGCAACTCAACCAAGATAAGCCAAGTACCAAAGGTTTATTAGGGAGACAGATTGAAATATTTAGAGATGAAGGAAGATCAAAAACAAAGAAGAAGAAGAAGAAGAAGAAGAAGAAGATTGAGTAAAAAGAGATTTCTAGAAAGTGAAAATCTTGATAAAAAATATATTAGGGTTTTATTTGGGCTTATCAAGCCCAACAAGATATAAATGGGTTTACAAGCCCATGTTCTTCTGGTTTTGTTTGGGTTTTTACAAAATCTCTCAATTGCTAAAAATATTTTTGGATTTTAAAAACTATTTTTGTTTGCTGAAAAATCAAGACAGGGGTATTTTGGATTTTAAAATCCAAACTTGAACTCATTTTTTTTAGCAAAACACCTCGAATACACCATATGAACTTCAATAACCTTATTTAGAACCCCAAAACACCCTATAATCATTCTAAAAACTCAAGATAAAACCGAATTTAAACAAACTTTACGGTTTTTGATCTATTTTTTTCAAAATAATTAAAGGATCAAACCACCTCCATCAAACTCCTTTCTTTAAGATGAACTCATTACTATCAAGATGTTAGTTTTTACAACAAAAAAGTGGCTGACTGGAACATTCTCTCTCCTCAACTTTTATGAAAAAATTCTCTCTTTTTTCCTAACTATAAGGGATTTATACATAAGGAAAATAAAGTTTAGGATCGAAACATAAACATGAAAAACTATACGGACCAAACATGAAGAATTCTAAAAATCCAAGGACTAAAATGTAATTTTTTATGCAAAAAAACCTCAATTTGGTATTTTTTTTATTTTACTATTCAAATAAACAGGAAAAGATCTATACCTTTTAGTTTATAGTGTATTATGATGACTTTAAATACACTCATATGATATGTGCAACTTCTTAAGCCTAGTTATATGCTAATTGCATGCTCTATTTTATGTTTAACTATATATCTATATACCTTCATTTAGTATGAAATATATTTATTACAATATTAATATTATACTACCTATTAATTATCAATTAAGAAAAGCATTGATTGATAATTAAATCAAGATTTTATATCTCCTATATTACATGAAAAATTGAATCAAACATCATCCTTGAACATAATAAGATGATTGCTAGTTGAAGAGATATTTGTGATGTGATTGTATTTATGATTTTTGGTTAAGGAGATATCTTTAACATGCCCTTGTAAGATGGTGCTTCCATCGAAAACACCGATCTTGATCTATAGAAAGCCTAGAAGTTATCGAGAGGGAGGCTTTTTAATGCATCACTAAGTTCATTTTTGGTTGAAATATGATTGATTTGAAATCAACCTTGATTAACCTTCTCATGAACAAAATGGTAATCAAGCACTAAGTGTTTCATTCTTGAGTGAAATATAGGATTGGTATAAAAATACATGGCACCAAGATTATCACAATAAATGATAGATGACTTAGTACTTGAGAAACCAAGTTCACTTAGTAAAGATTGAAGCTAAACAAGCTTAGTAGTGGTGGCAGTAATTACTCTATGTGTTGTTTTAGTAAAAGACTAAGAAACAATGTTTTAGTAAAAGACTATGTGTTGCTTTCAAGTACTCCAAGATATTAAATTGGAACCAAGATTGATCATATGAGCCAACAATAAGGTAAAATTATCCTTATCTCCATTATAGTCTACATCAGTATAGGTAGTGAGAAGGAAGTTGAGATTTTATAAGTTATAAACCATGAAAGATAGTTAGTTTGAAATAGCAAAATATGCATTTGACAGAAGCCATAGTGATTGTGGTGAAAAAAAGATCATCGATGTAAACAAGAAGGTAGGATAAGACACCACCATTCTTATAAATAATATAAGGAAGCATCTGCTTGAGAGTTGATAAAGCCATAAAAAAGAAAAAAATTATGAACTTTGATAACAAGCTTAGGGAGCTTGCTTCAATCTATAAAGTGCTTTTATTAAATGAAAAACATGATTAGACTGCTCTAGATCAATAAAACCTTGAGATTCTTTTACACAAATCTCTTAATAAAGACTGCCTTGAAGAAATGCATCATTCACATCAAGTTGATAAATAGGCCACTTATGTGATAAAGAAATGGCAAGTTTAATTCGAATGAAAGTAAACTTAATGATAGGACTGAATGTTTTTGTATAATCCAATCCACGTCATTAGTGGAATCCCTTAGCAATATATCAAGCCTTAAGATGCTCAATTGAACTATTTGAGTGGTGTTTGATTTGAAATACCCATTTAAAGCCAATTACATTATATTATGGTTAAAAAGGAATAAAATCCTAGGTGTTATTACAAAGCAATACATTGAACTCACTAGCATGCATGGTGGCCTACCATTATAAATATTTGAGGGCAATGGTGTCAAATGTTGGTTTTATAGATGGTGTTTGGTGACATTAACGATGCGCTTTTTGAAGATGTTATTTTGTGACCTTATAGTCATTGAATGGATGTGAGATGGTTTTTCTTGAACAAGTGTTGTGTTAGTTGGAGAGAGATGATTATCAAACAAATTGAATGATAGCTAGAAAATGATGAGGAAATGTGCAATTATGTTTGGGTTGATATATAGTTGTGAGAGGAAGAGACAATATGACATGATCAGATCATAAAAGTGAAAGTTTCCATTATTGAAGTAGATGCTGGTAGAGCAAACATGACTAGAAAAGGTTCTAGAAATTAAAGGATATGATAAGTACCTAGTTTAGAATCAATATCAGCCAACCAATAAGGCATAGACAAACTATGTGGTGGGTTAGTGTTAGAGAATGAAAATGAGAGTTAGATAACAAATTTATTTATTGTTTTGTCAAAACAAATATAAGCACTTTGAATTAGGATAACTAATAAAAACATAAACACAAGATCTAGCTTGAAGTTTGTTATGAGTGTAAGGTTGAAATCAAGGGTAACATATACAGCCAAAAGTGCATGACTTTTTAATGCTAGAGAAGGAAAATGAGTTAAATAAAAAAAATTTATTTATTGTTTTGTCAAAACAAATATAAACACTTTGAGAATTAGAATAACCAATAAAAACACAAGGACGAGATCTAGCTTGAAGTTTGTTTTGAGTGTAAGGTTGAAGCCAAGGGTAACATACACAACAAAAAATGTGTGACTTTTTATAGTTAGACAATTGATTATATAGTTCTTTAAAAGTAGATTTTATATCTAAAAATGGTGTTAAAAACATTTATTTAGTTGCACTGCTATTTTAAAAGTAAAAGACTAGAATATTGAAGGCTTGGTGAAGTAAGGGGAGCCTAATGTCAATAATATAACGATGTTTACGTTCAACAACATCATTTTATTGATATTTATTAGGTAGTGTGATAATATAAGTAATATAAAATATAAAAAATAAAGTTTTTTAGTTAATGTGATAATATAAGTAATATTAATGCTCACCACCACCATCAAAGTAAACTATAAAATTTTTTATTGAGAAGTAAATTTCAACAATTGCCTTGAATTAGGAAAGATAATGTAGATATCATACTTGTTTTATATTGGATAAAGCTATTTTTTTATTAAAATAATTGATAAAAATAACATAGTAGCAAAAACCATCGATTGAAGTTGATAGGGTCATCACTATATGCTAGATCAAATGGATAAGAGCCTGTTTGAGATTGTGATAGCAGTGACAGTTTAAAGTGTTTTTCACTTAGAAATATATTAAAATAATATTTTTTTATTTTTTAAAAATTATTTTTGATATCAGTACATCAAAACAATTTGAAAACATAAAAAAAAATACAATTTATGAAAAAAAAATGAATTTTGAGGGAATGTGGTTTGCACCGCGTTCCCAAACATGCTAAACAACTTACAAGTGTTAGAAGTACCAAACGGAAGTTGATAACTTTTATTGTATAAGCAAGACTCACATGAAAAGGACTTAGTGGGTGTTTGACGTTGCGGCTGCGGCTGCGGTTGGAAGCAAATACGAGATTGAAGTGTTTGGTTAACTTTAACCACACTTTTATTTCACGTGGGTCCCACTCAAAAACTGAGGACTAACATCGGTTTGTGAAAAGCAATTTACAATTGCTTTTTTATGTCCGTGTTTCTTCTTTCTCTCACCGACACTGCTAATTAACATTGCAAAACTTTCCCAACCCGAGGTCGTCTCCTTTGTTCCCTTCCCCTCTGTTCCCTTGATCTGGACGAAGATTGATGAAGATTGACGCAAGAGACAGTGTTCATCCTTGTTCCCCGTTGTCCTTCTTCTTTCAAACAAAGATTTGATCTGGACGAAGATTGATGAAGATTGACGCAAGAGACAGTGTTCATCCTTGTTCCCCTTTGTCCTTCTTCTTTCAAACAAAGATTTGTCACCTTCCCCGAAATAATTTATGCCGAGAGGTCTTCATTGGTTCGGTTTACAGAAAAACAAAGCACATTCGTGCTAGGAAAAGTCACACGAGAGAGAGACCCGTAAGTGAGCCTGATCTCTATCTTCAATTGTTTTTTTTTTATTTAGCTCTAAATTTTTAATTTTTGTGTTGTTGATGAAATCTGTTTACTGTGCGTAAGTATATGTTGTTCTGCGTTGAATATGTTTTTATAACAATAAGTCATGTTCTTTAGTTTCTTTATTTAATTCTTCGTGTTTCTTTTTTTCTGTTTTGGTTTTGTTTTGACTGGTTCATGAGCTTAAAAAATGGTAACTTGTTTTTGAAATCTTGATTTTTTAATGGAAATTGTCTTTTGAGGAAATGACTTAGTTGCCATTTTGGGTTTTGAGCATTGATTTGGAGATTTTATCCGATTTATGGATCAATTTTTGACTTTTTAACTCCTATGGGGCTCTTTTTTATTTTAATCTACCATTCAAACTTCCTGTGTTTTCCTTAGACTTTGTTGATCTAATTTCTTGGTAATGTTGGCGGATTTCAAGATTTCTGGTAATTTCTTCTGTCTTTTTATGTTTAGTTTTTCCTGGTGGTGATCTCGATTTCTTGAAAGAATTGTGCTTTAGTGTGTGTATGTGTGATGTTTGAATCTTTATCTCCTCATTTCAATTTTGTACTCATTTTTTATTAAGTTTCTGTTTTTGAAGTTATAGTATAATCATCCGTATTTTGTTAAAGACGTGCACTTCAGTTTCTAGAGAACTTCATTTGAATCTTGGTCTTATCATATTGTTGGTGCAGAACTTTGGATTTAAAAAAAAATAATATATTTTTAAATGTTTCATCCACAATCTCTAGCAATTGTAGAAAAAACAGTATGATTGTTTGATTTCAAGTATATCTCTGTCTTTTTTCGTTTGATATAGAATTCGGGTTTACCCTAAGAATGTGTGGTTAAATCCACGGTTATATTTGTCCTTTCAAGTAGTTGATATTATTGATTGTTTTCTTTGGTTAAATGTTTTAAAAGATACCATGGAAGGTCTTGAATCTTTGGATAAGACTGCTTGGACAAAGGAAATGTTGTATATATTTTGTGATCTATGCATTAAGGCCAATGATATGGGAATGAGACCTAATACTCATTTTGATAAAACAGGGAGGAAATTTCTTATAACATCATTCAAAGAATAAACTGGCAATGCATTCACGAAAACACAATTGAAAAACAAATAGGATGGATGCAAAAAAAATTGAAGGATATGGACAAAGCTGGTTTCTGAAACTGGTGTCGACTGGAGTAGTGAATTAGGAACAATTTCAGTTAGCGATGAGTGGTGCAAAGCAAAAATTCAGGTTAATTCCTCATCATCCTAACAATTTCATTTCTTGTTGTCAAATTTTAAAAAAAAAATGTTCAATGCATGATCCTACATTACTTACTTGTACTTATTATATGTAGGAAATTAGAGAAGCCAAAAAATTCAGACATAACGGTATTGAACTGTCTTTAAAGATTAAATTTGACAAAATGTATTCTAACATTATCACAACTGGAGAGTTTGCATGGGCTCCTTCGTCAGGAGTACTTGGTGGGAATGATGTCAATCCTGGCACAAGCAAAGTCAACATTGATGGTGCTGATTTCGAAGAAGGAAGCAGTGATTCAGAATATGGGATTTCAAATTTGGACACTGACATGTCTCGAATGGATTGTAGGGTGAATATGTCAAGCAGCAAGCAACACAAAGAGCAGTGGCAAAAGAAAAGAACGAGATCCTTTTGATGTTCGAGGTAGAAAGAAAAAAACGTCTGGAATTGGTGTTCAACTACTGTCAAGGTGGGATTAACTACTTGAAAGTATGTCGACTAAAAGTGATTCAACTTCTTTGAATATAGATCGACAAGGTTGTAGTATTCCCGAGGTGATGGATGAGCTCTACTCAATTCCTGGAGTTTCAATTGATGATGATTTTCACGACTTTGCTTCGGAGTATCTTAGTTTAAGAAGGAAAAGAGAAATGTGGTCCAGTATGGGTGATCTTGAACAGAAGTTGAAATGGTTGCAGCGAATGTATGCACGAAGTAAACGTGCTTAGCTGACATGGTATGATTTCATTTTCTTAAATGTTAATCAATTAACTAAAGTCGAGTGCTAGCTCAATGTACTGTGTGAAGTGATTTGACATGATTGATAATTTATTTCTATATGTTTATTTTATTTTTGCAGAATAATATGATGATAGTTTTGAAAATAGTAGTTTGCAGTTGCAGAAGTTCGTTCGAGTAATTGTATTACTCCATATTTTGTGTTGAGAGATATGGGCATATCCATTGCGGTTAGTTTTTTACTGTTGTTGTATTTATGGACAACTTTCACGTGAGATAGCGGACTGTTGTGTTGCGGGTATGTTTGGTTTTTAAATTAATATTTCAGAGATTGGTAGGTGTATTTATCAACTTTTTATGTTGGTTATCGGACTGTTGAGGTGCATGTATTTTTTTTTCGAATTAATATTTTGAAGATTAGTCGGTGTATTTATGGACTTTTTACGTTGGTTATCGGACTATTGAGGTGCGTGTATTTTTTTGAATTAATTTTTCAGAGATTAGTCGGTGTGTTTATGGATTTTTCACGTTGGTTATTAGACTGTTGATTTGCACGTATTTTTTTTCAAATTAATATTCCAGAGATTATCTGCTGAATTTAAGTCAATGTAAACGGGTAATATTAATTGTCAGTATAACTATTTACGATAGCAGAAAATAAATGGTACAACAGTTAAAGATAAAAGTTGCAAATGAAAATGATGCATGTGATGGTTTCAGAGTGCAAAAATTAAAAACATATAAGGACAAAAAATAAAGAATAATGGAAACCAAACAATGGGGCCAAAGCATCTTGAATAATTGGGAGAGGACAATAGCTTTGTTGGAATTACGTGAAAGTTTGAAAATGTTGCCTGCAAAAGAACATGTATATGTACTTATTACAACTCAAACATGTAATAACACAATTATTTTAAAAGCACAATATTTCAAAAGAGACGTAGACATCATTTCAATTTTTCTATATAAGGAGGGATGTGTGTTTAATGTTTTGCAAAATGACATAATTTCCTTTAGAACAAACCTCTCAATTGCATTTCATACAAGCAAGTGGAACACCTTCTTTTTTGGCTTTACAGGTATGTAATAAATGATTTCTCACCAATTCTTTGATTTCAATTTTTTTTAACTTAATGATATGTAATTATTTGTAGTATTTTTTTAACAACATACCAATTTTTTTTATTTACATGTAATTGAAGATATGAATGATCCATGATTTAATGTCATATTTAACGAAGATTTTGATGACGCTTATGATAATGTAATGAACCACATTGTAGACCACATTAATTATCATAATAGTGAAGGTAGTGGTGCCACAGTTGCTAAAGTTGGTGATGACAGTGATGGAAACGACGACGACAACGACAACAACAGTAATGATGATGAAGATGATGGTGATGGTGACGATGAAAGTGATGATGATGATGAATTTATTTTAAGGAGGCAGTTTGATATGAATAAATTAATGATATGTACGGTTTGAGCTATAAATATGTATTATATTAATTATATGCATAAAGAACCATGTATGGTTTCATACAACACAGAGATGCGTTGGTTGAATGAGGTTTTAAGAGGTCATTGGAAACGATGTGTTAACATGTTTAGGATGAAAACAACCACTTTGTTGAGTTTGTGCAATGATTTAGAAATGCATCATGGCTTAAAACCTTCACGAAGAATGAGCGTTATTGAAAAGGTGACAATGTTTCTATATACAATAACAGTAGGGGCGTCAAATAGGGAAGTGCAGGAGAGATTTCAGGTTCCAAAGAAGTCCTGAAATCATTATGTTTGTTTGCTGTAGAAGTCATAAAACCAGTAGATCCACAATTTATGAGCACACCAAGAGAAATTGCAATGAATCCAAGATATATGCCACATTTCAAGGTAAGACGAATTTCTTTTTAATATGAAATATTTTATTAAAGTTTATGATTACTTTTTTTTTTGCTTGTAGAATTGTGTCAGTATAATTGATGGTACACATGTTTGTGCCTACATATCAGCTGATAATCAAATTCTATTTATTGAGAGAAAAGGTGTACCAACACAAAATGTCATGGTCGCTTGTAGTTTTGACATGCAATTCATATTTGTGTGGGCAGGAAGGGAAGACAATGCACACGATACACGTATTTTTCTTGAAGCTATTGACAATAGTAGTATAAAATTTCCAAAACCACCATAAGGTTGTGATTTGAAATAAATTGCAGACTTGGTAGATGAAGGTATATAATTTTTTTTTTTAGTTTTGTAATAAATTAGCATGTTGTGATTATTTGCAGGGAAATACTATTTGGTTGATGCTGGATATCCCAATGAGTATGGGTATTTGGGTCCTTATAAAAGTGAGAGGTATCACTTACAAGAATTTAGGCGTCGTGGACAACCAAGTGGTTGTGAAGAAGTGTTTAATCGTGCACACTCATCACTACGTAACGTGATCGAACGTTCTTTTAGGGTATGGAAACAAAGGTGGAGAATTTTGCAAAACATGTCTGCTTATCCATATAAAACGCAAGTTGAGATTGTAGTTGCATCAATGGCACTACATAACTATATTAGAAGGAGATCGCAAGATGATGAGGTTTTTTTCAAGTATGATCGTAATCCCAATTTCATTCCAGATGACTTTTTACTTGGTATTGTACCTCACTCAAATATTCGAGGATCACATAGGCCTTCACGTATGGATTTTGTACGAGATGGAATTGCAAATAGTTTGATGGGACAATAAAAAACTTTTATTAATGTACAAGGATTATTCATTTTGTTGTGTAATTATAATTATAAAACAACAATGTTTTGCCATTATATATATATATACACACACACACACACACGTCTATGTATGTATAGAGGTGTGTATATATAGATGTATGTATAGATGTATGTATATAATTATAATGTCTTTTTAAGTAATTTTACAATCAAACCTCATACAAAAAACATATTAACCAAACACAGCAAACTGCTTTTTTTCAACCATAATTTCAATCATAGTTTTAACCAAACATATCAAAATTAAAAACAAACCTCACAAAAAATATTTTTTATTAAACTATTTTTTTTAAATCATAACCACAATATCAAACAGACTTTTAATATTAGCTGAGAAAATAGAAATGAAGAGAATGGTTGTGATAGGTCCCAGTCAAAGCTATTACAATTGCTAAATAGATAAAGTTCCTCTCAGGGTGAGGATGAACCACAATAATTGATACTCTGAAAATATATCCCCTTTACTGCATAATGAAAAGGTTAAAATACATAAAGAAGAAACAACTTCTCCTGAACTTACGACCTCAACTACTTAAAACAAGGAATTCAAATGGCTACTGTTAATGAAATAATAGCTAACAGCCTTCCAATGGAATGATGCCAGCAAATCCTCTAGCAACTAGTGTTTTCTCCACATCCCCTGTATGTGGCACATTCTCCTCTGCTTATGGCACGTCCTTCTCC
>Ga0307513_10011744_pt1 | contig 10860 bp, 11 predicted proteins | sample 15_EM_MG_FD_202174 | JGI IMG/M metagenome (GOLD analysis project Ga0307513, IMG submission 202174) | Populus trichocarpa ectomycorrhiza microbial communities from riparian zone in the Pacific Northwest, United States - 15_EM | ecosystem: Host-associated > Plants > Roots > Unclassified | place...
GCCGCAGTCGTCGAGCAGGCCCGCCTCCTTGTCGCCCGGCGCGCCCTCGCATGGGTAGGTCGCGCCGTGGTAGTTCGGGTTGCGCACCAGCACGTGGCGGCGATCGGCGTCGTATTCGACCGCCATGAACGGGCCGGTGCCGACCGGCCACACGTCCAGCTTCAGGCCGTTCTTCGCCATGCCGGGCTGGGCATAGAACTTGTCGGCTTCCCACGGAATCGGCGCCGTGAAGGTCAGCGTCATCCAGTACTTCCACTGCGGGTACTTGCCCTTGATCCGGATGCGATAGCTGTACTTGTCCAGGGCCATTGCACCCGCCAGCGGGTACTGGCGGAAGTCGAGGAAGGGCTTGTCCAGCGCCGCCGGGTCCAGGCCCTGGCGCAGCTTCTTGTCTTCGGCGCGGATCAACGCGCCGTAGTCCTTCAGGCCGATCACGTACTCCGAGAAGATGCCGTAGATCGGCGCCTCGATGCGCGGCGTCGCGTGGCGCTTGAGCGCATAGACGAAGTCGTCGGCGACGAGCTCGCGCGTGCCGGTCTGCGCGAAATCCTGCGGCCTGTGCTTGTCGCGCGTCTGCGCGGCCGTCAACGCGTGGTACAGGTACTCGCCCTTCGCGTCCTTCGCGAACGCCGGGTGCGGCGCGTACAGGATGCCCGGCTTGATGTGAACGTCGTAGTCGCTCTCGGCGACCAGCTCGCCGGGCGCGTCGGCGGGCAGCGGCTTGCCGTCCTTGTCGAGGTACTGCGGTGTGGCAATCTCGAGTGCCGATTTCGGCACCACTTCGTAGGGCCGCTTCAGGTAGTGGTAGGCATAGGGCGGCTCGTAGACCGCGAACATGAACTTGACCTCGTCGAGCGCGTACGAGGCGGTCGGATCGAGGTGGCGCGGCGAGCGTTCCTGGAACGCGACGAACAGCGTGTTGGTCGATTCGCTGCCGCGCGGGTTGGGGCTGTTGTCGCAGCCGGCGAGCAGCGAAGCCAGGCCCAGCGCAAGAAGCACCGGCCATCCGCGCGCGCGCCGCAGCGTCGCTGCTGGCGCACCCCGTCCTCCACCGCGCATGCCGATCTCTCCCCTTCTTCGCAGACACGACGCAGGCTTGCGCGCCGAACCCCAAAAAACATGCCCGCGGTGGGCGCCGGCTTGTGGCCGGGTCAACGCGAGGCAGCGGCGGATTGTACGGTGGCGGCTTCAGCCGTGCCCGGCGTGATCGTGGACATGGTCATGATGAGCCCCGCCGGCATGCCGGTGGTCCCAGCCGATCAGCGCGTCGCGCCCCTGCACCAGCAGCGTCACGCGGGCGCCGACCGGCAGCGTCACCTTGGTCGCCACATGGCCGAACGGCAGGCCGGTGAGGATCGGTGTCTTCGTCAGCGCGCGCAGCTGCTGCACGACGGTCTTCAGCGTGAAGCCGCGGTCGTGCGGCGCCTTGCGCCAGGCGCTGAACTGGCCGAGCACGACCGCCTTCTGCGCGTCGAGCACACCGGCCTGCTGCAGCTGCAGCAGGTTGCGCTCGACCCGGTACGGGTGTTCGTTGACGTCTTCGAGGAACAGCACGCCGCCCTTGATGCGCGGGAAGTAGCGGGTGCCGAGCATCGAGTTGACGACGCACAGGTTGCCGCCCCACAGCGTGCCACGCGCCTCCAGCCCGTCGAAGCCGGCTTCGGTGCGAAAGCCGACTGCTTCGAGCGCACCGCTCATCGCCTCGAGAAAGCAGTCGCGCGTGACCTCGTCGACGCCGCCGGCATCAATGCTGCGGCCGAAATCGTCGCAGGCCAGCGGGCCGGCCCAGGTGACGGGCCTGGCGCCGGCCTTGGTCTGCGCCAGCAGGCCGAGCTGCAGCAGCGTTAGGTCGCTCTGCCCGACCCAGCGCGTGCCGTGTTCGATGCTGTGCGCGATCAGCGCCCAGTCGATCCGGTCGAGCAGCCGCGTCAGGCCGTAGCCGCCGCGGCTGGCCAGCGCGATCCCGGGCGCCTGCCGCGCGACGCGGTGCAGCGCGGCCAGCCTCACGTCGTCGGCGCCGGCGAAACGCTGGTGACGGGCCAGCGCCGATTCGTCGATCTGAACCTCGAAGCCGTAGGACTTGAGCCGCTTCGCGGCGAGCCGCAGCGGCGCCGCCTTCACGAGCACGCCGGCGGGCGAGAACAGGGTCAGCAAGGTCATCGAAACGTTCACGGTGACGGCGGCACGGCCTCGATCTCGGTGGCCTCGCCGGCCGGGATCTCGGGGATGTCGTCGGGCACCGTGTCGGGCGCCGCGCGACGCTGCCGGTACTGTTCGCGCTTCTCGGCGAAGAACCCGCGCAGCAGCGCGGCGCACTCGCCTTCGAGCACGCCGCCTTCGAGCGCGGTGTGGTGGTTCAGCTGCGGCTGCTCGAACAGGTTGACGACCGAGCCGGCGGCACCGGTCTTCGGATCGCGGGCCCCGAACACGACACGCTTGAAGCGCGCGTGCATCAGCGCCATCGCACACATCGCGCAGGGCTCGAGCGTCACGTACAACTCGCACTCCGGCAGCCGGTAGTTGGCGAGCAATTGCGCGGCATGGCGCAGCGCGACGATCTCGGCATGCGCGGTCGGGTCGTGCTCGGTGATCGGGCGGTTGTAGCCGGTGGCGATCACCTGCATTCCGTCGGCAGAGCGGCGCATGATCACCGCGCCGACCGGCACCTCGCCGACCAGCCACGCGTTCTGCGCCTGGTCGAGCGCAATGCGCATCGCCTGCTCGTCGGCGACGCTGGTGAAGCCCCCTTCGGCGCTTCGCGCCGGTCCCCCAGGGCCACGCAGGGGCCCCTTCGTGGCCCCTGGGGAGCGAGCGCCTTGGGGCGGCCCGGCGGCGCTCATCGCGTCAGGGTGCGGAGCGGGCGCTTCGATCGACACCCTGCTGCAGCGCGCGTTCGGTGCTTTGCTTGAACTGCTGCTGGATGTTCTGCGCCTGCTGCGGCACCGTCAGACCGCTCGCGTCGGCGGCGACGCCGCCCGGCATGCCGCCGGGGATCGCGAGCATCGCGCCGTCGCGGTCGCCGCTCGCCGCGCCATCCTGCGGCGCGCTCGCAATCTGGCTGATGCGCGTCGAGACGCCGCTGCTGCTGAGCGCCTGCAGCTGCTTCTTTGCGACCGTGCCCATGATCGCCAGCACGACCAGCAGCGACAACACTCCGAAGATCATTCTCATGGTCCACCTCCGTTCCGTCAGCGCGCGGCTGCCGAGGCCCGATTGTCTATCGTGCCCGAGCATATCGGATGCACTCGAGCGTGCAATTCAGCCGCGCAACGGCAGGCGCGCGAGCAGCTCGTGGCGGCTGCGGCCGATCAGGCTGCGCACGAGGACGAATTCGCCCGCGGTCCAGCCGATCGGCTCGATGGCGCGCTCGGCGACGCGCCGATCGTCGTACAGCAAGGTCAGGTGCGGGTTGAAGTGCGATCCCGCGGCGCGGCCGAGCCCGGCACCAGCCATCGCCGCGGCCAGCGCGTGCTGAAAGCCCGTCAGTGCGAGCACCGCCGCATCGCCCAGCAGCACCAGCGGCATGTTGTGCGACTTGCGCGTAAAACTCGCGACGCGGTCGAACCGGAGCTCGAACGGCGCGGTGGTGGTGACGGTCTCGGCAAGCGCGCTGGCCGCATCGACGACGTCCTGCGGCAGGCCGGCGAAGTCGCCGACATGGTGCAGTGAAACATGGTAGCGCTCGCGCCCCAGCGGCTTGCCCCTCAGCGCGTGCTCTTCGCTCAGCTCATGCACGAGCCGATCGATGCGGGCGATGGCCTGCGCGTCCGGCAGGATCGCGAAGAACAGGCGATCGCTGGTCGGCCGCGGGGCCTCGAAACCCGTCAGCGCCAGCTGCTCCGGCATCGCTGCGCTCACTCCCACTCGATCGTCGCCGGCGGCTTGCTCGAGACGTCGTAGGTCACGCGGTTGATGCCGCGCACCTCGTTGATGATGCGACCGGACACCTTCTTCAGCAGCGCGTACGGCAGCTCGGCCCAGTCGGCGGTCATGAAGTCGCTGGTCTGCACCGCGCGCAGCGCGACCACGTAGTCGTAGGTGCGGCCGTCGCCCATCACGCCGACGCTCTTGACCGGCAGGAACACCGCGAAGGCCTGGCTCGTCAGCGCGTACCAGCTCTTGCCGCTGGCCGGATCGATGGTGTTGCGCAGCTCCTCGATGAAGATCGCATCGGCGCGGCGCAGCAGGTCGGCGAACTGCGGCTTGACTTCGCCCAGGATGCGCACGCCCAGGCCCGGGCCGGGGAACGGATGGCGATACACCATGTCGTGCGGCAGGCCGAGCGCGACACCCAACTCGCGCACCTCGTCCTTGAACAGTTCGCGCAGCGGCTCGAGCAGCTTCAGGCCGAGCGTCTCGGGCAGGCCGCCGACGTTGTGGTGGCTCTTGATCGAAGTCGCCTTCTTGGTCTTCGCGCCGCCGCTCTCGATCACGTCCGGATAAATCGTGCCCTGCGCCAGCCACTTCGCGTCTTTCAGCTTCGACGCCTGGGCCTGGAACACCTCGACGAACTCGCGGCCGATGATCTTGCGCTTGGCCTCGGGGTCGGTCACACCGGCCAGATGGCCGAGGAACTGCGCACTCGCATCGACCGCGATCACCTTCGCGTGCAGCCGCCCGGCGAACATCTCCATCACCATCGCGCCCTCGTTCAGGCGCAGCAGGCCGTGGTCGACGAACACACAGGTCAGCTGGTCACCGATCGCACGGTGGATCAGCGCCGCGGCGACGCTCGAATCGACGCCGCCCGACAGCCCGAGGATCACCTCATCGCTGCCGACCTGTTCGCGGATGCGTGCGACCGCCTCGTCGATGTAGTTGCCCATCACCCAGTCGGGCTTCGCCTTCGCGATCTCGAGCACGAAGCGATTCAGCAGTTCGCGGCCTTGCACCGTGTGCGTGACCTCGGGGTGGAACTGCACGCCGTAGTAGCCGCGCGATTCGTCCGCCATTCCGGCGATCGGGCAGCTCGGCGTGCTCGCCATCAGCTTGAAGCCGGGCGGCAGCGCGGTGACCTTGTCGCCGTGGCTCATCCAGACCTTCAGCATGCCGTGGCCTTCGGCGGTGCTGAAATCTTCGATCCCGTTCAACAGCCTGGTGTGGCCGTGAGCGCGCACCTCGGCATAGCCGAACTCGCGATGGTCGGCTGCCTCGACCTGCCCGCCCTGCTGCACCGCCATCGTGAACATGCCGTAGCAGATGCCCAGCACCGGCACGCCGAGTTCCCACACGGCCTGCGGCGCGCGCAGCTCGTGCTCTTCGTAGGTGCTGGCATGGCTGCCGGACAGGATGATGCCCTTCGGCGCGAACTCGCGGATGAAGGCGTCGCTCACGTCGTTCGGGTGGATCTCGCAGAACACATGCGCCTCGCGCACGCGGCGCGCGATCAGCTGCGTGACCTGGGAGCCGAAATCGAGGATCAGGATCTTGTCGTGCATGGTGGTGTGGGAACTCAGCTCAATGATCCGGCGGCCCGGAGCAGCTCGCGCTTGCGGCGTTCACCCCGGAAGTGGCGCACCGCGATCACGGTCGAGGCGGCCTGCAGCAGGGCACAGAAGTAGAACGGCGCGCCGATGCGCCAGTCGCCGGGCGGCAGGTGCGACACGGTGACCAGCAGCGGCGCGCCGATCGCCGGCGCGATCACCGCCATCATGCTGTTCAGCGAGCCCACCGCGCCGGCCGTGCGGCCCTGCGCGCTCGGGTCCGCGGCGTTCGAGATCAGGCTCTGGATCGACGCCGACACCGCGAAGCCGAGGACGTTCGCGAAGATCACCGCGTAGAGCATCCAGCCCTCGGTCGCCAGGCCCCACATCACGAAGCAGATGCTCGAAGAGATCAGGCCCATGATCGCGAGCCGCTGGGGCGAGAAGCGCTTCAGCAGGCGCGACAGCAGCACGCCCTGCACCAGCACCGACATCAGCCCGATCGCGAACAGCGACCAGCCGTTCTGCGTCGGCCCCCAGCCGAACTTGAAGGTCGTGTACAGCACCCACGAGGTGTGGGTCATGAACTGCGCCAGCCCGCTCAGACCGATCACGACGACGAGCGAGCCCACGCCCTTCAGCGCGGTCAGGCCGCGCAGCGCGTTGATCGGGTTCGCCTCGCGCAGCACGAAGGGTCGGCGGCGCTCGGGCGGCAGCGATTCCGGCAGCACGAAGTAGCCGTACAGCCAGTTCACGCAGGCCAGCGTGCCGGCCGCGAAGAACGGCAGGTGCAGGCTGATGCCGCCGAGCAGGCCACCGAGCACCGGGCCGAGGATGAAGCCCATGCCGAGCATCGCGCCGAGCTTGCCGAAGGCCTTGGCGCGATCGGCCGGCGCGGTGATGTCGGCGACATACGCATTCGCGACCGCGATGTTCGACTGCATCGCGCCGCTGAACAGCCGCACCACGACCAGCATCCACAGCGCGGTGGCCATCCCGGTGACGAAGAAGCTCAGTGCCAGCCCGCTGAAGCCGATCAGCAGCACCGGGCGGCGGCCGTAGCGATCCGACAGCCGGCCCAGGATCGGTGAGCCGAAGAAGTTCGCGACGCCGAACACGATCGTGATCAGGCCGTACCACCATGCCTGCTCGGCCTGCGAGCTCGTGAAGGTGCCGATCAACGGTGCCAGCACCGGAATGATCAGGCCGATCGAGACCATGTCGATCAGCACCGTCAGCATGATGAAGGGCATCGCCGCCTGGCGGGCCGCTCGACCGCGCGGGGGACTGTCCCGCGTTCGATCCGGGGCCGCGGGCTCGGAACCTGAAGTCTGCGTCATGCGCCCTATTCCATCCGGTAGTTGGGCGCTTCCTTGGTGATCTGCACGTCGTGCACATGGCTCTCGCGCATGCCGGCCGACGAGATCTCGACGAACGCCGCCTTGCTGTGCATGTCGTCGATGCTGGCGCAGCCACAGTAGTGCATCGAGGCGCGCAGCCCGCCGGCCATCTGGAAGATCACCGCGACCACCGAGCCCTTGTACGGCACCTGGCCCTCGATGCCCTCGGGCACGAGCTTGGCGGTGCTCGGGTTGTTGCCCTCGCCTTCCTGGAAGTAGCGGTCCGCCGAGCCCTGTTGCATCGCGCCGATCGAGCCCATGCCGCGGTAGCTCTTGTAGGTGCGGCCCTGGTACAGGATGGTCTCGCCGGGCGCCTCTTCGGTGCCGGCGAACGCGCCGCCCATCATCACGCTGTCGGCGCCGGCCGCGATGGCCTTTGCGAGGTCGCCGGAGAAGCGCACGCCACCGTCGGCGATCAGCGGCACGCCGCTGCCGGCCAGCGCTTTGCCGACTTCCTGGATCGCGAAGATCTGCGGCACGCCGACGCCGGTGACGATGCGCGTGGTGCAGATCGAGCCCGGGCCGATGCCGACCTTGACCGCATCGGCGCCGGCCTCGACCAGCGCGAGCGCGGCCGCGCCGGTGGCGATGTTGCCGCCGATCACGTCGACCTGCGGGAAGTTCTTCTTGACCCAGCGCACGCGCTCGATCACGCCGGCGCTGTGGCCGTGCGCGGTGTCGACGACGAGCGCGTCGACACCCGCCTTCACCAGCAGCTCGACGCGCTCATCGGTGCCCTCGCCGACGCCGACGGCCGCGCCGACGCGCAGCTTGCCGTGCGCATCGCGCGCGGCGTTCGGGAAGCTGGTCTGCTTGGTGATGTCCTTCACCGTCATCAGCCCGCGCAGCTCGAAATCCTTGTTGACGACCAGCACGCGCTCCAGCTTGTGCTTGTGCATCAGCGCCTTGCCGTCTTCGATCGTCGCCGATTCGGGCACGGTGACGAGGCGCTCGCGCGGCGTCATGATCTCGCTGACCAGGGCGTCCAGACGCGATTCGAAGCGCAGGTCGCGGTTCGTCACGATGCCGACCACGGTCTTGCCGGCCAGCACCGGGAAACCGGAGACGCCGTGCTGGCGCGACAGCTCCATCACCGCGCGCACCGGCGTGTCCGGCGTCACCGTGATCGGGTCGCGCAGCACGCCGGACTCGTAGCGCTTGACGCGTGCGACCTCGGCGGCCTGCTGCTTCGGCGTCAGGTTCTTGTGGACGATGCCGATGCCGCCCTCCTGCGCCAGCGCGATCGCCAGGCGCGCCTCGGTCACCGTGTCCATCGCCGCGGACACGAGCGGCAGGTTCAGGCGGATGTTTCGGGACAGGGGGGTCGACAGATCGGTGTCGCGCGGCAACACCCGGGAGAACGCTGGCACCAACAACACGTCGTCGAAGGTGAGCGCTTTGCCAAGAAGGCGCATGGGAAAAGCTCCTGACGCAAAAGCGAATTATACGGATGCGCGCACAAAGACACGGATGCGCGACCCCCGCTTGGCCCGCACCGGGCGCGCCGCATACACTTCGCACCCATGACAAGCCCAAGGATGAACGCCATGGCGCGCTGGAACATCGTCCTCTCGGCCGCCCTGCTCGGCCTGACGCTGGCGTTGCCGGCCGCGGCGCAATGGAAGTGGCGCGACGCGCACGGTCAGACCCAGTACAGCGACCTGCCGCCGCCGCCCGGTATCGCCGACAAGGACATCCTGCAGCGCCCGGGCGGCGCCGCAGCGGCCCGCCGCGCTGCAGCAGCAGCGGCCGCGGCCCCGGCATCCGCCGCGTCGACCGCACCGCTGGCCGCCGCACGCGCCTCCGACCCCGAGCTCGAGGCCAAGCGCAAGCAGGCCGAGCAGGAGGCCGCGGCCAAGAAGAAGGCCGAGGACGACAAGGTCGCGGCGGCCCGCGCCGAGAACTGCACCCGGGCCAAGGCCCAGATGCGCACGCTCGACAGCGGCATCCGCATCGCGCGCGTGAACGAGAAGGGCGAGCGCGAGATCATCGATGACACCGTCCGCGCCGCGGAAACCAAGCGCTCCCAGCAGGTGATCGCCTCCGAGTGCAAGTAGCGCGCGTCAGCGTTTGATCCTGAGCCTGGTCTCGACCTGCGCGCGCTGGCGGCGGCGCCGCGCCTCCTTCGGATCGACGCGCAGCGGCCGGTACAGCTCGACCCGATCGCGATCGCGCAGGGCATCGCCGCGCTCGCAGAACGCGCCCCAGACGCCGACCGGCAACGCATCCAGCGCCGTTCCCGGGTAGCGCGCCTGCAGGCCGCTGGCGCGCAGCGCGTCGGCCACGGTGGCGCCGGGCTCGAGCTTCAGATGGACCTCGTCGACCTCGCCGGCGCGCGGGCTGTAGGCCACGCTGACGCTCAGCCGTGCGTCGTCGTCAGCGTGGGCCATGAACCTGCTCCGCGCGCTTCACGAACGAATCGACGAAGGTGTTCGCGATGCGATCGAACACCGGGCTGATCATCACCTCGAGCGCCGCGTTGGCGAAGCTGTAGCGCAGATCGAACTCGATCTTGCAGGCCTTCGCCAGCGGGCCAGTGCCCGCGGGCACCGGCACGAAGCGCCAGGTGCCGTCCAGCACCGAGAACGGGCCGTCGACCAGGCTCAGCACGACGCTTTCGTCGGGCACGTGCTCGTTGCGGGTCGTGAACGAGTGGCGCACGCCCAGGTATGACAGGTGCAGCCGCGCGGTGACGCCGGTCTCGCGCCGTTCGAGCAGCTCGGCGCGCTCGCACCAGGGCAGGAAGCTCGGGTAGTCCTGCACCGCGGTCACGAGGGCGTACATCTCGTGCGGCGAGTACCAGAGCAGAACCGACTTCTTGACGTGCTTCACAATGCCGAAATTGTATTGGCGCCACCCGCCGCCACCTGTGCCTTCATGTCCATCGCCGAAAACCGCCGCGCCCATTTCGACTACCACCTCGAGGAACGCCACGAGGCCGGCATGGTGCTGCACGGCTGGGAGATCAAGGCGATCCGCGCCGGCCAGGTGCAGCTGACCGATGGCTACGTCGTGATCCGCGACGGCGAGCTGTACCTGATCGGCTGCCGCATCAACGCCTTGCGCAGCGCGTCGACCCACGTCAGCCCCGAGGCCGACCGCACCAAGAAGCTGCTGATGCACAAGGAAGAGATCAAGCGGCTGATCGGCAAGGTCGAGCAGAAAGGCTTCACCTTGGTGCCGCTGAACCTGCACTACAAGGGTGGGCGCGTGAAGGCCGAGATCGCGCTGGCCAAGGGCAAGGCCGAGCACGACAAGCGCAACACCGAGAAGAAGAAGGACTGGGAACGCGAGAAGGGGCGATTGATGCGCCACAAGGTCTCGTCGAAGCCGAGCCATTGACACTGCCGGAGGCCGCCATGGAAACCACCGTTTCGCCCGAGGTCCGCGCGGCCGTGCCGCTGCGCGAGATCGCCGACCTGCCGGGGCCGCGTGGCTGGCCTATCGTCGGCAACGCGTTCCAGATCGAACGCAATCGGCTGCACCAGAACGTCGAGGCCTGGGGCCGCGAGTTCGGCCCGCTGTTCCGCTTCCGGCTCGGCCGGCGCACGCTGCTGGTGCTGTCCGACCACGAGGCGCTGATGGTGGCGCTGCGCGACCGGCCCGAGGGCTTCCGGCGCACCCGCCACCTCGAGACCATCGGGCTGGAGATGGGGCTGACGCCGGGCGTGTTCGCCGCCAATGGCGAGGCCTGGAAGCGCCAGCGCCGCATGGTGATGGCCGGCTTCGACCCGACCCATGTCCGCGCGTACTTCCCGTCGCTGCTGAAGGTGGCGCAGCGGCTGCGCGGGCGCTGGCAGCGCGCCGCGAGCGCCGACGAGAGCGTCGAGCTGCAGCCCGAGCTGATGCGCTTCACGGTCGATGCGATCGCGGGGCTGGCGTTCGGTGCCGACGTCAACACGCTCGAGTCTGACGAAGAGGTGATCCAGCAGCACCTGGACAAGATCTTCCCGATGCTGTTCAAGCGCGTGTTCTCGATCGTGCCGTGGTGGCGCTGGTTCCCGCGCGCCGCCGATCGGCAGCTCGAGCGCAGCGTC
>Ga0307513_10011745_pt1 | contig 10860 bp, 16 predicted proteins | sample 15_EM_MG_FD_202174 | JGI IMG/M metagenome (GOLD analysis project Ga0307513, IMG submission 202174) | Populus trichocarpa ectomycorrhiza microbial communities from riparian zone in the Pacific Northwest, United States - 15_EM | ecosystem: Host-associated > Plants > Roots > Unclassified | place...
GCAAAAGTTTCACAATTCCTGCAGTCGCGCCCCAGGCGACCAGCGACGAATGATCACTTTTTACACGTATCCCCAACCGACCCCTGCTTGATCTACCCCTATCGGGGGGAGTACCTGTCTGACGTCGAAAATCCTGAAGATCCAATGACGTCCTCAAAATTGTTGATATTCAACTCGATACGCAATTTCACCCACCTCGCAACATTGCTAAACGCGATATAGCACGCGTCACAAACTCGATACTGCGGGGTGCCCGGAGCAAGGAAGCGACGCTGCGTTGCGTTGTGTGATGCGCCGTCTATCGCGGTCGTTGGGGTCTCGTTCGGTGCTACCTAACGCCCGCTCCTCCGGCCATGGTCGCACCCGCGACAACCGCGCTCAGACGCGCGCCTGCATAGCTCCGCGGTGATGCCGCGTTGCTCCAGAGCTTTCGCTAAGGCGAGGCCGGCTATGCCGCCGCCGACAATCAGAATGCGCATACCATAATCGCTCCGAGACATGGAAACGTCCATCCAGCGCCTGCTTCGCGCTAACATCACAGGATCGCCAAATCACCCTCAGGCCACATCGCGCGGGCGCTTGATCACCGGGGCGATCCCCCACCGCCCAAAGCCGAACAACGAATGAGTTTTCGTCGCCATCCGATCTGTGCGCGGCTCAACGCGTTATTCTCTGGAGGGCTGCGCGACCGGGACTGTATTCAGCCACGATGATGCTCCCACGACCTGGACGCGAGTTAAGAAATGCAAAATTGTGCCTTCGCGATCAACAATAGTAAAGCCGGACCGCCGGACCATAAGAGGCGGGTAGCCTCCAAAATCTCTGGGGCTGAGAGCCGCAACCGCATTATGCATCCAACTCCAATAACAGCGCTCTGGCTGTTGTGAGATCGGCCGTGTCAAAACCCTCGACAAACCGACCATAGACCGACGCCAGCAGATCGCGCGCTTCGCGGAGGCGTCGCCGGTGCCGCCACAGCCGAGCGAGGCTTGTCGCGGCGCGCAGCTCCCAAGACAACGTTCCCTGTTGCCGCGACAGATCGAGGGATCGCTGGAACAAGAGCTCAGCCGCAAGCTCCGCGTCAAACACGCCGGATGCGAGAATCGCCTCGCCCTGAGCACGGAGGATCTCCGCGCCACACCATCCCGCGCGCCCAGTCTCTGCACGTCTGATCGCTTCCGCACAAAAGAGTTTTGGATGCAAGGTACTCAGCGTTTCGTACTCGAGGGGGATGTGAGGCGGCGCAGATCGACGTTCGAACCTTGCGGTCTGATCACCCTGCTGGAGCCGAAGCGCCGTAGCGAAATGGCTTCCCCAAACATTCCAAGTCAGGAGCGAGTGCTGAGCGGAGTGATCGAGTAACGTTGCAACGACGCGCTCTGCTGCACCATCGCCGGTCCATAGTAAAACTGCACAGGCACCGAACAAGGCATAGCAGAGAGATAGGGCATGATTGGTGCTCAGACCATCCTCGATGCAACTATGGGCCGTACGGAGGGCCTGGTCTGGAAAGCCCTGGATCCAAAGAATGCGGCACAGCGTAGCACGTGTGGCGACCCAATGATCGATCCGGTTCATTTCGGCGCTCAGCCATAAGGCGTTCGTGAGGGGACGGCTCAGTGCCCGCTCGGCATGATAACGCGCCACCCCTTGATTTCCCGAGAAATGATGCGCAAGCGCCAGAAACCTGTCGCTGATGAACGAGGCATCGTCGCCACAGCGAACCGATGCGAGCCGCGCCTTTTCGGCAAAATCGACCGCCGCTGAATATACACCGCAGCCGATGTACACAACCCCGAGGCCACATAGTGCCAGCCAGCGAACGGAGCTATCGTCCAACCCCTCGGCGAGCTCGAGGCTCCTTTCGAGGGCGGCACCCATGCCGGGGCTTGGACCTTCCGTATGCAACAGGGCATTGCCCAGAACGGCGTGAAGTCTCATTTCCAATGCGACGTCAGGTGTAGAAACAGCCCTGACGGCTTCTATTGCTCGTTGCAGACGTACTCTGTATTCGTCAATAAGCGAAAGCTGGAACCAAAGAGAAGCGGAAGCGGCCGTGAGCCTTGCGCCGATTGATGCGTCGGCATCCGGCGAGAGACACCAGTCCAGCGCTGCTCGAACGTCGTGAATCTTTCGGCCGTGTGTCTGCAACCACTCTTCGCGTGGCTGCGACCGTGCCGCTTCCTCTTCCCAGAAGGTACAGCAAAAATCGGCATGCCGGCGACGCATCTCGTTGATTTCCATCCCAGCCTGGAGCTTCTCCAGCGCATAGGTGCGAGTCGTGTCGAGGAGCCGAAAGAATGCATGCTCCCCTGTAACGTCAGCCCCGACAAGTGATTTCGACACCAGATTGATGATGGCATCGAGCACCTCAGTTGCGTTGATTTCCGCATCCGCCACAATCGCGTAGGCGGAGGCCAGATCGAAGTCACTGGGAAAAACTGCGAGCTTTTGCAGGACGAGTTGTTCTGCTGCAGCGAGTAGGGAATAACTCCAGTCCATAGTGGCGCGCAACGTCTGATGCCTTGGGGGAGCCGTGCGGCGACCTGTGCTCAAAAGTGCGAGAGAATCCGTGAGGTGGGCAGCCAATGCCTGAATCCCAAACAAATCGACCCGCGCTGCCGCAAGCTCGATGGCCAGCGGCAAGCCGTCCAGACGAGAACAGAGCCCCGCAACTGTTCCAGCATCGGCGTCGGTGAGCTCGAAACTGTCTACGCTCGCAGTGGCACGCTCTACAAAGAGCTGGATAGCCGGAAATGTCAGCGCGCAGGCAGCGGTCAGGGTAGCCGCCGGAGGCGGATTTTCGAGAGGTTGGAGTCGATAAACCCATTCGCCCTCGGAGCGCAGCGGCTCGCGACTTGTTGCCAATATCTGGAGATCGGGGGACGCCCGAAGCAACGTCTCTGCGAGCGCGGCGGTTGCCGCTATGACATGCTCACAATTGTCGAGGACTACCAGCAGATGCTTACTCGACAAAAACGCGGTCAATGCCGGAATTGGATTGTCCGAGAGAACCTCAAGTCCCAGCACGGATGCAATTGCGCCGGGCACTAGCCGCGGATTGGAAATAAATGACAGATCAGCAAAATAGACACCATGACGATAGGAAAAAGCCAGCTTGTCTATCGCGGCAACGGCGACCGTCGTCTTGCCAATGCCGCCGGGACCAACAATGGTGATCAAACGTCGTTGCGGCAACCGCGTGGCAAGAGTGTCGATTGTTTCCGAGCGGCCGATCATCCTTGTGAGCGGCGCCGGCAGACTGGAGTAGCGTTCCGAGGCTGCGACCTGCATGGTGGGGATGAAGCTGTCGTCATCGAGGCGTGTTACTCGTGCAACGAAACGGTAGCCGCGACCCGTCACATTTTCCACGTAACGGGCGCCATTTTGGCCGTGTCCCAAAGCTTTGCGGAGCGCTGATAGGTGAACCCTGAGCGTCGCTTCCTCAGTGACGATGTTGGGCCAGACCCGGGCCATGATCTCGTCCTTGCTGACGAGATCACCCGCACGCTCTATTAGGACAACCAGGATTTCGAACGCGCGGCTGCCCAGACGGATTTGTCTTTCACCCTCCTGGAGCACTCGCTGGAGCAGATGGAGTCGAAAGGGTCCGAAGATCAGCACCTGCCCGCTTGAAGTTGGGGACTCACTTGCCATCCGGATCCTACACTTTGCGATTGTGGACTGGGCAACCTACAGCGGCCCAATCAACGCAGATTTGGCCCGCACCTTTAGCCCTGACAGAACCGCGAGAGGCATTGCTGTGGCGGCGAGCATGTTCGCCAATGAGACGGTTGCCCCCGCAAATGATTCAATCCTTTGAGAGCCGAAGATCATCATCCGGGGTATGGTCTATCCGAACCGTCACCCATGAGCGCCAAGTGGAACGCCTCGGTCGTTTCGTCCGCTGGAAACAAGCATTCGATGCGCAGCTCCTGGGCGGCAACGGTCTGCGGTGTTCCCACGGTAGTGATCATCGAAAAATAGTTGAACACCTCACCTTCCTTGACGAAGCCGATTGGGATGACCGGCGTCACCGATTGGACGCTCGTGGCCATGGGCGGAGTCCAGCCGGGTTCGACGTCGGGATAGGCAAGTAACGCCGAGAGCAGTTCCTTGGTCTTGTCATCGACCACACGCCCGACTGCCTCCCGATAGACACGCTGGATCAGACTCTCCGCGATGGCCGGCCAATCGGCCATAAACGGGCGTAGGCCGTCCGGGTCGAACATCAAATGCAGCATGTTGCGCGGGCTCTTGCGTGCTGATAGGTCGGTGAAGCGACCGAAGAAGCGTGGCGCCGCGCGGTTGGTCATGAGCACGTTCCAGTAGCGGTCCATGACGAGGGCCGGGAACGGTTCGTGCTGGCGCAGCATGCGCTCCAGGGCTTTGGTGATGCTGCGCATCTGCGGGCCGTCCCAAGCGCTATCCGGATAGATCGGCGCATAGCCGCCGGCCAGCAGAAGCGTGTTGCGGTCCCGTAATGGTAGGTCGAGCGCCGTGGCGAGATCGATCAGCATCTGGCGGCTCGGCGTGGTACGGCCGATCTCGATGAAGCTGATGTGCCGCTGCGACACGCCGGTGTCGAGGGACAGGTCGAACTGACTCTTACCGCGGATGTCGCGCCAGCGGCGCAACAAGGCGCCCAACTCGCCGCCTTGCGGCATCAGGGTCGAATTCGACGTGGGCATCCGCGGCTCCCTCTTAAAGCAGAGAAAGCGGTTCGGTTCGGCAAACCGGTCCAAACCGCTCGATAAAAGCGCCCGTGTGAGGCATTGCGGCTGATCACGACTGCCAGGCGTTCTGCGCGAGAAAGTCCTCGAGCGGCGGCTCGGCAATCGTGCCAGCATAGTTGGTGATGGTCGAAGCCGCGACGACCGCCAAGATCTCCAACGTCTGTTCCCGTTTGAAGCCCGCCTCGACGAAAGCCGTCAAGTCCTGCTCGCTCACATGGCCGCGCGTCTCGATGAGCTTGTATGCCAAGGACGATAACGCAGCGTGACGCTTGTCTGCCGGCAGACGGCGCGCCCGAATCGCCTCGACATCGGCCGCCACCAGTCCCTCCTTAAGCCCCAGCATAGTGTGGAATGCAACTGCCCAGCTGCAGGAATTGGTAACTGCGTTGGTCAACAGCAGGGTCTGGATCTCTGCTTCGGTGAAGGTGCCGGCATGTACCTGGTGGAACAGCCCGACGAAAGCCTTGAGCAGTTCCGGCGAATTGGCCATCGCCCCTGCCACATTCGGGATCAGGCCGAACGTCTGCTGCAACTCTTCGAGCACGGGCTTCGACTTCTCAGGTGCCGAGGCGAGGGTGTGAATCGGATAGTTATTCATGATTGTTCCTCATTGATGACGCGCGAACGACATCGCATGTCCAGAGGACAGAAAATCTGAAGTGGCCGTCCTCGCCAACTACCTGCCAGGTAGTAGCGGTTCAAAAAAGCACGGTAGGATACGCGGGCGCCGATTTGCTGTAAGCCTTCCACACCGCCGAAAATTGCACTTCTTAACTCTGTGCTGGCCTATGTGAGCACTGTCGAGGATCCAACGCGCTTTCGCACGATCGCGATCGGTGGCGCGCATCTGGGCTTGACGCCACGACGCGATCAGTCGGGCGAGATTGATCGCAGCGGTAGGATATTACGCTGCGGGGATGGCCTCGCCCGCATCTTGATGTACGAGGCGGCGGTCGTCATCCTGACCCGGGTCAAGCGCGCTTCACACCTCAAAGGACCGGATCGCATTGCCGGAAAGCGCGGGCGCGGCTCCGCCTTGCCGCATAGTGGTCGAAGACGCGTAAGACGCCAAGCGGCGGTGTGCATTGAGATCGTGATTGGCGACATTGTGATCCGGGCCTCGGGCGGATGATGTCAACAGTGATTGCCAACTCGAGACCGGCGAAGAATTCCATGGTGGTAAACTCCGCTGTGATCCAGGCTGTGCTCATCAAACTCCCTTGTCACAGGCGAGTTGCCAGCCCGAGCACATCGAGAATTTCAAGGCGAACGGCGAGCAGAAAAAGGGGGGCGGTGTCGGGGACGGCAGGATCGGCGGCTGGAACGCGGAGAGGACCAATCCAGGGACCGAAAAACTCAACCCCAATTCGCTGGCCGATCCCGACTCTGAGGCGGGACGGTTCCAGGATTTCCTCAAATATGGCTACTCCTCGCTGAAAGGCGGGTTCCAGACATATGTCCCGCCGAGGTGCGCATCACGCACCCCTTTCATCCGTCCCGTGGGCAGACGCTCGATGTCGTCTGCCGCAGCCTGCAATGGGGCGAGGACCGGATCGTCTATGCGGACACGAACGGAAGGTTACGCCCAATCGCCACTAGTCTGACCGACATCGAGCCGCCGAACGCGTTCCAGCGTGTCGCTGACGGCATGGATGATGTGCCGGTAGTCGACGACGTGGCCGCCCTTGGCTTGGGAGACCATCTGGCCCCGCCGCAGCGTGACCACGTGCGTTGACCCAAGACAGCATTCGAGCCGGTCGTCGTAGATGCGAGCTCGGAGCCGATGCCCCCGATCAGCCGCGACGGCGCCGTGTAGAATACGCGTCGGAACGTGAAAACCGCCGCTCGCCGTCACGGTAACGATCTTCTCCTCGAAGTCGGCGGTCCGCCATTTCGGCAGATCGCCAGGGTCGGCCGCTCCATCTCAATGCGGCGCCGGTTGCGGGCATTGCGCCGGCCTACGACCTCGTCGACATAGTGGCAGTATGCGTCGAGATCGTCGAAGTCGCGGCTACCCCGCAACAGCAGGGCATCCTCGATCGCCTTCTTCAAGTGGCCATGCGCGCTCTCGATCGATCCGTTCTCGTGCGCGACGCCGGGGTTGTTGCGCGTTGGGCTCATCTGGTAGTGCCGCATCAAGGCGGCGTAGCGCTGGGTCAGGTCCTCCTGCGCGTCGGCCGCCAGATTGCGGAATGCCACCGACAGGCTGTCGCTGCGGTGCTCCTTCGGCACGCCGCCCAAGGCCCACAGCGCGTTCTGCAAGCCCTCGGCGAGCGCAACGAAACTCTCGCCGCCGAGCACCACCACGGCATGTTCGAAGCCCGAGAAGGCGAGCCGGAAATGGTAGAGCCGATGATCAAGTCTGGCGCCGGCAATCGTCACGTCGAGGTCAGCCATATCGGTGAAGTCGGACAGGCCCCGTGCGTCCGGGCTGGTGCTCCAGGCGGACGATCACGTCCTGCTCGGGGCCGGCGAGCGCCCGCCACGTCCGCATGCGCCGTCCAGCGCACGGTACTGCACCGCTTCGGCGATTGCTTCGGCTGCGCGAAAGTCGTTCTTCTGCCCCTTGGAGTACCCGCGCATGACTTGGGGCCGGTGGGGCTCGCTAAGCCTTGCACCGCGACGGACTTCCACCGTCTATCTTCTGCCGGTCTCCCGGCGCACCCGGACCATCCCAATACCAAACAGCCTCCAGCAATCCCGGGGCAGTTCAATCCTATCTACCGATGCACTTCACAAACTCTGCGGCCGCAACCAGCGCGCGCCAGTCGCGGAGAATGGTAAGATGGCCGCAATCGAAAGAGCGGAATTCAGCGCCAGGCCAGACGCGCGCCAGAGCCTGGCCTTCGGAGAGCGGCGTCATGCGGTCGGTTTCGCCGTGGAGGATGAGGAGCGGCGTCCTCATGCGCGGAGCGACGGTCTCGGGGTGAAGCTCGTCATAGCTCACCTTCAACCAGCGCTCGGTTCGCGCGCGCAAGACCTCCCACGCCCGCTCCTGCACGCCGAGCGTCTGGCGGAAGAGATGCCAATAGCCGGTGAATCGGGCTTGAGGCGCGACGAACACCGCACGACTGACGGTCATCCCCTTCGCCATCTGATGGGCGGTGGCCGCCGCACCAAAGGAATGGGCGATGACGGCATGGAAAGGACCGAAGGCGTAGGCAGCCGCCGCAATGGCGGCGGCGAAATGCGCGATGGAGGAGAGGTGGCCGGCGGAGCGCCCATGAGCGGGAGCGTCCAACGCAATCACCCGGTGGCCAGCTTTGGTTAGAGGTACGACGAGCTCGGTCATCTGCCCGGCATGCCCGCCCCATCCATGCATGAGGAGAACCGCAGGCCCTTCACCCCAACCATAGGCCTGCACGAGACCATGGCGGGTGTGGAGACTGGCCAGCTGCGCCATGGCCAGCACAGCCTTCTGCTCCTCGCGGTAGGAGGCACGCGGCGGGCGGAAGAAGATCTGCCGCGCAACGGCTGCGCCGAGCACAGGCGACATAGCATTCGCGATCTGATACGCGATCCTTACAACCGCCGGAATTCGAAAAGTAGACTGATCGTTGAAGCCAAGCGGGTTTGCTTCCGGGTTGTCCATCTCGTACATAAGATCCTTCCACCAAATCAAGCGGCGTTGGTTACCGATGCCCATCGAAACCCCGCGCACCTGGACCGTTGAGGTCCGGTCGTTCGGCGCCTGTGATACTGCCGGACATCCCGCCCTGATGGCGCTGCGTAACCAGACCCAGCGGCCTGTCCGAGCGGAATGGCTCGCCACCGCCTTTCGAAGTACGACGTCAAATACCGCTGAAGCGCGAGTTAAGAGGTGTAAAGTCTTCGTTGCGCAGCTTGCGCACTGGCCGTCATCCGGCCGGCTGTGCCGAACCGTCGGTGAACCGGGCATAGACCGACGCCAGCTGATCGTGCATCTCGCGAATGCGCCTCTGCGCGGCGACAATCAGGATGAAGATGTATTGCCCGCATTGCCTCGCCTGGCCTGTTCCTGAAATCTGCGACGTTGCCTCATGGGATTTGTTCCTGAAGAAGCAGGCCGATGGAGGGGTGATTGCGGCGGTTGAGCATGGGCACACGAGACGAGTTGGTTGAGGCGGCAGGTGCGCGATACCGTGGGGCGCCCCGGGAGAGAAAGGGCCGCATTCTTGAGTTCGTGGCGATGTCGGGCTATTGCCGCAAGAATGCGGCGCGGATTTTACGCCGGAAGAGTAGACCGTTTTCCTTGAGCAGACTGCGCACTGGTTCTCGATCTCGGGCGAATGCCGACCAAGCGGGCACGCGCCACCAGCAGCGAACGGACGCAGTGGCCGGTGTCAACCGGCACGCAATCGGGGGTCTGGCGCAGTTTCGATGACGCGGATGCTCAGGCCGGGCCGATCAACCGGGCCTGGAGCAGGTTGAACTTGCTTCACTGTAGTGGAGAGCATTTTGGTCAGTTTACCGCCAACTGCTCGAATCTGGCGGGGCTGCTGAAGTCGAGCGCCGAATGGCGGCGGACGGGGTTGTAGCAGCCGTCGATGTAACGGCCGATGGCGTGTTTGGCCTCGGCCCTGGTGTAGAAGATGGTGCGCCAGACCAGCTCGGATTTCAACGTCTTGAAGAACGTCTCGACCGTGGCGTCATAGCAATTGCCTTTGGCGGAGATCGGCGACAGCTACCGGCTCAAACAGTCCAAGAACCGCCGCCGCAAAGGCCAGTATCCCGCAGGCGATGAACCGCCGCCCGGCAAGGCGGTCGATCCCGACACCGGCGACGCATCATCCTGACATCCAGCAAAGGCCGCCGAAAAGCAAAAAGCCCGCTTCGCGAAGGGGGCTTTTTGCTTCAAAGCGCCAGCAGCGCGACTGGCCTACTTTTACTCCGCCGCGCCGGCCGGAAATTGCTCCGCCGTTGACACCCCCTTGTCCCAGATCGCATCTGGGGGCGTGGCGGTGGCTGGTCGACCATCGGTAATGCCGAGTTCCCCGCAGAGGTTGGCGAATTCGGGCCGCGATCAGCGGCCGCGATATTCCTTCCGCGTCAACCAGACCGCAAAGACGACGCCTAAACGGTATTATGCTGATGACGCTCTTCTAAACAGAGCTTTTCACCTCTTAATGTGTTCATAAGCCCCCGATCTGCTAACGCTATCGCACCGCGATCTCCCTGCTGAGATTGCCCCGAAATCCCGCGAACTCAGACACCGAGAGGAACTGCCATGCAAGTCCAGGTCATCACCTTCAATCTCCATGGTGCAACCGAGGAGGAGTACCGTATTTTGGCTAACAGCCTGGCGCCGACCTTCGCCAAGGTGCCAGGTCTTCTCTCTAAATACTGGCTGGCGGATAGCAAAAACGGCACTTATGGTGGGGTATATATATGGAAAAACCTTGCCTCCATGAATGCCTATATGCATGGCGACGGCGTCGCCGTTATGAAACACCCGATGCTGAAGAACCAAGCTTCTAGGGATTATGGCGTGTTGGACGGTCCCACGCGCATAAACGCGTGTGCGCCAGTCTCGGAGCGTTGACACGCTGCAGTGGCGACGCCTCCAAATATAAGCTGCCAATGTGATAGATGCTCAGGGTTTAACATGTCTGTGTTTTTAGACATTTCAGTAAATCCGCGCTTCCAATACTCTAGTTCTCGCAAACTGACCACAGTGTTCGTCGAGGAGCGAAGGGTCGCGAATCCGAGCGTGTCGGTGATCGTCCGGGACTTGGTCAAACCAATCTTCCGTCTGTTGACTTGCCTTGGATCGGAGGGGCTTTACGCCACCAGAGCCGCATTCGGCCGAAAGCGCGGCGGCCATCAAGGTGATGGATGATCTCGTTGCTGGCTGAAGTTGCCGACCGCACCATCATCGGCACGCCGATGTACAACTTCGCTGCTCTAGCCCCGCTGAAGGCCTTTATCGATCATATCGTCCATGTCGGTGTTACCCTACGTAGCACTTCTTAACCCCTGTTTTGTCCGCGCTGCGCGCAGCCCAGCCTCGTTGAACAAACTTTCGAGCTTCAAGACCCCTTAACGACCCAACAATAAAATGATCATGCCGAGCACAGCGCATCTGACAAGAATGTTTTGCTTACCAGGCATAGCGAGTTTTCGTGCACTTGCTGTCCACCTGTTT
>Ga0307513_10011746_pt1 | contig 10859 bp, 15 predicted proteins | sample 15_EM_MG_FD_202174 | JGI IMG/M metagenome (GOLD analysis project Ga0307513, IMG submission 202174) | Populus trichocarpa ectomycorrhiza microbial communities from riparian zone in the Pacific Northwest, United States - 15_EM | ecosystem: Host-associated > Plants > Roots > Unclassified | place...
CGCCCCGGTGCGCCATTTCGCGCAAGCAGATCCGGCACAGGCCGAACTTCTTGTAGACCGAGTGCGGCCGTCCGCACCGCTGGCAGCGGGTGTAACCCCGGACCGCGAACTTCGGCTTCTTCGCCGCTTTGTTTACCAGCGCCGTCTTCGCCACGTCAGTTCTCCTTGAACGGGAAACCGAGGAGCTTCAGAAAAGCGCGCCCCTCGTCGTCATTGGTGGCCGTGGTCACGACGGTGATGTCCATACCGCGAACCCGGTCGATCCGGTCCTGGTCGATCTCGTGGAACATCGACTGCTCGTTCAGACCGAAGGTGTAGTTGCCGCGACCGTCGAACTGCCGGGGCGAAAGTCCGCGGAAGTCCCGGATTCTGGGCAGCGCCACGCTGACCAGGCGGTCCAGGAACTCCCACATCCGGTCGCCACGAAGCGTCACGTGGGCGCCGATCGGCATCCCCTCGCGCAGCTTGAACTGGGCGATCGACTTGCGGGCCTTCGTCACCTGCGGCTTCTGGCCGGTGATCGCGCCGAGGTCCTTGACCGCGCCGTCGATCAGCTTGGAATCCCGAGCCGCCTCGCCAACACCCATGTTGACGACGACCTTCACCAGGCGCGGCGTCTGCATCGTGTTGGAGTAGCTGAACTGCTCGCGCAGCGCCGGAGCGATCTCCTCGGCGTAACGGATCTTCAGCCGGGCAGGCACCTTGACAGTGCCGGTGGTCGCCTCGTCTGTGGTTGTCATCGTCAGAAGTCCTTACCCGAGCGCTTGGCGAACCGGACCCGGACGGTCTTGGCCCGGCCGTCACGTTCGACGGTCTCGACCCGGACGCCGACCCGCGTGGGCCGCTTGGTCTCCGGGTCAACCAGCTGAACGTTGCTCAGGTGCACAGCGGCCTCCTGAGTGATGATCCCGCCGGTCTTGGTACCCCGACCGGTGGCGCCCTCTTTGGTGTGGCGCTTGATCCGGTTGATTCCCTCTACCAGTACCCGCTGGGTCTCCGGGTACACGGCGATCACCTTGCCGGTCTTGTTACGGTCGCCACCATTTGCCTGCGAACGACCGGTGATCAGCTGGACGGTGTCGCCCTTCTTGATCCTGATCTTGGGCATCTCAGAGCACCTCCGGCGCCAGAGAGATAATCTTCATGAACTTCTTGTCGCGCAGTTCACGGCCAACCGGACCGAAGATCCGGGTACCCCGCGGGTCTCCGTCGTTCCGGAGAATGACTGCGGCGTTCTCGTCGAAGCGGATGTACGAACCATCCGGACGACGACGCTCTTTGACAGTACGCACGATGACCGCCTTGACGACGTCACCCTTCTTCACGTTGCCGCCGGGGATCGCGTCCTTGACCGTGGCGACGATGACGTCACCGATTCCGGCGTAACGACGACCCGAGCCACCGAGCACCCGAATGCAGAGGATTTCCTTCGCACCGGTGTTGTCGGCGACGCGCAGCCTTGATTCCTGCTGGATCACTTGGCCTTCTCCAGAATCTCGACCAGGCGCCACCGCTTGGTGGCGGACAGCGGACGGGTCTCCGAGATCGACACCAGGTCACCAACGCCGGCCGAGTTGGCCTCGTCGTGAACCTTCACCTTGGTGGTGCGGCGAATGACCTTGCCGTAGAGCGGGTGCTTGACCCGGTCCTCGACCTCGACCACAACGGTCTTGTTCATCTTGTCGCTGACGACGTACCCGCGACGGCCCTTGCGGTAGCCCCTGCTTGATACAGCCTTGGCGTCAGCGGGCTGCAAGTCTGCAGCTGTGCCTTCACTCATTCTCAGGCCTCCGGCCGTGCGGTAATGCCGAGCTCGCGCTCGCGCATGATCGTGTAAATGCGGGCGATGTCCTTCTTGACCGCCTTGAGCCGCCCGTGGCTCTCGAGCTGCCCGGTGGCCGACTGGAAACGGAGGTTGAACAGCTCCTCCTTGGCCTTGCGCAGCTCCTCAACCAGGCGGTCTTCCTCGAAGCCGCGAAGGTTGGGCGCATTCAGGTCCTTGGAACCGACGGCCATCAGTTTTCACCGCCTTCGCGCCGGATGATCCGGCACTTCATCGGCAGCTTGTGGATCGCCCGGGTGAGCGCTTCCTTGGCCACCTTCTCAGTGGGGAACGACAGTTCGAACATCACGCGACCGGGCTTGACGTTCGCGATCCACCATTCCGGCGAACCCTTACCGGAACCCATCCGGGTCTCGGCAGGCTTCTTCGTCAGCGGGCGGTCCGGGTAGATGTTGATCCAGACCTTGCCGCCACGCCGAATGTGCCGGGTGATGGCGATACGAGCAGACTCGATCTGTCGGTTCGTGACGTACGCCGGCTCCAGGGCCTGAATGCCCCATTCGCCGAAGGTCACGCTGTTGCCGCCCTTCGACATGCCGGAACGACTTGGGTGGTGCTGCTTGCGGAATCTGACCCGACGCGGGATGAGCATGGCTCAGGACTCCGTTCCGGCGCTGGCCGGCGGCGACGACACAGGAGCCGTGGCTGAGGCAGAGACCTCGGCCGGTGCACCTGCGGCGGCGGGCGCGGCGTCTGCACCCTCGGGACGACGACGGACGGGACGCGGGGCGCGGCCACCGGCACCGCCGGGACCATCACGACGTGGCCCACGGGCCGGGGCGGCGGCCTGCTCGCGAGCGAGCTCACGGCTGGTGATGTCGCCCTTGTAGATCCACACCTTCACGCCGATCCGGCCGAAGGTGGTGCGGGCCTCGTACAGGCCGTAGTCGATGTTCGCGCGGAGCGTGTGCAGCGGCACCCGACCCTCGCGGTAGAACTCCGACCGGCTCATCTCGGCGCCGCCCAGACGACCGGAGCACTGCACCCGGATGCCCTTGGCGCCGGCGCGCAGGGTGGACTGCATGCCCTTGCGCATGGCCCGACGGAACGAAACCCGGCTGGCCAGCTGCTCGGCGATGCCCTGGGCGACCAGCTGCGCGTCCATCTCGGGGTTCTTCACCTCGAGGATGTTCAGCTGCACCTGCTTGCCGGTGAGCTTCTCCAGCTCGCCCCGGATCCGGTCGGCCTCCGCACCGCGGCGACCGATCACGATGCCCGGACGGGCGGTGTGGATGTCGACCCGCACCCGGTCACGGGTGCGCTCGATCTCGACCTTGCTGATCCCGGCGCGCTCCATGCCCTTGGACATCAGCTTGCGGATCGCGACGTCTTCCTTCACGTAGTCGCGGTAACGCTGGCCGTCCTTGGTGCTGTCGGCGAACCACCGGCTCTTGTGCTCGGTGGTGATGCCCAGGCGGAACCCGTGCGGGTTGACCTTCTGGCCCACTAGCGGGTCCTCCCCTTCTCGGCGGCGGCCTCCTGTCGGAGATCCCCCTTGTTCTTCGGTGCGGGTCCGACCACAACGGTGATGTGACTCGTCCGCTTGCGGATCCGGTATGCGCGTCCCTGTGCCCGGGGGCGGAAACGCTTGAGCGTCGGGCCCTCGTCGACGTAGGCCTCCTGGACGACGAGCAGTCGCTCGTCGAACGGCTCCGACGCCGCAGCGGCCTTCACCCTGGCGTTCGCGATCGCGCTGTTCACGACCTTGAGCACCGGCTCGCTCGCGGACTGCGGAGCGAACTCCAGCACGGCAATGGCCTGCGGGGCCTGCCGCCCGCGGATGAGGTCGACGACGCGGCGGGCCTTCTGGGGCGTGACGCGGACGAACCGCGCCTTCGCCTTGGCTTCCATCGCTGCTTCCTACCTTCTGATCGCTTGCTGTCTGCTCGCTTGCCGGCCAGTTGAAAACACTGTCGGTACTGCTGAAACTGAAACGTTGCTAGTACGGGGCGAACCCTTACCGGCGGCGGCCCTTGCGGTCGTCCTTCTCGTGACCGCGGAACGTGCGGGTCGGTGCGAATTCGCCGAGCTTGTGGCCGACCATTGCCTCGGTGACGAACACCGGGACGTGCTTGCGGCCGTCGTGCACGGCAATCGTGTGACCGAGCATGTCCGGCACGATCATCGAGCGCCGGGACCAGGTCTTGATGACGTTCTTGGTCCCCTTCTCGTTCTGCACGTCCACCTTCTTGATCAGGTGGTCGTCGACGAAGGGACCCTTCTTCAGACTACGAGGCATCGGAACGGGCTCCTATCAGCGCTTTTTGCCGGCTCATCGCTTCTTTCCAGTTCTGCGGCGGCGAACAATGAGCTTGTCGCTCGACTTGTTCGGACGACGGGTACGGCCTTCGGCCTGGCCCCAGGGGCTGACCGGGTGTCGTCCACCGGAGGTCTTGCCCTCGCCACCACCGTGCGGGTGGTCGATCGGGTTCATCGCAACACCGCGGACGGTGGGGCGCTTGCCCTTCCACCGCATCCGGCCGGCCTTGCCCCAGTTGATGTTCGACTGCTCGGCGTTGCCGACCTCGCCGACCGTGGCGCGACAGCGGACGTCAACCAACCGGATCTCACCGGACGGCATCCGCAGCTGGGCGTACTGACCCTCACGCGCAACCAGCTGCACCGAGGTGCCGGCCGATCGAGCGATCTTGGCGCCGCCGCCGGGCCGCAGCTCGATCGCGTGAACGACCGTACCGACCGGGATGTTTCGCAGCGCCAGGCTGTTGCCCGGCTTGATGTCGGCGGTCGGGCCGTTCTCGATCAGGTCGCCCTGCTTCAACTTGTTCGGCGCGATGATGTACCGCTTCTCGCCGTCCGCGTAGTGCAGCAGTGCGATCCGAGCCGTGCGGTTCGGGTCGTACTCGATGTGCGCGACCTTGGCCGGCACGCCGTCCTTGTCGTGGCGACGGAAGTCGATCACCCGGTAAGCACGCTTGTGGCCACCACCGATATGACGGGTGGTGATGCGCCCGGTGTTGTTCCGGCCGCCGCTCTTGGGGAGCGGACGAACCAGCGACTTCTCCGGCGTCGTCCGGGTGATCTCCACGAAGTCGGCGACGGAGGAGCCACGGCGGCCCGGCGTCGTCGGCTTGTACTTGCGGATTCCCATGATTCAGTCCTTGTTCTCGTTGCCCCGTCGCCTAAGCGACCGGACCGCCGAAGATGTCGATGGTGCCCTCGCGCAGTGTCACGATGGCGCGCTTCGTGTCCTTACGCTTGCCGGTCCCCGTCCGAGTGCGACGGGTCTTGCCCTGCCGGTTGAGGGTGTTGACGGAGGAGACCTTGACCCCGAAGACCGTCTCAATGGCGATCTTGATCTCGGTCTTGTTGGCCCTCGGGTCGACGAGGAAGGTGTACTTCCCCTCGTCGAGCAGGCCGTAGCTCTTCTCCGAGACGACGGGCGCCAGGAGGATGTCGCGCGGGTCCTTGTGAACTGCGCCGAGGGTGCTCACTTGGCGGCCTCCTTGGCCTTCTGAGTGATCTTGGTGACCACCGGGCTCTCCAGGAAGGACTCCAATGCGCCGCGGAGGAACACCACGTCGTCGGCCCGGAGCACGTCGTACGCGTTGAGCTGGTCGGAGACCAGAACGTGCACGTTGTCCAGGTTGCCGAGGCTCTTCCGGCTGACCTCGTCCGCCCGGTTGATCACGATCAGCAGGTTCTTCCGGTCGGTGATCCCGGTGAGCGCCGCGGCGGCCGCCTTCGTGGAAGGCACCTCACCGCTGACGACGCCGGTCAGCACGTGGATCCGGGCGTGCCGGGCGCGGTCCGAGAGCGCTCCGCGCAGGGCGGCAGCGATCATCTTCTTCGGGGTGCGCTGCGAGTAGTCGCGCGGCTTGGGGCCGTGCACCACGCCACCGCCGACGAACTGCGGGGCGCGAGTCGAGCCCTGACGGGCGCGGCCGGTGCCCTTCTGCCGGTACGGCTTCTTGCCACCGCCGCGGACCTCGCCCCGACGCTTGGTCGAGTGCGTGCCCTGCCGGGCCGCCGCCAACTGGGCGACAACGACCTGGTGGATCAGCGGGACGTTGGTCTGGACGGCGAAGATCTCGGCCGGCAGGTCGATGGTGTCGACCTTGGCGCCAGCCGGATCGAGCACGTCCAGCGTCAGATTTGCGGTGTCTACGGTGCTGGTCTCGGTCATCGGGGTCAGCCTTCCTTCGCCGCAGAGCGGACGAGAACGACGCTGCCACGCGCCCCGGGTACGGCACCCTTGATCAGGATCAGGCCACGCTCGACGTCGACGGCGTGGACGGTGAGGCTCTGCGTCGTCTGACGGTCGCCACCCATCCGGCCGGCCATCCGCTGGCCCTTGAAGACCCGGCCCGGAGTGGCGCAGCCACCGATCGAGCCCGGCGCGCGGTGCTTGCGCTGCACGCCGTGGCCGGCGCCGAGGCCGCTGAAGCCGTGCCGCTTCATCCCGCCGGCGAAGCCCTTGCCCTTGGTCGTCCCCGTGACGTCGACCTTCTGGCCGGCCTCAAAGGTGGTGACCGTGAGCTCCTGGCCCAGGCTGTACTCCGCCGCATCGGCGGTGCGCAGCTCGATCAGGTGGCGCCGAGGGGTGACGCCGGCCTCGGCGAAGTGACCGGCCAGTGGCTTGGTCACCTTGCGCGGGTCGATCGCCCCGAAGGCGATCTGCACGCCCGGGTAGCCGTCCAGGTCCGCGTTGCGAACCTGAGTGACGACGCACGGCCCGGCCTGAACGACGGTCACCGGCACGAGCCGGTTGTTGGCGTCCCAGACCTGGGTCATCCCGAGCTTCTCGCCGAGCAGGCCCTTGACTACCTTGGTCGTGGGCTTGCTGATGGTCTGCTGAGTCATCGTGGAGGTCCCTCTACAGCTTGATCTCGATGTCCACGCCTGCGGGCAAGTCCAGCCGCATCAGCGAGTCCACCGTCTTCGGCGTCGGGTTGATGATGTCGATCAACCGCTTGTGGGTGCGCATCTCGAAGTGCTCGCGGCTGTCCTTGTACTTGTGCGGCGAGCGGATCACGCAGAACACGTTCTTCTCCGTCGGCAGCGGCACCGGACCGGCGACCGTTGCGCCCGTCCGGACCACCGTGTCGACGATCTTGCGCGCTGAGCTGTCGATGACCTCGTGATCGTAGGCCTTCAGCCGGATGCGGATCTTCTGTCCCGCCATGGCGTCGTTGCGCTCTCTTTCGGTTGGTCGACAGGGGCCTCTGACCGGCTTCGATCGGCGCTGTTCGCGCCCATCCGCCTCATTGGCACTGTCTGTGGTCCGCTCGGGCCGTCACAGCGGCTCGAACCTTCGCGATGTCTTGCTCGTAGTCGTGCTGTTCAGGTACTCGTTCTGAAATTGCTCGTTCTGTACTTGGGATGCAGCCGCTCCGCCGACCCCCGAGGTCGGGCGTGTCGCGGATCCGGCGCAGTACCGACCCTGCACTTTTCGATGCGGCCGGCTTCTTGAGTTCTGCGTGCCGTGCGGGGCCGCTGGAAATCCCTCGGCTCCGCGTGAACTGCGATCGAACTGCGCTGCTCAGGCCCCGGTCATCATCCACCCGTACGGGCGTGACAGCTCACCAAGCAACCTGTCTAGTGTGCCAGACCAGGCATGTCCTTGACCAATCGAGCCCCGGCTCGCGGGCTCGCTTGCCTGCGCATGGCAACGGCGGCGGCCCGATGGGGGCCGCCGCCGTTGACGGTGCTACTTGAGGATCTTGGTGACGCGACCTGATCCGACGGTCTTGCCGCCTTCGCGGATCGCGAAGAGCAGGCCTTCCTCCATGGCGATGCCCTGGATCATTTCGACCCGCATCTCGGTGTTGTCACCGGGCATGACCATTTCGGTGCCCTCGGGCAGGTGCACGACGCCCGTGACGTCCGTCGTCCGGAAGTAGAACTGCGGACGATAGTTGTCGTAGAACGGCGTGTGCCGGCCACCCTCGTCCTTCGAGAGGATGTAGACGTTCGCCTCGAAGTCCGTGTGCGGGGTGATCGAGCCCGGCTTGCAGATGACCTGCCCGCGCTCGACGTCTTCCCGCTTGATGCCACGAAGCAGCAGGCCACAGTTCTCGCCGGCCAGCGCCTCGTCCAGGGTCTTGCGGAACATCTCGATGGCGGTGACCGTGGTGGTCGCCGTCTTCTCCTTGATTCCGACGATCTCGACGGTCTCGTTGACCTTGAGGCTGCCGCGCTCCACCTTGCCGGTGACGACGGTGCCACGACCGGTGATCGTGAAGACGTCCTCGATCGGCATCAGGAACGGCTTCTCGATGTCCCGGATCGGCTCGGGGACGGAAGCGTCAACCGCGTCCATCAGCTCGAGCAGCTTGGCGCTCCACTCGGGGTCGCCCTCCAGCGCCTTCAGCGCGGAGACCTGGATGACCGGAAGGTCATCGCCCGGGAACTCGTAAGCCGAAAGCAGCTCACGAACCTCGAGCTCAACGAGCTCCATGATCTCTTCGTCGTCCACCATGTCGGACTTGTTCAGAGCCACAACGATGTAGGGGACGCCGACCTGACGCGCGAGCAGCACGTGCTCACGGGTCTGGGGCATCGGGCCGTCGGTCGCCGCCACCACGAGGATGGCGCCGTCCATCTGAGCCGCACCGGTGATCATGTTCTTGATGTAGTCGGCGTGCCCGGGGCAGTCCACGTGTGCGTAGTGGCGTGCCTCGGTCTGGTATTCGACATGCGCGATCGAAATCGTGATGCCGCGCTGCTTCTCTTCTGGCGCCTTGTCGATCTGGTCGAACGGCGTGAAGGGGTTCAGCGTGGGGTACTTGTCGTGCAGCACCTTGGTAATCGCAGCTGTCAGCGTCGTCTTGCCATGGTCGATGTGACCGATGGTGCCGATGTTGACGTGCGGCTTAGTCCGCTCGAACTTCGCCTTCGCCACGGGGTCCTCCTGTCGGACGGGTTGAAATAGCTGTATGTGGGTTCGACTGGGATGTCGGGTGGCGCGTTACTCGCCGCGAACCTTCTTGATGATCTCCTCCGCGACGTTCCGCGGAACCTCGGCGTAGGAGTCGAACTGCATGGTGTAGACGGCGCGACCCTGCGTCTTGCTACGCAGGTCACCGACGTAACCGAACATCTCCGACAGCGGCACCACGGCCTTGACGACCTTAGCGCCACTGACGTCCTCCATCGCTTGGATCTGCCCGCGACGGGAGTTCAGGTCGCCGATGACGTCGCCCATGTACTCCATCGGCGTGCGGACCTCGACGGCCATGATCGGCTCGAGGAGCACGGGGTCGGCCTTGCGAGCCGCCTCCTTCAGCACCATCGAGCCGGCAATCTTGAACGCCATCTCCGAGGAGTCGACGTCGTGCGCCGCGCCGTCCAGCAGGGTCGCCTTGATCCCGACAAGCGGGTACCCGGCGAGGATGCCGAACTGCATGGCGTCCTGGATCCCGTGGTCGATGCTCGGGATGTACTCCCGCGGCACCCGGCCACCGGACACCTTGTTGACGAACTCGTACATCACACCGTCGACAACTTCCAACGGCTCGATGCTGACCTGGACCTTGGCGTACTGGCCCGAACCACCGGTCTGCTTCTTGTGCGTGTAGTCGTACTTCAACACGGGCCGGCGGATGGTCTCCCGGTAAGCCACCTGCGGCTTACCGACGTTTGCTTCGACCTTGAACTCACGGCGCATCCGGTCGACCAGGATGTCGAGGTGTAGCTCGCCCATCCCGGCGATGATCGTCTGGCCGGTCTCGTCGTCCTGCTTGACCTGGAAGGTGGGGTCCTCCTCGGCCAGTTTCTGGATCGCGACGCCGAGCTTCTCCTGGTCGCCCTTGGTCTTCGGCTCAATCGCCACCGAGATCACGGGGTCCGGGAAGGTCATCGACTCGAGCACGATCTGGTTCGCCGGGTCGCTCAAGGTCTCACCGGTGGTGGTGTCCTTGAGGCCGATGAACGCGTAGATGTGACCCGCGCTCGCCTCGTCCACCGGGTTCTCCTTGTTGGAGTGCATCTGGAAGAGCTTCCCGATGCGCTCCTTCTTGCCCTTGGTGGAGTTGATCACCTGGGCACCGGTGGCGACCTTGCCCGAGTACACCCGGACGTAGGTCAGCTTCCCGAAGAAGGGGTGGGTGGCGACCTTGAACGCGAGCGCCGAGAACGGCTCGTCGGACGACGGACGACGGGTCAGGATCTTCTCCTCGTCGCGCACGTCGTGGCCCTCCATCGGAGGCACGTCGAGCGGCGACGGCAGATAGTCGATGACCGCGTCGAGCATCGGCTGGACGCCCTTGTTCTTGAACGCCGAGCCGCACAGGATCGGGTAGATCTCGCTGGCCACGGTGAGCTTGCGGATCGCGCCCTTGATCTCGGCGACGGTCAGGTCTTCGCCGCTGAAGAACTTCTCCAGCAGCACCTCGTCGGTCTCGGCGACGGTCTCGAGCAGCTTCTGCCGGTACTCGGCAGCCACCTCGGCCAGGTCGGCCGGGATCTCCTCGATCTCGTAGCTCTCCCCGAGCTTGGTCTCGCCGCGCCAGGTCAGCGCGCGGTTCTCGACCAGGTCGATGATGCCGACGAAGTCGTTCTCGGCCCCGATCGGCAGCTGGATGACCAGCGGGAGCGCGCCGAGCCGGTCGACGATGGTCTTCACCGTGAAGAAGAAGTCCGCGCCGAGCTTGTCCATCTTGTTGACGAAACAGATCCGCGGAACCTCGTACTTGTCCGCCTGCCGCCACACCGTTTCGGACTGCGGCTCAACACCTTCCTTGCCGTCAAAGACCGCCACTGCGCCGTCGAGCACCCGCAGTGAGCGCTCGACCTCGACGGTGAAGTCGACGTGCCCGGGGGTGTCGATGATGTTGATCTGGTTTCCGGCCCAGAAACAGGTCGTCGCGGCGGACGTGATCGTGATGCCGCGCTCCTGCTCCTGCTCCATCCAGTCCATGGTGGCTGCGCCGTCGTGGACTTCACCGATCTTGTAGTTGACCCCGGTGTAAAACAGGATCCGCTCAGTGGTGGTGGTCTTGCCGGCGTCGATGTGAGCCATGATGCCGATATTGCGGACCTTGTTGAGGTCCGTCAG
>Ga0307513_10011747_pt1 | contig 10859 bp, 8 predicted proteins | sample 15_EM_MG_FD_202174 | JGI IMG/M metagenome (GOLD analysis project Ga0307513, IMG submission 202174) | Populus trichocarpa ectomycorrhiza microbial communities from riparian zone in the Pacific Northwest, United States - 15_EM | ecosystem: Host-associated > Plants > Roots > Unclassified | place...
CGATGCGGCGCCGTGACGGCCACGGCCGAGGCCCTTGCGGGGCGTGGATCGGATGACGACAAGGACACCAAGATCGCCGCGCTCGCCGCGCTCGTCGCACCGGCCGTAAGGGCAGTTCCGGCGTCGGCCCCGGACAAGCTGGAGACGGCGATCGCGCTGAATGCAGCCAACTCCGCGGCGAAGATATTGGCCGACAGCCCGCCGTTGAAAGCCCGCGTCGCGGCCGGCAAACTCAAGATCGTCGCCGCCCGCTACGACCTGGACGACGGCAAGGTGACCTACATCCAAGCCTAGGCCGTTTCGAAGGCAGGGCGCGGTCTCGCCTCGGGCAAAATCCGGCGCCAGTTCAAGCCTTCCACAGGGCTTTGAGCGATTAGCCCCGCCGTGCGTTCGGCCGAACTGCGACCCTGAAATCGCCGGCCAGGGAAAACACCGGGGCCCGGGCCGGGTAACACCTGAGTGCCCCACGGCGGGAAGGCCTCTAGCCCTTCCCGGTCAATGCTCCAACGAGGTTAGCAACGCATGTCCCAGCGCACCGCTCTTACGGGATCGCGCCGTCTCTGGGGTTGCCGATGACGGTCTTGGACGCGGCTGTCCCTCGCCGGACCAAGGTGCTGGGTCCGATGCTTCGCCGACGGATCCGCTGGCGTCCCAGCCGCCTGGCGGGCTTTGGCTTCTGTCTCCTGGTGACGCTGATCGGCGTGGCCTTCTGGAGCCAGGGCGCGTGGGCCTGGTGGCTGGCCGGCGTGGGGGGCGTTCTGACCCTTGTCGGCGTCGGCGATCTCCTGCAGCCGAAGCACTCCCTGCTCCGCAACTATCCTGTCCTGGCGCACCTGCGATGGCTTGCCGAACTGGTCCGGCCGGAGCTTCGCCAATACCTGTTCGAGGCGGATGAGGAGGCGGCCCCATTTTCGCGGAGCCAGCGCACGCTCGTCTATATGCGCGCCAAGGGCGAACTCGGGGAGCGGCCGTTTGGCACCCTGCGGGACGTCTATCGCGACGGCTATGAATTCATGGGCCACTCCACCCGCCCGGCTCCTGTCGCTGATCCGGAGACCTTTCGCATCACCGTCGGCGGGCCGCAGTGCGCAAAGCCCTATTCCGCCTCGGTCCTCAACATCTCGGCGATGAGCTTCGGGTCGCTCAGCGCCAACGCCGTTCGTGCGCTGAACAGCGGGGCCGCCAAGGGCGGATTCTACCACGACACGGGGGAGGGCAGCATCAGCCCCTACCACCGCGAAGCCGGTGGAGACATCGTATGGGAGCTGGGTAGCGGCTACTTCGGCTGTCGGGACGAAAACGGGCGTTTCGACCCCGAGAAATTCGCGGTCCAAGCGCAGACCGACCAGGTCAAGATGATCGAGATCAAGTTGAGCCAGGGCGCCAAGCCTGGCCATGGCGGGGTATTGCCGGCGCCAAAGGTGACGCGAGAGATATCGGAGACCCGCGGGGTGCCGATGGGCCGCGATTGCATCTCGCCGTCGGGCCACAGCGCCTTCTCTACGCCCCGGGAGATGATGGCCTTCATCGAGCTGCTGCGAGAACGGTCCGGCGGGAAACCTGTTGGGTTCAAGCTCTGCGTCGGGTTGCCCTGGGAGTTCATGGGCATCGTCAAGGCGATGCTCGAGACCGGTGTCCGCCCCGACTTCATCGTGGTCGACGGCAGCGAGGGCGGCACCGGGGCCGCGCCGACCGAGTTCAGCGACCATATGGGCGCCCCGATGCGCGAAGGGCTCCTGTTCGTGCACAACACGCTGGTCGGCGCAGGCGTGCGCGACACCATCAAGATCGGCGCCGCCGGCCGCGTGGTCAGCGCCTTCGACATGGCCAGCACGCTCGCCATCGGCGCAGACTGGGTCAATTCGGCCCGTGGCTTCATGTTCGCGCTGGGTTGCGTGCAGTCGTTGAGCTGCAACACCAACCATTGCCCGACCGGCGTCGCGACGCAGGATGCAGGGCGGCAGCGTGCGCTGGTCGTCACGGACAAGAGCGAGCGGGTCGCCAATTTCCATCGCCTCACGGTGAGCGCGTTGGCGGAGATGCTGGCGGCGGCGGGGCTGCAGCATCCCGATCAGCTCACGCCGTTTCACATGATCCGGCGCGTCAGCTCGACCGAGATCCGGCCGTTCGCGGTCCTGCACACCTTCCTGCAGCCAGGCTCCTTGCTGGACGGCCGATGCCAGGAGGTCCTGTACCGCGACAATTGGGCCCGCGCCGCGGCCGACTCCTTTGAGGGTCGACCCCGGCAAGAAACGGCCTGAGGCGGAAGGGCCGCACGCGTGGTTTCCAGCGAAGAATTCGATCTGGTCGTCCTCGGCGGCGGCCCGGCCGGCGTCAGTGGGGCCGCCGCTGCGGGCCTTTTCGGCAAGCGCGTCGCGTTGGTGGAAGTGACCGGGAAGCTGGGCGGCGCCGGCATCAACACCGGGACGATCCCCAGCAAGACTCTGCGAGAGACCGCGCTGGTCCTGTCGGGCTGGCGCTCGCGGCGGCTCTACGGCGTCGACCTCTCGCTTCAGCGGGAGGTCACGATCCAGGACCTCATGCGACACGCAACCAACGTCACGGCTGCGGAAGAAGCCCGCACGGAAGCGCGGCTCGCTCTACGCGGCGTAGAGCGGTTCCATGGGGCGGCCAGCTTCGCCGATCCGCACACCGTGCGCGTCGCCGCCGACGGCAGGGAGACCTTGGTGACCGGTGAGAAGATCCTCATCGCCACCGGCTCGTCGCCCTTCCGACCCCCGGAGTTCCCCTTCGCCGACGACCGCGTCCACGATTCCGATGAAATTCTTCGGATGACGGCGATGCCCAAGAATCTCGCCGTCGTCGGGGCCGGGGTGATCGGGTGCGAGTACGCCAGCACCTTCGCGGCCCTCGGCGTCGAGGTGCATCTGGTCGATGGGCGCAACGTCCTGATGCCGTTTCTCGACGAGGAAATTTCGCACCGGCTCGCCGAGGCGATGGCCGCCAATGGGGTGAAATTTCACTGGAGTGAGCGCGTCGCCGCCTGCGACGCGTCGCGACCCGGGGACGTCATCCTCACGCTGTCGAGTGGCGCCGAACTGTCGTGTGGCAATGTGCTCGTCTGCGCCGGACGACAGAGCAATACCGCCGACCTGGACCTGGCCGCCGCCGGGATCACGCCGGGCCAGCGCGGCTTGATTCCGGTCAACGAGCACTACCAGAGCGCCCAGCCGCACATCTACGCCGCGGGCGACGTCGTCGGCCCGCCGGCGCTCGCCTCGACCGGCATCGAACAAGCGCGCGTGGCCATCGCCCACGCCTGGGGTTCGACCTTCAAGGGTGATCTCGCATCAATGCTGCCGTCCGGGATCTACACAATTCCCGAGGCGAGCATGGCCGGCGAAACTGAAGCTTCGCTCCGCGCGAACGGAGTCGACTTTATCGTCGGCCGCGCGCGTTACGCCGACCTTCCGCGCGGCGAGATCATCGGCGACGAGACGGGCTTCCTGAAACTGATCTTCCGCCGCGAGGACATGCGGCTGCTTGGGGTCCACATCATGGGCGAGCAGGCGACCGAGCTGGTCCATATCGGACTCATCGCACTGCTTTCCGAAGCCAGCGCGGACCTCTTCAACCTGGCCTGCTTCAACTACCCAACGCTCGGCGATCTCTACAAGTACGCCGCCTACGACGCCTTCGCACAGCGCGCCCATGTGGGCCCGTCAGCAAAGCCCAGTTTCGGCCGGAGCATTCCATGACCAAGGCGTCCGATCTGTTCGTGTCCTGTCTGGAGGAGGAAGGCGTCGAGTACGTCTTCGGCGTCCCGGGGGAGGAGAACCTCGACTTCCTCGACAGCCTGTCGCGGTCTTCGAAAATCCGGCTGATCCTGACCCGGCACGAACAAGGGGCGGGCTTCATGGCCGCCACCTATGGCCGCCACACCGGCAAGGCCGGGGTCTGCCTGGCGACGCTCGGACCCGGCGCGACCAACCTGGTGACGGCGGCGGCCTACGGCCAGCTGGGCGGCATGCCGATGCTGATGATCACCGGCCAGAAGCCGATCAAGTCGTCCAAGCAGGGGCGGTTTCAAATCCTGGACGTGGTCGACATGATGCGGCCGATCACGAAGTTCACCCACCAGCTCGCCTCCGCCGACAACATCCCGGCTCGGGTGCGCGAGGCCATGCGCCTGGCGCAGGAGGAGAAGCCCGGCGCGACCCACCTGGAATTCCCCGAGGACGTCGCCCACGAGCAGACCGACTCGACCCCCATCGTGGCCAGTCAGGTCCGTCGCCCTGTCCCGGATGGGAAGTCGATCCGCGCCGCGGTGGATCGGATCGCGCGGGCGACCTCGCCGCTGCTGATCATCGGCGCCGGCGCCAATCGCAAGGTGACCAGCCGGATGCTGACCGAGTTCGTCGAAAAGACCGGCATCCCCTTCATCACCACCCAGCTCGGCAAGGGCGTGATCGACGAGCGCAACCCGAAATACCTGGGGTGCGCGGCCCTCTCCTCCGGCGACTTCGTGCACCGGGCGGTCGAGGCGGCGGACGTGATCATCAACGTCGGCCACGACGTCATCGAGAAGCCCCCGTTCTTCATGAAGCCGGGCGGCTGCGAGGTGATCCACGTCAGCTTCCGCACGGCCGAGGTCGACCCCGTCTATTTCCCTCAGATCGAGGTGGTCGGCGACATCGCCAACGCCGTCTGGCAGATCAAGGAGGCGCTTGAGCCCCAGGCCCACTGGACCTTCGAGGCCATGCAGCGGTACCGCCGCGCCGGACTCGACCATGCCCTCGCGACGGTCGACGACAAGCGCTATCCGCTGCTCCCGCAGCATCTCGCCGCTCAGGTCCGGCAGGTCATGCCCGACAACGGAATCCTCTGCCTCGACAACGGCGTCTACAAGATCTGGTTCACCCGGAACTACCCGGCCTACATGCCCAACACCTTGCTGGTCGACAACGCGCTGGCGACCATGGGGGCAGGGCTGCCGTCGGCCATGGCTTCGGCGATGATCTTTCCCGAGCGCAAGGTCATGGCCGTTTGCGGCGACGGCGGCTTCATGATGAACAGCCAGGAGATGGAGACCGCCGTCCGGCTGGGGCTGAACCTGGTGGTGCTGGTGCTGAAGGATGACAGCTACGGCATGATCCGCTGGAAGCAGGCCAACATGGGGTTCGCCGACTGGGGCCTGACCTATGGCAATCCGGACTTCGTCAAATACGCCCAGTCCTACGGCGCCCACGGACACCGCGTGACCAGCGCGGAAGAGTTGCCGGACCTGCTGCGCAGCTGCCTCGACACGCCGGGCGTGCACCTGGTCGAGGTTCCCGTCGACTATTCCGACAACGACCGGATCCTGAACCACGAGATCCGTGACCTCAGCGCGGCGCTGTAGACCCGAACCCGCACCTGGACCCGTCGGAGCGATCCATGCCGTCCCTGAAAGCGTCCTATCCCCTGTACCTGGCCAACGAGGCGAAGACGCCGAACCAGGACCTGGAGGTCACCGACAAGTTCACCGGCAAGGTGGCCACGCGGGTCGCCCAGGCGGACGCCGCCACCATCGACGCGGGCATCGCGGCCTGCGTCGAGGCGACGGAGCCGATGGCGCGGATGGCGGCCTATGAGCGCCAGGCGGTGCTGGCCCATTGCGTCGCCCGCTTCACCGAACGCTTCGACGAACTCGCGTACGCGCTGTGCGTTGAGGCCGGCAAGCCGATCCGCGACAGCCGCGGCGAGGTCACCCGGCTGATCGACACCTTCCGCATCGCCGCCGAAGAGTCCGTGCGGATGACCGGCGAAGTCCAGCCGTTGGACATCTCGCCCCGCGCCCGCGGCTACCAGGGCATGTGGAAGCGGGTGCCGATCGGCCCCTGTTCGTTCGTCTCGCCGTTCAACTTTCCGCTGAACCTGGCCGCCCACAAGATCGCCCCGGCGCTGGCGGTCGGCTGCCCCTTCGTGATGAAGCCCGCCTCGCGGACGCCGCTGGGCGCCATCATCATCGGCGAGGTGCTGGCCGAGACCGACCTGCCGAAGGGCGCCTTCTCGATCCTGCCGGCGCACCGCGAGGGCGCGGACCTCTTCACCACCGACGACCGCCTGAAGCTGCTTTCCTTCACCGGCTCCCCCGGGGTCGGCTGGGACCTGAAGGCCCGGGCGGGCAAGAAGAAGGTGGTGCTGGAGCTGGGCGGCAACGCCGCGGTGATCGTCGACGCCGACGCCGACCTGGACGACGCAGTCGAGCGGATCATCTTCGGCGCCTTCTACCAGTCCGGCCAGTCCTGCATCGGCGTCCAGCGGATCATCATCCACGAGAAGATCTACGACGAGCTGCGCGACCGGCTGGTCGCCAAGACCAGGACCCTGGTCGCCGGCGACCCGAAGGACGAGGCCACCTTCATCGGCCCGATGATCGACGTGCAGGAAGCCACGCGCCTCGACGACTGGATCCAGGCGGCCGCAGCGGACGGCGCGACGATCCTGTGCGGGGGCAAGCGCGACGGCGCAATGCTGGAGGCGACCCTCCTGGAAGGGGTGCCCCGCAAGGCCAAGCTCTATGCCGAGGAGGCCTTCGGACCCGTGGCCATACTGTCGAAGTTCAGCGACTTCGACGCCGCCCTGGACGAGGTCAACGACAGCCGCTTCGGCCTGCAGGCGGGGATCTTCACCCGCGACCTCTTCAAGATGCTCAACGCCTGGGATCGCCTGGAGGTCGGAGGCGTCGTGATCGGCGACGTGCCGAGCTACCGGGTGGATAACATGCCCTACGGCGGGGTGAAGGATTCGGGCCTCGGACGCGAAGGCGTGCGGTTCGCGATGGAGGACATGACGGAGATCCGCAATCTGGTGATCCGGCGGAGGCCGGCGTAACCATCATGTGCCGCTGGCTCGCGTACTCAGGAAGCCCGCTTGCGTTGGAGGAGATCCTCTACAAGCCGAAGCATTCGCTGATCGATCAAAGCTTCCACGCAAGGCTTGGACCGCACACGACAAACGGCGATGGGTTTGGGGTTGGCTGGTACGGCGAAGGGGGCGCGCCGGCCTTGTTCAAGGGCGTCGACCCTATTTGGAACGACCGGAACCTGCGCGAACTGGCGCCGCAGATCCGCTCGGGCCTCGTATTCGCACACATCCGCGCATCGACGGGAACGCCCGTGCAACAATCCAACTGCCATCCCTTTCGCTACGGGAAATGGCTTTGGATGCACAACGGGCAGATCGCCGGGTTTCGAGACGTCAAGCGCGAGATCACGCTCGCAATCGACCCGGCGCTCTATCCCTACATCGAGGGGTCCACCGACACAGAGGCCTTCTTCTTCCTCGCCCTGACGTTCGGGCTCGAACACGACCCGCCGGCGGCCGTGGAATGCGCCGTGGGCTTCATTGAGCGCGTGGGCCGCAGTCGTGGCGTCCAACACCCCATCCGCCTGACCGTGGCGGCCAGTGATGGTCAGGCCGTCTGGGTTTTCCGCTATTCGAGCGAGGGGCAACCCCCTTCCTTGTTCTATTCAACGGAGGTTGAGACTCTGCGCGCCCAGTATCCCGACGATCCGACCATGCAGAAATTGTCGGACGATGCTCGGCTTGTCGTCTCCGAGCCGCTCGGCGATCTGGAAGGCGCCTGGAACGAGGTCCCGGCATCCAGCTGCGGCGTGATCCGCCAGGGTCAGGACGAACTCAGGCGGTTCACACCGCGATCTGCCTAGCCGACTACACGCTCACCTGAGTCCCCATCTCCACCACGCGCCCCGGCGGGATGTGGAAGAAGTCGATAGGGTCGGCGGCGTTCTTGGTGAGCCAGATGTAGAGCCGGTCCATGCCGGGCGGCAGCAGCGAGTGCACGGAGCGGATGAGCGTCCGGCGCCCGACGAAGAAGGACGTGCTCATGATGTCCATCTTGACGCCGCGGCCGCGCAGCGCCGCCAGCTCGCGGGGCACGTTCGGCGTCTCCATGTAGCCGTGGGTCAGCATGATCCGCATGAAATCGGGGCTGACGTGTTCGATCTGGGCGCGCTCCGCGGCCGGCACGCGCGGGGTCTGGGCGCCGCGGACGCTGACGATCAGGTTGACCTCGTGCAGCACGCGGTTGTGCTTGAGGTTGTGGAGCAGGGCGCCCGGCACGCGCGTGGCGTCCGCCGTCAGGAACACCGCCGTGCCGGGCACCCGGTGCACCGACCGCGAGGCCAGCATGGGCAGGATGTCTTCCAGCAGCGGATTGTCGCGCTCGATCTTGCGCCGGACCAGGTCGGACCCGCGCGCCCAGGTGGCCATGACGAAGAACAGCGCCGCGCCGATCATCAGCGGGACGAAGCCGCCGGAGAGCAGCTTCAGCGCGTTGGCGCCCAGGAAGATCGTGTCGATGACGAACAGCGGGCCGACCAGGGCGAGCGCGCCCCAGAGCGGCCACCGCCATTTCCGCGTGACGACTATGAACGCCAGGACGGTGGTGACCACCATGGTGCCAGTGACGGCCAGGCCGTAGGCGTGGGCCATGGCGCTGGAGGTGTGGAAGATGCCCACCAGGAAGACCACGCCGACGGCGAGCAGCAGGTTGATCTGCGGGATGAAGATCTCGCCGGCCTGGGTCTCGGAGGTGCGCAGGACGGTGAGGCGGGGCAGGTAGCCCAGCTGGATTGCCTGGTTGGTGAGCGAGAAGGCGCCGGTGATGACCGCCTGGCTTGCGATCACCGTCGCGGCGGTGGCCAGCACCACCATGGGCGCGCGCAGCAGCATCGGCGTCATCTGGAAGAACCAGTCGCGATTCTCGATGGCGTGGCCGTGGGCGAGCGCGACCTGGTGCAGGGCGAAGCCGCCCTGGCCCATGTAGTTGAAGACCAGCGCCGGCAGCACGAAGAACAGCCAGGAGGCCTGGATAGGCCAGCGGCCGAAGTGGCCCATGTCGGCGAACAGCGCCTCGGCGCCCGTCACGGTGAGGAACACCGATCCCAGCACGAAGAAGCCGGCGATCCCGTGGCTGAGGAGGAAGCCGACCGCGTGGTGGGGGCTGATGGCCAGCAGCACTCGGGGCTCGGAGAGGATGTGCGGCGCGCCGATCCCGGCGATGGCCAGGAACCAGACCAGGCAGATCGGCCCGAACCATCGCCCGACGCCGGCCGTGCCGCGCGACTGGACCAGGAACAGTCCGATGAGGATGACCAGGCTCGCGAAGATCACGACGCCCTGGCTCACCCGATCGGCCAGCGCCGGCACCGACCGCAAGCCCTCGACCGCAGACAGCACGGAGATGGCCGGGGTGATGATCGCGTCGCCGTAGAACAACGCGGCGCCCGTGACGCCCAGGATGAAGATGAAGGTGGTGCGCCGCCCGACCGCGGCCTCGGCGAGCGCCGCCAGCGACAGGACCCCGCCCTCGCCGTTGTTGTCGGCGCGCATCAGGAAGAGGACGTACTTGACCGTGACGATCAGGATCAGCGCCCAGAGCGCCAGGGAGACGACGCCCATCACCGCTTCGGCGTTGACGCCGCCGGCCTGACCCAGGGCCTCTCGGAAGGCATAGAGCGGGCTGGTCCCGATGTCGCCGAACACCACGCCGACGCTGCCCAGGGCGAGCGCCCAGAAACGGTTACGCGACGAGTGCGTCGGGCCCGAGGGCGCGGGCTCCGGTCCTGGGATCATGATCGCCCTTAAGGGACGCCAGGCGATCCGGCGCCTCGTGAGAAAGCCCGGCCACCCATGCCGCAAGCCCACATAAGGATGCCATGCGGGAACCGCGGTTTTGCATAAGGGAAATGTAAAGGCGCGCGCCGTCAGCGCGGCGCGCGCAAGGCCCGCCGCGCCGACGGGAAGCGTCTAGCGCGGGTCCGGCTGGCTGTTCAGCGTCCAGTCCCGGGCGGGTGGTCCACCGCCGGTCTCGCGGCGATAGATGCCGACGCCCACGGCGATGATCACGATGAGCAGGGCGAGGATCAATTCCCGCCACCAGGCTCGGCGCCGCCTGGCCATGACCCGGTCGTACGGGGACTGCTCGAGATGGTTCAAGGGGCGCATCATGCAGATCCTTGCGTCGCGACCAGCCGCAGCCGCCCGGCCGGGCGGCGGGCCGCGGGGCCGGGCGTGAAGCAGTGCAGTTCCTTGACGTTCGCCTCGACGACCACGATGCCGACGACGCCCGCATAGGCGCGTTCCCGCGCCAAGCCGCAGGCGTGGGCGATCGCCGCCTCAAACTCGGTGAAGTCGGCTTCCCTCACATCGTCGCGCGTGACGCGCCAGCCGCTCAGCCACTTGGCCACAACGTATTTGCTGGCATTGGCGTCGCCGGGATCAGCCCAGGCCATGGCAGGTCTCCTCATGCACGAGGCTCTCGGCGAGGCCGATCAGCTCTTCCAGGGCAGGGTTGTGGGCGTCCGCCCGCCACATAAGGCTGTAGGCGATCTCGGCGCTCGGGCTCTCGATGGGCCGCAGGCAGACGCCCGGGTAGAATGCGGCCAGGGTGGCCCCAGGACAGACCGTCACGCCGAGGTCCAGCGCCACCAGGTCGAACAAGGTGTCCCGTTCCACCAGGTGATGCATGAAGCTGGCGGGCGGACCGCCAAGGGCGTCGGCGATGGCGCTCTGCAGGGACTTATCGCCGCTGCCGTCGCCGGCCAGGAGGATGATCTCGCCGCGCAGCGCAGCCGGCGCGACTGGGTCTTCGGCGGCGAGGGGGTGAGATTCCGGCAGCACGGCGATCAGGCGTTCGCGCCAGAGCGGCGCACGGCGCCAGTCGCGCTTGGCCACGCGATCGGGCGCGATGGCGGCATCGATGTGCTTGCCGTCGAGCTCCTCGCGGACGCTCACGTCATCGAGGTCCTCGATGACCAGGTCGACATCGGGGTGGGCGGCGCGGAAATCGGCCAGCAGCCTGCGCGCCAGGCCCCCGTGCAGGGAGCAGG
>Ga0307513_10011748_pt1 | contig 10859 bp, 11 predicted proteins | sample 15_EM_MG_FD_202174 | JGI IMG/M metagenome (GOLD analysis project Ga0307513, IMG submission 202174) | Populus trichocarpa ectomycorrhiza microbial communities from riparian zone in the Pacific Northwest, United States - 15_EM | ecosystem: Host-associated > Plants > Roots > Unclassified | place...
TTGCGTTCGCAGTATTTCAGGTACTGGCGCAGCAGCATGCTCGCCCAGTCGCAGGCCTCGGTGCCGCCGGCGCCGGCCTGGATGTCGACGAAGCAGTTGCCGGGGTCCGCCGGGTTGCTGAACATGCGGCGGAATTCGAGCTGCTCGACGATCTCGCGCAGCTTGGCCGCTTCGGCTTCGATCGCCGCCAGGCCGTCGAGGTCGGCGTCGGCCTTGGACATCTCGAACAGCTCGCTGTTGTCGGCCAGGTTGCTGTTCAGGTGGTCGATCGTCTCGACCACGGTTTCCAGCATCTTCTTCTCGCGGCCGAGTTCCTGGGCGCGCTTGGGTTCGTTCCAGACGCCCGGGTTTTCGAGCGCGGCGTTGACTTCGTTCAGCCGCAGTGCTTTGCGGTCGTAGTCAAAGATACCCCCGGAGCTGCGCGGTGCGGGTGCTGAGGTCGGCGAGCAGCGTGCCGATCAGGTTGATGCGTTCGATGTCCATGGCGGGGCCGATTCGTTGCGATGACAAACCGTCGATTTTCGCACGCGGCACGCGGCGCGGTTCCGCCAATGAAAACGGCGCCCGAAGGCGCCGTCTGGTCTGCAAGCTTGGCTGCAGGCTCGTCGCGTCAGCCCTGGCGGCGACGGCGGGCGAGGAAGCCGACCACGCCCAGACCCGACAGCAGCAGCGCGTAGGTTTCGGGCTCGGGCACCGGGGCGGTGACGTTGCCGGGACCCTGGATGGTGTTCAGGTACTTGCCTTCGCTGGTGTTGTTGAAGCCGGTCGTGACCAGAACGTAGGCGACGCCGGTCGTCAAGCCGAAGCTGAAGCCCGAGTGGCCGATGGCGTTGAGGTCGTCGTTACCGATCAGCGCGTTGGTCAGCGGGCTGGCCGGGTTGAACGAGCCCTGGTAGAGGAACAGCATGTTGTCCCACCGGCCTGAGAGCGGGATGATAGGCAGCGCGAAGCTGTTGAACGTGTAGCTGCCGGCGGTGTCGACACTGAATGCGAAGCTGTCGTACGGGACGGCGGTGCCGGTCGCAGACAATTGCGACAAGTCGGCGAATGGCCGGTTGTACGTCGGGCTGCCGGTGGTGTCGTCGACGTAGAAATACGCCGAAGCCTGGGTGGCATAGAACATCGCTGCCACGGCAAAAGCCTTGATCAGCATGGAAATGGTACGCATGGGGGTGGCCTTCCTTTTGTTAGCACAATTCGTTACGGAACGATGGTGCCCGAATGCAAGTCTCTTGTCACCCCTCTCCCCCGCACCTGCGGGATGGGAAAATTCCCGCTGAAACCGATTGTCACGTCAGGTGACGACCGGGCCCAGAAAGGTAGCCATGCGGGCGGCCAGCGCCTGCGGCTGGTCGTGGTGCAGCATGTGTCCGCAGCCGCGCAACAGGGCGCGCTCGAACTGCGGCACCAGCGCCAGCCGGGCTTCGAACTCCTCGCGGAGGTAGCGTTTACCCCACCATTGGCTCATGTCGGTCTGGTCGCCCTCGACCCACAGCAGTGGCGCCGCGATGCGCTTCCAGGCTTCGAGCACCTCGTCCTTGCGGTAGAGCACCGGGTTCACGCGCTTGTGGGCCGGGTCGCCGAGCAGGTGCCAGCGGCCGTCGTCGCGCCGGCGAGCCCAGTGCGGGGCCAGCCAGGCCGCCTTGTCGGCGCTCAGCCGCGGGTTGTTCTTCAGCAGCCGCTCGGCCACCGCCTGCAGGCTGTCGTACGGGCGCAGCTCGGCGGGGGTCTTCAGCTCGTCCAGCCATTGCAGCAGCCGCCCCGGGGCCTGCTCGGGCCGGGTTTGCGGCATCCCGAAGCCTTCGAGGTTGAGCAGCCGGCGGATGCGCGCCGGGCGCAGGCCGGCGTAGATCATCGCGACGTTGCCGCCCATGCTGTGGCCGAGCAGGTCGACCACGCCGCCGGGCGCCAGCGCATCGAGCAGGCCGTCGAGGTCGGCCAGGTAGTCGGGGAACCAGTAGGTGTCGGTGGGCGGCGCTTCGGTCAGGCCGAAGCCGCGCCAGTCGGGCGCCAGCACCAGCCGGTCGAAACCTTCTTCGGCGGCCAGCGCATCGACGACGAACTGGAACGACGCGCCGACATCCATCCAGCCGTGCAGCATCACCAGCGGCGGGCGCTCGGCGTCGGCCGGCGACGGCTCATCACCCCAGCGGCTGACGTGGTAGCGCAGGCCGCGCACGGTGACGAACTCGCTGCGCGCCATGCAGCGCGCTTCATAGGCGGCGGGGGTGCTCATGCGCCGGACTGTAGTCGGGCGACAATCGCCGGATGACTGAGCCAAAACCCTTCACCTTGCGCGCCGCCGAGCCGCGCGACCTGCCGGCCATCGTCGGCCTGATCCGCGAGCTGGCCGAGTTCGAACACCTGAGCCACATGGTGCAGACGACGCCCGAGGCGCTGCACCCGCACCTGTTCGGCGAGCGGCCGGTGGCCGAAGCGCTGGTCGCCGAGGTCGACCAAGCGGTCGTCGCCTTCGCGCTCTTCTTCACCAACTTCTCGACCTTCCTCGCGAAGCCGGGGCTGTACCTGGAAGACCTTTACGTGCAGCCGGCCCAGCGCGGCAGCGGCATCGGCCAGGCGCTGCTGGAAAAGCTCGGCGCGCTGGCGGTCGAACGCGGCTGCGGCCGCTTCGAATGGAGCGTGCTCGACTGGAACCAGAACGCGATCCGCTTCTACGAACGCATGGGCGCGACCTTGCTGCCCGACTGGCGGATCTGCCGCGTCAGCGGCGACGCTTTGCAGCGCTTCGCGCGCTGAAGCGCCTCAGCGCAAGGCCAGTTCGAGCAGCCGCTCGGCGGTCATCCGCACGCTGATGCTGCGCTCGCCGACGATGCCGACCACCGCATGCTGCTGCAGCGACGTGTCCAGCCGCAGCGGCGACGCCAGCAGCGCGTTGTCGGGGCCGGCCAGACAGGCGACGATCGGCGTCGTCAGCATCGGGCCGCGTTCGACGACCACGCCGACCGCACCCGAAGCCAGCCGCACGTAGCAGCCCGGCGGGTAGATGCCGAATTCCTTGACCAGCGCGGCCGTCATCGGGTGGCCCGGGTCTTCCATGAACATCTGGCGGCCGGCCAAGTCGGCTGACATCGCCTCGCGGCTCGAGCGCGCGGCGAGCTTGGCGGTGTAGGCGTCGGCGCGGCGGGCCAGCGAAGCCAGTTCGCCGACATCGCTGCGGCCGCTCGGGTAGCCGCTGCCGTCTTCCATCTCATGGTGCCGGGCCACTGCCTGCAGCCAGTCGGGGTCGTGCACGCCGGACAGTTCGAGCAGCTCCATGCTGCGCAGCGGATGCGACTGCAGCGCGGCGCGCTGCGCATCGCTGGGCTGCGTGCGCTGGCGCGCCAGCTGGCCCTGCAGCTCGAGCATCGAGATGTTCATCGTCAGCGCGACCTTGAACGCCTGCTCCACCGCGGCGCTGTCCCAGCCCAGCCGCTGGGCGACCAGCGAGGCGGTGATCGCGCTGTTCAGCGAGCGGCGAACGCCGTAGCTGCAGCGTTCGCCGCCTTCGTGCTGCAGGACCTGGAAGATCGCCAGGTCGGGGTCGCGTTCGATCAGCGCCAGCACCGGCGCGGCGGCGTCGTCGAGCGCGCCCTGGAAGTCTTCGCGCGGGGTCTGCTGCAGGGTCTGCGAAACGAGGGTCAGGCAGGCCGACCAGCGCTGCGGCAGCAGTTCGCGCGGCACCTGCTGCAGCCGGTCGTGGGCCGACTGCAGCTCGGCCAGGTCGACCAGCGCGCCGCGTTCGAGCAGGGTCCGCAGTTGCTCGGCCGATTCGAGATGCTGGCCGCGGGCCAGCAGCAAGGTGCAGTCGGCGTTGCGGACGTTGAAGGGCAGCGGCTCACCCAGCCGAATGCGGTGTTTGACGGCCAACAGCTCTGTGTATTGCATGGCTGGTTCGGATCGGGTCGGCCGCAAGGCGGGCCTGCAATGATTTCGGCGTCCGCCCAGCGAACTTGACCGGGCGCCCCCGGGAACGCCCGGCTGCGCGTCGCCGCGAGCGCCGTTTAAGCTCGGCTGGTGCCCATGCTTGATGCCTATGACTGACGCCGATCCTGACGCCTACGAGCGACTCCACCGCAGCCTGCGCTGGCAGGTGCCGGCCGACTTCAACATCGGCGACGCCTGCTGCACGCGCTGGGCGCGCAGCAGCCGGGTCGCGATCCGCTGGGAAGCCGACAGCGGAGCCGCCGGCCACTTGAGCTACCGCGAGCTCGACGCGCAGGCGGCGCGCTTGTCGGCCGCGCTGCAGCGCCTGGGCGTGCGTCGCGGCGACCGGGTCGCGGTGGTGATGGCGCAGCGGCCGGAGACGGCGATCGCGAACATCGCGATCGTCCGGATCGGCGCGGTGGCGATGCCGCTGTCGATGCTGTTCGGCCCCGACGCGCTCGAATACCGGCTGCAGGACAGCCGGGCGCGGATCGCGATCGCCGACGAAAGCTCGATCGCCAACCTGCGCAGCGTGCGCGCGGCGTGCCCGGCGCTGGAGGCGGTGCTCGCGGTCGGCTCGGCGGGGCCGGGCGAGATCGACTGGCAGGCGGCGTTGGCGCGAGAAAAGCCGGCCTTCGCCGCCTGCCGCACGCAGGCCGACGATGCCGCCGTGCTGATCTACACCAGCGGCACCACCGGCCCGCCGAAAGGCGCACTGCTGCCGCACCGGGCGCTGATCGGCAACCTGAGCGGCTTCGTCTGCAGCCAGAACTGGTTCAGCGGCGAGGCGGTGTTCTGGAGCCCGGCCGATTGGGCGTGGACTGGCGGGCTGATGGACGCCCTGCTGCCGACGCTGTACTTCGGCCGCGAGATCGTCGCCTACCAGGGCCGCTTCACGCCCGAGCGCGCCTTCGACCTGCTGCAGCGCCATGGCGTCACCCACAGCTTCCTGTTCCCGACCGCGCTGAAGGCGATGATGAAGGCCGAACCGGCGCCGCGCGAGCGTTACCGCTTGCGGCTCGAAGCGCTGATGAGCGCCGGCGAGGCGGTCGGCGACGCCGTCTTCGGCTGGTGCCGTGAAGCGCTGGGCATCGCCGTCAACGAGATGTTCGGCCAGACCGAGATCAACTACATCGTCGGCAACTGCGGGCGTTATGTCGACGCCAAGGGCCGCGCCCATGCCGCGTGGCCGGCGCAGCCCGGCAGCATGGGCCGCGCCTACCCCGGCCACCGGGTCGCGGTGGTCGACGACGAAGGCCGCGAGTGCCCGCGCGGCACGCCTGGCGACGTGGCCTTGCACCGGCTCGACGTGCACGGCGACCCCGACCCGGTGTTCTTCCTCGGCTACTGGAACAACGAAGCGGCGACGCGCGCCAAGTTCACCGGCGACCCGGCCAACAGCTGGTGCCGAACCGGCGACACCGCAACGATGGACGCCGACGGCTACCTCTGGTACCAGGGCCGCGGCGACGATGTCTTCAAGGCCGCCGGCTACCGCATCGGGCCGAGCGAGATCGAGAACTGCCTCGTCAAGCACCCGGCGGTCGCCAATGCGGCGGTGGTGCCCAAGCCCGACGCCGAACGCGGCGCGCTCGTCAAGGCCTACGTCGTTCTCGCGCCCGGCATCAGCGGCGGTACGGCCCTGGTCGACGCGCTGCAGCAGCACGTGCGCGGCCAGCTCGCGCCGTACGAATACCCGAAGGAGATCGAGTTCGTCGACAGCCTGCCGATGACCACCACCGGCAAGGTCCAGCGCCGCGTGCTGCGGCTGCAGGAGGAGGAACGGGCACAGCTTGCGGCACAGCTTGGGGCACACCTTAGGGCACACTGACGGGATGGAACAAACCACACTCGGACGCAGCGGCCTGCGCGTCGGCAAGATCTGCCTCGGCACGATGACCTTCGGCGAACAGGTCGACGAGGCCTCGGCGCATGCCATCCTCGACCACGCGCTGGCGCGCGGCATCGACTTCATCGACACCGCCGAGATGTACTCGGTGCCGACGAGGCGCGAAACCTACGGCGCCACCGAGACGATCATCGGCCGCTGGTTCGCGAAGACTCCCGGTGCCCGCGCGCGCATCGTTCTCGCGACCAAGGTCGCCGGCCCGTCGCGGGTCGAATGGGTGCGCAACGGCAGCGACAACCTGAAACCGGCCGAGATCGTCCAGGCCTGCGATGCGAGCCTCGCGCGGCTGCAGACCGACGTGATCGACCTCTACCAGATCCATTGGCCGAACCGCAACGCGCCGTCGTTCGGCGCGGTCTACTTCGAGCCGGGCAAGGACCGTGACTACACGTCGATCCACGACCAGCTGCAGGCGCTCGCCGGCCTCGTCAAGGCCGGCAAGGTGCGCCAGATCGGCGTCTCGAACGAAACGCCGTGGGGCATCTGCGAATTCGTCCGCCTGGCCGAACAGCACGGGCTGCCGCGCATCGCGACCGTGCAGAACCCGTACACGCTGGTCAACCGGGTTGTCGACAACGGTCTCGACGAGGTGCTGCACCACAGCGGCGTTTCGCTGCTGGCCTATTCGCCGCTCGGCTTCGGCACGCTGACCGGCAAGTACGACGAACCGGGGCTCGACGCCACCCAGCCGGGGCTCGGGCGGCTGGCGCGCTTTGCCGCGATGCGCCAGCAGCGCTGGGGGCGTGCCGAGACGCTGGCCGCCGCGCGCCAGTACAACGCGCTGGCACGCCAGCACGGCCTGACGCCCACGCAGATGGCGCTGGCCTTCTGCTACGGCAACTGGCGCGTGGCCAGCACGATCATCGGCGTGACCTCGATCGCCCAGCTCGACGCCGACCTCGACGCCTGGGGTACGACCTTGTCGGCCGAACTGCTGGCCGAGATCGACGCCATCCGCTGGCGCCACCGCGACCCCGCTCAATAGGCTGATGGCGAAGAAGGAAAAACACGTCAGCGAGACGCCGGCGACGCAGCTCCTGCGCCGAGCCGGCATCGCGTTCAGCGAGCATCCGTACGACTACGTCGAACACGGCGGCACCGCAGAATCGGCGCGCCAGCTCGGTGTGCCCGAACACGAGGTCGTGAAGACGCTGGTGATGCAGGACGACAAGGCCGAGCCGCTGATCGTGCTGATGCACGGCGACCGCCAGGTCAGCACGAAGAACTTGGCGCGCTCGATCGGCGCCCGCTCGGTCGAGCCGTGCAAGCCGGAGGTCGCGCAGCGGCACAGCGGCTACCTGATCGGCGGCACCTCGCCGTTCGGCACCCGCAAGCCGATGCCGGTCTATGTGGAAGCGAGCGTGCTCGAGTTGCCGCGCATCCTGCTCAACGGCGGCCGGCGCGGCTTCCTGGTCGGCATCGATCCCGCGCTGCTGGTCACCGCGCTGGCGGCCCGGCCAGTGCACTGCGCCTTGTAACCCCGGCGGTAAGATCGCCCGATGGAACTGCTGTCGAACGCGGCCGCACTGCTGGCCGGCTACCTGATCGGCTCGCTGTCGTTCGCAGTCATCGTCAGCCGCTTGATGGGTTTGTCCGACCCACGCAGCTACGGCTCGAAGAACCCCGGCGCGACCAACGTGCTGCGTTCGGGCAACCGCGTCGCGGCGGTGCTGACCTTGCTGCTCGATGCGCTGAAGAGCTTCGTGCCGGTGCTGCTGGTGCTGCGGTTCGGCAGCCGCTTCGGCCTCGGCGAGACGAGCGCGGCCTTCGTCGGGCTGGCGGCTTTCGTCGGCCACTTGTGGCCGGTCTTCTTCCGCTTCAAAGGCGGCAAGGGCGTGGCCACCGCGGCCGGCGTGCTGCTGGCGATCAACCCGTGGCTGGGCGTCGCGACGCTGGCCTCGTGGCTGATCATCGCCGCCTTCTTCCGCTACTCGTCGCTCGCGTCGCTGGTGGCCGCCGCGTTCGCGCCGTTCTACCAGGCGCTGATCTGGGGCGTCGAGCCGGCGCTCATTGCGATCGTCGCGATGAGCCTGCTGCTGGTCTGGCGGCACGAGGGCAATATCCGCAAGCTGCTCGCCGGGACCGAATCGCGGCTGGGCGCAAAGCCGGCGCCGCACGCGGCTCCACATGGCCATCACAAGGGGCACAAAGGATGATTCAGCGTTTCGACGTCGGCACGCGGCTGTCGGAGATGGCCGTCTTCAACGGCGTCTGCTACCTGGCCGGCCAGATCGCGGCCGACGATTCGCTCGACATCGCCGGCCAGACACGCCAGGTGCTGGCTGCTGTCGACGCCTTGCTGGCCCGCGCCGGCAGCGATAACTCGAAGCTGCTGATGTGCCAGATCTTCCTCGCCGACCTGGCCGATTTCGCGGCGATGAACGAGGTCTGGGAAGCCTGGTTGCCGGCCGGCCACGCGCCACCGCGGGCGACCGTGCAGGCGACGCTGGCGCGGCCGGGGTGGAAGGTCGAGATGGTGGTGACGGCCGCCGTCTGATGCTGTCGAAGTCGCGCTCGAAGTCACTCTCGGTGCGCGCTCAAGCGCCGGGCCGCCGCGGCCGATATCGCGGGGATGCGCAGCGCCCACCTCACCCATCCGATCCTCTGCTTGCCGCTCGTCTTCGCGCTGTCCGCGTGCGGCGGCGGTGGTTCGGCGGCACCCGAGGCCGCGGCGCTGGCGGTGCAGCCGCCGTCCGAGTCGGTGGTCCTTGCGCGTTCGCAGACGGGCACCGTCACCGAAGCGCAGCGAGAGGCCGCGGCCAGCGCCACCGCGCAGAGCACGGCCAACGCCTGCCATGCGATCCGCCCGTTCTACTGGGAGATGGGCAACGGCAGCGAACGCCTTGTCGGCGGCTCGGTCGCCAGCCCGACGACGACGCTCGCGTATGACGCGACGACGCCGATCAGCATCGCTTCGGCGTCGAAGTGGCTCTACGGCGCCTACGTCGCGCAGAAGGCCAACGGCCAGCTCAGCGAGCTGGACACCAAGTTCCTGACCTTGCGCTCCGGCTACGTGAACCTGCAGGACTGCGATTCGACGCAGACCATCGACAGCTGCCTGGCCGCGGGCGACAACGGCGCCTACCTGGCGCAAGCCGACGACAAGTTCTACTACGGCGGCGGCCACCTGCAGAAACACGCCAGCCTGGCCGGGCTCGGCAGCATGGATAACCACGCATTGGCCGCCGAGGTTCGCAGCCAGCTCGGCGCCGACGTTGCGCTGACCTACATCCGGCCGCAGCCGCCCGGCGGCGTGGCGATCTCGCCCGACGGCTACGCGCGCGTGCTGCGCAAGATGATGCGCGGCGAACTGCGCATCGGCGCGCTGCTCGGCAGCGCCAAAGTCTGCACCAACGGCAGCACCTGCGGACACGACCAGGCGCTGTCTTCGCCGGTGCCATCCACCGAGAGCTGGCACTACTCGATCGGCCACTGGGTCGAGGACGATCCGCTGGTCGGCGACGGGGCCTTCAGCAGCGCCGGCGCCTTCGGCTTCTACCCGTGGATCGACGCCGCGAAGTCGAGCTACGGCGTCATCGCGCGCGTCGCCCGGGTGGGCAGCGGCTACGCGTCGGCGCAGTGCGGCCGGCTGCTGCGCAAGGCCTGGACCAGCGGGCTCGCCCAGTAAGCCGGCGGCAGCCGCTACAGGCCCAGCCGCGCCAGATCGCCGCGGCCCTGGCGCACCAGCACCGGCTCCTCGCCGCTGAGGTCGAGCACGGTGGTCGGCTGCATCGGGCAGGCACCGGCATCGACCACCGCCTGCAGCAGCTTCTGAAAGCGTTCGCGAATCTGCTCGGCGTCGTTCAGCGGCTCGGTCTGGCCGGGCGGAATCAAGGTGGTCGCCAGCAGCGGCGCGCCGAACAACGCGAGCAGTTCCTGCGTCACCTTGTGGTCGGGCACGCGCAGACCGATCGTGCGCCGTGACGGGTGCGAGACGCGCCGCGGCACTTCCTTGGTCGCCTCCAGGATGAAGGTGTAAGGCCCCGGCGTGCCGAGCTTGAGCAGGCGGTACTGGCGGTTGTCGACCCGCGCATAGCTGGCCAGCTCGGACAAGTCGCGGCAGAGCAGGGTCAGGTGGTGCTTGTCGTCGACCTGGCGGATCCGGCGCAGGTTCTCGGCTGCGTTCTTGTCGTCGAGCCGGCAGACCAGCGCATAGCTCGAATCGGTGGGCACTGCGGCGATGCCGCCGTCGTGCAGGATCTGCGCGGCCTGCTTCAGCAGCCGCGGCTGCGGGTTGTGCGGGTGGACTTCGAAACGCTGCGACATGCGGCGTTCATACCACGCCGGCGTGACGCGCGCTGCCGGCGGTGATACGACGCCGGCGCGACGAGGGTGCGGCGTTCAGGCCACCGCAACCGGGATCTTGCCGATCCGCGCCTGCCACTCGCGCGGCCCGGTGTCGTGCACGCTGGTGCCGGCGGAGTCGACGGCCACCGTGACCGGCATGTCGCGAACGTCGAACTCGTAGATCGCTTCCATGCCGAGGTCGGCGAAACCGAGCACCTTCGCGCCCTTGATCGCTTTCGCCACCAGGTAGGCGGCGCCGCCGACGGCCATCAGGTAGGCGCTCTTGTGCTTGCGGATCGCCTCGATCGCGACCGGCCCGCGCTCGGCCTTGCCGATCATCGCGATCAGGCCGGTCTGCGCCAGCATCGTCTCGGTGAACTTGTCCATCCGCGTCGCGGTGGTCGGGCCGGCCGGGCCCATGACTTCCTCGCGCACCGGGTCGACCGGGCCGACGTAGTAGATGACGCGGTTGGTGAAATCCACCGGCAGCTTCTGGCCCGCCGCCAGCATGTCCTGGATGCGCTTGTGGGCGGCGTCGCGGCCGGTCAGCATCTTGCCCGACAGCAGCAAGGTCTGGCCCGGTTTCCAGCTCGCGACTTCTTCGCGGGTGAGTTGGTCGAGGTCGACCTTGCGGCTCTTGTTGTAGTCGGGCTGCCAGTGCACGTCGGGCCACAGGTCCAGGCTCGGCGGCTCCAGGTAGGCCGGGCCCGAGCCGTCGAGCGTGAAGTGCGCGTGGCGG
>Ga0307513_10011750_pt1 | contig 10858 bp, 10 predicted proteins | sample 15_EM_MG_FD_202174 | JGI IMG/M metagenome (GOLD analysis project Ga0307513, IMG submission 202174) | Populus trichocarpa ectomycorrhiza microbial communities from riparian zone in the Pacific Northwest, United States - 15_EM | ecosystem: Host-associated > Plants > Roots > Unclassified | place...
TTCTTGCACTACAAGAAAAATAAGAATTTTGGATGGAATTTTCGTCCATAATTTTTTATGAAAACAATTTCATTGTCAATTAGCGATGGAGATTAAGAGTAATTAATTTTAGTCAGAAATCCTGTTAAAAATATTCTAAAAAAACAAATAATTTATGTTGATAATTCCCATAAAAAAATACTTTAATTAAAACCTTTAAAATCTGATTTCCCACCATAACATAAATTCTCGTAAAAATACAATCATATTACCATCGAGAATTATTTTTTTAAAAGACATGAACGTAATTGGTAAGACCCAATTTTTTACCTTCATTTTTGTATATATATTTAAAATAAAAAAATCCAAAAAATATATCTTAAAAAATATATTGTTGGAGAAACCAAGTTATTTTGGTTATTGTTGGAGGACCAAAATGAGTAAAGCGGAGAATTTAGAGGGCAAATATTATTTTGGTTAGCGACTGAATGGAAACAAATTAAGAAAAAAGATGGAAAATAACCAAAAATAAGAAATTAAAAGGCTAGGAACCAAGGAGCAAAGGACGCCGAAATTGAAAGATTTAGCTTAAAAAAATTGGTCCTATCTCCAAGAATCAAGAAAAGATCATATTCTATGATATATTGGCTACAATCACGACACAAGAGATCATGCTTTAACTCATAGAATCCACTACAGATTCTGAGCCAAACATGCCCTCTCAGTCAGCATTTCTTCAAAATCGGTGATTGTTTCCTTTTATTCACCTATAAAATCATTTAGTAAAAGCTGATGCCACGAACCACAAATTTTTTATCCAATTAGTAAAAGCTGATGCCACGAACCTTCTTCCTCTTCATCAGCCCAGGATCTTTATCCAATTAGTAAAAGCTGATGCCACGAACCACAAATTTTTTATCATGAAAAATCATGAATAAGAAACAGATTAAAACTAAACAGTCACAAAAGTACTTTTTATAGTTAGTGTTTCCTGGTATGAATCGACGTTACTCATTAATCAATACTTATTATTGCTAGTGTATATATCCTATAGTTAATGGAGTGATTATTGTTAGAGAATAATATAAATCATATCCTGGGACCTCATCTAATAGCTTAAGCTTTTGAGTTGAATTGATTCCTTGACATGTTCCAACAGAGAAGCAATCCACCACTTTATTGATAAACTGAAGACAGAGTTTCAAATTAAAGATTTGGGTGAATTGAGCTACTTCTTTGGTATTGAAGCACTAAGAAATCAAGATGACTTGGACCTGCGCCAAGCTAAATATATCATTGATCTACTGGACAACACAGGTATGATTGGTGCGAAACTTTTAAATTGACCATCTTCTTCTGGTACAAAGTTGTCGTCCGCTGCTGGTGACATATTACATGATCCAACTGCATATCGAAGAATTGTGGGTGCTCTTCAATATTTCACCATCACTAGACCAGACATAGCCTATTCAGTAAACCAGTTATGCCAATTTATGCACTGTCCTCGTAATATATACTGGAAAGCTGTGAAACGTGTACTCAGATATCTAAAAAGCACTATAGATATTGGTCTTTATTATGTTACAGGAGACATCACGTTGAATGCCTATTGTGATTCAAATTGGGCAGGAAATCCAGATGACAGACGTAGCACAACTGGCTATGGGGTATTTCTAGGCCACAATCTCATTTCCTGGAGTAGTAAAAAGCAAGGGGTTTTAGGGTTTACTATATAATATATATATTTCAGATTAGCTATCGTCTCCTCTTTTTTTTTTCCCATATGATTTAAATAAAGCCAGTTTATTTCGTTGGTCAGGAGTATAACCCAAGTTATTTGATTTCAATTCTTTTTTTTTTTATTGCACTTGCAAAGCCTAAATATTTTACTAAAAAAATAATATGGACCGCAACATACATAGCTCGGGTATCAGTCTAGTTCCCAACTAAAATAACTATGAATTCAGAAAACCATCTAATATTTAATTATTACTGGAATTTCCACCCATGTTTTATATATGTATATATATATATATGTATGTATATATATATATATATATATTCCAGTTTCATTATCGTCTCCTTTCTTCTTTTTTTCTCCATATGATTTAAATAAAGCCAGTTTATTTAGTTGGTCGGGACTATAACCCGATTTATTGGATTTCTATTTTAAAAAAATGCATTTGCAAAGCCTAAATACTTTACTGAAAAAATAAAATGGACCGCAGCATTCATAGCTCGGGCATCAGTCTAGTTCCCAACTAAAATAACTATGAATCCAATAAAATCATCTAATATTTAATTATTACTGGAATTTCCACAAAGCCTGGTACTTTAATTAAACCTATTCAAAACCAACATTTTAGGCACTCTAGAATAATTTCTCTAATTTGGTTAATCCAATGGTGTTCCTGGTTTAGAGCTACTCTAGAAAGTCTTCCACTACCAATCTATGAAGGATGTAGACATTTTCCAATAAATTCCAACCAGTTCCAAAGGAAGAAACGTTCCCAAGACTTCTCTCTATTTTTGCTATAATTTTGGTATTCCATGGATTTGTGCATGAGTCTATAATTTTAAACAAGATGCATAGACCAAAGATTCAATTGCATCCAGTGGTCGGCTTTGCTATCCAATTTAATTTCTGTTTCATGCATTGAATTTAGTGGCTGGCTTTGCCTTCAAAGTTTTATTTAAATGTAATTTATTCCCATTTATTTTCATCAATTTTATTTACCACCTGGTATGATCAGATCCATATTTATTTTCATCAATTTAATTAAAGAAAAAAACAGAAAACAAAAGAGAAAAACAATTACATACATCACCAGTTGGAAGTGGGATTCAGAGATTTGTGCGAAAATATTTATTATTATTGTCTCTCGGTCAAAGATAGCTACAAAATCTCTTTATCAATAAATAAATAAAATTTCAAATCTCTTTCGATGTTTTATCTAGGGATTAATTTCAGCATTCAATTACATAATTTATTTATTTTGGTCAAACGTCTATAGATACCAAGCGTATGAAAAACGTGTATAGACTTGGAATTGAATTCTGAATTAATTCCAAGTATGGAAAAAAAAATTAAATGAGTTGATCCCACACTAGACCTACGTATACTTACTTCTGGTGGACATTCTTTTTGAATCTAGCAATGGTATTCAGTTTAGATAAAAACATATCACTATCTATATTTACATTGCTCTATATAGACAAATACTTTTCAACGTTTTGGCCAAACATCGTATTGCTTAATTTAAGTGCATTAAAATCGACTTAGCTCCAGTTTGACATTGTGTTCCAAATGAGAATTTGATAAAATTTAAAATTTTTTTATTTAATTTTTTTATATATATTTTTAGATCATTTTGATGTACTGATATTAAAAAAAATTATTTTGATGTATTTCTGATCGAAAAGTACTTTGAAAAGCAATCGAACAATAACAACAATAATAAAATAAAGAACAACAATAATATTAATTTTTTTTTTTACAATAATAGAAGAATTTTATTAAAAAAAGTGTTAGTGCCATAGAAGGATGACAAACTAAAACAAACATATATAAGATTATTTAGTACTATTTACAAACAAAAAATGAACAAACAAAATAGACAGAGCTGATCTATTTGTTTGACAATAAAAAAATACCTTCCGAACCCTTTAACAAATCCAAACTCGTGTATGGAGTTTTTATCAATAGTATTCAACAAAAACAACAATAATAATTACTTTCACTTACAAAAATTATAAGCACCATGTTGAATCTATGCAAAATAATATTTTTTTCCCACTTATCTCTAACATTGCACTCCTCTTCCTACCCTATTATAGAAAGTACCTATATAAAAAATATTCTATATAGAAAATATTGTAGTCATACTCTTGTGTGGTAACCTCCACCATTACTATTGTATATTGCCCTACACACAGTGGCGTAGTCTGAGTATTTTAAATGAGGGGACAAATTAATTAATAAATACTATATTATGTAGATATACGTTAAAAATCAATTCAAAATAAATATACTAACTCAAATAAGAAAACTTACATTATAATTATTCTCTTTTAAGTTTTTATAATAACAAAATTCAGTTCAGTTACATAATAATTGTAAATCTTCCATATAAAATTTATAATAAAATACACATCAATTCATCAAAACTCATTTTACACCCCATTGCCATGTAGCATGCTGTACATAATGCATGGATATGGATCAGGATTGATAGTTTAAATTTATCATGATAAATCATTTTTTAAAACAAAAAATAGTTTTTTTTTTAAGAAAAAACCAACCTTCAATTTTGCAAATATCAATCTTTACTCACCGACAACAATTGAAATGTTTGCTAGTTCATCTCGTGAAAAAATTTAATTCCATACTATAACCAATTCAATTAAAAATGATATAACCTTTAATTTATTCAAAACAATCAAATTAATACCTATTATTCAAAAACAATTTAAAATAATCAAAAAAAAAAAATTAAGGGGGCAATTGCCCCCTTAATCTCCTATGTGGCTCCGCCACTGCCTACACATATATATAGAAAGGGTTGGCTAACCAATAGGTTAAGCCTCCTAATTATTCTCAACGTAGTATGAGAGCCTTCTGCCGTCAGAACTCCTCTCTCCCTCGTCCCCTTGCAGCCGACCTTCTCCCCTCCTCTCCTCAATGGACTCTACAACTGCTGTAGCCAACTTCTCCCTCACCACCAGTGGTACAGCCCCAAACTCTATGGGAACACAAACTCTAGCTATCGTTACTCTCTCAAACACCCACCAAGTTGTTTCGTTGAAAATTATGTACGAACACAAATTATCTCTATTGGTGAATGCAGATGAAGCCCTATCTCCTTGGTCAAGGTGTTCTTCACTTCGTTGACGGCTCAGTGTCGTGTCCTCCATCTCATGTTTCTGACAGTTTTGTTGGTTCTTCCTCTACAATCAACCCTTCTTTTCTTCATTGGAAGCAACGAGATCAACTTATTTTGAGTGCATTACTCTCCTCTCTCTCCATGGATGTGTTGCATCTCGTGGTAGATTGTTTTACCCCGCATTGTGTTTGGCGCACTCTTGAGAAAGCGTTTGCGTCTCTGTCTAATTCTCGCATCATGCAACTCCATGGCTCCTTTCAAGATCTTTGGCAAGGAGACTCATCGGTTAGTATGTACATGCAGCAAACCAAATCGTTATTTGACGAATTGGTTGCTGCTGGTCGCCCCATGTCTCTTGAAGACTTCAATCTCTATGTGTTTTATGGCCTTCGTGGTGAGTTCAAACACTTAGTAATGAGTTTTATAACTAAGGCAGAACCGCTATTATATGTTGATCTTCACAGCCACCTTCTTACCCATGAATTTCTGTACAAGAACTCCTTTCATTCCATGGATGCCACTCCCTCTCTGCTATCTTCTTCTCTGCCATAACAGCCACCACTACTGTCAACACGACAACCCTCTGCTCATCTTGCTATGTCTCATTACAACCCAAATTTTAGTCGTAACAAGGGTTGTTATCGTGGCAACTAGCGTCCCCACAACACCCGCTACAACCACCAGCCAAGGGGTCACTCTACTGCTGACTAGAGACCAACCAATTGGCAACAGAATAGGCGCAACACAGGGGCTGCCTAGTGGTCTGGATAGCAGCATGTCCGCTACCAATTGTGCTCCAACTTCGGTCATACAGCTCCATATTGTCCCCAGTTTTGCAGCAGTTCCCAGCAACCTTCTGCTCACCTTGTTGTTGGGAATGTCTCTGCTGCGACTTGGTTCCCCGACACCGCCATGAATCAACACGTCACACCTGATCTTGCAACTCTGACCGATTCTGCAACCTATCTTGATAATGATCATTAGCATGTTAGTGACGGTAAGGCCTTGACATATCACATATTGGAAATACTATGTTACATTCCCCAAAACGCATCTTTACATTATCTAATGTTCTTCATGTGCCTTATATCACCAAACCGATGTTATATGTTCAGAAATTCTGCCGTGATAATCATGTTTATTTTGAATTTCATGATTATCTGTTTTATGTCAAGGATCTCATCACCTAGGAAGTTCTCTTTTCTAGTCAGAGTAATGATGGTCTTTATGTCCTCTCAGAGTCTTCTGCCACGTCAGTTTCTCAAGCTTTTTGGTCTCCTTGCATCTCCATGATTGCCGACATGTGGCATCGTTGTTTGGGTCATCCAACCCCTCGCATTTTAGATCTGTTAGTTTCCAGCAATAAAATCGTATGTACTTCTAGACGTTCTTTTGCTCAGTGCCAAGCTTTTCCTTTAGGCAAGTCGTTGCGTCTATCGTTGTGACTTACGGGTCACAAAACTACTGCCCCACTAGTGATGTTTGGGGTCTTGCCCCTATGTTTTCTTCTGATGGCTTCTGTTACTTTGTTATCTTTGTCGATGTGCATACCAAACATATATGGTATTATCCTCTTGTTGCCAAATCTGATGTGTTTTCCACCTTTCAACGTTTTCAAACACTTGTTGAACATCAGTTTTCACTTAAAATTAAATCTGTTCAAACTGACTGGGGCAGTGAATATCGTAAGTTAAATAAATTCTTTCAGGCCATTGGTATTCATCATTGGTTAATATGTCCTCATACTTGTTGCTACCCAATTTTTGACCCAGGTTTTGATAAATTTCCAGAAAAAATCCAAAAATAGTGAAAAACAACAAAAAATCCAAAAAATATGTTTTTAATATATTTGTATCGTTTTTAACATTTTCAGCATCGTCTCAAAAGAATTTAAATTTTCAAAGATCTTTGGAACGCGTTCGACTTTTAACGTGTTATTTTTAAAATCATTGATTTTCCTCATTGAGTCGACGTTGATATTGCTCGTTTTCAAAAAATACAAAAAAAATAAGAAAAATCAAATTTACAAAAAAGAAAAAAAGTTGAGGGACCAATTTTGAGGTCCAAGCAACATTTTACCTATAAATACTAGTCCACAACTCAAACAAAGGGAGGGGGGCAATTTTGAAACATTAGAAAAAATACAAAAAGAAAACCCTAACCCTAAAACCCATCTCTTTCAAGGACCGCCGCTCCCTCCCTTGGAAAAGAAAACCTCCCCTGCATACACTAGCCGTCCCTCTCTTGCTCCAGCCCTTGCATTTCCTTTCTTGTTGCAGCCTCCCCAAAGCAAACTCTGATCTGCCTTCAGCCGGCCACACACTCGACCTTCCCCTTTCCAACCACTTTCCTCTCATCTTCAACCTTCCACCGGGAGCACCACCTTCCAGCCCGCAGCCGAGAGATCTTCCCTGTTTCAACCGCCCACAGACCCACGGTCTTCACCGTCAACCGCAGCAGCGCCGTCCCCCATCTCCAGCAGCCAACACACGACAACACCTATAGAGCCAACAACCGTTCCCACCGCCACACCGACACCCACCGATCTGTCCATTCCTTTGCTTCAACACCGTCAGCAACCTCTCCCATCTCCACAGCAGCTCTAGCGACCGCAGGCGACAGCAGATCTCTTCTCCATCTCCGCCGGCCAGACCCGACAAAAGCCTAGCAGCCGGCGGCCCTCTTGGTCATACAGCCGACCACCTGAAACATAAAAGGGGAAACAAAAGGAAAAGAACCCATCTGTAGAGAGGAGCAGATCCGAAACGGAGAAAAAGAGAAAGAGACGCAGATCTGAAAACAAAGTAAAGAGAAACTAAAATCGATTGCCTTTTGCGTTTTTGGGTGTTTTGCAGATCACACTGGCGAGGACGGGAAGAGGGGAGGAAGCTGTGACTGACCCCTGCTTTTCCAGTGTTTTGTGCGGCGGCACGTGAACCCACGCGCCGCCAGTGGCGGTGGTGCGCGGGAAGACGTGCCGCCACTGTTCATGCTGTTCCAGAAGGGCTTCCCAGCACTGTTATGGATTTTTGAGGGGTTATTTTGTAATTTTTAAATTGTTAATGTAATATTTGTTTAGTTTGAATTTTTATTTGTATGTCATAAATGTGGATGTAACAGAGAAAAGAAAAGAAAAAAATATAGTGGAAGTGTATGTGTGTGCTTGTATTTGTTATTTTTATGTATATATTTTTATGATAAAATCACAAAGGCAAAAGAAGAATTTAATATTTTGATTGGCTCACGGTCCAGAATTATTAACTTATACGTAAGTTGTATTTCCAATATCCGATGAAAAAACAAAATTTTAAAACTTCTTTAACCTGTCAAATGCCACAAAGCAGCTTACCTCAGGTAGGATGTGTTAGGTGTGCTAATACCTTCCCTAACCACAACGAGTCCCTTACCTGTGAATCTCTGACAAGACCAGTACATCCGGTTTTCTAGTAGCCTTCATAATTACTAGGTGGCGACTCCCAAAGAACCGATTCAATCAATCAACATAACGAAAAATCGCCAAGCCGATGCCGCGCGGATTTTGACGTGCGACAATACTCATGAATAAAATGGCACCGTTGGGCGTCGTCATCGACATATTGTCGAAACTTGCCTCACTCTTTTAGGCCAATGTAGTGCACCATTGCGATTTTTGAACTATGCTTTTGAATCATCAGTTTATCTTATTAATCGCATTCCTACTCTTGTTCTTCAAAATAAATCTCCATTTGAGTGTCTGTTTCGTCGTACTCCTTATTATAATTTTATGCGTACTTTTGGGTGTCTTTGTTTTCCCTTCTTGTGTCCATACCATGCTCATAAATTGGATTTCCGTTCTTCACCATGTGTGTTCTTAGGATATATCTCATCTCATCTTGGTTATCATTGTCTTGATTTAGCTTATCATCATATTTATGTCTCTCGTCATGTTCGTTTTCATGAAAATGTCTTTCCTTTTGCGAACTCTGAACAGATAACACATACCCCAGTACCCTCCACACAGCCTACACACCTTCCACCCTTGCATCCTCCCCAATTCTTTCAGCCTACAACTTTACCAACCGGCCCAAACAGCACCTCTGTTCTACCCTCTGCCGCACCTCAACAGACCCCTCACTTGCCCACAGCCTCTGCCTTCGCTTCACCCCCACCCAGCCCTACCATATTGTCACCAGCTGCTTGTTTTTCAAATGATTATTATGCAGGAACAAGTTCCCCATCGCCAGATGCCCTTGCCTTCAGGTCTGACGCTGTAGAATAGCCCAGTTCTGTAGCAGCTCGCCCGTGTCTGCTGCCTAGTCCAGTCCCTCCACTGCCTCTCTAGCCAACCTGCAGCTCTGAGTCGACCTTTTCTCATATCCTCTCCAGCAACTTCTAGGTACTGGCTCTCCTTCTCCACGCCCAGCTGCTCACCAACATCCCATGGTTCTCCTTCCTTGACAACCCAGGACAACACTATCCACAGCAACTACCACCGCCTCTGCTGCCTCCTTCAGCCAGGTAGTTTCTCTTCCTACTTATTAGCCACTTCTTTTTAATGATGCTAACAGGTATGAGGCATGGCATAGTGCTATGCACGAGGAAATTCAGGCCTGACACGCTAACATAACTTGGACCTTAGTGTCGTTTCACCCTTCGATGAATGTTGTTGGTAGTCAGTGGGTGTACAAGATTAAACGCAGACTTGATGGCAGCATTGAGAGTATAAGGCGTTTTTAGTTGCTAGAGGTTTCACTCAGCAAAAAGGTATCAGATTAGTCTTCTCCATTGTCGTTTCGTGTGATTGGAAAATCCATCAGCTTGATATCCATAATGCCTTCCTCAATGGCGTTCTTGATGAGGAGGTTTACATGAAACAACCTCCAGGTTTTGTTGATTCTGCTCTCCCCTCTCATGTGTGTCGATTGCATAAGTCTCTATATGGTTTAAAACAGGCTTCGTGGGCTTAGTACACTCGTCTGAATGATTTCCTGCTATCTATTGGTTTTCATGCCTCTAAGGTGGATACCTCATTGGTTATCTTCTCTATTGGTGCTGATATTTGATATCTTATGGTCTATGTTGATGATATTCTGCTTACAGGTACCAACTCTCTTCTGCTTCAACGCCTCATATAGCTACTAAGCTCAGAATTTAAGCTTCGCGACTTGGGTACTGTTCATTATTTTTTGGGTATTGAGGTTCAGCCTACTGGTATGGGTCTTATGCTTCGACATCATAAATATACACTTGACATCCTCACTTGGGTTGGTATGTTATCTTGCAAACTTGTTGATACTTTATATCTACATCCAAAAACTACCATACTACCAGATCCTCTGTTTTCTGATGCTACACGCTTTCGTCAAATTGTGGGTGCTCTTCAATAACTCACCTTTACGAGACCATATATTTGCTTTTCTAGGCTTTCACTTGAGGAGGTGTGTTAGAGAATAATATAAATCATATCTTGGGGTCTCAACCCAAAAGCTTAAGCTGTTAGGTGAGGCTCCAAGATATGATTTATATTATTCTCTAACACACCCCCTCAAGTGAAAGCCCTTTGGGCTTGAAACTTGCACACGCTCACATTACCTTATGCTTAATTTTTTTTAATAAATAAATAGGGATGGTGAGATTCGAACTCGTGACTGCTTGGTCATCAAGGCTCTGATACCATATCAAAGAACTATCTCAACCCAAAAGCTTAAGCTGTTAGGTGATGCCCCAAGATATGATTTATATTATTCTCTAAGAATGCTCCTACAGATTCTAATTGGGCTGCCATTAAATGCATCTTGCGTTATCTTAAGTGTTGCTACCCAATTTTTGACCCATGTTTTGATAAATTTTCAGAAAAAAATCCAAAAATAGCGAAAAACATTGAAAATAAAAAAAAAATACATTTTTAATACATTTGCATCGTTTTTAGCATTTTTAGCATCGTCTCAAAAGAATTTAAATTTTCAAAGACATTTGGAACGTGTTCAACTTTTAACGCGTTATTTTTAAAATCATTG
>Ga0307513_10011752_pt1 | contig 10858 bp, 9 predicted proteins | sample 15_EM_MG_FD_202174 | JGI IMG/M metagenome (GOLD analysis project Ga0307513, IMG submission 202174) | Populus trichocarpa ectomycorrhiza microbial communities from riparian zone in the Pacific Northwest, United States - 15_EM | ecosystem: Host-associated > Plants > Roots > Unclassified | place...
GATGGTTCGAATCCATCTGGGCTCACCAATTAAATCAATCATTTACGGGTTTTTACCGGTGTCGGTTAGACATTGTCTGACGTCCGGTTAGACAAATCCCGTTCTCCGCGCGTTCCGCTTAGCGGTCCAGCACCATCCGTTTGGTTTGGATTCTACTCAGCTTTGTCACGCTGCCCGAGCGGCTTGAACTTCTCCACTGTTGCCCGATTGCGCATCAGGGTGTCGGCTCCACGGCTGTAATGCTGTGCCATCTCGACACTCTCCTGGCCGAGCCAGGTGGCGATTGCTTCGTGGTCCATCCGCGAGGTTGCCGCCCTGCGCTGCGGGCTGGACCAGGCGGCATTGGAGGGACAATCGCGCTGTCCCGAACTGACCGGCCAAGCCAAGCCTGGCACGCTGCCGCCCTTTGACCCCGCCCGCGCCAACCATCTCTACACCGCGCTCTTCGACCAGGCCGAAGACCTCATCAAAGGCAAACGTCATCTGCTGGTCGTGCCATCCGGCGCGCTGACGCAATTGCCCTTCGCCGTGCTGGTGAGCCCGCCGCCCCAACCCAACCCGGCGGCAACACCGCGTGGCTCGCTCACATCACGCGGTAACCGTGCTGCCCGCCGTCTCCTCGCGCAAGGCGCTGCGGGCGACAGGCCGCCCAAGCGCCGCGTTCGAGACGCTCGTCGGCTTCCGCAACCCGTTGCTCGAGGGATCGGACGGCCGCTATGCCAAATCCGCCGAACTGGTCCGCGACAAGCAGCGCTGCCCGAAAAGCGCTTGACGGCAAGTAGCGGAATTGTTCGTCTTCCGCGAAGGGGTGGGCCAAGTCGACACGCGGAACGGCCTCGCCGATGTCTCGCACATCCGCCCGGCAGAACCCTCTTCCGGAAACCGCCGATGAATTATGCGCCGTCGCCGGCGATATCGGCGCGACTCTCGGCAACATCCATCTTGGCGCCCACGGCATGGAGCATGATGTGAAAGCCATGAGCGAGAGCGGCAAGCTGGCCAAATACCGGATGGTGCATTTTGCCACGCATGGCGCTATGGCGGGCGAGTTGAGCCGCTCCAGCGAACCCGGACTGGTCCTCACGCCGCCGGACACAGCGAGCGAGGACGACGACGGCTATCTCTCCGCCTCCGAGATTGCGGGCCTCAAACTCGACGCCGACTGGATGATCCTGTCAGCCTGCAATACGGCGGCGGGCCAGGCCGCCAACGCCGAAACCCTGTCCGGCCTCGCCCGCGCCTTCATCTATGCGCAGGCGCGCGCCCTGCTGGTTTCGCATTGGGCCGTGGACTCCGACGCGACGGTCAAACTCATCACCTCGGCGACGCGCGAGATGGCCCGCGATAAGAAAGTGGGACGCGCCGAAGTGCTGCGCCGGGCGATGCTGGCGCTGATCGATGGCGCCGACACCCGCGAGGCGCACCCATCGTCCTGGGCTCCGTTCATCGCGGTCGAAGAGGGCGCGCTTTAATTCCTCAATAGACCGAGATGAGGCGAGGGCCGTCGTGCCTACGGGGCGCCAATCGGCAGGCGCTGGGTGTTAAGCCGCCGCTCCCCCGGGCGGCTACGATCTTCACGCATGCGTTGCGAGCGAAGTTCATCAGCTCGACCGCCCAGGGCAGAGTCGGGCCAGAGCGCTAAATCGCTACGCGATACTTGCGGCCGGTGGCATGCGGTATCGTGCGTCGGGCTGAGCGGTCGTCGCCGACAGAGGCCGAGAGCTGTCCTGAGATCGAGGTGTCTGCAACCTCAATCAGGACCATCTACGATGACGACACAGCCCATCAGCCCGCTGCGCCAGCGCATGATCGAGGACATGAACGCCCGCAAGCTGGGCCGGCATTGCCAGCGCAGCCATCTGTATAGCTGCGAACGCTTCGCCGCCTTCCTGCAGCGCCCGCTTGAGACAGCAATCGCCGACGAGGTTCGCGATTTCCAACTGTATCTGGCCGAGAGTGACATCAGCATCTGCAATCGCAACCGGATCATGACAGGGGTGAAGTTCTTGTTCCGGGTGACGCTGCGCCGGCATGATCTGGCGGCGGAGATCTACCACCTGAAGGAGTCGCAGAAGCTGCCGCTGATCATGAGCCCGGGCGAGGCCCAGCGGCTGCTCGCCATGGCGGACAACCTCAAGGTCAAGGTGATGCTGGCGCTCGGCTATGGCTGCGGGCTCAGAGCTGGCAAGATCGTGCGCCGAGCTATGCGGGAAAGTTGGTGACGGGGCTGGGAAAGGGGGGCGGCGTATCGGTGACGGTGAGAGCCGATCACACATCCATTTAAGGATTGATACGCCATGCAAGAGAATGCTGTCATCGCCTTGCGCCAGCCGGGCGACATCGTCGATCCGCTGACCGAGGCGCTACGCAAGGGCGCGCGTGCGTTGCTGGCGCAGGCGGTGGAGGCCGAGGTTGCCGAAGCTCTTGCGGCCCATGTTCATCTCACCACGGACGATGGCCGCCAGCGCCTGGTGCGCCACGGGCATATGCCGGAGCGGACCATCCAGACCGGCATCGGGCCGGTGGCGGTGCGTCAGCCGCGGGTTCGCGATCGCGGCGGCGCCGATGGCGAGCGCATCCGGTTTTCCTCGACGCTTTTGCCGCGCTACGCCCGCCGCACCAAAAGCCTGGATGCGCTTCTTCCGGTGCTACATCTGCGCGGCATCTCCACCGGTGACATGCAGGAGGCGCTTGCCGCCTTGCTGGGCAAGGACGCGCCCAATCTCTCGCCGGCGGTGCTCGCCCGGCTGAAAGCGGGCTGGCAGGAGGAATACGAGCGTTGGAAGACGCGCGATCTCTCCGCTCGCCGCTCTGTCTATATCTGGGCGGACGGTGTCTACCTTCAGGCCCGCATGGACCCCGACAAGCAATGCATCCTGGTGTTGATCGGGGCGACGCCAGAAGGGAAAAAGGAACTGATCGGCTTCCAGGCGGGCTATCGCGAAAGCGCCCCATCCTGGCGTGAACTATTGGCGGACCTCAAGGCCAGGGGCCTCGCGGTTCCGCCGGAACTGGCCATCGGCGACGGAGCCCTTGGGTTTTGGAAGGCGCTCGAAGAAGAGTTCGGCGCCACCCGGCAGCAACGTTGCTGGGTGCACAAAGCCATGAATGTGTTGAACAAATTACCAAAATCGGTGCAGCCCAAAGCCAAGCCGGACCTCAAGGAAATCTGGATGGCGGAAAGCCGCAAGGACGCCGAGAAGGCCTTCGATCGGTTCCGGGCCAAGTATGAGGCCAAATACGACAAGGCCGCCAGCATGTCTGGGCTATCCGCAGCACATTGCAGCTGTCCGGCCGCATCCGCGACCTGGCGCTGTTCAACCTGGGCATCGACAGCAAGCTGCGCGGCTGCGACCTGGTCAGCCTGCGCGTCGCCGACGTTGCGCCACAGGGCCATGCCGTTGCCCGCACGACCGTGCGCCAGAAAAAGACCGGCCGACCGGTGATGTTCGAGCTGACCGAGCACACGCGCGAGTCGGTCGATGCCTATCTCAGAGCAAAGGGCCGGCACGCCTCCGGATATCTGTTCCCCGGCCGCGGCGGCGCTGAGCCGCGCATGAGCACCCGCCAATATGCGCGGCTGCTGGATAGCTGGCTGCAGCAAATCGGTCTTGATCCGGCGCTCTATGGCACCCACTCCCTGCGCCGGACCAAGGCCACGCTGATCTACAAGCGCACCGCTAACCTCAGGGCGGTCCAGCTTCTGCTTGGCCATTCCAAGATCGAGAGTACCGTGCGGTATCTCGGCGTCGAGGTGAATGACGCGCTCGAAATCGCCGAGCAGACCGACGTCTGATGAGGAGAGGCAGAGCGGACACGCTCTGCCTTGCGATGAAGCCCACAGTGGGGCCACATTCTCCGCAGCCTTGTGCGACGGATTTTGCATTGCGTCAATCTCGCCCGTTGGACCGCTTCTCACCCAGAGCCGCGATGCACCTTGCTGGCTCAACCTTCGCTTATGGGGCGGGAGCTGCTGTGCGTTGCTCGAAGCCGCGCAGCCGGTGCTGAGGGGTAAGCCGCCATGCGCCTTGCAGGTGCAGCCTTCGCGGGCGCGCCGCAAGCGAAGGCTACCGCCGCAGCCGCTCAGTTCGGAGTCAGGCCAATTTGAGACCATCAGGCCGCCAGCACGGCACCTCCGCTGCAATGCTGCCCATTAATCAGAGCCACAGATGAATGTCTCAACGGCGATCAAGCCTGTCCCTTCCACGTTCGGCATCCGAGGTGGCTGATCGGGTTATCGGGGCAAGTCTGCGCCCGCGCTCGCTCCGTCCAAAAGATCAATCCTTCCTGCGGTCATCCTGCTGAGGTGGTGATGGCATAGACCGCTATATTCAGGGAGATGAAGTATGATCGGATACCGTTGTCTTTCCATCCTTTTCGGCTTGGCCCTCGGTACGACGTTCGCTGGCGCGCAACAGATACAACAAGATCCCACGCGCGATCTCACCTATGAGATGGCGCGCAACGAGGTTGGCTTGCTTCGTTACTGCAAGCAGCAAGTCTGCTCGATGCCAAGATCGCGGACGAGGCCATCGAAGGGGCGCAGGGAGGCGTCAGCGCCGTCATTGTTTTTCGGGAAACGCCTGTCTCCAAACGGGACGGCGATCTTGCCGAGAAGAACGGCGAGGCCGGCTTGTGGGGCGCATGGCGGAGCCCGATGGATCAGATGGCGGAATCCTTAATTATGACGCCCGCCGGGCTATGCGAACAATGGGCCAACGAGGGCGCTGCAACCCGGATCAGGAGCGCGCCGGCAAATCGGCCATAACCCGGCTGCCGCGGTTCAAAATGAGGGATGGCCTTCGCAGCAATAGATGGTCGGGGATCGCTCTTCGCGATCAAGCGGCCCGGGTGAGGTGCCTTCGGATCAGATTCTGTCTCGGGCCTCCACGCCGCGATGACCGGAACGAAGCACGGGTTGTCGTCACTCTCGGCGCGCTGATCGGCCGGGGCTGAGGGGTGAGTCGCCGTGCGCCTAACAGCCGTGACCCTTGCCTTAGCGTAGAGTCGAGATGTGGCGCGGTGACTTTAGGCCCGAATATATCCGTTTTCTGCCTCTTTCTCTTGGCGTCATCCTCTTTCTTGAGCACGGTGTTCGTCATCGTCATCCGGGGAGAGCCCGCTTTGCGCGCGTCAGGCGCCCGCGACCTTGTATTCGGTCTAGCTTTGCATGGGCTCGGACCATGAAGCAGTCATTTCACTTCGACGGCGAGGCTCCGAGGCGGCGGACCCATTCTTTCGACGGCATGAATGCCATGGGGGGACCGGGTCACCACCACCTCGGATCACGATCGGCGGCTTGAGGCTAGGTGAAGGCCGGCCGCAACACCACGCCCGCGAGGATTTCCCTGTTATGTCCATGCGACGTAAGGCAATCAGCAGCTTGCACGCAAGGGCGACAATCATGGTCAGCTTGCGCTTTCCGCCTTCGACCCAGCCACGAATACCACTGCACCAAGGCGCTATCCTTCTGAAACCGGGAAAATCTTCAGGCCAATTGCAGGATGCACATCGAGCCAGTGCCGCAGGCTCGCCAAGTCTGCACTCATCCTTGGATCATGAGCCGGAACTTCATTGCACATGCGGTCGTGCTTACGACGACCTCGGGGCTTGGACTGGTGCCGGCCACCGCCCGCTGCTATTCGTTGCTCCGGCTGGCACGCAACCGGTCGAACAGCACCGCGATAATGATGAAACTGCCCACGAACGTGCCCTGCCAGAAGGTGCTGATGCCGAGCAGGATCAAGCTGTTGCGGATGACCTCGATCAGCGCCGCGCCGACAATCGCTCCAAGCGCCGTGCCGATCCCACCGGCAAGGTTCGCGCCGCCGATCACGGCCGCCGCGATGACGTTCAGCTCCATGCTCTGGCCGAGATTGGTTGTGACGCCGCCCAGCCAGCCGACCTCCAGCACGCCAGTTATTCCGGCGGTGAGAGCGGCGAACATGTAGACGAGCACCTTCACGCGCGCCACGGGAATGCCTGTGAGGGTTGCTGCGTGCTCGTTGCCGCCGACCGCGAAAAGGTGCCGTCCCCAGCGAGACCAGCGGAACAGCAGCGCGGTCAGCACGCCGAGCAGTATCAGAATATAAACCGGTTGCGGAATTCCGAATGTCGATCCGCCGCCGAGCGTGAGCAGCAGATCGTGGTCTGGGCCGAACTGGTAGACCATCTTGTTGTTTGACAGAACCATGGCAAGGCTGCGCGCGACCGACAGCGTGCCGAGCGTGACCACGAAGGGCGGCACGCCGACATAGGCGATCATCAGGCCGTTGAACAGACCCACACCCAGCGAGGCGGCGAGCGCCAGAGGCACCGCCAGCCAGATCGACATGCCGGCCGCCATCGACATGCCGGTGACCATCGCGGATAGTACCACGACCGCGCCGACCGACAGATCGATGCCGCCGGAGATGATGACCGCCGTCATGCCCAGCGCGATGATGCCCACGAAGGCGAAATTGCGCGTGACGTTGAAGATATTACGCTCGGTGGCGAAGCTGTCGGTGGTCAACGTCAGCGCGATGCATGCAAGGGCCGCTGCCAGGAATACCCAGAAAGTCTGCTGGCTCACCACCCAGCTCAGGGTGCCTGCATGCGTGCGCTTGCTGATGGTTTCCTCAAGGGTGATCGCCATTCTGAGACCTTATGGTTCTTCGCGGGGAGGAGCGCTATTGCACTGACGCATTCACTTCGTTCATGCGCCAGCGCCCTAGCCTTTTTGTTTGTGCATCGATTTTACCAAACTCCGGCTGTCACCTCCGTTTGGACCGATGCGCTATGCTGTGTGGATGGCGCCGGTGATGAGGCCCGTGATCTCTTCGGGCGAGGTCGCAGCCGTCGGCTTGTCGGCAACTTTGCTACCGCGGCGAAGCACCACGATCCGGTCGCAGACGGCGAACACGTCGGGCATACGGTGGCTGATCAGCGCGACGGCAATGCCGTGGTCGCGCAGCCGCCGGATGAGGTTCAGCACCTCTTCTACTTGGCGCACGCTGATGGCGGCAGTCGGCTCGTCCATCAGCACGATCTTAGCCTCGGACAGGCGCGTGCGTGCGATGGCGACGGCCTGCCGCTGGCCGCCGGACATGCGTTTCACCAGATCGCGCGGGCGCGTCTCGGATTTCAGCTCCACGAACAGCTCACCCGCGCGCTTATACATCGCCTTGTAGTCGAGGATGTGGAATGGCCCGGCGCGCTTCATCAACTCACGGCCGAGATAGACGTTGGCCGCAGCGGTGAGATTGTCACACAGCGCCAGCTCCTGGTAGACGATCTCGACCCCTCCTGCGCGCGCATCGGCCGGGCGGTGAAAGGCAACCTCGCGGTCGGCGATGCGGATCACGCCGCGCGAGGGCGGGAAGTTTCCCGCGACAATCTTGACGAGGGTCGACTTGCCGGCTCCGTTGTCGCCCATCAGCCCGACCACCTCACCCTCCTTGATGGAGAGCGAGACCTCGGTCAGGGCATGGATTGCGCCAAAATGCTTCGAGACGCCCTGCAATTCCAGGATGGCCATTCCTCAATCCTTCTCCCCGCTGTACCGCTTGCAAGCGGTTTGTATCTTAATCGACGGCTTGCCAACGATTCTAGGGCGCCGCCTATAGTCCTCATGCATTTTCGCGCAGTTCCTTCCGGCAATGGCGGAGTTCAATATTGTGCATCGCAACAAAAATGAAACACCAGCACGGCTATTGAATTGCATCGTCTTCTACGACTTTCGATTGAGGAAATAATTCGTGAAATAGTATGATTATAATGCTTAATATGTCCAAGGCAAAAAGGGGACGTCTATGCCTCTGCTCATTACGGGAGCCACCGGAAAAGTAGGGCGTCACCTGGTCGCCGCGGCGCTTGCCGACTCCGCCCGGCCCGATCTGCGCATCCGCGCGCTCTGCCATAACCGCGCCCTGTCCCCCTCAGCCCGCGTTTCGGAGGTGCGCGGCTCCATTGCGTCGCGCGAGGTGGTGCGCGAGGCAATGCGGGACGTTACCCATGTGGTGCATCTGGCCACCTGCAAGGAAACGCCTGACCAGGTGATGGACGTCGCCGTGAAGGGCCTGTTCTGGCTGCTGGAGGAAATGCGGGAAAGTTCAACCGCCCGGCAGTTCATCCTCATCGGCGGCGACGCGGCGGTCGGTCATTTCCACGTAGCCCATGACGGCCCTGTCACCGAGGCCACGCCGCGCCGCGCCTATACCGGATGTTACGCCTTGTCCAAGGTGCTCGAAGAAGCGATGCTGGAGCAATATTACCAGCAATATGACCTCAATGGCTGCTGCCTGCGCGCGCCCTGGATCATGGAGAAGGACGACTTCCGCGCCACATTGTCTTTTGGCGACGACGTTTTCGGCGCGCCTGTGTGGAGGGATCTTGTGCCTGCGGAAGACGCAAAGACCTATGCCGCCAACGGCACTGTGCCATGCCTGCACGATGCGGCCGGACGGCCGTTGAAGCGCAATTTCGTACATGTGAGCGATCTGGTGGCTGCGATCCTTGCCGCGATCGACAATCCGCGCGCACGCCAGCAACTGTTCAACATAGCCATGAACGCGCCGGTCGATTACGGGAAGGTCGCGACCTATCTCGCCGCCACACGGGGCCTCGATAGCGTGCGAATTGACAGTTCGCTGCACAGCAATTGGCTCGACAACAGCAAGGCGCGGTTTCTGTTGGATTGGGAACCGGCCTACGACATGCAAAAGCTCATCGAGGATGCCTGGGGTTATCAGCGCTTGCCGGATGATCCCCGCAAGATCTGGTATCCGGGTTGAAATAACAGAAGACCGAAAGGTCCAGAACGGGGAAACGGCAAGACGTCATAAAAAAGGAGGACGCCTCATGAAAAGCAGGATCGCAGCATTTCTCACGGCCGCGGCAATTGCCGCCCTTGCCAGCGCGGGCAGCGCGGATGCGCAGAGCAAGAAAACGCTCGTTATCGTGGTGAAGGGGCTCGACAACCCATTTTTCGAGCAGATCAATCTGGGCTGCCAGAAATGGCTCAAGGAGAACCCCAATTCGCCGTATACATGCCTCTATACCGGACCGGCCTCCAGCGCGGACGAAGCCGGCGAGGTGCAGATCGTCGATGACCTGCTGACCAAGGGCGTGGCTGCCATGGCCATCTCGCCCTCCAATGCGCCAGCCATGGCGAACATCCTCAAAAAGCGCGCGCCCACCATTCCGGTGATGACCCTTGACGCCGACCTGCTGAAGGAGAATGCGGGGCTGCGCAAGACCTATCTGGGCACCGACAACTATCTGATGGGCGTGAAGATGGCCCAGCACGCCATAAAGCTGAAGCCAAAGGGCGGAACGGTCTGCCTGCAACTGGGCAATGCAGCCGCCGACAACATCAACCAGCGTGCGGCCGGTTTCCGCGATACCGCCGCTGGCAAGAAAGGGACGGATCGCCTGACCGGCCAGAATGGCTGGACGGAAGTGGCCGGATGCCCGCTCTACACCAATGACCAGCCCGATCTGGCCAATCAGCAGATGGCGGACACCTTCACCGCCAATCCCACTCTGGGAGCGTTTATCCTGGTCGGTGGCTGGGCGCAGTTCGCCCCGCAGGCTTACGCCCAGGTGACGGACCAGGTGATGGCCAAGCTGAAATCCAAGGATCTGATCATCGTGGCGGGCGATACGCTTCCTCCCCAGATCGATGCGCTGAAGGCCGGGCGCAGCCATGCGCAGGTCGGCCAGCGGCCCTTGCTATCGCGCCCCAACCGTGATGATCGACCTGATCGAGGGCAAGAAGGTTGACGACCCGGTCTTTACCGGCCTCGATGAATGCACGCCGGAGAACGTGGCAACCTGCCTGGCGAAATAGGGATCGGCTATAGGCCACCCAATGACGGGTGCTTGGCGCGCGTCATTGGGGCCGGCTGCCATTGCTGAAACGCCGCGCCGCCAGTTGTGCTCAAGGCTTACGCCGCCCAAGCATTGGGGCGGACTGACTTTGGACGTGCATGCTTGCCCGAAAATTTCGATGGGGAGATTTAAAAGGCAATCTGCGTAGCATCTGAGACAAAAAAATATTTCGAGAACTGGGAGGTTCCATGAAACGCCTTGTATTTTCCGGCTTCGCCGTTATCGCGTGTCTGGTGGTGGGTTCCGCCGATGCCCAGGAGAAGAAGAAAAGCCTTGCCTTCGTCGTGAATGGTGCATCCGACTTCTGGAAAATCGCCGAAGCCGGAGTGAAGAAAGCCCAGACCGAGCTGCCGAAATATGAGCTGTCGCTGAAATATCCCGAGCAGTCCGCTGCCGCGATCCAGCAGCGGCTCATGGACGATCTCGTTGCGGCGGGCACGTCGGCCATCATGGTCAGCGCCGTCGATCCCAAGACATCCACCGAAGCGCTCAACCGCGTGGCGGGGCAGGTGCCGCTTTTCACCACCGACAGCGACGCGCCCGCGTCCAAGCGCATCGCCTATATCGGCTCCTCCAATGTGGAGCTTGGCAAGGATGCCGGCGGTCTGATGAAAAAAGCGCTGCCCGAAGGCGGCAAATGCATCGGCTTCGTGGGGCTGCCGGGCGCCGACAACGCGCGCGAGCGCATCGAGGGCATCAAGGAGGCCATCAAGGGCTCGAAGGTCGAGCTGGTGGACGTGCGCGGCGACGACATCGACCAGACCCGCGCCAAGCGCAATGTCGAGGACGCCCTGGCCGCCAACCCCAACATTGCCTGCATGGTCGGCATCTACTCGTACAACACGCCGCGCATCTACGAGGTGCTGAAAGAGGCGGGCCAGCTCAGCAAAATCAAGATCATCGGCTTCGATGAAGACCCGATCACGCTGGGCGGCGTGCGCGAAGGCACAATCGTCGGCACCGTCGTGCAGAACCCCTATGAATG
>Ga0307513_10011754_pt1 | contig 10857 bp, 3 predicted proteins | sample 15_EM_MG_FD_202174 | JGI IMG/M metagenome (GOLD analysis project Ga0307513, IMG submission 202174) | Populus trichocarpa ectomycorrhiza microbial communities from riparian zone in the Pacific Northwest, United States - 15_EM | ecosystem: Host-associated > Plants > Roots > Unclassified | place...
AGAAAGTATACTGTGGCAGATCTCCGCGCACAGGAACGGGAACGACGGTTGCAAGGGCTCGAGCACTGGAAGCTGGCCAAGCTCGTCACACTCCTCCCGATCCTCATCCAGTCATCCCTCATGACATTCTGTATGGGTCTGATTGTTCTCCTCTTTCCTCTCCATTTCATTTCTGCCATTTTATCCTCAGTCGCCCTTGTGGCTGGCTTTGGCTTCTATGTGTTCACCATATATGTGTCCGTCCTGGATGACTATGCGCCATTCTCCTCTCCGTTCTCTTGTGGCCTTGTGAACCTAATGAATACACTGCGAAAGTCTTGGAGAGAAGGTGTTCCTTTCGCCACTCGCACCATCCAGCTCATCATTCCTGGCATCTCATCCCATGGAATCAGTCTTGTTCCACCTCACGAGCATCGAGCAGGCACAGACCTTTCGCAAGGAACCATGCAACCATTGGCTGTGACCAACAGAGTGGCCCGCCCTTCGTTACTGCCCCAATGTGACAAGGGCGCCAAGAAGAGAGAAGTGGTAACTCGTTCTTGTTATCAGATTGATCCGCAGACCTATATCGATGTTCTCGAACGACTCGTTACAACAACCGCGGAGGCCATTGAAAATATCCCTGTTTTCCTGGAGCTGCTTGATCAGCCAGTGAAAGATCCCACGCTGTGGCCATCTAATGTTGAGAAATGGAAACAACTGCTCCACATTACTTTGGGGTTGCTTGGAGATCCATCTACTTTCTCTGAGTCTGCTGCTTGCACCATCGCCCGTAATGTGATGTTTTGTTATGATGACGGAACTGCTGATTTGCAGCTATCCCGAAGGCTCAAATTGCTTTTTGAGCATATGGGCTCTGGTCAGACAGATACACGTAAGCCACTCAATTGTCTGTTTGCTGTCTATTTGGGTCACTTCGATCCTCTGTCTACATGGTATTTACATGGTGTTATTGCATCTCTGCACAATCTATACTCCCTCGCGTCGTCATCATCGACCCTGAACTTATTTCTTTCTAAAATTTGCCTCCTTTGTCGTTTAACTTCGCCTTTCGACCATGCCCTCTCAACCCGGGCCAACCGAAAGCTCGTCACTCAGCAGCCCCGCCGCTTGAAAAAGGCCCCACTCAGACTTCTCATCAGCGCCGACAGTGTCACCGAGACGGATCACCCCCCGACCTCCGACCGGCCTCCCGGTGCAGCGTTCATACCCTTCGCCAGGGCTATGATGCTCCGAGGCTGGGACTCATTGTTCCTCGATCAAGCTCCTCTCGTTGAGATCACCTTGCTGACTCTCACGACATGGGGAGCCACTCTGACGTCGAGAATGAAAAGTGGGGCGGAGTTTTGCTGAGCGCCCCTATCCACCAAGTGTTCGCTGACCATTGGTCCCTGTCATAATAGTTATACCAATGACCCGACCTTCTGTGATCTTCTCGCTTGTATTCTCAAGGGCCTAGTCTTACTTCAAGGTTCCAATCCGAAAAGACCAAGGTCGACTCGTTCGCTATCCTGCTCTTCAGCCGCCTCTCGGCCAGTGCGCCTAAAATGCCGGAGATCCTACTGGCTGTTCAAACCTCTTATCGGGCTTCAGGCGGCCACATCGTCGATCTCTGGACAGCGCTTATGCAAATCATTCTAAACCGGAATCCCGCCTCGTCAGCTCGGCTCAACTTAGAGTGGATACTAGTATTCGGAGGGCCGCGATCCTTCGGGAAAGTTAAATACTGACCAGAACTCTCTGAGTAGGACATCGACCGCTCGCATCGAGTTCCTCTATCTGCTGAAGCCTGCCCGCGATGCGTGCATCAACACTCCTGGCGAAGATCTACATCCTTGCTTCTGACTGGCTACTCTGGCTAGTCAGAACGCCTTGCTCATATAGATTGACCAGACCAGTCTGGGCAGCCTTTTCCCTCCCATCAACCAGCTCTCAACTGAGGCCGGCAATATCGTCGATAGCGACGCTATGGGCAACTCTTCCTCGCGTATCGCTTCCCTTCAAGTAGATCTCCCTACAGAAGAGCAAGAATACGCCACTAGTAGCTCTGGAAGCGACATCGAGTCAAGTACATCTGATAACGTCCTTGGCCCACACCTCAACACCCGGCAGGCCCCTGTGGTCGGGCTTGCCCGGAGCCCCTCTCCGAAGCGCCCTGCGGTCATTCTTTCGCTGCACATTCCATCCCCTCCACCGATCTCATGGTGCTCCACTCCATCTTTGGCCGTGTCCATCGTGGACTACGATGGCGACAAGTGGTCCGTCGCGGTCGACGTTGTCAGCGTCCCGCGGTCGCAGCTCCGCGTAGCGACCCTGCGGCTTTATTCCCCATGGAGGTCGATTTGGGGTCTGTGAGCTCGACTGCAAGTAGCGGTTGTGCACCCGCACGCAGCAAGTTGCTCCAAACCGGCCCTCTGCCTTCCTCGACGAGTCGGAGTAGACCATCGCTGCTGTTCCTCTCCGTGCTTCCAATGCCATGAACTTGCTCTCCGGTAGGTCGTGCTAACGATTTACCTCAGCTCTTCCCCCTCTCGCTCGGCTCGGCCCCACGCTCCCGATGACTCCAAGACTCCGTTGTTAGAAGGCTGGCCCTTGAGGTGAACACGTTATTCCTCGTCGATCGGGGAACAGCTTTGCACCTCTAGTGCGCCCGACCTTCGATATGGGGGTCGAGGGCATAGTCGAAAGGCGAAATTAAACGACAAAGAAGGCAAATTTTAGAAAGAAATGAGTTCAGCGCTGATGACGAAGCGAGAGAGAGTACAGATTGTGCAGCGCGGTACGGCTGGGACGGACTCACGATGTGCGCGATGAGAAAGGCGAGGGCACAGCGGGCATGGTGGTGATGACATCCTCCTCTTTACAGCCACCCAGGAACGGTGGAGGTTACGCCTTGTGCGCAGCAACCAAGATATTTGTGGGTTGTCAGCAGCCTCCGAGGAACGCCGTTCTCGACTCAAATGGCTGCACCAATTCTCTCGTCTATATGTGTGGTGCTCGAAGGCAAGCAGGTGAGACCAGAGCCAGTGTACTTCTTCTCCCATAACCGATGTCCCGCTGGGCGTTGATGTAGATAAGAGAAACTGACTATATACATTGGTATATATAGGGCGTATGATGAGTTGGGGAACCTTCAGTCCGCTAGCACCCCAACAGATGCGGTACCCGCCAGGGTCAGTGAGACCGCCTTGAACCTCGACCACAAATTGTCAGAAATTTGCTTTCGAAGCTGACCGGCGCGCTAAGGTCGCACGACCTCACATCTAGATGGACCAGTAAATTCAATTGATACCGACGTTCAGTCATCCGCACTGATGAAAATGTGCTGAAAGATGAGAGGATGGACGGTTCTCGGTGGGCCAGCGGGGCGTTGTACATAATAGATAGTGTATTACATTCCGTTTTATTCGTCGCACTACCATGCGTTTGGAACTTGCGAGTAGTGCTGAGAGGATCGCAATCACCAGAAGCATTTCAAGACGATCAGCACGCCAGCAACGTCTCTACCGAATACAATAACCATTTATGAGCGTTGTCGAGGGTTGCAGAGGGTTCCCTTTGGACCGCTATGCCTCGGCGCTTGTCTCGCGGCTGTCCTAACCGCAACCACGTTCTACGTGCCAGTCGAAATGCCGATTCTCTCCACCAGCAGAGGTCATATTGGTGCGTCTGACGCTCTCCTACAACCCTCGTCTGCTAATTCTGGTCCTTCGAAGACGAGGAAAGGGTCAGAACAATTTTTGTCCGGGTCCTCGGTAAGACGCTGTTTGACGGCATTCATACGCAAGGCTGATGCTCATCCAGAGGCTTTTGGGAAGAAAGAAAGATCGATATGGGAGTACTACAACGACATGGCCGCAGTAGAAGACAATATCCGAGATGTCGAGTGGCGAGATTTGGCAGACACGGTCCTCGTTTTCGTATGTCCAGACGCTCTCTACAATACATAGTTGACGATATGGCTCCAGGATGGTCTATTTGCTGCCTTCCTTTCCGCCTTCCTTATCTTCACAATCCCCCAACTCCAACCCAACAGCACTGACATCGCAATGGACGTGCTCATTCACATTTCTCGACAAATCAGTAACTCGACCACTCCCGCATATGTTCCCACGGAGTTCACGGCCTCCCCGAACACAGTGGTCGTTAACCTCATGTTTTTCCTCAGCCTCGCACTCGTTCTCATCGATGCGTTCCTGGCTATGCTCGTCAAGAGTTGGCTCCAGGAGTTTGAACGTGGGTGGAGAAAGCACACTGTGGCAGATCTCCGCGCACAGGAACGGGAACGACGGTTGCAAGGGCTCGAGCGCTGGAGGCTGGCCGAGCTCGTCACACTCCTCCCTATCCTCATCCAGTTATCCCTCGTGATCTTCTGTATTGGCCTGATTGTTCTCCTCTTCCCCCTCCATTTGCTTTCTGCCATTTTATCCTCGGTCGCCCTCGTGGCTGGCTTTGTCTCTTATATGTTCACCATTTCTGTGTCCGTCCTGGATGTATATGCACCATTCTCCTCTCCGGTCTCTCGTGGCCTCGTGAACGTAATGAATCTACTGCGAAAGTCTTGGAGAGAAGGTGTTTCTCTCGCCGCTCGCACCATCCAGCGCATCATTCCTGGCATCTCGTCCCATGCCATCGGTCTCGATCCACCGCGAGAATCCGTGCCATCATTGGCGGGGAACAACGGAGTGGCCCATCCTTTGTTACTGTCCCAACGCGACGAGGGCGTCAAGAAGGGAGAAGTGATAACTCGTTCTCGTTATCAGATTGATCCGCAGACCCATGTCGATATTCTCGAACGGCTCGTTACAACAACCGCTGACGCCATTGAAAATATCCCCATTTTCCTGGACCTGCTTGATCAGCCAGTGAAAGATCCTACGCTGCGACCATCTAATGTTGAGAAATGGAAGCAACTGCTCCACATTACTTTGGGGTTGCTTGGAGATCCATCTACCTTCACTGATTCTGTTGCTCGCACCATTGCCCGGAATGTGATTTTCTGTTATTATGGTGGAACTGCTGATTTGGAGCTATCCCAAAGGCTCAAATTGCTTTTTGAGGGTATGGGCTCTGGTCAGACAGTCACCCGTAGGCCACTCAATTACCTTTTTGCTGCCTATTTGGGTCACTCCAACACTCTCAATACACGGGATTTGCATGATGCCATTGCATCTCTTGAGCCAAGCAATACCGCTGATATAGAGCTCCTCTGGATGGTGAACACTCTCTCCTACAATATAGCATGGACGCGAGTTCTGGACTCGGCTTCTGCTTATTACGAGTTTTTTGCAGCCGTGCTTACCTATGTTGCAAGTACAGAACAGAGTAGAAGGTCCCAAGTTCCACTCACAGCTGCTGTGATACATGCTATGCATACCATTAAATCCGCAGTTGACACAGAAGCTATCGATTCCATTTCTGGGCACCATATCCCACCAGGGACTGCCCTCACTACTTCGGATTCTGTGTCCATGACCTTTCACCAAGGTGATGCACTGGACCTATGGAGCGATCAATGTGTGGAACTTGCCTCAGCTCTTCTCCAACCGCACACCCATTGGTCAGGGACTGATGCCGATCATGTTTGGCAGTTCCAACTTCCACTGATTGCTGCCTTGTACATTGATAGTACCAGGCAAACTGATCGTGCATCCACTACTTTTGCAAATTTGCTCAACCTCCCAAATATCACAGGTATCACAGTGACAACCTGGGCATATGCAAATGCATATGACCGTGTGAAACTTGCCGGCTACTGGTCCATGGCGCTTTTCCAGGACCCCAGTTATCGTCTTGGCATCCAAAATACCCCTTTCCAAGATATGGGGGATATTATCATGAAAACCATCGAGGGGCCCGCTGAAATAACGCCCTCTATTCTGTATCTACTGGATTCTGTGAAACACCTCCATGCAACGGCGTCCTCTTCGATACATTTGGACAAACGTAGTGTATGGCATGCGATTGGTGTTTTGGAACTTGTCTGCACTCTCCCTACTGGCCCCATTAACCACTCCATACCCGAGCGTGAGCTGTTCAATCCTTGGGTCCTCTTCCATCTGGATACTCTGTTTCCTCAGAGTTCCATCCCACCGCCAGTGGAGCTTGAACAGCTAAAATGGACTGACACACCTGAGCAAGTGCACATTGCAAAGGCTAGGCTTGCTCTCTATGATTCCTTCGAAGAGGAAGAGCACAAGGGGACCGAGCAGCTTAGGCCAGATCCACAGGTGCTCAAAATGTTCCTTGGCTCCAAAGATTATGTGGTCTGTACAGGTGGATTTAAGTGGTGTCTGAATCTGGTTACCATTAGCCAGCCGGATGCTGCTGAGGAGTTCATCCCAGAGACTGTAGGGTATGAGTGGATTAAACACCTTCTCCAGGTGCTTAGTCAGTATGACACGATCGAGTCATGGGAGTTCCTCGCTGAACATCTTGCCTCTAAATGGACCATGCTACCACCTTCCTGGTGCAATTGCTTTGCATCAACATTTCTATTTTCCAATGTGAATCCTCCAGGCGCGCCTGAGCTCCTCTCTTACCAACATTTCACTCAAGCTTTTCCCAGTACGAAACTACCATTGCCCTTTTTCTCTTTCCTTACGACAATGGTCGAGCATGCCAAAGCTGGTGTCACTTGGGGTCAACTCTCTTCAATTGAACACTTCTTTGGCCCATTTTCATTTTCCCCTCAGAATCAGCACGGATATGCCCCACTAGAAAAAATTCTAGCAGCCAGAAAGCAGGAGCTTGACACTATGGGATTCTTTGCAGAGCTTCCAATGGCGGATTCAGGGACGGATGAGTGAGCTTCAGTGAGAATAGTTCTCTTGTGTATATTAGGAACCCATGTACCACGATGAATCTCCCGCCGGTATGTGCGCTTCGATCTACTGCCGCCGCATGCCATCCCTCCCCGGGCCGGTTCTCGCCGACGGTTCGTTCTCGACCCTCGATGGGCCCGTTTTATGTTTGCAAGGTTTTGTAAATGTAACGTGCTTCATTTCATGATTTATCCCCGTACAAAATCTGCTTTCCCGTCGTCTCCCCTATCTTCACCTCCCTGCCCTTCGTCGCCCCGCCGTAAACCGCCTTTCCCACTCCCGCCCTTCGTAGTCCATGTGCTCGATATGTTTGCTCTACTCCTTATGCTGTACCTTCCTCCCTGTCGATGACTCCTAGCGAGAACGTTCATCCGTACTGGTTTTTGTATGTTTTCTTACAACCTGTACTTCCGAGTAGCTCGTTCTGTAGTCTGGAAATCGATCAGATTAACCCTCTCCTTTTTTGTTAACTGGACAATCGCCCGCCAGTGATACTGGCAGATAAAACCCACCTCCTGCACTCTTGCAAAATCTCACAGTGTATATCCCAAAATAGCACTCTTCATCTTTTAATTGTCAAGGAAATGATTGCACCAACAACCAAGGCTTTGTTCAAACCAAGTAAGAATGGTAGATGTCTGGGGTACTTGCTCAATACCACCAGCTAGGGAGCATGTCCAGAGGCTTGAGAGGGAGTGGAAGAGTAATGATGTTTGGCAAAAAATCATCAACAAAGGAAAAGAGAATGTTGTAAATAAACTTGCTCACCACACCTCCACTGCTTGATATTGAGCTGACAATGCCCAATTCCACTGCAGTGTGGGAAGGAGTCACAACAGGACCTATACAAGGTGGCTGCAGAACTGGGAGCATGAGAGAATTTCAATACCAATCACCATGGACTAATTATTACCCTTGTAGTATACAATGGGCACAATCAAAAACAAGATTGACATGCAAATCAGCAAAGGAGCCATGTGCAGGGGATCTGAGCAAACCTAACCAGAGGTGCTTGTGAAGGGATTTACTGATACTATTGGATCAAGTGGAGTTGCTTTCAGTTCCAGTGTTGCTTGCAGGTCTCAGCAATCTCAGCAGGGAGACCAACAATTGGAAGGGAGATGGTAGGCAAAAAGGTGTGACTCACAGCATCATTATCAGACCTCCTCTTGGAATTTCTCAAGAGTTGGTGGATGAGAACCAGGAAGTTGTCACAACAGTCAAGTGGCCATCAATGAGCCAGCAGTTGTGGCAGAGCCAAGGTGACAGTCAGGAGCTCAGAAAAGGTATTTTCAAGTGTTTTGAGTGAGCAGGGGTCAGCAAATAGAGGAACTTGACATAATGCTCTGGATGTTCAAAGGTGCTATGACGCACTTGGTTAGTGAGGCCAGGGACCTGCCGCCAAGGGTGGGGGTGGTGTCCACCCATCCGGGGGGGACTTGGAATGTGGAGATGTCGACAGTGTCTTCGCTGGTCAGGGCTGCTTTCATGGCTGTTAGAACCCTGTATGTTTCTGTGTTTCATCTTGTGTTTCGTTTATATTTCACGTGTTGTATGTCTGCGCTTTTCAAGCCTTCTCACGATTTCACATGCCTCAGACGTTTGATCCCCTTCACGTCTGAGGTATGTCGAATCTCTTTACCGCTGTAGCTCGCTACTCATGTGCTCTCAGTTCACTTCTATTAGGTATCTACAATACAGACGTTTGATCCCCTTCACGTCTGAGTTCACTTCTATTAGGTTATGAGCCCTGAAGCGCTCTGAAGGCTTAACAGACATAACTTACTACAAATCCTATAATCCCTCTCTCCATATAACATCCCAAAACGCCGCCGATCCTCGGGTTACTCTAGCTACCACAATCACGATAAAACGATGAGCGAACCAAAACACGACTCAGCTATCAAGCTGAACTACGGAAACTGGTATTTGTGGGACCGCTACATCAAGAGTACCATTCGTCGGAAGAATGCATACGTCGCATTCGACCCCGAGCCCATCGATCCGCGCACGGTGCAACAAATCGTACCGGCGACCGCCACGACCGCCACAACAACTCCTACCGTCATGGTAGTCCCACAACCCTCAGCTGACGAATTGAAAACGTACCGCGAAGAGTTGAAAGAGTGGAAATCGGCGAACAACGTCGCGGCAGGGGTTATCCTTGGGGCGATCTCGGATGACGTACAGCATATCATCGATCCGGAAGAACCCGCGAAAGATATGTACGATAAACTCAAGGCCGAAATCGTAAAACAATCGAGCGGCAGTAGCGCCAACGGGACACGCATCGAACTTGTTTACAAACAGTTCAAGGACACCCCGACGATAGACAATTTCGAAAAACACCTCACATTCTATCGCTCAAAGAATGCCAGTCTCATAGCCGTCGGTGCGGGATTCGATGATCCGTTTCTCGCATGGCTACTCCTGAACTCGTTCAGCACGAACGAAGACCCTATCTGGTCTATTGCATCCACTAATATCGTCACGTCGGACATCACCATCAATAAATGGTCGTTCAACCAGGTCGCAGGCAAACTACGCGAGGCCCTGCGAAACAATATTCGTCCTACAGCAGAAGCACCAGCCCAAGCGGCACTGAATGCTACTACGGGCAAGACGAACTCGAATCGTTACAGCGGGCCACCGTGTACATATCCCGGCTGTCGCATGCCGAAGACCCATCCGACCGACAAGTGTTGGATCAAGGAGAGAGAGAGCAAAGAAAAGGGGAAGGATAAGAAATATAGGGCGAAAAAGGCGAAAAAGAAGGTCGTCGAAAGCAGCTCCGAATCAGGCTCAGGCTCAGACTCGTCAGATTCAGACTCGGAACGGGGGCAGAAGAAACGCCACCACGCTAACAGGTCACAAGCTCGTTCTCACAAGACACTGCGAGTCCTAAAAGCCACTATCGACCGCGCACGATCGTATCAGGGAAAGGCGAATGATCACGGAGTCTTCGTCGCGCATCCCGATTCGGGTGCATCTAACCATATGACTCACCGCCTGGACCTGTTCGACCCATCGTCATTCGTAACGCTGTCGAAGCCCATCCCAATCAGTCTTGGAGACGACTCGGAGATCTTCGCAACTGGAAAAGGGACGCTTCACCTCATGTTCAATGTCGACGGAAAGAAGAATGAAGGAAAGTTCAGCGATGTCCTATACGTACCAGAGCTCAAGGTCACTCTCCTATCGGTCGGACAATCAGCGCGACTTCCGCATTGCAAAGTCACATTCGACGGAAACGTATGCGAGTACGTCGACAAGAACACCAATGAGGTTATCGCACGTGCATATGCTTCAAATGATGCAGACCTATATACGCTAGACGCAAGTCCCATAATACAAAAGGTGGCTGCAAAACTCGCATCCTCCCCCTCACGAACAATCAACGTTAACGTACTCCATAGACGATTAGGACACCTCGGGATTGACAACTGCCGCGTCATGGTCAATCATCGGCTGGTGGATGGAGTGGATAAAATCGTAGGGAAGGAGGAGTTCTGCGAAGGATGTGCGTATGGACGATCAAAGCGTAAACACCACCCTATCACTAGTACTAAGACTAGACGGCGGCTAGAGAGAATACACATCGATTTATGCGGACCCTTGCCGAATTCGATTGGCGGGAATCGCTACTTTCTCCTGATCGTCGATGAACACACACACTACCAATGGGTCGAATTCTTACCGAGAAAGAGTGACGCGTTCATTCGTCTCCAGAGGTGGAAACTCCAAGTCGAGCGGGAAACCGATCTCAAACTTCAGTACCTAAAATCGGACGGAGGAAAAGAGTTCGGAAGTAAGGCGTTTGAAGAATGGCTTACATCAGACGGCGTGATCCATGAGAAGAGCGCGCCGTACGAGCATGAGCAGAATGGCCTGGCCGAGAGGGGGATTCAGAACGTCTCCCAACGGGCCATGTGCCAGCTATTCGGTGCGAATATGTCAGAGGGTTTCTGGCCATACGCAGTCGAAACTGCCGTCTATCTCATCAATCGCAGCCCGACCACTACACTCGACAGCA
>Ga0307513_10011755_pt1 | contig 10857 bp, 11 predicted proteins | sample 15_EM_MG_FD_202174 | JGI IMG/M metagenome (GOLD analysis project Ga0307513, IMG submission 202174) | Populus trichocarpa ectomycorrhiza microbial communities from riparian zone in the Pacific Northwest, United States - 15_EM | ecosystem: Host-associated > Plants > Roots > Unclassified | place...
TCCGGCGATGTGTTCGAGCGACTGCGCGAAGCCGTGGTCGGCCTGCATGCGGTACGACAGCGCCGCATCGACGCCGGCCGCATGGAGCGACGACACCAGGTTGCGGGCGATGTCTTCCGGAACGCCGTACGACTGCCCGTCCTTGGAGATGCCGAAGTCGCCCATCGCGTTGGCGCGCACGCCGACGCAGAAGGGCGGCATCAGGTCATAGAAGAATCCGGCGAAGTGGTCCGGGCCGAAGACCACGACCAGTTCGGGATCGAACTCGCTGACCCGGCGCGACAGATCTCCCAGGGCGCTGAGGATGGGCTGCGCAACCGCGGGATCGGGTGTCAGGTAGTTCATCAGCGGCGAATGCGCCGTGCACACCAGCATTGCGGACATGGAGGGCTTTCGTCGGTTGCGGTTCAGCGGCCGAGCAGAAAGTCGATGTGGAGCTTGTTGAAGCGCTCGGTGTCCTCCCATTGCGGCCAGTGCGCGCAGCCTTCCAGCACCACCAGCCGTGCATCGGGAATGGCCTTGACGAAGCGTTCGCCCGTCGCCACCGGCGCGGTCGGATCGTGGTCCGTCCAGATGACCAGCGTCTTCGATTGAATCCGCGCCAGGGACTCGTCGGTCAGGACGTTGCGCACGCGCACGTCCATGAACTGCAGGCACAGGATGTTCTCCATCGCACGCTCGAAGCCCGGCTGGGTGTAGATGGCGAGCCGCAGTTCGACCAGGTCATCCGGAATGTCGAGCGGGTCGTGCACCAGCCACTCCAGCCGCTTGCGCACGGTCTCGAGCGAAGCGTTGCGGACCGCATTCATCGTCACGTTGTAGACGCGCTGCATCACCTGTTCGTCGGTGTTCAGGCCGCCGGCGGTGTTGAGCACCAGGCGATCGACGCGCTCGGGGTGGTCGATCGCATACTGCGCCGCGATCCAACCGCCCAGCGACTCGCCGTGCAGGTGCGCGCGGTCGACGCCGACGGCCGTCAGGAAGTCGTCCAGGTGCTTGACGTAGTGCCGGATCTCGTAGGAATGATCGGGCTTCGATGAGAAGCCGTGGCCTACCATGTCCAGCGCCAACACGCGAAAGTGCTCCGCATGCGCAAAGACGTTGCGATTGAAGGTCTCCAAGTGACCGCCGGTGCCGTGAATGAAGACCAGCGCCGGCGCATCCCGGCGGCCGGCCTCGAGGTAGCGGGTGCGCACGCCGCCGGCGTCCACGGTTTTGAGGCTGAACTCTCCGGCTGCCATTTCGGGCCAAAGCGACATGAAGCTGCTCCGTTGGGGGTGACCATTCGTCGATGGCAAAAAGAATACTAGAATTTTAGAATACAACATGCGAGGGTTTTCCCTCCATGCCACCAGTTCGGCCGGCTTGCCGCTGCCGCCGAGCCAAGCACCACCGCCGAATGCAGAATGTCGGGCAATGCCTACACACACTCGAACCCACAAAGAGCCGGGCAAGCGCTCCGATCTGGCCTACGACGCGATCAAGAGCAAGCTCGTCTCCGGCGTGCTGACAGGCGGGGCGCGTCTGGACATCACCGAGTTGGTCGAAGAGATCCAGACCAGCCGCCAGCCGGTGCTCGCGGCAATCAATCGTCTAGCTGCCGAAGGCTTTCTGCGCGTCGTGCCGCAGGTCGGTTGCTGGGTGGCCAGCGTGCAGCCGGATGAGGTCGCAGACTTCTTCCGCTTCTTCGCGCTGACCGAAGGCCTCGCCTGCGAGTTAGGCGCCATGCGTCGGGAGCAGGCGCATCTCGACGCCTTGAACGCGAATCTGGAAGCCACCGTCCGCCTGCTGGCGTCGAACACCGACGCCACGCGGCAGGCGCGAGAGTTCTTCCGGCTGAATCGGGAATTCCACGGGCTGATTCACGACATGGCCCGTTCCGGCTATGTCGCCACGCACGCGGGCAGCATGTGGGATCGCTGCGACTTCTACCTCGCCAGCGCCGACGCGCACATTCAAGGCGAGCGCATCGCGGAGTCCGAGCAGGAGCACGAAGCGATCGTCAAGGCCATCGCCGACGGGCAAGTCAAGCGCGCGGGGGCGTTGATGGTGGCGCACATCCAGTCGTTCGGCGATGCCGCGGTGCGGCGCTTGACTGGCGCTTGACTGGCGGTTGAGGCGGCACTTGGCGCGGCACCATGCGTCGTCGCGGTGTCGATGCGTTTGAATCCAAGTAGGCCGTATTTGTGAAATGGCCTACCAAGCGGCTTCGGTGGTGCTGCTCAGCACCAGCGCGAACAGTTCGTTGCGATGGTGGATGCCCAGGCGTTCGAACGCGCGATCGCGGTAGGTCTTCACCGTGGTCGCGGACAGCCCCAAATCGGCTGCGATGCCGTCATGCGTCCAGCCCTTCAGCAGGCGCTGGCAGACCTCGAGTTCGCGCCGCGTCAGTGCAGCCAGCGGGTTGCGTCGTGGCGCCGCCCGGGCTGTCAACGCAATGTGCCGCTCCACGCAGGCCAGCAGCGGCCGGCTCAGATGCCGCACGAGGTCGAAGTCATGGTCTCGGAAGGCGAGCTGGCTTTCGTGGCGGTACAGGTTCACCGCCAGAAGCGCGCCGTCCTCCTGTGAATTCATCGTCACCGACAGTCGTTCGCGAATGCCGTGGCGAAGGTAGATCGCGGCACGCTGGCGCCGCGGCACGTCACTGGCGTGCACGTGCACGAGGCCCAGACTATGGTCCTCGAGGTGCTCACGCGCACCGTCGAAGGTTTCGTCGAAGCGGTAGAGCGACGCGCGGTACGCCTCCCACGACCGCAACGTGCCGTCGGGCACGCCGCAGCTGCCGGTGGCGTGCAAACGGGGCGGCGCGTCGTTGAACAGCCGGTACACCGACCACCATCCCGCCGTCAGGCAGCGGTTCAACTGCGTCAGACCGGCGGTGCCGAAGTCGTCGCAACCGATGGTCGCAATCAACCCGCTCAACGCGTCGGTCGCCAAGCCGTTGCCGACCGGCGCTGGCGTCTCGGGCACGTCGATGATCTGCATCCGGTGGGCCGCGTCCTCCTCTGGGAGGACAGATAACGATGAGCGGCCAGCTTACCGTCGGTGTCCCGGCGGCGCCACCGTGTAAGCCCGCCTGCATGGACGCAACGATGATCCCCAGGACGATTGCCTCTGCCCACGACTTGCGCCGCATCGAAGCGTCGCCCTACGCACGGTTCATGGCGCACGATCGTGTGCTGGCGGCGCTGGAAGCCACGGCGATGCTCCACCCGCAGCGCACCGCGTTGTGCGCGATCGACGTGCCCGATCCCGGGGTGCCCATGCGGCACTGGACCTTCGCCGCGTTCGTGGCCGAGGTGCGGCGCGCAGCGCGGTTGTTCCGTGCGCTGGTCGAGGACGGGACGCCGCGCGTGGCGCTGCTGCTGCCGCCGGTTCCCGAAGCCCACTTCGCGCTGTGGGGCGCGGAGGCCGTGGGAATCGCCTGCCCGATCAATTTTCAGCTCAACGCCGAACACGTGGCGGCACAGGTGCGCGCCTGCCGCGCGCAGGTTGTCGTCGCCCTGGGTCCGGCCAGCGACCTCGACATCTGGCCGCACGTATCCGGGCTGCAGCAGCAATGCCCAGCGCTGCGCCACGTGCTGGCGGTGCGCGCCGACCAGGCATTGCCCGAAGGCGTGCGTGACTTCGCGGCCGAGGTCGAGCGCCACGACGGCGGGCCGCTGGCCAGTTGCACGCCCGCCACGCCACTGGCCGCGCTGTTCCACACTGGCGGCACGACCGGTGCGCCAAAACTCGCGCAGCACACGCAAGGCAATCAGCTGCACGCGGCCTGGGGCGCGGCACAGATGTTCGGTACCACCGAACACGACGTGATGTTGAACGGCTTTCCGCTTTTCCACGTGGCGGGCGCGTTCGTCTACGGCTTGTCCACGTTGCTGGCCGGCGGCCAGGTCGTGCTGCCCACGCGGCTGGCGCTGCGCAACACGGCGCTGATGGCACGTTTTGGCGACTTCGTGGAGCGCCATGGCGTCACGCTGCTGGCCGCGGTGCCGACGGTGATTGCGGCCCTGCTGGCGCTGCCGCTGCGGACCGAACAGCTCGCCTCGGTGCGCGCGCTGCTCACCGGCGGCTCGCCGCTGCCCGACGAACTGGCCGCCGCATTCGAGCAGCGCCACGGCATCCCGGTGCGCAACATCCTGGGCATGACCGAAAGCGCCGGCGTCATCAGCATCGAGCCCTGCGCCGCACCGCGCGTGCCGGGTTCGTGCGGGTGGCCGCTGCCGTTCATGCAAGTGCAGGTGCAGCGCGCCGACGGAACGCCGGCCGCGCCCGGCGAGAGCGGCATCCTGCGCGTGCGCGGCCCCAACGTCAGCCCGGGCTATACCGACCGGGCGCGCGACGCAGGCACCTTCGACGACGGCTGGCTGGTCAGCGGCGACATCGCGCATCTCGACGACCAGGGCCGCATCTTCGTCACCGGCCGCGCCAAGGACGTGATCATCCGGGGTGCCCACAACATCGACCCCGGCTTGATCGAGAACGCGCTGCTGCGCCACCCCGCCGTGCAGATGGCTGCCGCGGTGGGCGAGCCCGATGCCTATGCGGGCGAACTGCCGGTGGCCTTCGTTTCGCTGAAGCCCGGCATGCAGGTCGCGCCGGTCGAACTGTCCGACTTCGTGGCGCCGTACATTGCCGAGCGCCCCGCCGTGCCCAAGCGCATCGACATCCTGCCCAGCCTGCCCACCACCGCCGTCGGCAAGGTCTACAAGCCGGCATTGCGCGTGCTAGCCACGCAGCGCGCGCTGCAGGCGCAGTTGCAGCAGGCCGGCCTGGCCGAGCGCGCGCGCGTGCAAGTGAGCGAGGCTCCCAGCGGCCTGGTCGTGTGCTTCGAACTGTTCGACGGCGCGGCTGAAAGCGCGGTCCGCGCCTTGATGCAGCCGTTTGCGCTGGCCTATGACGTGAAGGATGCCGCATGACGCTGCAGGTCCACACCGATGGCATGCTGCTCACGATCACCTTCGACGCCCCGCAGCGCCGCAACGCGCTGACGCCCGAGATGCTGTGCCGCCTGGCCGACGCGCTTCTGCAGTTCGAAGCCGACGACGGGCTGCGCGTGGCCATCCTCACCGGCGCCGGGGATCAAGCCTTCTGTGCCGGCGGCGACCTGGCGCGCACGCTGCCGCTGATGACCGGCGAGCGCGCGCCCGAAGACGAATGGGACCGCCGCCTGATGAACGATCCGCAGGTGCTGGCCGCCGCGGGCCTGCGCGATTGGGTGCCGACGAAGCCGGTGCTTGCGGCGATCAACGGCGTGTGCATGGCGGCCGGCTTCGAGCTGATGCTGGGCACCGACATCCGCATCAGCGCCGACCACGCGCGCTTCGCGCTGCCCGAGGTGCAGCGCGCGCTGTTGCCGTTCGCCGGTTCGATGGCACGGCTGCCGCGCCAGGTGCCGCTGGCCAGCGCGATGCAACTGCTGCTGACCGGCGAGCCGATCGACGCGCAGGAGGCGCGGCGCATCGGCCTCGTCAACGAGGTGCTGCCGGCAGCCGAGGTGATGCCGCGTGCGCGCCGCATCGCCGAGCGCATCGCCGCCAACGGCCCGATGGCCGTGCGCGCGGTGAAGCGCACCGCGCTTGCCGCCAGCGGGCGGCCGCTGGATGCGGCCTACGCGCTGGAAGACGCCGCATGGCGCGAGGTGCTGGCAAGCGTTGACGCGCGCGAAGGGCCGCGCGCGTTCATGGAGAAACGCCCGCCGGTGTGGCGCGGGCGCTGAGCTTCAATCGCCCTTGAAGCCGCTGGCCTTGACGATGGCCGCCCAGCGCTGCGACTCGGCTTTCAGCATCCGCTCGGCATCCGCGCGCGAGGTGCCCGACACGCTGAAGCCGGCATCGATGATCCTGGTCCTGCTTTCCGGCGACTGCACAGCGGCCACGACTTGACGATTCAGCAGCTCCAGGATCGCCGTCGGTGTGCCGGTGGGCGCGAAGACGCAGAACCAGGCGGAGGTGTCCATCTTCGGGAAGCCGGCTTCGGCGAACGTCGGCACGTCGGGCAACAGCGTCGAGCGTTGCGGCGCCGTGGTGGCGAGCGCGCGCATCCTGCCGCCCTTGATCTGCGCCCCCCCCAGCGCAGTGGAGACGAAGGCCCCGGCCACGTCGCCGGCCACGATGGCCGTTACGGCGTCGCCGGTGGCGCGATAGTGGATCGGCTCAACCTTGAAGCCTGCCGCCTCGCCGAACATCTCGGCGCCGAAGTGGCCCGGCGTGCCGGCGCCGAAGGTGCCGAAATTGACCTTGTCGGTCTGGCCCTTGTAGGCCTTCACGAAGTCGGCCACGGTGCGGTGCGGCGACGTGGCCGGCACGGCCAGCAGGAAGTCGACCTTGCCCACTTCGGAGACGCCCACCAGTTCCTTCGACGGGTCATACGGCAGCTTGCTGAACGCCGCCGGGGCGATGGCGATGGAGCCCACGTCGGCCAGCAGGAGGCTGTAGCCGTCGGCTGGGCTCTTGGCCACGTTCTGCGTGGCAATCTGGCCGCCGGCTCCTGCGCGGTTGTCCACCACCACCTGCTGCTTCAGCAACTCGCCCAGGCGCTGTGCGATCAGGCGCGCGAGCATGTCCGGCGCCGTGCCGGGCGGAAAGCCCACGGCCAGCCGTACCGCCTTGTCGGGGTAGCTGCCCTGGGCCAGGGCCGGCAGCGATGCCGGTGCCAGGCCGGCGGCCAGCAGCGCAGCCAGCAGGCTGCGCCGATGCGGGTGGGTCACGGATGTCTCCTGCAGCGTTTGCGCCGAGTGTGCCCAGCGGCGGGCGGCGGCGTGTCCTCTCCGATGAGGACAGCGAAGTCGGCGACGCCGGACTGAACCCGACCGCACCCGCCGCTCGACGCGACGCCGGCGCAGGTCGACGTGCTGATCGTGGGTTGCGGCCCTGCCGGCCTGACCCTCGCCGCGCAACTGGCCGTGTTTCCGGACATCGGACCTGCGTCGTGGAACAGAAGGACGGCCCGCTGCAGCTCGGCCAAGCCGATGGCATTGCCTGCCGAAGCATGGAGATGTTCGAGGCCTTCAACTTCAGCGAGCGCGTGCTCAAAGAGGCCTGCTGGATCAATGAAGTGACCTTCTGAGAAGCCGGACGAGAAGCAGCCCGAGAAGATCGGGCGCCACGGTCGCGTACAGGACACGGAAGACGACCTGTCGGAGTTCCCGCACGTGCGATCGGCCGATCGGGACCACGACGCCGAACGGCGGCCGATTGCGTGGCTCCGCCACCATCAGATATTCGCCCGGCCCGACTACGCAGCGATGGCGACCGATGACGAGAAGAACGTGGCGATCATCGACGACGACGCGATGGAACTGGGCCAGCTCTACCGGTCCGCCGCCGTGCTCGGTGCCGGTGGCGAATTGCCGCCCGCATTGCGGCCCGAGCAATGGGCAGGCCAACCCGGAACGCGCGCGCCTCACCGGTGGGTGGCCAAGGGCGGCGAGTTGCTGTCGACGCTCGATTTCCTGCAGCGCGATTCGTGGCCTGGCGCTCGGTCGATGGGCCGGCGGACGCTGAGCGCGTGCTGGCCGAAGCACTCGGTCAGGCCGCGAGCGGTGCGAGCGGCGACCCATCTCGTCACCGGGCTGTGCCGCCTCATGCAGAGGCACCGGCACAGCGCCCGCGTGGAGTCCGCTCCGCAGACTCCTAACCTTCGGTCTGCCACACCCCGGCGACATGCCGCGCGATCGCCGACGCGCACTGGCGGTAGACCGGCTCGCCGGGGTGGAAGCCGTCGCTGGCCATCACGCCGCGGTTGAGCCGGATGTCGATCGGCACCCGCGAGACATCACCGCGCGTCTCGCACCAACGCGCCATCGCGCTGTCGTGCCGGCGGGCGTCGCTGCCTGCGACCCAGCGCAGCGGCTGCGGCAGGCCGGGGAAGTGGTGTACCGGCGGCAGCGGCGCGAAGACCACGTGCCGCACGGCCAGGCTCTGGCGCAGCCAGTCGGCGAGCGCCGCCCGCGCCGACACCGCGCGGTGCGACGGCACCTGGTCGATGACGTCGTTGACGCCGGTGACGACCACCGCCAGGTCGAACGGCGGCAGCTCGGAGCGCTGCAGCAGGTGCAGCGTCTGCGCCGTCGTCAGGCCCGAACGCGCGACCAGTTGCCATTCGATGCAGGCGCCGCAGTCCTGCGCCAACAGCGTCGTCAGCTGCCCCGCCAAGGCTTCACGCTGGCTGACGACGCCGACGCCGGCCGCCGACGAATCGCCGGTGATCAGCAGGCGCAGCCGCGGGCCCCGGCCGACGCTGCCGTGGCGTTCGCCATCGGCCTCGGGCAGCCGCGGCAGCCGGGCACGCGTTTGCAGCGCCTGCAGCACGAGCAGCGGGCTGAGCACGAGCTTGAGGGCGAGCGACATGCGCCGGCCGTCCTTCAGAACTTCGAGAAATCCGGCTTGCGTTTCTGGAAGAAGGCCTGGAAGGCTTCCATCGCTTCGGGGCTGCGCAGGCGCTTGCCGAACAGTTCGCCTTCGCTGCGGATGGTCTGCAAGGTCAGCTCGCGCTGCGGGCCGCGCAGCAACTGCTTGGTTTCTCGCACGGCACCCGGCGGCAGGCTGTTGAAGCGCTCGGCGATGCGCCGCGCGTGGTTCACCACTTCGGCCGCCGGCAATACCGCGCTGGCGATGCCGCAGTCGACCGCCTGCTCGGGCGTGAACGCTTCGCCGAGCAGCAGCTTCTCGGCCGCGCCGCGCTGGCCCATCAGCTGCGGCACGAGCAGGCTCGATGCGAACTCGGGCACCAGGCCCAGGCTGACGAAAGGCATCGCCAGCCGTGCTTCGTCGGAGACGTAGACGAAGTCGCAGTGCAGCAGCATCGTCGTGCCGATGCCGATCGCGGCACCGGTCACCGCCGCAATCACCGGCTTGTCGCACTCGAGCAAGGCGCGCATGAACTGGAACACCGGCGAGTCCATCACGTCGCTGCCCGGCGACGGCGGCCGCGACATGAAGTCGTCGATGTCGTTGCCCGACGTGAAGATGCCCGGCTGGCCGGTGATCAGCACCGCGCGCACCGCGTTGTCCGCTTGCGCCGCGCGCAACGCGTGGGCAAAAGCCTGGTACATCGCGACCGTCAGCGCGTTCTTCTTCTCCGGGCGGGCGATCTCGATCGTGGCAACGCCGTTCAAGGTGGCAATCTTGATGCTCATGTCGACCTCCTCAGATGCGTTCGATGATGCCGGCCGCGCCCTGCCCCATGCCGACGCACATCGTCACCATGCCGTACTTCAGGTTGTGGCGGCGCAAGGCGTGGACGACGGTCGCGGCGCGGATCGCCCCGGTGGCGCCGAGCGGGTGGCCGAGCGCGATGGCGCCGCCCATCGGGTTGACCTTCGCAGGGTCCAGCCCGAGCGTGTTGATCACCGCCAAGGCTTGCGCGGCGAAGGCTTCGTTGAGTTCGATCCAGTCGAGGTCGGCGATCGTCAGGCCGGCGTAGCGCAACGCCGCGGGAATCGCCTCGATCGGGCCGATGCCCATGATGTGCGGCGGCACACCGCGCGCGGCGAAGCTGACGAAGCGGGCCAGCGGTTTCAGGTCGAACTGCTTGACGGCGCGTTCGCTGGCCAGGATCAGGGCGCCGGCGCCATCGCTCGTCTGCGAGCTGTTGCCGGCCGTCACGCTGCCCTTCGCCGCGAAGACCGCGCGCAGCCTGGCCAGCCCTTCGAGCGAGGTGTCGGGGCGCGCGCCTTCGTCGAGGTTGACGGTGCGCGTCTTCGTGCCCCCCTCGCCGGTCGCCAGGTTCGGAAAGCGGTCGACGATCGTCACCGGCGTCATCTCGTCGCTGAACTCGCCGGCGGCCATCGCCTTCAGCGCTTTCTGGTGCGACGCCAATGCAAACGCGTCCTGCGCTTCGCGGCTGACCTTCCATTGCGCTGCGACCTTCTCCGCGGTGAGGCCCATGCCGTAGGCGATGCCGATGTTTTCATCGTGGTCGAAGATCGCCGGGTTGAAGCTCGGCTTGTTGCCGCCCATCGGCACCATGCTCATGCTCTCCGCGCCGCCGGCGATCATCACGTCGGCCTCGCCGACGCGGATGCGGTCGGCCGCCATCTGCAGCGCCGTCAGGCCGCTCGCGCAGAAGCGGTTGACGGTGACGCCGCCCACCGTGTGCGGCAGCCCGGCGATCACCATCGCCGCACGCGCCATGTTGATGCCTTGTTCGGCCTCTGGAAAGCTGCAGCCGATGATCGCGTCTTCGATCGCTTTCGGGTCCAGCGACGGCACCTGCGCCAGTGCGTTCTTCACCGCGGCGACCAGCAGGTCGTCGGGGCGCGTGTTGCGGAACATGCCGCGCGGCGCCTTGCCGATCGGCGTGCGGGTGGCGGCAACGATGTAGGCCTCTTGAACTTGTTTGGTGCTCATTTCAGTTCCTCACCGGCTTGCCGGTCTGCAGCATGCCCATGATCCGTTCCTGCGACTTCGGGTGTTCGAGCAAGCCGCAGAATCGTTCGCGTTCGAGCGCCATCAGGTATTCCTCGCTGACCAGCGAGCCGGCGTCGACATCGCCGCCGCAGACCACTTCGGCGATCAAGGTCGAGACGTGGAAGTCGTGCGCGCTGATGAAGCCGCCGTCGCGCATGTTGACGAGCTGGCCCTTGATCGTCGCGACGGCGCTGCGGCCGGCCACCGGGAAGAGCGTTCGCGCCGGCGCGCGCCAGCCGCTGTCGAACATCGCCTTCGCCTGCGTCATGGCGACGAACAGCAACTCGTCCTTGTTCGCGACGATCACGTCGCCATCGAGCAGGTAGCCGAGCTTCTTCGATTCGATCGCGCTGGTGCCGACCTTCGCGGTCGCGGCATTCGTGAAGCCGTCGGTCAGGAATTTCAGCAGGTCGGCATTGGCGTTCCCTGCTGCTGCCATCTCGGC
>Ga0307513_10011756_pt1 | contig 10855 bp, 15 predicted proteins | sample 15_EM_MG_FD_202174 | JGI IMG/M metagenome (GOLD analysis project Ga0307513, IMG submission 202174) | Populus trichocarpa ectomycorrhiza microbial communities from riparian zone in the Pacific Northwest, United States - 15_EM | ecosystem: Host-associated > Plants > Roots > Unclassified | place...
GAATTATTGTTTACAGTCGCAGTCTCCCTGGGCAGCGTTAGCAATCGATTTTAGGAGAGCTTTTCCATATCGCATAGTAGGCTTTGATCTTCGCAGAAATATTCTCAATCTCCATTTCAATTCCTTTCAAGGCTGCCTGCGAATTAGTGTTGACTTTCTGGGAAGTCTTGGTCAAATTGTCGACAAGAGCGGCGTTGAGCTCAGCTTATAATTTAGAAAGCTTCGCATCATATGGTGCGAGGTCTTTTTTAGCAGCAACTTGAGTCCGCTGGAGAGTTAATAAGCAGTAAGCAATTTACATATACCTTTTGAATTTCCAACTTGATTTTACCGACTCACTTAGCCAGTGCAATTTCGGTCATTTGAGAGTAGGGAACGATCACATCGACGAAGTCCGTACTTTTCTTAGACGTTAAATCGCACCGTTCAAAGTTGTGGTGGATGAGCGTGAGTCTTTCATGAGGTCGACGTATTTCTAATGAGACGAACTCATCATTAGCATGGTTATCAGTGTAGGTACTGGGGAAAATGTGTTTGCCTTATCGACGGCGTCAAGGCCCTATCTGAATTATTTCTTTGTTCGATCGCTAACTGACAGACTACTTAAGATGGCCTTCATGTATTTGTACCTATGGTATTAGCTTTGAACGCACCTAAAACACTGAGCTCTTGTGAAGATATCAAAAATAAACGATAAATCGAATATTTTTAATTGATTTCTAACAACTATGAGTTGGTCATGTGGCCCAGTTCGCGTTCTGGTTCAGAATAAGGGGCGGAATCAATCCAAAGGGTAAAAAGGTTGTCTAGAAAGGTATGAAGATAAATTCAGGTGGTAGCGTAAACTTACAGGGGACTCCAATTTCAGATACAAAGAAACCGAAACTAAAGGCCGCCCGTAGTGGAAATGTTATCTGCTATCCCACGAACTGCGTTGCTCGACCAATTGCCCTGCTTTGTTCCTCCCAGTCTATACCGAAATCTGCCCATTAATCCTTTCCCCCAATTACTGTACTATTTCGACCGTAGGCTCACGTACCACGTAACACTGAAAAAAAAGTATTTTTGTATATTCGCCTTACATAAATCAAAAGAAAGGTTATCGGCCATCTCGGCGTGAAAACTTTCCGAAATCGTGAACCTACGGTCGAGATAATACAGGATTGTGAATAGGACCGATCCTGATGTAGAAGTCCTGTTTAACCCATTCTATTTCTGTCCCAGTCCATTTCGCCCTTCCTTTGAAACAATTCTGACCGCGTACGTTGACGCATGTCATCCCTCTTAACCCCCTTTTTGGGTTCGGATTTATGTCGAACGGCGCTGGCGAGTACAAGTCAAAGCAGAGGTTGACGATTTCATTGGTTCAATAAGCCGATGTCTTTTATGCCTCGAAGCCTTTGGAAATTGATCTCTCATCCTAATCTACATCCGAAATTAACCTCATGTACATTTGTCCGATCACGCAGCCAACAGTTTTGATACCGTTCTCATGCTTCAGTCCATCAAACCGGCCCATGCACAGCTGTTACCAACGTGAATCGTACAAGATGATTTCAGGTTGTTGAAATACTGTACATCGAAAAAACGAAAAACACTAATTAGTTGATGATAAAATCTGTCGAAGAGCTATTGAAGAGCGCGATGGCAGTCCTTGAAGAGGTACGACGAGCTTCTTGTTCGCATATTATGCGCACTTGGATTGCTTCCTGTCATACCCATACCCTTCAAACAACGTACAACGTATAAGTCTTGAAAAGATCCCGAAGATCAAACATTTGGTTTCCCTGCGATAAGTGAATTACCCATGACAAATTCACCTCAAGCATGGTGTCACCGGTCTTGGTCATCTTCTCCGGCCTTATGGTCCCAAATCCACATCTATGGAACTTTGTCATGGACATCTATTCCGTGGAATTTTATAGAACCGTTCTCTTTCTTAATCGACAAGCGCCTAAAATTCTAGTGTACATCATTGAGTACTCACTTCCACCTCCGTGGCCGCTATTGCAGTGTGCATTAACCCAATGGTATAGTACTTTATGTAGTGGGCTGCAGATATCAACAAGCAACTCCGATGGACACTGCTGGAAGGGGACAATTCTGCGGCCCGCAGAATCTCCACAGAAGTGAATGTAGGTGCATAAAATTCTAAATATAGCAGAATAATGCCCATCAGGATGTTATGGATGGCTCGTTGCATGTTCGTCATCCTTTCCACAAACCCTCGAGCTATGTAGCAGAGTAGCCTCGGTTATGCACCTCTCGTTCGAACGATCAAGGGTCTTTCATCCCATCCAGTCTACCTCAAGAATCCGCTATACGGCTTCACCAGCACCTCTAGACGAAGCCCTTCATTCAACCTGTCTTTGACCCGTTCATATTGGACGTCCCATCGTTCTGCTGGGAAGTTGTACCTGGGAGAAAGGAGAGAGGTTTGTTTGATTTCCTTTCTACTGCGCTTCCTTCGAACCAATTCCTGAGATTGACCAATGTTTTCCTCTTCACCCAGGTTCGCATTTATTCAATGTTGGGACAAGCAACACGCTGGCGGGTGGTTGAGGTAAGCTCCCCTCCCCCCTTTCCTATTCGCATCCCCTCTCGTCGTGTGATCGGAAGTCGACGCGCTATGCGTTGGTTCACCAATCCCGATGTACATACGCGGTTCTTCATTCCCATTGGTCATTCTACCACCGATTCCATCCTTCTCTTGTCCGACCCCTGTAGCCTAAGTCATTTCATCTCGTCGTCTCCTGTTCTTTGTTCCATCATGTTCTTCTTTCCCCAGTGTCCGGGTGGGATCACCAAAGGGAGGGCACCGCACATAGGTTGAAATGCCAAAGGACCCGCAATCCTACACCCACTGACTTTGAAAAAAAAAACCCCTGGACAACACCAGCGCAGGTCAGGCCAAGGACAGGTTTGTCAACGATGTAGGCCACATGTTCTGCATCATCTACGCGCTCTGGGTTCGCAAGGGAACAGACCTCTTCAAGATCAAGTTCGACGACACCTACGACGCCACTCAAAGATTCGAGAACGATGACAACAGAGTCCAAGGCCAACTGCAGGAAATTGTCGGCCTTCTCCAAGAGCGGCTTGATCAGGACGCCATTCTCCATCAGGGGTGGGTATGTGAAGATTTATATTCTTTATTTCATCGGCGTATCCTAATACCCATCCGATTTATGAAAAGCTTCAACACTCAGCACTCCAGCACAGAATCTCGCATTCGCCACCGTCCACAACTGCTCTGCCATCTTCGGGATTCTCGACACCGGACTGATTGATCAGATTCTGAGCAGCGAAAGACTAAATTCCGTAGTCGCATAGGCTGGGGTACCCAACGGCGGCGGCGGCGGTACATACTCGAGTGTCGATGCTGACATCATTCACAAGGATTACTCAGGTAAGTACGAGCTGTCTAAGGTTTTCTTCAGCCCGGTCCCGATGGCAGTGAGTACTTAACCTTCCCACTCCGAGCTGCAATACATTGACGGCTGTTCTTAGCTCTTCGTTGCTCTCATTCATGGGACAACATGGCAAGAAACTTCATGCTTGGTAACAAGAGATATCATCAAAATATTGATGGAATCGCTTGAGGAAGACGCAAACGAAGACAGTGACAATGCTGAAGGGGGGCAGTGGGTCGGCAAACGATTAGATCCTGTACACATGCATTATACCTGCCCAAATTTATTCTCGTTGTCTCCAACCGAGAATTAGAAATGAAATTACAACTGCAAGTGAATTTAAGCAATATGACGAAACATGGCACATCTGCTTGATTATAGCTGACAATACTGATAAAGAAGTGGAAGACATGGTCCATGTGGTATGCCCAGTGAACACCAATCTTTCCAGTCAGTGCGGTAGTCAGTATTAAGTAATCGTGCTGACCCCAACTGACCACACTTATTAAACATCTTCGAAACTGGTGACCTACCCCTTCAGCTGACGGGCTTATGCCCGGATATTGGCTGATATTGGCCCACATTGGCTTTTTGTGATTTTTCCGACATACCTGAATCAGTGCGACGATCGGCGCATTGCGCATGCTCGCACAGCCTCCCCAAATTCCAACATATATACTGATTGCATTGCCCAATCATTAATGGAACGTCGGTCATCACAGCTGCTTCTTGAAGGTTTTTAAGATACTGAAATAGGCGGCATCTTCTCATATGCACGCTGAATGCTCCAAATGCAAACTGGTACTACTATTACATGGAATTTGTGTTCCCATTGTCCCGAAATTTACCAAGAAATAGTAGATCATGGCCAACTATCAACTCTTTAAATTTTATACACGGCGGGAACGCCTACAACAACCGAGCGCTGGGAAGGAAAGGTGGGCGGTTGACAAAACCAGCGGAATTGGTCATTTGCCGTTGATCTGTCGAATGGTCACTCTATTGCCGAGAGCGCTTTGGCAGTGATTAGGTCATCTTCAGGCACCAGGCAGTGAACGACGCCGGTATTTCCAAATCCCAGATTCTTTGTTGAAACACGTTTTCCAAACGTTTTCTCCCCTGCATTACTTAGTCCTCTTTAAGTAATTGCGGCAAGGTGAGCCTCTTCCTTTGCCCTGGCCCCTTTCCTTCCTTTCTCCCTATCGCCATCTAGTCGTCACTTATGGTCTTTATTTCTTATAGACTCGACCTCTATTACCATCACCTATCACTTGCGGTGACCAAACTAGTGGGCTGTGCTTTGCTGTGGTGTTGTGCGAATAAGCGGGAACAACGGAACGAAACTAATCGTCGGCCCGAATTTTTGTCTGATAGGGTTGATCTCGATATGACAGTTTTCACTCGGCGTTCTGATGAAACATCATAATCGTCTTATTGTATGGCCTATTCACCCCCCCTTCATATCTTCTCCAATGCTCGGGTTTGACCACCCTCTAACCCACGACCCGAGTGCACTGACTGACATGGAGACAGAGGACCAATTGGCCTCTTTGATTCCTGTGTTGTTTGCTATAAGATTAGTCACAGTACGTTTTTCTTCCAGTGTTGCATTCCGCCGATCTGATCATCGTTATCCCACCACCGGTAGAATTTCGAAGGTTAATTCTGCCATCAGTCAAGAAATTGAGCTTTTCTAACTCTCGCAACAGCTGTGGCAAGTATTATGTTCATTTGGGACTACATCCTTACCTTCAGAATGGAGGTCGACTTTGTTTGGAAATCAAAGTGGAATTTCATGAAGGGGTTATACCTCTTTCAACGCTACTTGCCCTTTATTGATACCGTTTGGCTTGTCCTCTATCGTCAGTCTGACGTGTTTCCTATCTTTTTATTCTCATTCTTTTACTAGGTCAAACGGGTATACATTGGACGGAGACTACATGTCGGAGGGTAGCTTGTGCTTGTGCAGGTTCGTGAATTTGACCGACCTCTCCTACATTGCCACAAAGTAGAAGGAACTCATTTTGTGGGCAGTATTTATGGTCATTGGTCTTGCTGCTTCCGAGGGTACGTTCGACCTACACCCCTTGTTTCAGGTTGTATTGATCACTGTCTTACATCCAAGTGATCCTCACGCTACGGACATGGGCCGTGTGGAATCGAAACCAACGTTTGTCCATTATTCTTTCGATACTGTACAGCCTTTGTTGGGCTTCGGGTCTCGTCATCGTGGTCCGATTTTTTAATTCCAACACATGTGAGTGAAATTTCCATTCTCATTCTTGACTTTCTAGCTCATTTAGGTTCATGATAGTTGGTGCTCCGCCATATCCAGGATTCAAGGAATGTTTTCTGACATACGGCAACCAAGATATTGTTTTTCTATGGGTGCTACTGATTATCTGGGATGCTCGTAAGTGTGACTTTACTAGTATGTGTTCATCCCTTCTCTAATTGAAAAGGTAGTGTTATTCATGTTCATGTTGGTGCCTGCCATCCGGGCGTGTGAGCAATCCCAGTTTGATGAACCGTTTGGCGCATGATCATATTCTAAATTTTAGACCAATATGGGGGAAACAGCACCTTAGTGAAAGTGGTACATCGCGATGGTAAGTCCCTTGAATCTAGTTGGTGACAAGTCTATTGAATTTTGGACACAGGTGTTATTTATTACTTATATCTTTTCGGTGGGTCTTTGTGCCGGGAATGCTAATGAATGGGGTAGTCACTCATATTACTTGCCAGTCCTCTCATGCATTAATATCATCGTCGTAAAAACCCTTCCTGTGAGTTGAGAAGTTCCATTGACGTCTCCCAGACTCCTATAGTTTATAATTAACGTTGTATTACCATGACCAGCAACAGTACCAACTACTCTTGTCCTCGTAAGTACCGAATTTACAACTTCAAACCAATACTCACTCCTCAATCTAGGGTGCAGCGAGTGGTCCATTCTATGCTTACAAGCCGCGCGCTTCTTCAGATTCGTGCTCAGGCAGGAGAAGATCCGGTTTGGTCAGATGGACTAACGGAATTAAGTACAGTTCGCTTTTCATAATCGTGGACGGCCACCGGCTCTTCAGTAGTTCGATGTCAAAATTACAGCCTCGACGACAAACAGTATCACTTCCCCTTCGGCATTCTACCCATAGGTTTTCTGTAAGTATATATTATTCAAATGCGGAGCGAAATATTATTGGATCATCAAGGGATGACAACCGTGTTCAGCATAATGGATTCTCGGTCTTCAAACTTTATTGGTTTCTACACTCCTGGTTTCAGGGGAAATGATATACCCGTAAATCTACGATACCCGGGATCCTGTATAGTACGATACTCGTATAGATGATAATATTTAGTTGTCGTTTATTAGTTTCTGCTTAGTATTTTAGAAGTTTCCGTGTCTCATGACAGATGTGATTTTCGCTCGTTACTGTAGTTAATCTCCTCAGCGCCGACCCGTCGAATCTTGTACATGGCGATTTCGGCGGCGTGTTCAACGACGTAGAGAAGTTGTAGAGAAGCAGAAGTGGGGGGAGACATCGTTGACGATGATAAGGGACATTAGGCATTGGCGGTCGAGTAGGTATGGCGAAACTGTTCTTTCGACCTAGCAAATCGTGCCATGGACTTTGGCCGTTGCCGAGACAAAAATCCACACTACTTGTAATTCATCGAGATGATGTCTGGACGGCAAATGAACTGTAAGTGTCGTCGAGTGTGGATTCGGAATGATTACTTACAATTCGCAAACGTACTTGGCACTGTTCGAACTACTTCAGCAATCGAGTGCCTCATAACTTCGGCGGCCGGCGAGGAACATGACAACGAACGAGCTGTAAGCGCCATCGAGTGCAGATTCGAGTTGATTCGTTACAATCCCTAGATGTGGGGTTGTTCGGTCCCACCTGCCAGCTGCTGGATATGACGCAGATAGAGAGAGTAGGGACAAAGTTTTTATGACAGAACCCTCTAAGTACCGAGGATCATAGATGACTAAGGATTGGACGGCGTCGCCGAAGGCAGACAAACAGCGCCAAGGCAAATGCCAAAGTTGTCCTCTCGGACTGACAGAAGTGCACCCGAACGAAGACCTGAACGGGCATTGATTGGATGGCCCATGTATTTGGAAGCTCGCTGCAGCGCCTGCTACAAGTGTATACGGAGATGAAGAACTGAACGCCGGCCGCCGTTGACATCAGCAAATCCTGGGTGACCCCCCATGTATGGAGGGCTGCGAAGTGCTCTAGAGCATCTCCACGTGATCAAACCACTCCAGAGCGCTCCATACCCACCCAGGATTTTCCGATGGATTGAATAGCCTGGGATGTATTTAGAAGCTCGCAGCTGTGCCTCTCATACATGTGTATCGAAATGAAGAAATGAACAGCCGTACTCGAGACTCATTCACGTGCCAACAAAAAATGATGGTGAGTGTCTACTTGCGTAACGCGTTCGGGCGGAGAAGATCATTACCATCCTGAATACTATAAATGGCTCAGATAGAAGCATTTTGGTGCAGTACATCTACCTGGGACCACCCCATAACTTTGCTCTTTCGTATCTCCTGGATCATACGCTTCAAGGCTTCAACACGGGGCTACCTGGACGTATTTGAATCTCGGATTGTAAGTCACGGCATTGATACTAGCACCTATTCCACCAGAATTCGCCTTCTAGAATCCAGATCCCAGTTCAACGATGAAAGTCAATTTCGTCATCCTCTTGCTCAGCTTGGTGCTTTCCACGGTCTTAGCAGTGCCCAACAACCAAACTTCTTTGGCCCTGAGATCTATCCCCACTTGGCAATTCTACCCTGGTGTTACCCCAGCTCAACATCAAATCGAGTTCAACAAATGGCGGGCAGCTGGGTACCGGATGATTTCTCTGAGTGTTTATGGCCAACCTCCCAACCATCTTTATGCCGCTGTCTGGGTACAACGCCCTGGGCCATTGTATTTCGCCATTCACGAAGCCAGCGCTTCAGCATACCAATCCTTTTTCGACAGCCATTACCCGGATGGATACGTTTCCACCATAGTCACCGTCACTGGGCCACCGTCTGCGCCAATATTTGCCAGCGTCATGGAACGGAACGGGGTGACTAACTGGTACCAGAGGTGTGAACTGACGACTAGTCAGTACACGACGGAGTTGAGCAATGCGCAGGCCAACCATTATATCCTAAAGTCATTTGCGGAATATGGCTCCTCTTCAGATCGACGATATTGTGGGGTATGGTATTACAACGACCAGTGGGACAAATACACGAATTTTGTGGACGAGTCCTATGGCGCGTACCAGACTACATTCAATGCCGAGACGACAAAGCCCTTCTGGCGACCATCATATCTCTCCGTTTCCGAGGACCACCAAATTTCATCTACTTTTGTCGATACCGATGTGGGAAGATGGGTGGCTAGACACGGAATGACTGCAAGGAGCCTTCAGTCGGAGTACGAGACCCAGAAGGCCGCCGGTCTGTACCTAATTCACCTCCAAGGAGGCGGTACAGGATCGAACGCCAACTTCGCTGCTTTGTGGGCGACTCAGGACATCCCAACACCTAGGACCTGGCGAGTCACTGGAAGCGTCACTGGTTTCAAGAACAACCATGTGGCTTCATCCCAAGCCGATGCTTTGATGCAGGCTTTCATGAAGGCTAATGGTGTCCGACAAGCTCAATTTACCATCGGTTACAACGGGAATATCCTTCTCCAGAAAGGCTACCCATGGAGCGAGGCCACCCGCCATACCACGACGACCAGGGACGTATTCCTCCTCGCTAGTATCAGTAAAGCCTTCTTAGAAGCTACAGTCCAGACACTGTACGATAGCAAAAAGCTTACCCCGGCCACCCCCGTCTATCCCCTCCTCGGCTACCCCAATACATCCGACCCTCGTCTCCAAGATATCACCGTCGACCAACTCCTAACCCACCTCGGAGGCCTCGATGACATCAAATCTGGCTTCGACCCCACTTATAGCATGCGTGAAATTGCCACTGCAGAAAATACAGGCGCAAACCCGGTGACCATCAAAAACATCGTCGATTACATGTCTCGCTACACACTGGATTATGACCCCGGGACTGAACCTGGCGCGTATTCCAACTATGGATACGTACTCCTCAGCTACGTCATTGAGCACGTCACGGGAATGGCGTACTATGATTACCTTTCTTCCGCCGTCTTGAAGCCCGGGGGATATGACGTCAGGCAATGGCGTACGAGTCTGAGCGCTCATGTCAATGATCCCATCACACAGGAATCGAGGGATACGGGCTTGAATGCGGCTACGCCGCAGAGTCAGACCCTCATTGCGGATACCTTTGGAGGGGATGATATGTACAAGGATGATTGTTATGGGTCGGCGGCTTTAGCTGCTTCTGCGACGACTTTGGTGGATTTTATTTACTCACATGGTGTGTGTACTTACCTTTTCTTGCACACAGTAGCTAACGAACAACCTGGAAAGCCGTCTGGGGAATAGGTCCCCGGGCCCCAAATTTTGCTCGCTCAGGCAGCACGCCCGGCAGCAGCACATTTGCTGAATCCCTCGCCAGTGGTTTCGATTGGTCTGTAACAGTCAATACCCGTGACTTTCCGCCCTCGCCCCCGGATCAGGACCCTTTTATCAACATTTTGTGTAACACCACTATTCGGGGATTCCTGGATGCGAATCCTGCTTGATTTCTCGGATGGGAGAACAAAGTAGGTGTTTTGGTATTTTTTTGTGGGTCCAGCTCCGAGATCCACGAATCCACGATTGGGAAGACGGGTTATTAAGGAACAATAAAGCAAATTTATTTTCCAGAGTAGTATATTTGCGCGGACTTTATTATGACTTCAACGTATATACTTTAACATATGTATTTACGGAGACTAAATAACAGTCATTATTTTGAGAGCTCTTTTCAATTATCCGAGAAGATCAACTTCAATGCCTTATATTCTTAACGGCAATGAATAGCGGGATGAATAGCAGTGAGTCCTATCTGTATTTCTCTCATTATCTATCTAATAATATGGGTCTTACTTGGTTATTAATACTGTTAGAAGCTGACCTTTTGCTCCACATAATCAAAGTCCCTCTCGGTAACAATACAACGCTTATTTAATCTGCAGCAGCTGAAACCTTTACCGGCAGTCTACGGTAAATTTGAAGAAAAAATGAACTCAAAAACGAGTCAAAATTGACCGAAAATCGCTACCGTGAGCCACCCTATTGTTCACCAGGTATGCCAAATATACAGGTGAATAACGCATCTCTGAATTACAACTTGAATCATATATACTATCAGTTGTCAGACACGTTCTGAATCCGTATCCACCGTAACGAGCGATTGGCCATTACCATGTTGAAAATGTAAACTTCCGCTCAGGATGGGAGCTTCGATGTCTTCAGCGTTCTTTCGAAGATTAAGGATTAGGCGGTTCATC
>Ga0307513_10011757_pt1 | contig 10854 bp, 17 predicted proteins | sample 15_EM_MG_FD_202174 | JGI IMG/M metagenome (GOLD analysis project Ga0307513, IMG submission 202174) | Populus trichocarpa ectomycorrhiza microbial communities from riparian zone in the Pacific Northwest, United States - 15_EM | ecosystem: Host-associated > Plants > Roots > Unclassified | place...
ACTATCATCCTTGTACAATTCTTTTATGTGTTCAAATCCTAGAAATCTAGCATCCAAAGTAGATAAAAGAACATACCTGCGTGAAAGTGCATCAGCCACAATGTTTTCTTTCCCTTGCTTATACTTGTTCACATACGGAAAGGTTTCAATAAATTCAACCCATTTGGCATGTCTCCTACTCAACTTACCTTGCCCTTTCAAGTGCTTCAATGATTCATGATCAGAATGTATTACAAACTCTTTGGGCCACAGGTAATGTTGCCACGTCTCTAAACTTCTTACCAAGGCATAGAGCTCCTTGTCATATGTAGGGTAATTCAAGGCTGTCCCATTAAGTTTTTCGCTGAAACACGTAATGGGCCTCCTATCCTGCATTAACACAGCTCCTATACCAATACCTGACGCATCACATTCAACTTCAAAAGCTCTCATAAAGTCTGGCAAAGCTAAAACAGGCGCCGAATAAAGTTTATCTTTCAACAAATTAAAAGCCTCATCCTGTTCATCATTCCATTTGAATCCAACAGACTTTTTCACAATTTTCAGTTAAAGGTGCAACAATAGTACTAAAATCCTTCACAAACCTTCTATAAAAACTAGCAAGTCCATGAAAACTCCTTACCTCACTTACCGATTTTGGTGTAGGCCAATCCCGGATGGCCTTAACTTTCTCCTCGTCCATCTCGATACCCTGCGCAGTTACGACATAGCCAAGAAACACAATTTTTTCCATGCAAAAGGTACACTTTTTAAGATTAGCATATAATTGCTCACTACGCAACACACTAAGTACATTACGCAAATGATCAAGATGCTCATTTAAGTTCTTGCTATAGATCAAAATGTCATCAAAATACACAACAACAAACTTATCTATAAACGCACGCAATTCATGATTCATTAAACGCATAAACGTGCTAGACGCATTTGTAAGTCCAAACAGCATGACTAACCATTCATACAAACCATGCTTAGTCTTAAATGCAGTTTTCCACTAATCACCCTCTTTCATCCTAATTTGATGGTACCCACTTTTTAAGTCAATCTTAGAGAAAATACATGATCCATGTAACTCATCTAGCATGTCATCAAGCCTAGGAATAGAATGTCGATACTTTACCGTTATGTTATTGACTGCACGACAATCGACACACATCCTCCATGTTCCATCCTTTTTAGGCATAAGTAGCACTGACATAGCACAAGGACTCATACTCTCACGAATGTACCCCTTCATCATCAACTCATCTACTTGCCTTTGAAGCTCCTTCGTCTCCTCGGGGTTGCTTCTATAGGCTGGACGGTTAGGAATTGAAGCTCCGGGCACAAGATCAATTTGATGTTCAATCTCCCTTTATGGTGGTAGTCCATTGGGATGTCTTCAGGGAATACATCATCAAACTCCTGCATCAAAGAAACAGCCACACTAGGAATAGCAGAATCAAGATCGTTAGTGTTAAAATAAGCCTCCTTATACACAAGTAAGATCATTGGCTTATTAGTGAAAAATGCAGATCTGATTTGAGATCCTATTGCATAAAAATTAGGTTGTTTCTTTAATTTTTCCACACTATTATCATCACACAAGCTTACTTTCTTCACTCCTCAATTTTTTACCTCCACTCTCAACCGGTTTAATTAATGATTTAGGTTTAGCCGAATCTGATGGTTTTCTCTCACCATTGTCCTCATGTGAATTTTCACTTTTCCCATCCTCACATTCTTTTTTAAATTTCATTTGATCATCATACACTTGTTTTGGCGAAAGAGGTACAAGAGTGATGGTTTTACCATCCTTTACAATAGTGAACCTATTTCTAAACCCATCATGAATTGTTTTCCGATCAAACTGCCATGGACGCCCCAAAAGTAAGTGACTAGCATGCATTGGGACTACATCACACAAAATCTCATCAGAATACTTCCCAATAGCAAACACAATCATAACCTGCTTAGTAACCCTCACTTCACCACATTCATTCAACCATTACAATCTATATGGCCTAGGATGCTTAATACAACTCAGATTCAATTTCTTCACAAGAGTATCACTAGCAACATTAGCACAACTACCTCCATCAATTATCATGCTACATACCTTGTTTTGGATGTGACATCGAGTGTGAAATATATTTTCCCGTTGCTGATCTACATCACTTCTTTGATTTGCATGTTCAGCGCACGCGTTATAACCAAGGCCCCCCCTCAACAGGATATGCAATCTCCTCATCATTACAATCCACTAAAGATGGCATCTCTTCACTTTTAGATTTGTCACTTTCGGATTCAACGTCCCCATTGTCTCTTGTAAGCATAACTCTTCGGTTTGGACACTGAGATGCAATGTGCCCCTTCCCTAAACAGTTAAAGCATTTAAAATCTCTATCACGAGTAGGTTGAGATTAAGATTTACCTTTCTCATCCGTATGAGTATCCTTTTTGGCCTTAGGTGGTTCGGCCTTCGCATAAGGCTTTGGTTGGACAGCCACCTCTCTCTTCAAATTCAGCCTCCATGTTGAGGATGATGAAGCCGAATTGGTCTTAAAATGTGTACTGCCCCTTCTCTTTATTTGCATGTCCACCTTCATTGCCATATGGACCATGTCCTCCAATTCCACACAATGTTGTAATTCTACAACATTCGCAATGTCCTTATTCAACCCATTTTTCTATCTAGCCATAGTAGCTTCCCGATCCTCAATCACATTGGCCCGAATCATGGCGATCTCCATCTCCTTGAAATACTCATCCACGGACCTAGAACCCTGATTCAAACCCTGCAATTTCATATACAAATCTCTATGATAGTGGTTAGGCACAAATCGGCCTCTCCACTTTCACATTCTGATCCCACCAAATCAGTGCATAATCCATGAATTCGATGACTACCAATTTCACTTTCTTCGCCTCCGAATAGTTATGGCAATAAAAAATCCAATCCACCTTTTTCTCCCACTCCTCATGATCGTTTTTACCTTGAAAAGAAGGTATTTTCAGTTTGATAGCATCCAAATCACCATCTAAATCAGCATGTCCCCCAACACTACGAAAATTTTTCCTTTGGCCGAATTGGCCCCTAGTTCTATTCCCATAATCCCTTCGGTTTCTAAGCTGCCAAAAACCTTCTCGATGGGCTATGGCCTCATCCTCAAAACCACTATCACCAATATCATCAACGGCCTCCTCAAAATCCTCATAATCAGCCCACCTTGGCCTTTCGGCCCTATTGCCACTGTTTGCTTTCGGCTCAGCCCCAAGCTTCCTCCCATTTTAGGTGCTTGTACCAGCCTTGTTACCACGTTTCTCCACCCTATCAAGTCTGTCACACACATTTCCCATCACAAAATTCATCCTCTCCATCATCTGCGCCATGGCTTGACTTGCATTTGGAACGTAAGTTCTCCCTCGGGATGGGGTGGTGTGTTGTTTTGATCTGACATGATAGTACCTGTAAAAATTGGTTAGTGGTAAAAAAAAATTATCCTCACGTCGCTCGTGTTTCGCTCAAACACTCTTAATATCCTTAGACGCTCACGCCTCTCGTCTCACCTTTTTGTGGTTCTTGCGAAACTGAAACCAACACCAAATAAAACCAACTTGGCAACGCAATCCTAATATTAAGTACGCTCATTGAATGAGCAATTCAATAAGAGATCTTGGATCAAATCAATATTGATATACCGATTCGATTTGAGATCTCTTATTGAATTGGAATAAGTTCGGTTGCGGATCACGAAATCTTGGTGATCTTTTCTATCTAATGAAAAATGAATGGGGGAGTCTGCTTTAAATCGTTCGCCCTGGAACCACCCACGAGTCTATGTCTTTAACAGGAATTACACAAGGGTAGATTGATATAATAGAAACCTTTGGAAAAATGTCCTCCCATAACTCAATATATAAAGTACAGTACATAGTCCATTTTAGGGATTGATGACTTACCCACTGGATGTTATGTTCCCAAAATAAAATGGGTACTATCGGGTCGGATGAATTCAATAATAGGCGTATGTTGGCATTCCAGCCTTCCTTCTCTTTCTCCTTTTAGAGCCTATCCAAAAGAGAATCCAATACTTCTTAGTCATGAATATCTGAATAGGATGAACCGCCCCGTGGATATCTTCGCCTCAAAACAAAAGAATTAGAATTTGACCAGGCCAACTGGAATGTGTATATTATCCATATAAGGGATCTTCCAATTGAGAAGATCCATCGACCTGAGACGAAGAGAAGGTTCTATCTATTTTATTTAGTTATTCAGTTAAACCAACGATTCGTTATTGGAGCAGATAGCAACAACCACCATTTGATCTGACATACGTATTTTTTAATTTTCCAATGGATTTACATCTTTCATTAATGGAATTTTTTTGATGTAATGAGGAATCGCTATGGTTGCTCGCCGTTTAAGAATTCTTATTTAGGTAGTTCATAGCATCCATACATAGTGTTTTGATCTAAGATTTCAATTCTTCCATGTTTCAGCATTAACATATTGTTCCGTGTCCAAAATATGGAAGAAGGAGGTGTTTCCATGACTCTACCACCCGATCAATTTTGTTCCACTTAATCCCTATTTCATGGCCACATATCTTTCAGGCTAAGGAATGGGAAACTTTTCTCCTATTACATGAATCCAATTTTCATTTCATCTGGGAAAAGCCATCTTTTTCTCAACAATGCCTTTGTCATTTGATCCAATAGCCTTCCTTTAGATAGGAACAGATTTGATAAATACTGATAACTCTCGGATAGAGTATTATAATGAAAAAATCCATTAGATAATGAACTCTTGGTTCTAAGCCATCTCTGGCGATGAATCAACAATTTAAAGTGCTTTTCTTGCGTATTCTTGATAAACCAACGTTTATATATAGATGTAGGAGGATCTGTTTGGGAAGTAAGAAGCCCTTTTGACATCTCTTCATCTGCAAAGAATTCTCGATGTGAAAACATAGAGACAAGGGCTGGTCTTTGAATAGGAAAAATAGTGGATTTGAAGGGTCCCAAATGAATTGGTTTATTCAAAAAACGCCTTGTTCTTTGGAAGATATATCTTGTATATGGTACTGCATGGTTCCACTCTGCAAGAACTCTGAATCATTCTCTTAAAGCTCATCCTCTTCATCATAAATGATCCGCTTACCCCGAAATGACCTGGCCCAATAAGGAAATCCCAATGAATTGGGCCTTTTGATACAATCAAATAGAAAGCCCCAAGGGCTCCATATTCTAGGAGCCCAACCTATGTGATTGAAACTTAAGTTCTGCCTCGGGAGGGGGTAGTGGACTGATAGTACTTGTAAAAATTGGTTAGTGGATTGAAAAAAATATCCTCACGTCGCTCGTGTTTCGCTCAAACACTCTTAATATTCTTACACACTCACACCTCTCATCTCACCTTCTTACGGTTCTTGCGGAACTGAAACCAACTTAGCAGCGCAATCCAAATATATATATGACTCAAGAAGCAATACAAAGCAGAAAACAAGCAAAACAAAACTGCGATGATAGTCTCGCGAGTAGCAAGTGAATCTATCCGAAATATGAATGAAACTGAAGACGCGAATAAAAATAGAAACAAAATATGCAAAACAAACAACACCCAAATATTTTAGATATGTTTAAAATATAGTGCAAGAAGCGAAAACAACAAAAACAAACAAAGCGAATTTCAAAAGTTAACGCAAAACAGACCCGTTTACGAAGAGTAAAGTCTAAATCTAGAACCTAACGTAAATGATATCTAATTGAGCTGAAATTTCAGTTATAGTACGATTTCAACCCAAATAGACATAATATAAAATTTACGGTAAGTTATGATATGCTGACGCAAAAATATTATGAATCAGACCTGAAATTGAAAACCAAAGCAAACGATGTCCAATTGAACCCAAAATTGATATGTGGGTTGATAATGTGAGCTAATTCGAAAATGATTTGATCCAATTTTACCTTGTTTAGTTTTCTGTGGCAGAAACCAATAAACTTTTTTTTGAATGATTTGTTTTTTTTTTTTTATGCTATTGATATGTTTTGGATAGTAACAGAAAGAAATAACAAAAAAAAATTATGCTGCAAATTCAAGGAGAAGAAGAAATTGGACACTAAGAAATTTTTTTGTGGAAACAACAAGAAACAAAAATTTTAGAAGGATATAATCTCATTAATGGAGCCAAGCTCTGATACCAAATGATGCAAACCTCGTGATCATGTTGTCACGCAACCCATATTCAAAGACATGAATTCCCGGAAAGCCAAGTAAATCTGGTTTGATAGGAGTGTGACACAAAGATAACTTGTACCCAAGTACCAACACTATTGGAAATGAAAGAACCCCCACCCAATGAATATTGATTCGCAAACAATAAGTATAAGGATGATGCCACGAAGTCAGTTGTTCTTCGAAATGTCATTTTCAGTTCTTTAGAGAACCAAGGAAGGGAGATTATCCCATCAACACACAACAGGTGCGGCAAAGAAGTTTATTGCTCTGAAAAATTGCGTAACCTTACATGTTTGGTTATGTCTTTATTTATACTAAATCTAGACTTAAAGAAACCCTAATAGACCCCCTTTACAATTGACCCAAATAAGTAATAATAACCCAAAGACAGAAGAAAATAATAAAAATCCAAAAATTACCATCCTAAATATGCTAGAATCATGTTTGTTACCTTTACGAAGTTCCAAACAAAGGAGGAGAAATCTGATTTGGAAATTTTGTGTTGCTTCCCTTTGATGTCCTTGATTAGCTTGGATTTCTTGTTTAACTTGGACAAATAAGAAAACAAATTTCCTCTTTTGTTGCTGATTTAATTACTTTCCTTCCTAGGTTAAGAAAAACATTAAATAATCCTCCCCTCTTTAGGAACAAGATGTGGCCAGCTTCCTTACTTAATTAAGAGAATAAATTGCTGACTTTCTATTCTTATAGCATTAGGAATGAAAAAAAAAGCCTAACAAGGCTGGTATGGGGCCGGACACATCAACCCCTTCTTCCACATGAATTGGGCTCTTCTTGGACCTAAATTAGATGAATTATAGGTTGTCCTTCATGCTCCTTAAATGTCCCAAGCCCCTCTAGGTCCATCTTGCTCCATATGTTCTGAACAAGCTCATTTAATGTTTCTTTATTCTTTGCCCTAGCTTGTAATTGGCACCTCCAATAGGTTGTTGGCATGATTACGCTTGTTGTTGGGCCGATCCTCATCAAAACAACAAAGAAAGTGCTCTAAATTTTGCTATCTCTTGTTCTCCTTGTAAGGAAACGAATCCTTGCGTATAATGGTCAAATAAATAGGGGAATTTACTCTCACATGCTCCTTTTAGTTTAATATGCCCTACATCCAATCGGTTGGTCACACGTGTGATGTGAACCTCGTGATCACGTGGTCACGTAACCCATAATCAAGATTGAGATCTAATCCCAGAAAGCCGAAATAGGTCTAATAGAAGTGTGACACAATGAAAACCTGTCCTAAGGCACCAATACTATTGGAATGAAGTAGAATAATGCCATAAAGCCAACTAATCTTCAATAAGTTAGATCTTAGTTTGTTCAAGAACTAAAGAATGCAAGTACTATGTTCTCTATGCCTTGCTTATACTTGATTACATAAGAAAAAGTTTCAATAAATTCAACCCATTTTGCATGTCTCCTAATCAACTTACCTTGTCCTTTCAGATGCTTCAAGGACTCATGATCTGAATGGATTACAAACTCTTTTTGGCCATAAGTAATGCTGTCATGTCTCAAGTGCTCTTACCAGTGTATAGAGTTCTTTGTCGTAAGTAGGATAGTTCAAGGTCGCTCCACTTAACTTCTCACTAAAATACACAATAGGTCTCTGATCCTGCATCAAAACAGCACCTATTCCAATTCCAAAGGTATCACATTATATTTCAAATGCTTTCGTAAAGTCAGGTAAAGCCAAAACAGGTGCAGAGCATAATTTCTTTTTTTAAAAAAAAACAAAAGCCAATTCTTGTTCCTCCCATTTAAACCCAACTGACTTTATAACAGCTTCATTCAAGAGTGCAGCTATTGTACTGAAATCTTTCACAAAATGCCTATAAAACAAGCTAACCCATAAAAACTCCTTACCTCACTTACCGATTTGGGTGCAGGCCAATCCCGAATGGCCTTAACCTTCTCCTCATCCATCTCGATACCCTGTGCAATTACAACACAGCCAAGAAACATAATTTTCTCCAAGCAAAAGGTACTCTTTTTAAGATTAGCATAGAAGTTTTCACTATGCAACACATCTTGTTGGGCCAAATGGTCTAATTTGTTTGGAGTGTTGGACAGAATATTTGCGTGTTTGGATAGGTGGCTGAATGGGTTGTAGTGGTGTTTTAGGTTTTGGCCGATGGTCTTCTCTCCCCAAAGCATTATGTTCACTTTTTAGCTTTATTTGATTATCATACACCTATTTGTAACCCCATTATGAATTTGCTTTCCTATCATATTGCCATGGTCTCCCCAACAAGATGTGACTTACTTTTATTGGTACCACATCGCACAGAACTTCATCAACATACTTCACAATCGAAACTGGAACCTCAACATTAACACAGCTATCATTTAGCCATTGCAGTCTATATGGTTTAGCATGCTTAACATTACATAAATTCAATTTACTAACAAGGGTGGTACTATAAACATTAACACAGCTTCCACTATCTATAATTAAACTACACACCTTGGTTTGTACATAGCAATGCATATGGAAGATGTTCTCCCTTTGTTGATCAGTTTCATCTTCCTTGACCTGAACCTGAAGTGTTCGCCTTATTAACCCAAGACTCCTCAACTGGTAATGCTAACTCATCCCCATCACTATCCTCCAATGGCGGCGTGCCTTCACAATCAGATTTTTCACTTTCAGATTTGATATCACCATTATCTCTAATCATCATGATTCTCTTGTTTGGACACTCCGAAGCATAATGTCCATGTCCTTGACACTTGAAACATTTAACATCACGAATACGTTTAGGTTGAGTTCAGATTTACCTTTGGCACCAGTAGGGACATCAACTTTAGCCTTTGGTGGTTCGGTTTTGGAAGGAACAAAGGACCCCAGCTGGACAGTACCCTCTTTCCTTAGATTCAGCTTTCAAGATGATGAAGAACCCGAATTAAATGCTGGTCAAACATGTCCCTTCCTATGTTGTCTCTCCACCTTAGTAGCCATGTGAACCGTGTCCTCTAACTTCACATAATGTTGTAGCTCAAGAACATTGGCAATGTCCCGATTCAACCTATTAAGAAATCTAGCCATGGTGGCTTCTCTATTCTCAACAATATAGGACTGAACCATTGCTATCTCCATCTCTTTGTGATATTCATTTACTAACTTATAACCTTGATCCAGACCTTATAGCTCATTATATAAGTCTTTGTAATAGTGGTTTGGCAAAAATCATCTAATCATTAAGACTTTCATCTCCCTCCAAGTCTGAACGGGTCACTCCTCATTCCTCCTCCTACTGATTACAATCTGATCCCACCAAATCAATGCATCCTCCGTAAACTTAATGACCACCAATTTCACCTTCTTTTGTTCAGAATAGCTATGGCAATAAAAAATCCAATCTACCTTTTTCTCCCACTCCAAATAAGCCTCGAGATCATTTTTACCTTGGAAGTTAGGAATTTTCATTTTAATGGAGTCGAAGTCCCCGTCCGCATCTTCATAATTCCCCATGCCATGAAAATTCACATTCCTTTTAGCCCTATTAGGTCCATACCTGATTCCATGGCCAGCAGATGCAAAATCATAATCATCTTCACCCACCTTTGCGTTTTCATCAATAAACTCATCAAAATCAGATGTGACATTCATTACGGCCCTACGTTTCCTCGGCGATTAACCCTACTATTCTGTTGCTTTATTGAATTCATCTCATCTTTCAGATCCTTGTAAGTCCTAGACAAGAGCTCAAGTTATTGGCCAATGGCTCGTAATTGAAAACCAACACGTTTTCTGTCACTAATTTGTTGTTTTCAAACATTCTTTGAATCTGAAAAATTTGGTTAGTAGAACAAAATATATCCTCACACCTCTCGTGTTTCACACAAAAATCAAGGCTTTTCACTCTAATATGCTCACTATGTCTTTTACCTCACAACTTACTTTTTGTTGGCTCTTTAGAAACTGAAATCAACAAATCAAAGTCAGTAGCTTTCACAGCGCAATTCAATTATAATTTTCAGACTCCAGAATTAATAAATATACTGAAAACAAAGCAAAACGAAACTACGATTATGATTTCGCGAGTAGCAATGTAAATTCATACGAATTGTGGATGAAACGAATACAAGAAATAAACAGAAGCGAATATTAGCGAAAAGTTGACTCCTAAATAACCCAATTATAATAGAAACAAAAAGATTTGGACAAAAACAAGCAGTAAGGATCATGTTTTGGAACTTGACTCAAATTTGACCTGTTACGCAATTTTTACGTAACAGAATCAAAACTCAGACATCTTCAAATGACCTCAATGAAAAATTTAGTATTCTGATACTAAACGAACAAGAAATTTTTATTTTATAGGTCGTTCTCTTATGTCTAGGTACCCAAATCCCTATGATTAGTTAATATTGAACTTCGAATTAAAATCTCAAGAAAACAATATCAAAATAAGCCCAAATTTAATACGTGGTGCGATCTCACACCCAATAGACAGAATATGTGGTGGCAAGTGATTCTGAGGTGGTTTGCTTATGGTTCACTAAGAATTGTTTTTTTTTTTTTGGTAAGTTGACGTATGTATTAAAAGAAGAAGATACAAACATTATAAGGGGCATACCCCAGATTTACAATGATAACAGAAACATAA
>Ga0307513_10011758_pt1 | contig 10854 bp, 10 predicted proteins | sample 15_EM_MG_FD_202174 | JGI IMG/M metagenome (GOLD analysis project Ga0307513, IMG submission 202174) | Populus trichocarpa ectomycorrhiza microbial communities from riparian zone in the Pacific Northwest, United States - 15_EM | ecosystem: Host-associated > Plants > Roots > Unclassified | place...
GGCGGCGGGCTCGGGCTCGGCCTGGGTGGCGCGGGTGAGGGCGGCGGCGACGGTGGCCGCGGTGACGGCGGTGCCGTCCTGGAAGGTGGCCTCGCGCAGGGTGAACTGCCAGGTGCGGTCGTCCTGACGGGTCCAGGACTCGGCGAGCGCGGGGGCGGCGGAGCCGTTGGCGTCCAAGGCGGTCAGGCCCTCCGTGACGCCGAGGCGGCTGAGCAGGGTGGCGTCGGCGCCGTACGGGGAGAGGTTCTCAGCGGGCGGGAAGGCGAGCGCGACCTTCAGCCGGGAGCCGGACCCGGCGTCCGACGACGCGTCGCCGTCGTCGCCGCCGGAGGCGAAGCAGCCGGTGAGCAGCGGGGCGAGCAGGACTCCGACGAGCAGTCGGCGGCGGCGGGGGGTGCGCATGATCCTCGGGTTCTGTGAAGAGGGCGGGCGGGCAAACAGGGCGTGCGGAGAGGGCGGGCGAACAGGGCGGAGTGGCACGTACGAGAACCGCACGAACACCGGACACTATATGATTGTCATTTCCAATAGCCAGCCCGGGGCAGGTCAGCGGCGGTCACCACTCCGGCCGTGACGGTCACCGTGCGAGCGGAACCTCGAAATGGACGACGCCCTGCCCGCCGCCCGCGTCCTCGCGCTCGTCGTGCACGACCTTGCCGAGCGACCACCAGAAGCCCTCGGCGCCAGCAACCGAGGGGTCCGTGTGGAGATACACGGCGCGATAGTCGCCGTCGGCCGCCGCGAAGGCCAGCAGTTCGGCCACGAGCCGCCGGGCCAGTCCGCGCCTGCGGTGCTCGGGACGGACGTACACCCGACGCACCTGCGCGGTGGCGCCCGAGGGGTAGCGCTCGGCGACATGGCGCGGGTTCGGCGGATGAAGGGGGCCACGCGAGTCGAGGGCGGCGGTGGCCACGATGCTCGCGTCGCGTTCGTCGACCGCGACCAGGAGGGTGTGGCGGGCGGGCGCGAGGTAGGCGGACCCGGGGTCGACCATGTCGCCGTGCCAGCGGGGCACGTAGCCCGTCCCGAAGTCGCGGTAGACGGTGTCGAGCATGACGGCCCGCGCGCCGTCGAGGTCGTCGGGGGTCGCCACCCTGATCCGATAGCCGCTGATGCCGTATTCACGCACTTGCACATCATATGCATTTAGGACCGTCGAACAAATGGCCGCCAACTCGACACCGCCGCACCTCAGTTGAGGGCGAGGCGATTTGACAGCACCCCGGGCGCCGCATAAATACTTGCCACATGACATTCATTTTCAAAAAGGCTGGCAAAGAGGCCGCCGCCGGCCGAGGAGCGGCCCGGTAATGCGCGTCGCGTTCGTCGGCAAGGGCGGCAGCGGCAAGACCACGCTGTCCGCACTGTTCTCCCGCCATCTCGCACGCTCCGGCGCGCCCGTGGTCGCCATCGACGGCGACATCAACCAGCATCTGGCCGAGGCGCTCGACCCGGTCGGCGGCGAGGCGTTCGCCGCACCGCCGCTCAGCGCGCACCTCGGTGACATCAAGGACTTCCTGCGCGGCACCAACCCGCGTATCGAGTCGCGCGAGGCCATGGTCAAGACGACCCCGGCCGGCCGGGGCTCCCGGCTGCTGCGCCCGCTCGGCGACGACGAGATCCACCAGCGGCACGTCGAGCGCGTGGGCGGCGTACCGCTCATGGCGACCGGCGCCTTCGAGGAGAGCGACCTGGGTGTGGCCTGCTACCACTCCAAGCTGGGCGCGGTGGAGTTGTACCTCAACCATCTCGTCGACGGGCCCGGCGAATACGTCGTCGTCGACATGACCGCCGGTGCGGATGCCTTCGCCTCCGGGCTGTTCACCCGGTTCGACATGACGTTCCTGGTCGCCGAACCGACCCGCAAGGGCGTCTCCGTCTACCGCCAATACCGCGACCACGCCCGCGAGTTCGGGATTCCGCTCGCGGTGATCGGCAACAAGGTCACCGGCGAGGACGACCTGCTCTTCCTCAAGGAGGAGACCGGCGACGACCTGCTCACCCACTTCGTCCAGTCCTCCTGGGTGCGCGCCGCCGAACAGGGCCGCGACCAGGGCGAGTTGGAACCGCACAACCTGCACGCGCTGAACCAGCTCAAGGACGCGCTCGACGCCCGCCCCAAGGACTGGGCCACCTTCCAGCGGCACGCCGTCGAGTTCCATCTGCGCAACGCCCAGGCGTGGGCGGACAAGGCGACGGGCCTGGATCTGGCCGGTCAGGTGGACCCGGAGTTCGTGCACGGGCCCGCCGCTCTCGCCTGACCGCACCCCCACCGCACCACCCGTGAGACCGCAAGAAGCCGCAAGAAACCGAAAGAACAGGACACCCCTCCATGTCGCTCGACGTCTCCCCCCAGCTCCTCGCCGAAGCCGAGCAGGGTGACATCCGCGAGGACGACTTCGTCGAAACCGTCCGCACCTCGCTCCCCTACGCCTACGACCTCATCGCGGACCTCGCCTCCGAACTCCAGGGCGGCACCGCCGAGTTCGCCGACAACCAGACCCCGCCGCCCTCCGAGCAGGAGCGCGGTCAGCTGCTGCGGGCGCTGGCCAGCGACGCGATCCGGGGCAGCCTGGAGCGGCACTTCGGTGTCGCGCTCGCCTTCCAGAACTGCCACCGGGTCGCGGCCTTCCACCCGGGCGCGCAGACCGGCGAGACCTACGCCCGCTTCACCTCGCTGCGCTCGCAGGTCCTCAACCAGTCACCGGAGTTCCGCGACTGCTGACGGGACGATCCGGCGCCTGTCGGCAAACGACAGCGGCGGCACCACTGATCGGACTCGACGCCCCGGCCCAGCTCTGGGGCGTTCAGCGGCCGATGTCGTCCAGCTCGGTCAAGTCCTCCTGAGAGAGGGAGAGTCCCGCGCCGGCGATGTTCTCGCGCAGGTGTGCCGTCGATGACGTGCCGGGGATGAGCAGGATGTTCGGTGATCGCTGCAGCAGCCAGGCCAGTGCGACGGCCATCGGCGTCGCCTCCGATCGGGCGGCGACCGCCGAGAGCGCCGAGGACTGAAGCGGGGTGAAGCCTCCGAGGGGGAAGAAGGGCACGTACGCGACGCCGTCGAGGGCAAGTCGGTCGATGAGCTTGTCGTCGTGGCGGTGGGCGAGGTTGTACATGTTCTGCACGCACACGATCGGCGCGATGCCCTGCGCCTCGGCGACCTGCTCCTCGGTGGCGTTACTGACCCCGAGGTGGCGGATCAGGCCCTGCTGCCGGAGTTCGACGAGCGCCTCGAACGCCTCGGCGAGCGAACCGGGTTGGGGACCTTCGGCGTTGCCGAGCCGGAGGTTGACCAGGTCGAGTACGTCGAGCCGGAAGGACTTGAGGTTCTCGTGGACCTGGCGGCGCAGATCCTCGGGTCGCCGGGCCGTGGGCCAGCCACCCTGTTCGTCGCGGGTCGCGCCCACCTTGGTCACGATGTGCAGCGACTCGGGATAGGGGTGCAGTGCCTCGCGGATCAACTCGTTGGTGACGCGCGGCCCGTAGGCGTCGCTGGTGTCGATGTGAGTGATACCGACGTCCACCGCTTCACGCAGAACGGCCAGGGCACCCTCGCGGTCGGCTGGCGGCCCCATGATCCATGGGCCGGCCAGTTGCATGGCGCCGTAGCCGAACCGGGTGACGGTCAGGTCGCCCAGAGTCCAGGTGCCGCCGGGAAGAGAGAGGGAGGGTGTGCTCATCTTGCTGCCTTTCGTCGTGTACTTGGGGGGGGACCTGCCGCCTCCCTGCATCAGCATTGGAGAGAGGCTTCCTGTCGGGAAGTAGGCACTTTGGAGTGCGTAACCCACCCATAGGGGAGAGGCGCGATCAGTGACGACGATGAAGGCGGCCCAGAAGAGGGCTCAGGCCAAGGTGGAGTACAACGCGTTCCTGGCAGGGTGCCCCAGCCGGCAGCTGCTCGACCGGATCTCGGACAAGTGGGTCGTCCTGATCCTGTGTGCGCTGGGCGGCGACAACAGCCCTCGCCGGCCCGGTGCGGCACACGCAGCCGCTCCGAAGGCGATGCGTTACTCCGAGATCTCTCGCCTGCTGGCCGGGGTCAGCCAGAAGATGCTGACCCAGACGCTACGGTCGCTGGAGCACGATGGCCTGCTCACCCGTACCGTGACGCCAACCGTCCCCGTCACCGTCTCCTACGAACTGACCGACCTCGGCCTCTCGCTCCACCACATGACGCGCGGGCTCAGGAACTGGGCGCAGACACACATGGCCGAGGTCCTCGCGAACCGAGAGAACGACGACTCTCGCACCTCTTGAGCTCGCATCGACTCGTCGACTCGGGGAACACGGTCGTCGTCATCGAACACAACCTCGATGTGATCAAGACGGCGGACCAGGTGATCGAGTTGGGCCGGAGGGAGGGACCGGCGGCGGCCGGGTGATTGCCCAGGGCACTCCGGAACACGTGGCGGCCGAGGCTCGTTCTCATACAGGGACGTTCCTGCGTGCACTCCTGGAGAGGAAGTGAGCACGATGGCGACCGACACCGAGGTGACCGAAGTGTTCGACCCGGCCACCGAGGACGAGAGCGATGCTCCCCTCCCCCGGCTCAGCACCGGCGGCGGCTCGGTCGACCAGGTCCGGGACTATCTCCGGGTGATCGCCCGGGTCCGGCTCCTCAGCGCCGAACAGGAGGTCGACCTCGCGAAACGCATCGAGGCCGGCCTGTACGCCGAGCACAAACTGCTGGAGGACCCGCCGGAAGACCCGGTACTCCAGCGGGAGCTGGAGATCCTCACCACGGACGGGGAGCGCGCCAAGTCCCACCTCATCGAGGCGAACCTCCGGCTGGTCGTGTCCGTCGCCAAGCGCTACACGGGCCGGGGGCTGCTGTTCCTGGACCTGATCCAGGAGGGCAACACGGGCCTGATCCGGGCCGTCGAGAAGTTCGACTACGCGAAGGGCTTCAAGTTCTCGACGTACGCGACCTGGTGGATCCGGCAGGCGATCTCCCGCGCACTGGCCGACCAGGGCCGGACCATCCGGATCCCCGTGCATCTGGTCGAGGTCATCAACCGGGTGGCCCGCACCCGCCGCGAGCTGATCCAGGACCTCGGCAAGGAACCCACACCGCAGGAGCTGGCGGAGAAGGCGGGCGTCGACGTGGAGCGGCTCCCCGAACTGGCCGCCTACACCAGGGAGCCCGTCTCGCTGCACACCGCCCTCAGCGAGGACGGCGACGGCGAGTTCGGCGACCTGATCGAGGACCGGGACAGCGTCACCCCCATGGACATGGTCACCTTCGTGCTGTTGCAGGAGACCATCCAGTCCATCCTCGCGGACATGACCCCACGCGAGGCCGGGATCATCTCCCTGCGCTACGGCCTGTCCGGCGGCCGGACGAGAACCCTGGAGGAGATCGGCCAGGTGTACGGCGTGACGCGCGAGCGCATCCGTCAGATCGAGTCCAAGACGATGTCCAAGCTGCGCCACCCGTCCCGCTCCCAGGTGCTGCGGGACTACCTCGACGCCATGTGACCCAACCGTCCCCTCCTTCTTGCAGCCGTCGTCAGGCGGTGCCGAGTGCCGTACGCAGGGTGCTGATCGCCTGCCCGATGGCGGCCTCGGCGGCGTGCGTCCCGCGCAGGGCGTTGAGCATCACGAAGTCGTGGATGATGCCCTGGTAGCGGACGGCGGTGACGGGTACGCCGGCCTCGCGCAGCTTGTTCGCGTACGCCTCGCCCTCGTCGCGCAGCACGTCGGCCTCGGCGGTGATGACCAACGCCGGGGGCAGACCGGTGAGTTGAGCGGTGGTGGCGCGCAGCGGCGACGCGGTGACCTGGGCGCGCTCGGACGCGTCGGTCGTGTACTGGTCCCAGAACCACTCCATGGCGTCGCGGCGCAGGAAGTAGCCCTCGGCGAACTGCCGGTAGGAGCCGGTGTCGAAGGCGGCGTCGGTCACCGGGTAGAAGAGGACCTGCTGGACCAGGGGCACATCGCCCCGCTCCTTGGCCATCAGGGTCAGCGCGGCGGCCATGTTGCCGCCGACGGAGTCACCGGCCACCGCGATCCGGGTGGCGTCCAGGTGGTGGTCGGCGCCGTCGGAGACGATCCAGCGGGCGACGGCGTAGTTCTGCTCGATCGCGACCGGGTAGCGGGCCTCGGGCGAGAGGTCGTACTCCGGGAAGACGACCGCCGCCCGCGCCCCGACGGCCAGTTCACGGACCAGACGGTCATGCGTGTGGGCGTTGCCGAAGACCCAGCCGGCGCCGTGGATGTAGACGATCACCGGCAGTACGCCCTGGACCCCGGCCGGGCGGACGATCCGCGCCCGGACCTCTCCGGTGGGGCCGCCGGGGACGGTGACCCACTCCTCGTCGACGGCGGGCTTGGTGATCTCGCCGGACTGCACCTCGTCGACGGTCTTGCGGCCCTCGACCGGGCCGAGGTCGAAGAGGTACGGCGGGTTCGCGGTCGCCTCGGCGAAGCCTGCGGCGGCGGGTTCGAGAACGGGGCGGGTGTCGGTCATGGCGATCTCCTCGGATCGGGTGCCGGGGCAGGCTCCACCTGCGGTTCTCGCCGGGAGCGGCGGCACAACAGAAGAGTAGCGCTCGATTAAGTCGTGCACAACTTATTCGCACTCGATTAATTGATGCACCATGCAGTCGAGGGGACGTGAACGATAGGGTGGAAATCATCGTCAGCAGCACAGAGACCGGGGGTCGTACCGTGAGCGCAGCCGGAAGCGGATCGCCGCAGGAGCAGCCTTCCCTGCTCCTCGACGACCAGCTCTGCTTCGCCCTCTACGCGGCCTCCCGGGCGGTCACCGCCCGCTACCGGCCGCTGCTGGACGAGCTGGGCCTGACCTATCCGCAGTACCTGGTGATGCTGGTGCTGTGGGAGCAGGACTCGATCTCGGTACGGGAGCTCGGGCACGCCCTCCAGCTGGAGTCCAGCACCCTCTCCCCGCTGCTGAAGCGGCTTGAGGGCAACGGCCTGCTGCGGCGGGAGCGGCGGGCGGAGGACGAGCGCTCGGTCGCCCTCCGCCTCACCGAGGCCGGGGCCGCGATGCGCGAGCGGGCGGACACGGTGCCTCTCGCCATCGGCGACGCGATGGGGCTGACGGCCGAACAGGACGCGCTGGCCAAGCAGTTGCTGCGCCTGCTGACCTCCAACGTGAGCGGCGAGTGACGCCGACTCTCCGTCTCAGGGGATCCGCGGGATATGTAGTTCGTTCACTGCGGGCCCGTGGGGGCTTGTCGCGCAGTTCCCCGCGCCCCTAAAAACCGGGGCGCGGGCCGGCTCCCCCGGTTGAACCTTGCCAGGCGCGGGAGGCGCTTTCAGGCTGCGCGGGCGACGGGTCGGCGGTGGCTCGGGCTGCGCCGAGGGGCTGGTCGGCTCGGGTGGTCGGTACGAGGAGGGCGGCCAGGGCTGCGGCCAGGCAGAGGAGGGACAGCAGGGCGAAGCCGTGGGTGTAGCCGGATTCGTACGGAAGGCCCGAGGGCTGAAGGCTGCTCGTGACCAGGACGCTGGTCAGGGCGGCGCCTATGGAGCCGCCGATGGTGCGGACGTTGGCGTTCATGCCGGTCGCCGCGCCGGTCTGCTCGGGCGGGACGCTGCCGACGATCAGGTTGGCCATCGAGGCGAAGGCCAGTCCGATACCGAGGCCGAACACACCTGCCACGAAGGCGACTTGCCACTGCCCGTCGTGCCAGAGGGTGAGGAATCCACAGGCGACGGCGCCGAGCGCGGCACCGGCGGTGAGCAGTTTCCTGGCACCGAACACCGGTGTCAGCCGGCCGCCCAGCACGCCCGAGAGGAACATCGCGATCAGCATCGGCAGCATGAGCAGTCCGGCGGAGGTGACGCTCGCGCCGAATCCGTACCCGGCGGAGGCGGGCGTCTGGACGAAGCCGGGGAGGAAGGACCAGATCGAGTACATGCCCGCGCCGAAGAGCAGCGCGGCGGTGTTCGTGGTCCACACGGCGGGCAGGCGCATGACCTTCAGGTCGATGAGCGGGTTGCGGGAGCGCGCCTCGGTCAGCAGCCAGAGGGTGAAGAGGAGCACGGCGGCTGCGAACAGGCCGATCGTCCGGCCCGAGCCCCAGCCCCATCGGGTCGCCTGGCTGAGCGGCAGCAGCAGGGCGACCAGCCAGGCCGACAGCAGTACGGCACCGAGCCAACTGACGCGCCCCACAGCCCTGTTGGGCGACTCGGGGACATAGCGCAGCGCGATGAGCGTGGTGACGGCGACGACGCCGACGGGCAGCCAGAACAGCCAGCGGTAGTCGAGCGCGGTCACGATCGGCCCGGCGGCGACCATGCCGACGCCGCCGCCGGCCGCGATCACGGCGGACAGGTTGCTGATGCTGCCGCTCACCTCACCCGGCGGGAACTCGTCCCGGATGATGCCGAACGACAGCGGGAACAGCGCGCCGCCGGCGCCCTGGACGACCCGGGCGAAGATCAGTACGCCGATGTTCGGCGCGAGCGCGGCGAGCAGACAGCTGAGTGTCACGACCACGAGTACGGCGACGAGGGTGCGTTTCTTGCCGATCAGGTCGCCGACACGGCCGAGGATCGGGGTGAAGACCGAGGCGGACAGCAGGAAGGCCGTCATCACCCAGGTCGCGGTGGACTGCGAGGTGTCCAGGGCGTGCTGGACGGTCGGCAGGGCCGGCGCGATCAGCGACTGGAGCATGGAGAACACGCCGGCACCGGTCGCGAGGACCGCGAAGGTGAGACGGGTGGAGCGCGTGGAGGCAGACGTGCCGGTGGACTTGCGGGGCATGGAAGGGCATCTCCGAACAGGAGTGGCGGAGTAGAGGTGACGGGGGGCCGCGTTCGCGCGCGGCGGCGATGCGCACGGCCGTACGCGTCGCATGGGGAACGCACCCCGACTGCTAAAGTGGAGGTACGCCTCCACTCTAGCGGAGGCTGACCTCCGGTTCAATACCGGAGGCCCGCATCCGTTTCGCTCGCGCCCGACCGGCGCCCGGCAAGGGAGGCATCCGTGACGGCACAGCCGTACCCCGTCAGCGGTTTCGTCGCGGCGCAGCGCCCGCACCGCAAGGACGCGGCGCGCAACTACGACGCCCTGCTGGCCGCCGCGCGCGAGGCGTTCGCGGAGCACGGCAGCGAGGCGTCCCTGGAGGACATCGCCCGGCGCGCGGGCGTCGGCATCGGCACGCTGTACCGGAACTTCCCCACCCGCCGCCATCTCTTCGAGAGCGTGTACGCCGACGAGGTGGACGCCCTGTGCCGGTTCGCGCTGGAGGTCGCCGACCGGCCGCCGTGGGAGGCGCTCACCGCGTGGCTGCGCCGCTTCGTGGGGTACACCGTGACGAAACGGGCCGTCCGTGAGGCCCTCAACCACGAGTCGGAGATCTTCCTGGCCTGCCGGGAGTCGATGTACCAGGCGGGCGGCCCGCTGTTCGAACGGGCGCAGAAGGCCGGGGAGGCGCGCACGGACATGAACTTCGACGACCTCCTGCGCATGCTCGCCGGCATCACCTCGACGAACTTCCTCGACGACATCCAGCGCGACCGCGTCCTGGCGGTGGCCCTCGACGGGGTCCGCGTGCACATGGCTCCGTAGTCGTACGTCCGGCGTACGAGCGTGGTCGTACGTCCGTCGGCACCGGCACCGGCTCGGCGAGTCGCTCGCGCGGCCGTGCCGCCGTACGCATGATCCTGGCCGGGCGGGCGGCGACCACCCCGGGTCCCGGGCCGCCCCAGAGCCACCGGAGAACCATGCCAGCCGACGACAGTACGTCCTCTGAATCCTCCTCCGATTCCTCCTCAGAAACCCCCTCCCCCGCCGTCCGCGTCCAGGCGCGTGCCACCGCACTGCTGGGCCGGCCCAAGCTGTGGCTGCTGCCCACCGTCCTGACCGGGTTGCTCGCGCTGCTGCTGTCGCTGCTCTACATGGGCGGCATCGTGAGCCCCAACCGCGATCTGCACGACCTGCCCATCGGCCTCGTCAACGCGGACCGGGGCGAACCGCTGCCCGGGCAGCAGGAGAACCTGGGTGCGCAGATCGTCCGGGCCATCACCACCGACACCTCCGGCGGCGACAAGGCCGAGTGGCGTCAACTGAGCCTCGCCAAGGCCCAGGACCAGCTGGACTCCGGCAAGCTCTACGGAGCGCTGGTCGTCCCCGAGGGCTTCACCGCCTCCGTCGCCGCGCTCACCGGCACGAGCGCCACCGCCCGTCCGACGCTGACCGTGCTCACCAATCCCGGGAAGGGCAGCCTCGGTTCCTCCCTCGCCAGTCAGATCACCACGGCCGCCGCCCACCAGGTCTCGCAGAACATCGGCAAGCAGTTGACGGCGAGCGCGACAGGCGCCGGCGCGACGGCGAAGCTGCTGCTGGCCGATCCGGTCGCCGTCACCACCCAGGTCGGCCACCCCATCGGCACCAACAGCGGCCTCGGGCTCAGCACCTTCTACTACACGCTGCTGCTCGTGCTGGCCGGGTTCATGGGCGGCAACGTCATCAGCAACGCGGTCGACACCTCCCTCGGCTACGCCGACAACGAGATCGGCCCCTGGCACACGCGCCGCCCCACCGTGCCCGTCGACCGCACCCAGACCCTGCTGCTGAAGATGGGCATGACCGCCGGGATCACGCTCCTCAGCGTCTCCCTGATCATGGTCGCCACCGTCGGCATCCTCGACATGGACGCCGGCCATCTGCCCCTGCTGTGGCTGTACTCGTACTGCGCCACCCTCGCGGTCGGTCTCGGCGTCCAGGCCATCAACGCGGCCTTCGGCGGGATCGGGCAGCTCGTGTCGATGTTCGTGTTCATCGTCCTGGGCCTGCCCTCGTCCGGGGCCACGGTCCCCCTCCAGGCGGTCCCGGACTTCTACCGCTTCCTGTCCGCGTTCGAGCCCATGCGGCAACTCGGCGAC
>Ga0307513_10011759_pt1 | contig 10850 bp, 11 predicted proteins | sample 15_EM_MG_FD_202174 | JGI IMG/M metagenome (GOLD analysis project Ga0307513, IMG submission 202174) | Populus trichocarpa ectomycorrhiza microbial communities from riparian zone in the Pacific Northwest, United States - 15_EM | ecosystem: Host-associated > Plants > Roots > Unclassified | place...
CCCTATTAGCAAGCCTACCTGAAATAAGAGGTACAGAGTGCCCAGAGCTCTAGGCCAAAGGCAGGACAGATTTTGTAAGCACTTTTGCCACTTCTCATATTTCAATCAACTTAACTTGCCTGATCCTATTGTCTATCATAAGCGTAGCATATATTGACTATAAGTCTGAGGTTCTGAAGCCTAAAGGTATACATTGACACTTGCATAAATACCCCTATCACTGCTCATTAAAAAGCATATATAATTATATTTCTCTATTGATAAATATACCTATATACGTGGGACTGAAGTAATAGTCCTTGGATTTAGACCCAGGCTACTAGACAGTTACGTATTTAATTTACAATAAATTACCCAACATGTAACAATACCTTTCCTTGTTCAATATGGTAATTTGCTTCCGCCCCAGTAAACTCAGTATAAAACCTGATTCCCTTATGTGAAGAATGGATTACTACACTAAAGGAGGGGATAGGGACTACATCCTTGTGAACCTGCAGAACTTATGCCCTATATTCACACAAGAACATTTGGCAAGGTTGCCTTCAGCCTGTAGCATTGGATGTGGCAGCATTAGTAGACTTATCAGTCCCTCTCCTGGATGCCACAGCACTTGTTGAGGATATCAAAGCCGGACTTTTGGTTGATCCCCTGGCAATACAGGACATTGACCTTTGCTGCAAGGGAAGTCCTTCTCCATGCTTCTCCATATCCTCCTCAGGTTTGCTGTTGATGGATCACCAAATCTACATCCCAGATTATCAGCCCATGCAAGGAAACTTGCATACTTGCATCCTCCAGTCAAAGCATGACCACATTACAGCAGGTCATTTTGGTTATAATAAGACCTTAGAGCTTCTATGACATGATTACGTGTGGCCCAGCATACATACCAACTGCAAAAGCTTTGTATCGCAATGCAAACTCTGCACTTGAAATAAGTCCTTGTGCCATCACCCCTATGGACTTCTGCAACCACTTCCAATTCCTGAATGACCCTGGCACTCAATTAGCATGGATTTCATCAAGCAACTCCCCACCTCAACTGGGTTCACCACAATTTTGGTGATCATCAATCACCTTTCAAAGGAAAGTGTATTTATTCCTACAACTGACAATGTCACTGCCATTGACATTGCAGACACCTTTGTCATGCATGTCTTCACAAAGCATGGAATTCCCTTACACATATCCTCTGATCGCAGATCAGAATTCACGTCCCACTTCTTCCAATCTTTTGGCACTCTTCTCCAAATGCATCTTCATTTCACATCAGGTCATCATCCCTCTGCCAATGGACAAGTTGAATGGCTCAACAGCACACTTGAGCAATTCTTGTGGATTTATTGCAACTATGAGCAGGATAATTGGTCAAAATTATTACCACTAGCTGAGTTCGCTTATAATAATGCTCCTCATGCCTCCACAGGAATCTCCCCATTCTTTGCGACCTGTGGATATGACCCATTGATTGCTGTTTACCCAGATGCCGAAGTAATGGATTTACATGCCAAGCACTTTGCTATCAACTTTGGCAAAGTTCACAAGTTCCTGTGTGGCTGTATGCAAGATGCCCAGGATTCCATGGCTTAATACACCAATCAAGACCACATGGAATCTCTGCCATTTTGCATAGGAGATTGTGCTTACATCTGTACTGACAACATCTGGACCAATAGGACAGCTCAAAAGTTGGCTGAAAAGAAGATCAGCCCATTCCCCATTGTTTCCCAACCCTCTGTGATGTCTTTCACACTGCACCTCCTGAGCACCATACACATCCACCCTGTCTTCCATGTCTCACAGCTCAAACCTGAGCACCCCAACACCTTCACCAATTGCAAGCAACCTCTGCCACCTCCACTAATCATCAACAGCCAACTGGAGTACTTGATCAAACACATCATCAATTCAAAATACAATCATGTTTGCCAAAAATGTCAACTCCTATACCATGTCAAGTGGGTTGGTTACCCTATTTTGAACAACCCCTCTGACTGGATTCTGGCTGACACATGTGATGACACACCAGGATGACTACTTACAGAAGCATACCATGATCAACAACCCCAGAAACTGGGTCCTGAGGTCTTGTTCAAGGACTGGGAGAAACACATGCTATAGCTGTGCTACATTTGGCAAGTGACTAGTATTTACAGAGCTTTAAATTTCTATTCACCCCACTTCCTCTTCTTTGTCTTCAACTTCAACTTGTTCTTCAAAGAACTTTTGTCACCCTTGAATGACAATGGCCTCCTGATCACAAGCAGAGTTGGTTCCTCTCTCTGACAAAACATCATGTTCCCCACATGGAGAAACTCTGGAGGAGGAGGATAGGATTCTGTTGCATAAGGATAGGGACAATTTGGTACACTGCACCATTCTGCCTGCATAGCCAGATCATGTCTGGCAAGGTTTGGCAGACTCAGTGACCTCAAGACATCCTGGGCCCACTCAACAAACTCACTTTGATACCAATTGGGTTTCCAAGTCTGGCTCGACGATGAACACAAACCCTGGCAAGTCAGTACATTGAGGATTGCCTTGTTCTTGTAGTCACACAAGAATTGGAAGTGCCCCTTGAGATTAACTCCATTGTCCTTGATTGCTTCATGCCAAGTTCCACCAAATTCTCACATCCCCATCCACAGTGTGGTAGGCATCAAATCTTGGTCCATCACATGGTCTCTGGGAAAGCCTTTACCTTCTGGATCATTGCGCCACTCTTGGTGTTCAACTATCCACCAACATGCTATGTTCTTGGTACAAGATTGAACTGAGTGCATGTGCTTGAGCACAATTGAGTGTGATATGCCAGCCTTCTCCAGCATCCAGACCACTCAGCTGAAGGAGATGACAAGCAGTATTGCAGAAATAGGCCAATTGAACCTGCCAAATGCATCAATATCATGGGTTTTCCTCTGATCCTCACCACTCACAGCAGCACCCTTCTGTCAATTATCAGACTGACAACTTCGAACAGTGGTTCCACTTCGCCCTGAAAGCATGACGCCAACTCTAGCTGCGCCAAGACGCTCACAAGCTGGAACTTCGCAAGTTCCTCAGCATCATCCAAGGATGGTTTTGCATTGATGGGCTCTGTTGCCTTGACGAATTTTGGTGGGCCTTTGCTTTCAGGCATAAGATAGATGATTCACAGTTATGTAGGGAGAATTCTCTGCCCCCATTTTCTCTTTTCATCCACTCCTGAAACGCGCACTCTGACGGCTACTCCTATGACTCCTTCATGGGCTCAGTCATAAGGAGGGGATACTGTTACATCCCATTCCACCCAACCGCTGGGCCTGACCCCAATTGATCACCCACACCACCCACCTGCTGGGCCTGACCCCAATTGATCACCCACACTCAGTCCACTGGTAATTTGAGATGCTCAGACTGCAGGATACTTATGCAATCTAATTCTGATGTCATCTGGCCCGATCTCGATCCAATCCCCCAATGCCATGAACCACTCATTTCTCCCATTCCTAGTGATGTACCTTGTTGTCAAGACTGATTTGACATTCGTTCCCTTCGGTTGTCCATTCATTTGCATCTTAACAGACAGCCTTCGGTAGTAGTCCGGTTACGCTACGATTTTATTTCATATTACTGGTAGTATATAACTCATGTACTCGCGATTGCTAGTCTCTAGTCAGAATATCGACTTGAGCAGCACTCTGCTTCATTCTGTCTCACCACCTTCATTCCTTTTCAAGTTCTCCGTTCCGAGTCGACAACCCGGCCCCGTTAGCGATACTTTCGGGATTCCCTTCCAGCCTCTAGTGCACCCGGTTCTAACAGTACTCACAGTGTTGTTGATGATTCCGGAGGTCGATTTGGCAGTAAAAACGGCGGCTGCTATAAGAGGGCCTCGATTAGTCCCCACAGGTAAGTGGGAAAACCGATACGTACCATGTATACCCACTGGCGGGTAAGCATAGATATGGTGAATGATTGAAGTGGTGGCATCGTTGATGTCCAAGTGCTTCGTCCATGCACCGTGCGGAATAGGCGCGACACCTCTCAAACTTGCATCCGTAGGTATCACCGTCTTGAATTTGGACGAATGCGGTATATACCGACAAGCCGTGGATACCATACTGACCCGCCTCTGCGGGGCAATTGGGGTCTCCGACGCAAGGTTCCAGTTCATTGACCCTGAGCCAAGTCGACGAGTTGATATTCTGTTCAAGCTTCTGGAGATTGACGTCCATATTCGCGGGATCTACGTTGTATTCGATGGATCGTGGGGTTGTAATACGGACTGACCCCTGGGTCGGAGAAGGAGGCAGCTTGCACTCGAGCGTGTGTGGATTGTGCCAGATCTACGACTATAATTGGTTTTTTGTGGTGGGAGAAAGAGTAACCATACCGTAGGGGCAACCACAGTGCCAATTCTTGCATGTATTTGCTGAGGAGGCGGCGGGGAATTGATCCCAGACAATAGGACGGTCAGACCGCAACTAACAGAACCTTCGGCTGGAGCGAGCGTCTGCAGAGTCGACGCAGAAAAGTTTGAGTGATCAGGAATACGATTGGACATGGCAGTCGGTGGAGTGGCAGCTATGGGGAGTTGAATCAGTGCCTCAGTCCAAGCCGGAGATAACCCAAAAATAAGTCACTCGATATGGTAATGGTATTAAGACGGCTCCAAACGGTACCTGAGTGGCCAACCCGCCCGTGGGGGTAAGGGAAATAACCTTGAGACGCTATATGTTCAGGATCATCCACCTTCGCCTGAGAGGAGGCCCCAACTGGAGTTGATAAGACGCTAGGAGGAACGGCTGTGCCGGATAGAGTCCCTATGTCTTGTGATGCGACAAGTGTAGGGATTCCTTGAGGAATTTGAATAGTCGACGAGAGGGACTCACAGGGCATCACTCGCCCCACCCTCTCGTCTGCGGAGTCACTGGTAGACGCGGTGCCGACAGCATCTGGGTGACCCCAAACATCTTGCATCCGATGTCTGGGTGAGGGCGTCTCACGGGTCTCACTCCTCTCATCTTCAACCTTCCGCCTCCACTGTTGAACCAAGAAGTGCTTCGCATACAGCATCTCCGCCTCCTCCGGCATTTCGATAGTGCGATCAGCAGGTGAAGTAGAAAGAGTGCTACTATCGGCACCAATTTCCATATTTAGGTGTAGCCTAACCTCCAGGGATGGGTTTAAGTCGGAAGGGGAACGTCCGAGGTCGTCCAGAATGAATGGGTCGGCACCTGCGCGGATGAGAAACCTTGCGCACTCTTCCTGTTTAAGAAGGTAGGCATAGTGTAGAGCTGTTAATCCCGTGTTGTCCACCACGTTGAAGTCGAGTTGCCACGTGAATAGGTGCCGGAGAAGTCGGAAATAACCGAGGGTGACACAGATATGTGCGATGGTCTGACCGTAATCATTGCAAGAGGAGATTATTTGCTTCCAACTAGATTGTGCTGAGTATGTGCAAAGGAAGTGGATCGAGATATCTTCTAAATTCACCTCTTCCAGCCCTTGAGGTATCTCCTCTCGCTCTTGGTTGTTCGAGTGAGAAGCGCTCGTACTCACGCTGGGGTTAAGGTGGGTATTCATTGAAGCAAATAACTGCGCAGGTCTCATTTGTCGGGTTATTTCATTTACTGCCTGATAGATGGCCTGGAGTATGGAGAGAAAACTGACAGAGTCGATCAACACCTTACAAGCCTTATTGGAGATGGACTCACGCCTCCTTTCGACTCTCCTCGTACTTGAAGGTGGCAGTACTCCATCCGACCTCAGGTGCAGTCTTGGAGGGTGTTTCAGAGAGCGTCACGTTCACGACACCTGGATGGTCTGATGGAGGGAGAACGCATTGCAGATTATAGGGGTTACGCCATCTCTGTCACATATTTTGGGATCAACACAAAATTAATTGTGGTACTGAGCGTAACTTACGGCACGAACCCATACATGTCCAAAGCACACGTGGAGTGGAACATCAGGAAAGTTTTTGCCTATTAAATAGAGCTGTATCCCTCCTGTTGTAGGGCCTTTATCTGGGGACACCTCCTCCAGTGAAATCTGGATCATACCCTCATTGCGGGTATGTGAAGGCGATCCAATTTGCAATCGTGATGTCTCGGCTGGTCTGGAGATATCAGGAGCGCTGCCTCCCTGTCCTGAAGGCACAGTCGAGGATGTATTGGAGGCCCGAGATGTTCCCGATGAACTTTGGCCCAACATTTGTGAGGTGGCCTCAGGTACTCTGGAAGCCGGGTTTATGCTACGCCCACTGTGTGGCTCCCCCGAGCTGGGTCCAAATGAGCAGGAAACTGATGCGTTCTCACAAGACATGACGGAGAGGATCTGTTCGCCATGTGGTGACGCATTTATACGCGTATCGGTGTAAACTACGGGATTACTGTTGCTCTCGTGTGGTAAAGAGTCCAAGCAGCGTAAGGACCCTAACATGCGTATTAGAGCCGTTGCATATCAAAGGAACACTATACCTATATCATAGGAGCTGAAACCATAATTGAAGGGTTGAGTGGCATGTTGTGAAGTACTGCTCATGAGGGGCGGAAAATCCAAAACGGGTACAGGGGCCGTGTTCCAAAGGAAAGGATCGTCAGTCGGAGGGACTGGGACCGTAGTGTCCATCCAGGAGGGCTGTTGATCGTTGTGGCCTAAGGTCAAAAGAAGTGAGAGAGCGAGCAAAGGACAGAGTACTGAATTACCGGTTTGTCGGTTATCTCCAGCAAGGATCCCCACGTGGGAGGTTATCGATTCTTGAACGGTACCATTGTCGACATGCTGAGGGGCTGAAGGAATGACGATAGGAGGGAGTGCAGGAATGATGTCTGGAGCGACAGAATGTCAGACTTCAAGGGTTATTGATCTGTAAATTACAATAATCACTACGTTGCTGAGCAGACACCCCTCGCACTGCGCGCATTTGCGCCTTTTTGGGATCGGCCGGTTGTTTGCCCTTTTTGGGCTTGGCCGGTTGTTTGCCTTTTCCGGAGATATAAAAAAGCAATGGGAGTTGCATACGGTCGATGACGTTATCCTGGTAATCCCGAAGAATTGCATCGGCGCTAGGAATTTATATGAGGAACTTGGTGGAGGTGAAAACGGCGTTGCCTACCTGAAATGCTCTATACCATGATGGAAAGCGTAGCACTTGATGGAAAATTCGATGCGCGCTGTCCCATTCTCGATGGTGACGGTCGTGGTTGGGGCTCTGAAATCAATCATATCCCACGTTGCCTGGTCCTTTCGCTCCTTACACTTTGGACAGACATCCTGAATAATGGTTTCACTACCCACTCCTTTCAGTTCCAGAGAGAACTTCAGGGACCGTTCTGGTTCAAGGAATTCCTTGTGCACTGAGGGTGTTTTCGGTATTTTCAGGAACTGAACTGGAGATCCAGGGTGAAAAGACACGCAGAGCTTGAATCTAGTGTCAATGCGAGCCGACAGGACCCCATCTGCTTGGGACGAGGGGCCAGCGACCTGTATTTCATTAAATCTACCAAGAAAAGGTCATATGTCAGATGAAGTGGCCGTAATACATATGGCGGGCCGTACTGAAGGGACGGCGCTATAGCATTCGTCGAATCGAGAGCCGTGATAGCCACGGGTTGTGTAGATACCGAGGAAGGGAGCATTGAATTCATGAAATTTGAAGTATGAGGCGGGGTGAAGGGCAGTCCTGGTATCGGTGAGAGTGAGCGAACCGCTGTAGACTCATGAAGGGCTTACGACTTGAACTTGGTCCTGGATCGGCCATTGACTATGCGTGGGTTTGGAGTAGATAAGTGAGATCGGGTGGTAGGGTCTGAGAGTCAGGCCGTTTGGAGCGCCTGTCATGAGTCGGGCAGTTATACAGAAACCAGGATTGGCCAAACTCTCAGTCGTGCAGATGATTATCATCACTGTAACACAGAAACGCGATTAAGGAATATCAAAAGCAGAATAAAAACCTAAGGTGAAAATAAAGTCTGGGAGAGGATCGATATGGGCAGATCATTTCCCGCAGGGGAAATTGACCATTACGAGTTTACATCAATACACTGGGTAGTTCGATATTCGTTGGATATGTCGAAATCTAAGGAAAGAGCCCTAAGTCAGAACGTGGTCTGCCCTGATTAATAGAGACATGCATACTATGGAAATCCCATGAGCGTGTTTTGGCTTGACAAGTCGTTTCATATCTGCAGAAACCCACTATTTCTCTCTGGAGACGCCTCAAGACAGAACCAAGTGGGGGGTCCAGTGGGCGTACCAGGTGGAATAGATGCGATTCGAGTGCTTCATCTTAGCCTCTTGGCTATTCAATTCTTTTGTGGGTGCAAGACGGACCACCTGACATGAATGGCAACTGCGAGGGTGCTGAGCGTCTGGAGCGGTTAGCGCTGTGGGTCGACGCTCCTAATCAAGGTGGAAGAGCATGGCCACCTGCTAGTGTAGCACACAGGGATATAGAAGGGGGCGAGAGAATATCCCAATGTCCCGCTGAGTGTCGACGGGAAACGCGGGGCGCGTTTCGAGAAAGGTACCGTCAGCTGGATGAATAATTCGTGGTAGTTGAGGGTCTATGCCCTTGGGGAAGAAACCGTGTACGTGCAGCGGTTAAGCAAATCAGAATTAGGACTACTGCAACGCATCTCGTACCCCGCTTCTGGTCTTCACACATGCTATAGAGTCTGAAGTAGATTTTCTGAACGAGTGGAGATGAATCTGTGCCGCCTGAGCACGACAACCAATGATTACAATGGTCACTCAACGGGAAGACGAAGCGGCTAGTGCTAGAAATGCCTTTCCTTACTAAGAAGGGAGCTGTGCAGAGTAATGAGTAACATATAAGGCAAAGCGATAGATGACAGCAGAATAGTATGAACGAGAGGCTTGAAATGTTAACGAAGACACATGGGCTCATGAACTCATGGACTCACTGCGAGCCTTGTCATTGTCTATCAGTGATAGACATAAGCTAATCGGATATCTGTCGAGTTCGACAAGGAGTTGAGGTTCGTTTTCAACTTGGTTCGCGCGTGAGGCTGGGCATTAAATATACACCACCACCCCTGCCATTTTGGCCTCGATTCGGAGCTATAAACCCCAGAAAGGGGCAGTGGATACAAGGGAGATATTTGCGGGAAGCTCGCTATATGCACAAAAACGAAGGCCAGAACGTTCGAGAGTAATAGCACCGAGGTCGTAAACTACGCCCTCGGCAAGCCTAGCCGACAATCGCGCGGGTCGAGCCCGAAACAGGATACACGTACTCTGTGTGACGAGAACAACTATATTCCGTCCACAAATCTAGATATGCATACGTAAAAAAGTGGAGTCGAAAAGAATAAGAAGCTATCCAAGAAGGACGATATTCGCGAGTGTGAGACTCAGGGCACACCGGTTCTGCAGAAAGGGAGAAAGACCGGTACAACAAGCGTACAACTAACAAAGTCGCACTGTAACTACTGGGTACAACACGGCTGCACGAAGCTACATCAAGAAACTTGTCAAGGCGACATGACAAACCGAGAGCCTGACTGCTTGAAAATACACGCATACGTATAGAGTGTGACAGGGCATGCATGTGATTGCGATTGTAATCGTTGAACTGTCCTAACAAGTGTTTTGTTACTGTTCAGAGTGAATGAGTGGTGATGATGATTTGCGTGTCCGCATTTGAATTATGTGTACGTTCGTTGGTGGGTCGTAACATTGGTGCCTGTAATGTGACTTGAACTACCCGTCACCGTCGCGTCCAGGGTCGGCCTGACTGCTCCCGCACTTCTCGCGGTGGCGGTTCACGTTTGAGACAGAGGTATACGAACGATCACTGAAACGGGGCCTGTCAGTAGACGGCACGGCAGAGCGAGGTGGATCGGAACGCACCATCCAGGGCACGGAAGCTTGAGCCTGTCCTTCCTTCTCTTGTGCTCCCCCATGGCTTCAAAGCTGGCAAACCTGACGTCGCTGGATCAAAGAAAGTCAAAAGAGACGTTGAAACGATCGAGTGGTCTCACCAAACTTCATCACCGACATGAACACCTCCACGAAGAAATGGTTCGTACCCCAGGTGTTTTGCGTGGAAGTGGCCGACCACGCGCTGCAATTTATCCTTTTGCACACCGCCGCACCACAGGCACTTGCATTCTTTCCCACCGACCTTGATGAAGAGAGAATAGATGCTCTTCGCCTTTGTTCCGTAGCTATGCCAGAGTTTGTCAGACGCGACTGCCATTAGAGCAACCGCCGCATAAGAACCAATATTGGGCGCGAGCTTGTTGTCGATGAGGACCTGCGAGGCACGGATGGCGACAACGAGGTCCCTCATGGCCTTCTGAACCTCTAGCTGTTGGTCCAGACTCAGGAAGCCACGGACTCATCCGCCGGGTCGACCCGCGTCCGGTGCTTTCTGGGACGCTTGGCTGAGAGGCACGACGCGAACGTTTAGCAGGTGGAATGCCTGCGTTGAGTGATGCGTTGCGAGGCTGGGAAAGACTGACACCACACTACGCAGGCGACGGAGCGGAACGCCCGACCATATCTGATGGATTCACGATCACGATTTCGACCGGTACTGAGTACGCATCCCCGCCCGATGCTTGGTGAGAGCCGAATGACTCAACTTTGAAGACGAAATTGGAAGATTGGTGGATGTCTCGAGTCGGAGCGAGAGTCTCGTGTGTGAGAAGAGTTGTAAAGGAGGGTTGAGTGGTGCGGGGGACTGCCGTGGGACTGCCGAGTGCGAAAAAAAATGCCTCCAGAGTTTCTCGTCCCTCCTGAGCGTTGCCTGTGTCCCGAGACGGCGGCCTGGCACTCCTGACAGCGGTACCTTGAGATCCAGCGCCTTAAGACTCGGTGCGACAGAATTATTC
>Ga0307513_10011760_pt1 | contig 10850 bp, 10 predicted proteins | sample 15_EM_MG_FD_202174 | JGI IMG/M metagenome (GOLD analysis project Ga0307513, IMG submission 202174) | Populus trichocarpa ectomycorrhiza microbial communities from riparian zone in the Pacific Northwest, United States - 15_EM | ecosystem: Host-associated > Plants > Roots > Unclassified | place...
AAGCTCGCCTTTGGTCTGCGCTCAAGGCTTGTCAGCTCGGCGTGCAGTTCCGCCCGGAAGTGTTGCTCGGTAGCCGCTTCATCGTCGATTTCTTTGCCTCGGCAGCCGGGCTCGTCGTCGAGGTCGATGGTGGCTATCACTCGCGCCGCCGCGCAGCGGACGCCGGCCGCGACCGCAAGCTCCGCCGTCTGGGCTACCGCGTCGTCCGCATCGAAGCTGAACTGGTGCTCCGCGATCTGCCCGCGGCCGTAGCGCTCATCCGCGCAGCGCTCTGAGCGCCGTGCCCATGCGCACCGCGTCCACTCAGCAATTAAACGTCACGCGACGCGCAACGACTACCTCCCCCAGCCGCGCGCAGCCCGAAGGGCGAGCACGGTCTCGGGGGGAGGTCGGCGCCCCGCAGCGGTCCGGAGGGCGGCGAGGAGCGACGGGTGCCAGCGCCGCTCACCGACGAACAGCGAGGGGGCAACTTCAGCGGAGAGGGAGGGATTCGAACCCTCGGTACGGTTGCCCGTACACTTGATTTCCAGTCAAGCACCTTCGACCACTCGGTCACCTCTCCAGGTGTGTATCAGGCGCGAAGCGGGCGGAATCTGGCAGCCGGGGGCGGGGGTGTCAACGACAGACGGCGTTTGTGGCGCGCGCTCGGGCTGCTTCCCTATTTCAGGCCTGATTCGCCGGCGATCGTGGGGCGGTTAGGCCACGCCGCGTTCGGCTGTTTCGGCGTCGAGCGCCGTGCTCGGGCCTTTCGGCCCTTTCGGCCCTTGGCTGGACCACCAGGCCTGCGCCTGGTCTTCCGACCATTGATGGGCCGCTGGGATGTGGATGGTCTTGAGCAGGGTGGCCAGGGAGCGCGCGTCACTCGGGCGGTCAGCGGCCTTCTTGGCGAGGCAGCGCTGCAGGGCGGTGCTGAGCTCGGGCGGCAGGTAGCTCGGGATGCAGCGCTCGAAGTTCGGTAGCTCCTCCGTGATGTGGGCCATCATCATGGGCAGCGAGCCATTTCGCTCGAACAGCAGGCGACCGCTGAGCAAAAAGAAGCCGATGCAGCCGAGCGCATACAGATCCGCGCGGCCGTCTAGCTCTTGGCCGAGCGCTTGCTCGGGCGCCATGTAGGCGGGCGTGCCCATGGCTTGTCCTACTTGGGTGATGCGTGCGTTGCCCGCGTTGCCCGCGTTGCCCGCGACGTCGCTGGACGCAGCGTGCGCTTGGTTCACCAGTCTGCCCGTGGGCACCATCCCCGAGTCGCTCGGGGGCGGGCGCAAGCTGGTGCTGTGCACGGCCGCCCGAACCAAGCCAAAATCCAGGACTTTGATCACGTCGACTTCATCGGCCACCCGGCATACGTACAGGTTGGCGGGCTTGATGTCGCGATGCACCAGGCCTGCGTCGTGCGCTTCGGCGAGGGAGTTGCAGGCTTGGATCAGAAACTGAATCACGCGCGCCGCAGGTTGTGCGCCATGCTTTTCGACGAGCGTTTCGAGGTCCATGCCGTCGAGCAGCTCCATGACGTAGAAGCAGGTGCCCTGATCGGTGACACCGTAGTCGAAGAGCTCGATGGTGTTGCGCGAGCGTAGCGTCGCGAGGCTTTGCGCTTCCCGTCGGAAGCGTTCTTGCATCTCCAGTGAGCCGAGCCCGGCGCCTTCGCCGGGGCTAATTAGCTTCACCGCCGCCTGGCGGGCAAGCAGGCGGTGCTCGGCGCGCCAGACCTCACCCATGCCGCCTTTGCCTAGCATTTCCAGCAAACGGTAGCTGCCCAGCTCCTGGACTCGCTCGGCCGCGTCGCGGGCTTCCGCGCGTGCCACGGCGATCTCGCGCCGCGCGAGGAGGATGTGGCGCGCGAACAACCAGGCCATGCCGCTCGCTAGTAAGGTCGCGAGCGCCGCTGCCAGCGAGCTTTCGAGCTGATGTTGGTGCAGCGCGCTCAGGACCAACGCTTCAGGCATGAGTGTGGCAACCGACCAGGGCAAGTCGCGTCCTACGCCGACCGGCTTGGTAGACACGAGCAGCTTCGTGCCGTTCACGTTCAGTCGCGCGAGTGCGGCAGGAGACGAGTGCTCAGCGTTGCTGAATTTGGCGAAGAAAGCAGTCAGGGATGGATCGTGCAGATCGCTATAGTGGAGGGCGCGATCGCGCCGCAGCGGCACATTGTTGATCGCCGCCTCGCCGCGCGGGTACGCGAGCAGCGTGCCATCGCTCGCGTACAGCAGCGTGGTCGCGCCGCCCACCGAAATACGGCTCAAAATGGCTGAGAGCGCGCGGACGTCGAAATCGACGGTGATCACGGCGTGCACTGCGTTCGTGCCGGGCTCGAACAGCGCCTCGGCGCGCGTAATGCCGGTGTAGCGAGTTTTGAAGAACGGGTAGGGCGCGGTCCACACGCGTTGCGGGTTGGACACTGCTAGCGCGTAGAACGGGCGCGTGCGCGGATCGTAGTCTGTCACCTCTTCGAAGTAGGGCTGGAGCTGTTGATGGCCGAGCAAGCTGTAACGCTTGACCCGCGTGCCCTGCCCAGTGACGCGCGCATCTTGAAAGCGAATGCTGCCATCCTGGTCGCGGTAGGCGCCCTGAAATGTGCCGTCGGGGAAGCTGATGCTGATGTATGAGACGCCGGCCCGACCTTGCATCAAATCGCGCAGGGTGTGCGCTACGGCTTCGTACGGCAAGGCTTGTGTGTGCTCACGCGCTAGGGCACCCAAGCGATCCATGACCGGATCGGATTCCTCCAAAGCCGTGCCGATGCTGCGGGCGAGCAGGGCGGTCTCTTCGTCGAGGCGATCGCCGGCCATGCTCAGATTGCTGTCGCGGAGCGCGCGCTGTCCGACCAGCGTCAAGAACAGGCCGACCGCCGCGACGAGGAGTGGCAGGAGCGTCAAGACACCGACCGGACTGGCGATGGCTGCGCTCAGGCGCGCCAGGGCGGAGGCACGAATAGGTTTCGTGGTCTGCTTCCCGAACACCCGATCCCCGATGCGCGGCGTGGTCATGGGCAGGGCGCAGGCTACACCTGGTAGCGCGCCCACGGGCTCACGAAATCATCGGGCCACCCAGCCCGCGCAAGGGTAGGCAATTGTGCTGTGGCAAAGCCCTTTCACGACCAGCCCTTGCGGATTGCGACCGGCCTTGCTCTCAATGGGGGCATGTTGAAGTCGGCGGAATTGGGGCGCGCGCTCAGTAAGCAGGATTATGACGCTGCAGTGGGGGAGCTACGCACCTCGCTGCTGAAGGTGCAGGCCCAGCTTGAAGAGGCAAAGTTCCCGGTCATTATCCTCATTAACGGCGCGGACGGCGCGGGCAAGACCGAAACGCTCAACACCTTAAACGAGTGGTTCGATGCGCGCTTTCTGCGGAACGAGGCGTACGAAGCGCCGTCGGAAGCCGAACGTGAGCGTCCTGAATTTTGGCGGTATTGGATGTGGCTGCCCAAGGCGGGGCAGATCGGCCTGTTTCTCGGCTCTTGGTACACGCGGCCGATCTTGGATCATGTCATGCACGGCGGCAAAGCCAGGCATCTCGAGCAAGCGCTGGCTCGCATCAATGCCTTCGAGCGCACGCTCGCCGACAGCGATGTGCTGTTCATCAAGCTCTGGTTCCATGTCAGCAAGAAGCTGCAAAAGCAACGGCTGAAGGCCGAGGCGCACGCGCGGAGCACGCGCTTCCTCGTGACCAAGAGCAACTGGAACAATCATGAGCACTATGAGAAGTTTGTATCCGTCACCGATCGCGTGTTGCGCGAGACCAGCACAGGCCACGCGCCCTGGACCGTGATCGAATCAGGCGACGACCGCTACCGCAACATCACCGCGGGCTTGACCATTCTGGAGCAGATCCAGCGCCACCTGGCCACGCGCCGCGTCGCGGATGCGCCGAAAGCGCAGCCGGAAATCGCCGACCCCATGACGCTGCTCGATCGCCTCGATCTCTCGCTCAAGCTAGAAAAGCCGGCCTATGAGAAGCGCATGGCGGAGCTCCAAGGCACGCTCGGTGAGCTTGCGCGCAGGTTACGAAAACGCCAACGCAGCGCCATTTTTTTGTTTGAAGGCTCGGACGCGGCCGGCAAAGGCGGGGCGATTCGACGGCTGGTGTGGGCGCTCGACGCGCGGCAATACCGCATTATCCCGATCGCCGCCCCAACCGACGAAGAGCTCGCGCATCACTACCTGTGGCGCTTCTTTCGGCAATTGCCGCCCCGCGGTCGCATCACTATCTATGACCGCAGTTGGTACGGCCGCGTGCTCGTGGAACGAATCGAAGGGTTCGCCAGCGAAGAAGCGTGGCGGCGCGCCTACAAAGAAATCAACGATTTCGAGCAGGAGCTCACGCGCGACGGCATCATTTTGTGTAAATTCTGGCTGCAGATCAGCCCAGAAGAACAGCTACGCCGCTTCCAAGAGCGCGAACGCGAACCTTGGAAGCAGCACAAAATCACCGCGGAAGACTACCGCAACCGGCAGAAGACCCATCAATACGAGGCCGCGGCCTCGGAAATGATCACGCGTAACAGCACCGAGTACGCGCCCTTCACGCTAGTCGAGGCGGAGGACAAGCACTTCGCCCGCATCAAGGTGCTGGAAGCAGTATGCGAACGCCTCGAGCGCGAGCTCTAGCCGGCCTCTGCTGCGCGTGCGCTAGTCGACCGGTATTGGCTCCACCGGGTCACCGGGCAGGTCCGGCGAGTCCGGAGTCGGCTCGCCCGGTGCTGGAGGCGGATGAGGCATCGGCGGGTCCTCAATGGGCGGACGTGGCACAGGCGTTGAGCGCTCGATCTCTTCGGCGTGGTGGGGAAACCAGGTAGGCATTCTGCTCGGAGCAGCAACATCCGTTCCTCCCTCAGCGCCGCGCCGTCTGACCCGGTTTAATCGGTGTTTTTGCGGCAGAGCTGGGTTTGGCAGACGTGCGCGTGAGTCGCAGCCGCAAGGCCCTGAGGCGCCCCGCCTCAGCTATTCCAAGCCTACGGCGCGTCGCCATTCTGGCGTCGGTTCGATCAGCTTGCGTGTCTTAGTGTCCCACTGCGCGATCACGAATTTCCCCTCACAGCAGACTTGGTCCGTGTCGTCGATCAAGAGCTGGGTCATGCGGCCGATCTTTCCCTCGTAGCTGTCGAGGACGCTGCGGATGCGCATGCGCTGGCGGTTCTTCACCTCTCGCAGGAAGCGCAAGCTGAGCTCCAAGATCACCGGGCCAGTGCCGGATGAGCGGACGTAGTCGAGCCCGAAGCCGTTGTCGGTGATCAGATCCCAGCGCGCTTGCTCGAAGATCTCCAAGTAGCGTGCGTTGTTCACGTGTCCGAACGTATCCAGGTGCTCCTCCCGAATGACGATGACCTGCTCGAAGACCCGGTTAGCCATGGGCCAGAGCCTGGGGCGCACGCGCGACTTTGACCAGGGGTCGCCCCGAACTAGCAATTTTCGCGCTGTTTCACGGAGTTGAACATCGTGCCGCGCGTCGAATAGTATTGTTTGGCGTCGCATGCCCAACCCTCCCGCTCCCACCGACGAGGCGATGCAGCGTTTGAAATGGGTCGTGAACAGCTACCATCGCTTCACCGGACAACACCTGAGCGACCCGAATGAGCCAGACGTTTGGCAAGCGTGTTGGAGCGCGCCGCGAGTGATCGTCGCGCACGGCATAGAAGCCGATCCGATATTTTTCTATGGTAATCAGCTGGCGCTTGAGCGTTTCGAGCTCAGCTTCGCCGATTTTACGCGCTTGCCATCGCGCTGCTCGGCGGAGCCGTTGCTGCGCGAAGAGCGAGAGGCGCTGCTCGCGCGAGTGCACGACCGTGGCTTCATCGACGACTATGCGGGCGTGCGCATCTCGGCAACAGGGCGACGCTTTCGCATCCAGCAGGCAGTAGTGTGGGACATCTTCGATGAATCGGGGCAACGTGGTGGTCAGGCGGCCACGTTCGAGCACTGGCTGCCGTTGCCCTAGGGTGGGGGGACGCAGAGCTGCTTCCGCTCACACACGAGCTTATCGGGGCAAGCCTTCGGGTTGTCCGGGTCTTGTGGGTTATAGCAGCTGACGAAACACACGAAGTAAAAGGCGCCGTGCTCCTCGCAACGGCCACCGTTACAATCGGAATCGTTGGTACAGGTCCCGCTGCAATACCCTCCCGGATAGTCGGTGAGGCAACGGGGAGTGCCACGCAGCGGCTTGCAATCCGCGTCCTGCGAGCAAGGGACTCCGTAGTTGGTGCCCGGGTGCCCTCCGGGCAAGCTCGCGCCCGAGCCACCGTTGCCGCCGCCGCTGCCGGACAGTCCGGAGCCGCCGCTGCCACTGGACCCACCGGCGCCCCCCTCCTTCCCCGTACTGCTGTCGTTGTTGCCACAAGCCAGAAGCGGAGCGACGAACAGCAGAGTAGCGATCGTTTTCAAGGCTCTCGCGAGCTGCCATTCTCCGCAATAGCGGACACTTCCCAGATCTCTGTGCGTCACTCTAGCTCGCTGCAGCGCACAGCTGGGTACATGCCGCTCGCGGCGCTTGCGCGAAAGTCAGCCAGCGAGAACATATAGCCGCAGCCGCGATTGCCCTCTTGCTGGATACAGGAGCGATAGTGACCAAGCGTCTTTCTGATCTGGTGAACCTGCACGCGAGCGACCGCGGAATCAGCTCGGTAGTGCGTGCCGATTGCCTGTTCGACAATCTCGCGCTGGCTGACCCACCTGCCACGGTTAAGCACAAGATGCCGAACTACGGCGAACGCGACCGGACCAAATTTGAATTGCTCACCACGTAGCGAGAGCGAGCGGCCCGATTCGTTCAACACGACCTGATGCCCGCCGTCGCTGCGCAAGGGCCCGCGCCGGAGCAAGGCAGCGATCACCGCGTCGCGCTCCTCCGGTGTGGACTCGCTGGGCAGACAGCTGTCGGCGCCAGCATTGAGCAGGGCCACGGCGCCACTCGATCCGCCAGACTGCCTGAGCACGAGCACGGGCGCGCCGATCCCGCGCAGCCGCAGCTCATCGACAACGGTCTGTGCCCAATCATCGTGCCCGACGAGTGTCACCACCGCGGTCTCGACGAACTCTCCCCACGCACTGGGATCGCTACCCAGCACCCGACAACCGTGGAAATCCGGAAAGGCCAACGGATGGGCCTCGGGTCCGCAAATCAAGACGCGATCAGGGGTGGTTTCGACGCGGCGCGACAAGCTGTTCATGTTCAGCCGCTGTGCAGCCAGCGTGCCACCCCCTAGCGGCTCGACAGCGGCTCGACGGATTCAACACTTAGCTATGCGCTGCAGACCATGAGCGGAGTGACCGGACAGTGGGCGGGGCGGACACTCGAGTGTCCGGTCAGTGCATTGGGGGGGCCCATGGCCTCAATGCCGCGGAGCACCAATGCGACGCTTGGAACTGGAGGTCTTCGATTCGGAAAGAGCTCAAATCGTCGCCGGCGTGTTTTTCTCGAAGCAACCAACTCGAAGAAAAGAGATGAGCCCGCCGACTACAAGCAAAGACCAGGATAAATTTCGCACCGACGGTTGGCGATTCCCTCCAGCATTTCTCCCGCTAATGTTGGGCCGCTCTTGAGTCCGAATTCAAGACCCAGGTGCACTCCGTGGTCATGTTCGTCTTTGGTCCGTCGCACGACTCTACGTATGTGAGCTGTTGACCGCATCCACGTACGCCGTTTGTTCGGTCATCAATGGGCACGATCTCCAACGCGCTCTGACCACAATGAAGATCAAACGCGGCTCGTGCTCGTAATTGATCCTCGCCGGCTTCGGCGCATCCCCACAAAATCACTAAAATTCCCCACGGCTTCAAGCGCATATGAAGGAACGTAGCGAGTGCCGCGCAGCAGTCAAGCGCGTCCCCCGACTCGTGCCCACTCAACGACCTCCCCCGGCCGCGCGCAGCGGCGAAGGCGCGAGCACGCTCTGACAAGACGAGGGGGAGGTCGGCGCCGCGCAACCCGCGGAGCGGGCGAGCAGCGATGGGTGCCAGCGTCGCTCAGCGAGGGGGCAGCTACAGCGGCGGAGAGAAAGGGATTCGAACCCTTGGTACCCTTACGGGTACGCCTGATTTCGAATCAGGTACCTTCGGCCGCTCGGTCATCTCTCCGCCGCGGAATATGAACGCCGACCCGCCGCCTGTCAACGCTGTTTCGCTGCCGGCTCGCTTGTTGAAATGCGTAGCGTTTTCCGACTGTTATCGGCGTTTTAAGGGTGATCTGTGGGGGCCGGCCGGGGCGCGCGAGTTTTCCTGCGCGACGCGCGATCCTGAATTGGATAAGCATCACCCGCATGCCTGCGGTTCGGATGTACGGGTTTCTGCTAGCAGCGCTTGCTGCGCCGAGTGTTGCTTTGGCGCAAGCGTCGGATCCCGATGCACCCGCCGCCGTGCCGCCTCCGTCTCCGCTGCCTCCACCGCCTGAACCTGCGCCTCCGCCGCCGTCGCCGCCGGAGGTGCCGCCGAACGCGACCGAAGGCGCGCCGGTTGGCGGTACGCCGCCTCCGCCGCCTGAACCTGAGGTCGCTGTTCCGCCGACGGGCGCTCCGCCTGAGCACCACCCAGTGACGACGTTCACCGTTTCGGCGCCGACTGACGCGGAGCCGCCAAAGCATAGCTTCGCTCGCAACTACGAAGCGTTGCCGCTCACGCTTGAAGCGCGTTTTGGTTTCAATGCTCGCTTGGGCTCGAGCTTCGACGCGGCGGCGAATGAGGAGCTGCTCGCCAGCAATTTCGCCGTCGCTGCATACCTGGCTTGGAACGCGGAATATGCGCTGGGCCTTGAGCTCGAGCACAGCGGGCTCGGGCGCGCGCGCGCGTTGTCGGGTCAGAATTCGATTGATGCTCAATACAGCGCAACCGGTGGCTGGCTCGCGGCGCGCGTGTTTCCGGTTCGTCGCGAACGCCTCGATCTGTTCATTAATCTGCGCATTGGCCTGGCCATGCAACACGTCGACGCGCTGGGCACGCGCCTCAATTCTCCCGGGTTTACCGTGCCCGCGACCTCGTTTTCGTGTAGCGAATGGGACGGTCCCGGCGTTGGCTTGGGCGGTGCCATCGGGCTTGCGTACCGGCTCTCGCATCACGTCTCGCTGGTGTCGCGCCTGGACGCCACGGGTCAAAGGCTGAGCGGCGATCAACTCGGTAGCTGCGCCGACGGCATCGGATCGGTCGCGAGCGTGAGCGGCAGTGTTGGCCTCGCTTATGAATTTGAGACTGCACCGAAGTGAGCGCGCTCGGTCGTTCTCCCCTTCGTTTGGACTCTGGGCTCAAGCTTTGCTTGGCGCTCGCGTGCGGGCTATGCGCCAAGTCAGCGCAGGCTGCCTCTTTCGCAGAAATCCCGGAAGAATGCGGCTCGTCGTCTGAAATCGAGCGCGAGCTGCAGCGCCGGGTCGGGCACAGTGAGGCACTGGACGCGACGCGCGTCACGCTGACGCGGGAGCTCAGCGGCTACCGCCTGATCGTCGAGGTTGGCAGCGAGCGCCGCGAAATCCACGACGCGAACTGTCATGAGTTGCTGCGCGCGGCAGTGGTGGTCGCGCTCGCGCTGCTGGAGCCACAGCGCGAAGCAGGACCGGTCGCTTCGGAGCTGTCGCCTGCTCCCACAGCCAAGTCTCCCGCGAGCTCGGCGCCGCAGCTGGCCCTGGGCGCCGGAGTGGGCGTTCATTGGGGCACCGTGCCTCAACCGACGTTGCTGCTCGAGCTCGACGGGCAGTTGAGTTGGGCGCGTTGGGGGGTTGCCGCCGGGCTCCGCTATCTCGCGCCGACCTCGGTTCAAGACGAAGCCAAGCACGGCGCGCGCGTGGGTGGGGTAGGCACCTACCTGGCGGGGACCTTCGAGCCCTGGTCGCAGCTTCATGGTCGCCTGGGGCTTTCGTTGTACCGCCTTTCCGGCACTGGCCTGGGCAGCGTCGAGCGCACTCAGGACAGCGCTTGGGAAGTCGCTCCGCTCGTGGCGGCTAGCTTCACGCCCTACGAGCGCCCGCCGTTTTGGGCTAGCCTGGGCGCCGAAGGGCAACTCAACCTTTTGCGCTCGTCCTTCCAAATCCGCAATTATGGCGCGGTCTTTCAGGTCCCTTGGGTCAGCGGCTCGGCATTCGCCCGGGCCGGCGTCGTTTGGTAGACGGATTTGCCCGCCCGCGGGGATAAACCACTATGAACGCTGGAACCCTGGGACGTCGCGCGCTGCCGCGGGACGTATCTGCGGTTACGCACCAGCCGCCGGCACTCGATCTGGCCGGCGTGTACGAGGCGCATTTCCGCTACGTCTGGCGTTGCCTGCGTAGTTTGGGCGTTCGGGATTCGCTGCTGGAAGATGCGCTGCAGGACGTCTTCATCGTGGTGCAGCGCCGGCTCGCCGAGTTCGATGGTCAAGCTGAGCTGCGCACTTGGCTGTATGCGATCGCGCTGCGCATCGCCCGCAAATATAAAGAGCGTGCGCGTCGCGAGCCGGCCTCGCTGGAGGCGGCGCGTGAGCAAACGCCCGAGCTGCCCGCGGCGCCCGAGCCGAGCGCTGACGCAGCCGTTGCCAACGAGCGCTTGGCGCTCGCGCGGCAAGCGTTGGCGGCGCTCGACGATGACAAGCGAGAGGTGTTCGTGCTGTCCCGCGTTGAGCAGATGTCGGCGCCCGAGATCGCTGACGTTGTCGGCATTCCGCTGAACACTGTCTATTCACGGCTGCGCGCGGCGCGGCTTTCGTTCGACGCCGAAGTAGCACGGCTCTACGCCGGCACGAGGACCCTGCCATGATCCCGGACAACGATGATTCGCTCTTCGTGGACGCGCTGCGTGCCGATCTGCCCAACGCAGAGCAGCAAGAGCGCATGCGCCGACGGCTGCTGGCGCTCGGCTCCGGGTTAGCCACAACCACTGCCGCCTCGGTGGCACATGCCAGCT
>Ga0307513_10011761_pt1 | contig 10849 bp, 9 predicted proteins | sample 15_EM_MG_FD_202174 | JGI IMG/M metagenome (GOLD analysis project Ga0307513, IMG submission 202174) | Populus trichocarpa ectomycorrhiza microbial communities from riparian zone in the Pacific Northwest, United States - 15_EM | ecosystem: Host-associated > Plants > Roots > Unclassified | place...
CGCAACCAGGCACCCGATTCGATCGCGCTGCTCTCGCCAGGCACGCCGGGGCTTGCCACGGCCGCCGCCGGCACACCGGCGCGGCTGGGCGGCGTGCTGCCCATCGTGCCGGCCAATGCGCAGGGCCGTAGCTATGCGCTGCACCCGATGCTGGGCACGCTGCAGACGATGTTCAACGACGAGAAGCGGCTGGCCATCGTGCCGAACGTCGGGCCGCTGATGATGCCGACCACCAAGGCGCAGTACGCGAGCGATTCACATCCCAAGCCCTCGCGCCTCTTCTCTCACAACGACCAAGCCAACTTCTGGCAGGCCTTCCAGCCCGAAGGCGCCAAGCGCGGCTGGGGCGGCATGATGGCCGACCTCTTCGCCGCACAGAACGGCCGCGCGGTGTTCAGTGCCATCTCCACCTCGGGCAACAACGTCTGGCTCTCGGGCGACACGGTGCGCCAGTACCAGGTCGGCTCGAACGGCGCGGTGCGCATGGCCACGGCCGGCGCCAACAACACGGTGTACGGCTACCCCGGCGTGGGTGCGGCCCTGCGCAACGTCGTGCGCGGCATACGCGGCACCCACCCGTTCGAGCGCGCGCTGGCCGACATCAACACGCGCTCCATCGATGCGGAAGAATCGCTGCGCCTGGCCCTGAAGGAAGCGACCCATCCCTTGTTCGGCACGCCAGGGGTCTCACCCGACCCCAAGCTGCTGTACGACCACCCCTTGACCGGTGCAAAGGCCGTGAACGGTTTGGCGCAGCAGCTGCAGACCGTGGCGCGCATGATCGACGCCAGCGGCTCGGGCGGCATCCAGGCACGCCGCCAGGTGTTCTTCGTGAGCTTGGGTGGCTTCGACACGCACGACTCGCAGAACCGGGCCCACGCCGACCTCTACGCGCGGCTTGCGCATGGCCTGCGCTACTTCGACACCACGCTCGCCGCCATGGGCCTGCAGAACCAGGTGACCGCCTTCACCGCCTCCGACTTCGGCCGCAGCTTCACGAGCAACGGCGACGGCACCGACCACGGCTGGGGCGCCCACCATTTCGTGATGGGCGGCGCGGTGAAGGGGGGCGACCTCTACGGCACCGTCCCCGTGCTCGGTGCGCGCAGCCCGACGACGGGTTACTTCGACAGCAGCCCTGACCAGGTCGGCAACGGCGCGCTGATCCCCAGCACCTCGGTCGACCAGCTGGGCGCCACTCTCGCCCGGTGGTTCGGCATCGCCGACAGCGATGCGCTGGCGATCTTTCCGCACCTGCGCAATTTCAGCAGCCGCGACCTCGGATTGTTCTGACCGCAGCAAGTCCGCTGTGGCTTTGCGAATCCATCCGTTCTCCGACATTGCTCCCTCCTCTGTTGATGAAGCAATTCTTCCCGCGGCGATGGATTCCGAGACGCTGGGCTCCTAGCTAAAGCCCATACCGGGCGACATACTGAGGCCCGGTCGTTCCCATCTTGACTCTCTCCGTTAGGTATGAGTGTCAACCAAACCGGTACAAGCCCCCTGCTACTCGACACCTGGCAAATTAGCTTGCATGCTCCAAGGCATCGCGTAAATGGGAGGCCAAGGATGTCGGAGATTCGCGGCGGATGCCGTTGCGGCGCGGTGCGCTATACGCTGTCGTTGAACGCACCGCCGCGTACATATGCCTGCCACTGCCTGGATTGCCAAACATGGAGCGGAAGCGCGTTCAGCCAGCAGTTCTTTCTGCCTGAGGCGGGGCTGAGCATTGCCGGTTCGCTGTTTGTCTATGAGCTGACCAACACCAGCGGCAGTATCTCGACGCAGCGGATGTGCGACGTCTGCTACACGCGCATCTACAACTCGAACAGTGCTCGGCCGGGCATCGTGGTCGTGCGCGCAGGCACGCTGGACCGGAGCGATGAACTCGACGTCGTCGCCCATATCTGGGTGAAGCGCAAACAGCCCTGGCTGAAGTTGCCTGAGGGCTTGCCGACTTGGCCACAAAGTGCTCCGATCCCGGAATTGCTGCAGGCGCTGGCAGTCTGCTGAGCGGCAAGTCCCCGGCAGCAGTGAGTCAAACGAAATTAGGCGCAGCCTTCCAGGACCCTCTTAAGTCCGACAGACTTTATTCCCGTCGATCACAGAGAGCGATCACATGGGTGAAGGTTGATCACTCCACAGTCACGCTCTTCGCCAAATTTCTGGGCTTGTCGACATCCGTCCCCCGCGCACATGCCGTGTGATACGCCAGCAACTGCAGCGGGATCACATGCAGGATCGGTGACAGCGGCCCATAGTGCTCCGGCATGCGAATCACATGCAAACCTTCGCCTGGTTCGATGTGCGAATCGGCGTCGGCGAAGACGAACAACTCACCGCCGCGTGCGCGCACTTCCTGCAGGTTGCTCTTGAGCTTCTCGAGCAGCGCGTCGTTGGGGGCGACGGTCACCACCGGCATCTCGGCGGTCACGAGCGCGAGCGGGCCGTGCTTGAGTTCGCCGGCGGGGTAGGCCTCGGCGTGGATGTAGCTGATCTCCTTGAGCTTGAGCGCACCTTCGCAGGCAATGGGGTAGTGCAGGCCGCGGCCGAGGAAGAGCGCATTCTCTTTGCGCGCAAAGATGTCTGACCACGCGATGACTTGCGGCTCGAGTGCGAGCACGGCTTGCACGGCGACGGGCAGATGGCGCAGCGCCTTGAGGTGGCCGTGTTCTTGTTCATCGGTGAGATGGCCGCGCACCTGCGCGAGGGCCAGCGTCAGCAGGAACAGGCCCACGAGCTGGGTGCTGAAGGCCTTGGTCGAGGCCACGCCGATCTCGGCACCGGCGTGGGTGATGTAGGCAAGCTCGCACTCGCGCACCATGGCGCTGGTGGCCACGTTGCAAACAGTCAGCGTGTGCTTCATGCCGAGGCTGCGCGCATGCTTCAACGCGGCCAGCGTGTCGGCGGTCTCACCGCTTTGCGTGATGGTGACGACGAGCGTGCGCGGGTTGGGCACGCTGTCTCGGTAGCGGTATTCGCTGGCCACCTCCACGCTCACCGGAATCTTGGCGATGCTCTCGAGCCAATACTTGGCGACCGAGCCGCTGTAGTAGCTGGTGCCGCACGCGAGGATGAGCACCTGGTCGATGTCTTTGAAGACACGGTAAGCGCCGTCGCCGAAGAGTTCGGGCGAGACACCACCCACCGCCTCGAGCGTGTCGGAGATGGCGCGCGGCTGCTCGAAGATCTCTTTCTGCATGTAATGGCGGTACGGGCCGAGTTCGGCGGCACCGGTGTGGACGAGCACCGTACGCACCTCGCGCTCTGCCGTCTTGAAGCTGCTGCTGCCCGGCGTACGTGCGGTGACCCACACCTTGCCCAGTTGCAGGTCGACCACGTCGCCCTCTTCCAGGTAGGCGATCTGGTCGGTCACGCCGGCCAAGGCCATCGCATCGGACGCGAGAAAGAAATCACCCTTGCGTTCACCGGCGCCCACACCCAGCACCAGCGGTGAACCTTCGCGCGCGCCGATCACGCGGTGCGGCTCGTCGCGGCAGAACACCGCGATGGCATAGGCGCCGCGCAGGCGCGTCACGGCCTGCTGCACGGCAGCGAGCAGGTCGCCGTCATACAGATGGTCGACGAGGTGGGCGATGACCTCGGTGTCGGTCTGGCTGTCGAACACATAACCACGCGCCTGGAGTTCGTGGCGCAGCTCGTCGTGGTTCTCGATGATGCCGTTGTGAACCAGCGCCACCCGGCCCACGGCGGCTTGCCCGCCTTGGGCGCTCTTGGCCGACTTGGCGGGCCCGGACGAGAAATGTGGGTGCGCGTTGTGCACTGCCGGCGCGCCATGCGTGGCCCAGCGTGTGTGGGCGATGCCGGTGCCGCTCTCGATGCCGTCGTTCGCGATGTTCGCTTCGAGCTCGGCCACGCGGGCGGTGCTGCGAGCGCGGCGCAGTTGGCCGTTCTGATGCACGGCCACGCCGCAGGAGTCATAGCCCCGGTACTCCAGGCGCTTCAGGCCTTCCACCAGGATCGGAACGATGTTGCGGGTGCTGACGGCGCCGACGATGCCACACATGACGAATCTCCTCAGAGGCTGGAACAGATCGAATGGTATGCAGCGAGGCCCGGCGAATGTTTGCAGATTCAACACTGAAGTGAAATACTCCGCCATGATCACTCATGAATGATTGAATATTTCATTCAACCTTGAATGTCGCAACCAAAATCAACTTCCATCATTCTTGATGACACCGATTTGCGGTTGCTCGGCCTGCTTCAACGCGACGCGTCCTTGTCCAACCAAGATCTTGCTGCCGCCGCCCACACCTCCGCAGCCACTTGCCTGCGGCGTGTGAAGCGGCTGGTCGAGGCCGGCGTGATCGAGCGGCGCATCGCGGTCCTGTCGGCCGAGCGCCTTGGCTCCGGGCTCACCGCCTTGGCCGAGGTGACGCTCGATCGGCAAGGTGCCGAGCACCTTGCCGCATTCGAAGCGCGGGCCGTGGCCGACGCGGCCGTGCAGCAGTGCTACCGCGTCTCGCCGGGCCCAGATTTCATGCTGGTGCTGCAGGTGGCAGACATGGCGGGCTATCACGCACTCGTGCAGCAGCTCTTCACGCAAGACGCCAACGTGCGCAACGTGAAGAGTTTTTTCAGCGTTCACCGCGCGAAGTTCGACCCTTCGATCGCACTGCCGCAGGCCACGCGGGCGGCCGCTACTTCTTGAGGATCACCAGACCCTTGAGGTACTCGCCTTCAGGGAAGGTCACCGTCATCGGGTGATCGGGTGCTGCGCCTGTGCGGGCATAGACCAAGCCGTCCACATTCGCGTCGAGCCCGGCACCGGCCACGATCTTGTGGAACAGGTCAGGGCTGATGCCGCCCGAGCACGAGTAGGTGAACAGCGCACCACCTGGCTCCAGCAGCATGAAGGCCAGGCGGTTGATGTCTTTGTAGGCCCGCGCTGCGCGCTCGGCGTGGGCGGCGGTGGGCGCGAACTTGGGCGGGTCGAGCACGATGGCATCGAAGCGTTGGCCACGCTGCAGTGCGTCGCGCAGGGTCTGGTTCACGTCGGCATCGAGTGCAGTGTGGCGCGACGCATCGAAGCCGTTCAGCGCCACATGCGCCGTGGCACGCTCGAGCGCGGGGGCCGATGAATCGACGCTGGTCACGTGCCCCGCCCCGCCGGCCAGCGCGGCAACGCTGAAGCCGCCGGTGTAGCAATAGCAGTTCAGCACGCGCTGAAAGCCGAAGTGCCGCACCGTGTCGGCAAAGAGCTTGCGGCTGTCGCGCTGGTCGAGGTAGAAGCCGGTCTTGTGGCCTTCGGCCACGTCGAGCGTGAGCTTCCAGCCGTGCTCGCGGATGGTCAGTTGGGTGGACCCGTCGCCGCGCAACCAGCCCTTCACTTCCGGCAGGCCTTCGAGCCCGCGCGTGCTGGCGTCGCTGCGTTCGTACAGGCGCGTGAGGCCGGTGGCCGCGAGCAAGAGGTCGGCAATGGTGCTCTTCCACCGCTCGGCACCCGCGCTCAGGAACTGCACGCTCAGCGTGTCGGCATAACGATCGACGATGAGGCCCGGCAGGCCGTCGGCTTCACCATGAATGAGCCGCAGGCCGTCGCTTGCCATCGGCAGGCGTGCGCGGATGGCCAGCGCTTGTGTGATGCGCCGCTCGAAGAAGGCAGCGTCGATGCGCTCGGCCTCGTCGAAGCTCCAGGCCCGCACGCGAATTTGCGACTGCGGGCTGAACGCCGCCCACGCGAGGAACTTGCCGTCGCGGGCGTTCACCCGCACCGTTTCGCCGGCGTCGGCCTTGCCGGAGTGGATGCTGCTCTCGAAGACCCAGGGGTGGCGCTTGAGCAGAGAGCGCTCTTTGCCTTCGCGCAGGGTGATTGCTTTCATGTTGTGGTGTCTGTACTCGGGCTGGGATGTTGACGGGCCTTCGATACCTGAGGCTGAGCAGGCGGAGTGTGTTTCATGTTCCCGCACGCCTCAGACCGCTCAGCCTGAGGTATCGAAGGCCCACTCAAACTCATCATGAGTCCGCCGCTAGCGCTTTTTTGCCCGGGGGTGGGCGGCGTCGTAGACCTTGGCAAGATGCTGAAAGTCGAGCTTCGTGTAGACCTGCGTCGTGGTGATGTTGGCGTGGCCGAGCAGCTCCTGCACGGCCCGCAAGTCGCCGCTGGATTGCAGCAGGTGCGACGCGAATGAATGCCGCAGCATGTGCGGGTGCACATGGGTGGGCAGGCCGGCCTGCAGCGCACGAGTCTTGAGCCGAGACCGCACCTGGCTCGGTGTGATGCGCGTGCCGCGCTGGCTGACGAAGAGTGCTGTCTCGTCTGGTGCGGCCAGCAAGGCACGTTGGGTCAACCATTCGTGCAGCGCCTTCAGGGCCGGGCCACCCACCGGTACCTGGCGGCGCTTGCCTCCCTTGCCGAGCACATGGGCGGAAGCATCGGCGGCGTCGACCCAGCCGGCATCTTGGGCGCCGGCCCGCACATCGAGCCCGACCAGTTCGCCCACACGCAGGCCACAGCCGTAGAGCAGCTCCACCATGCAGTGGTCGCGCACCGCGAGCGCCGGGTCGCCGGGCATGTCGACCTGCTCGGCCAACGCCACAGCATGGTCGACCGACAAGGCCTTGGGCAACGGCTTGGCGGCCTTGGGTGCCCGCACCCCTTCGACGGGGTTGAGCGCCACCATCCCTTCGCGCCCCGCCCAGCGGTAAAAGCCGCGCCAGGCCGACAAGGCGAGCGCGATGCTGCGCGAGGCCAGCCCTTGAGAATGCAACTGTGCCGCCCATCGGCGGATGTGATGCACCTGCACCGCACGGATCGCTACGCCCGCATCGGCCGCAAACCTCTGCAGCCTCGCCAGCGACTCGCCGTAGAGCGCGAGCGTGCGGCCCGCAAGGCGACGCTCCACTTCCAGGTGAACCAGATGGCGCCGGATGTCTTCGTCTGCGACGGCAACCGCCCCATCGACGACGACATCCCTCACCGCCGCGGTGGATTGCGAGCCGGCTCGGGAGCGGCCCTGCGCTCGTGCCGCCGGCGTGTTCACGTCACTTCACCGGCAGCAGCCGCGCGAGCCCCGCGCTGGCGATCTCGCCGATGCGCGACAGGAACTCGGTGCCCATGTCGGCGCTGTAGCGCGTGGGGTCGGGCGAGGCCAGCACCAGCATGCCGAAGGCGTCGGGCCCCGCGTCAGGATGACCGCTGCGCAGCGGAATGAGCGCCATCGACGCGACCAGGCGCGAGTCTTCGAGCCACGACACCGCCTCGAAACCCGAGTTGACACCGCAGTACGGCGAGGTGAGGCTGGACGCGAAACTGCGCGCGTCTTCGCTCACGTTCTTGGTGAATGCCAGCATGCCGAAGGCCTCGGCCGCACCCCACACGCGAATGGCTGCTTGCGGGATGAGGAACTGGTGCTTCAGCTCGTTCACCAGCACCGCCGGCAAGTCGCCGGGGTTGGTGGTGAGCATGATGGCGCGCGTCCACTTGTGCAGCTTGTCGGCGATGGCCACGTTCTCCTGCCCGTGGCGAATCATCTCGACGATGCGCTGCTCCAGGCCCTTGTGCTTGTCGCGCAGCATTTCCATCTGCCGCTCTTGCAGCGACACCGCGCGCTGCCCGTGCGGGCTGGTGATCTGGATGGCTGCCAGCAACTCGGCGTGGCGCTCGAAGAAACCCGGCGTGTTGGCCAGGTAGTTCGCGATGTCTTGCTCGGTGATGCCTTGGATGGTCACAGATCAATCTCCCCTTCATAGACAGTTTCGGCCGGGCCGGTCATCAGCACGTGACTCTCACCACCGCACCATTCGATGCTGAGGCGGCCGCCTCGAGCATCCACATCAACACGCGCATCGAGCAAGCCGAGGCGGATGCCGGCGACAACGGCCGCACAGGCGCCGGTGCCGCAAGCCAGCGTCTCGCCCGCACCGCGTTCATACACGCGCAGGCGAATGTGGCTGCGGCTCACGATCTGCATGAATCCGGCGTTGACCTTGCGCGGGAAGTGGCGGTCACTCTCGATCAGCGGGCCTTGTGTTTCGACCGGTGCGGTGTCGACGTCGGCCACGATCTGCACCGCATGCGGGTTGCCCATCGACAGCACGGCCACGTTCACGCCCAAGTCGAGTGGCCACAGCTCGAAGCCGCCTTGCGGGCGCGGCTGGCTGCCGGCGGCGTCGAAGGGCACCAGCGCCGCGTCGAAGATCGGCGCGCCCATGTCGACCGTCACGCGGCCATCGGGCTGCAGGCGCAGCTCGAGCAGGCTGTTGACGGTATCGACGCGCAGCGTGGTCTTGTCGGTGAGGTGCTTGTCGCGCACGAAGCGCACGAAGCAGCGCGCGCCGTTGCCGCATTGCTCCACCTCGTCACCGCTGCCGCCGTTGAAGATGCGGTAGCGGAAATCGACACCCGGCGTGCGGCTGGGTTCGACCACGAGGATCTGGTCGGCCCCCACGCCGAAACGGCGATTACCCAGCACGCGGTACTGCTCGGCGCTCAGCTCGATGGGGGCCTGCGTGGCGTCGAGCACGACGAAGTCGTTGCCGGCGCCCTGCATCTTGGTGAACCGCAATTTCATGCAGTGATTATGGCCGCCTCAGCTGGCGGCGCGCTGCCACCGTTGCGTACTCCCGAACAGCGGTATGCCCACGTAGCCACGCATCACGAGTTCGCCCGGTGCGCCGGGCTTCGCTTCAACCTCTACCTTGCAACGGTAGGTCTTGCCGTTCTCGCGGTTGTAGACGTGGCCGCGCCAAGTCGTCGGCGGTGTCTCGCCTTCATCGGGCAGCAAGTCGATCAGCAGCTTCATGCCCAGTGCCGGGCGTGGGTCGGCGGGGGTCATGGGCGAGTCCTGGCGGCTCATCGAGTTGTTGGTCAGGACCTTGGTCACCGTGCCGCACAACGCGGGGCCGCATGGCGCGATCTCGACTTCCAGGTTGCCGCTGGCGGTGACCCAGCGCCCGCGCGGGTCGTTGACACCGAAAGGCGGAGTGGCTTGCGCGGCCGCCGCCGCGCTCAGCAGCGAGGCGCACAGGGTGATGAACAGTCTCGGCAGCATGATGAATCTCCATTCAGACAAGGAGCCGGCATTGCGCGCCGCAGGTGTGTGCGGGCGATGTCGCCATGTCGCCGGTGTGTCTCGGGCGCCGCACCAGACAAAGAGCGATACAAACCCGCGCTGCCGGCCGAATGAATCGCCTTTAAGGTCGCGCCATGGACACACCCGACCATTTGCTGATCGTCGACGACGATCGCCAGCTGCTGGAGCTGCTGCGCGAGTACCTGCAAACCGCCGGCTTTCGCATCAGCACCGCCCTGAACGGCGTACAGATGCGTGCGGTGCTGGCATCCGCACGCATCGACCTGGTGGTGCTCGACCTGATGCTGCCGGGGGAAGACGGGCTGGCGCTCTGCCGCGACCTGCGCACGCGCAGCCAAGCCCATGTGCCGGTGCTGATGCTCACCGCGCGCAGCGACGAGGCAGACCGCATCGTCGGCCTGGAAATGGGCGCCGACGATTACCTCGGCAAACCCTTCGCCTCGCGCGAACTGCTGGCGCGCGTGCGTGCCGTGCTGCGGCGCACGCGCATGCTGCCGCCGGCCCTGCAAGCCGTCGCACAACCGAGGGCAATGGCTTTCGGCGATTGGCTGCTCGACACCACCGCGCGCCATTTGCTCGATGCCCACGGCACGATGGTGTCGCTGACCGGCGGCGAATACCGCCTGCTGCGCGTGCTGCTCGACCACCCTCGGCGTGTGCTCAGCCGCGACCAGCTGCTCAACCTCACGCAAGGCCGCGACGCCGACCCCTTCGACCGCTCGATCGACCTGCTGATCAGCCGCCTGCGCCAGCGCCTGCGCGACGACTCGCGCGAGCCGCGCTACATCAAGACCGTGCGCAACGAGGGCTACGTGTTCTGTGCAGACGTACAGCCACGCGAGGCTGCGCCATGATGCCGCGCTCCCTGTTCGGCCGCGTGGCGTTGATTCTCTTCAGCGCATTGGCGCTGGCGCACGGCCTCACCTACCTGGCCATCCTGCGCGAACGAGGCGACCTCGCGCAGAACATGATGCTGGCCTACCTGGGCCGCGACGTCGCCACGTCGGTGGCCATCCTCGACCGGGTGGCGCCGGACGAACGAGCGTCGTGGCTGCCGCGGATCGAGCGGCAGAACTACCGTTATCGGTTCGAAGCAACGCTCGGCACCGCGGCGCTCGAAGGCGAGCTGCCGGCCAAGCTGTCGCAGGTGGTCGCGAGCGAACTGGGCGCGGCACGCGTCGGCACCATGACGCGGAGCGACGGCAGCTGGCAATTGCCGCTGCGCCTGGCGGATGGCACGCCGCTCACCCTGAGCCTGAACCCACCGCAGGTCGGCGTGTCGCTCGGCACCTTGCTGTTGCTGTTCGTGCAGCTGACCGCCCTCGCGCTCGCCGCGTGGCTGGCCGTGCGACTCGCCACGCGGCCGTTGACACGGCTGGCCGAGGCAGCCGATGCACTCGGCCACGGCAGCACGCAGACTCCCCTGCCCGAGCAGGGCCCGCAGGAGGTGGTGCGCGCGGCCCATGCCTTCAACGCGATGCAGCAACGCATTGCCGATCACATCGCCGAGCGCGTTCACACGCTCGCCGCGATCTCGCACGACTTGCAGACGCCGCTCACCCGCATGCGCTTGCGTGCCGAGCTGCTGCCCGAAGGCAGCACGCGCGACAGGCTGTTGAGCGACCTGGCCGCGATGCAATCGCTGGTCGGCGAAGGCCTCGCCTACGCACGCACCGCGCACGCTTCGCAGGAAACGCCACGCGCCGTCGACCTCCACGCGCTGCTCGACAACCTGGTGTGCGAGTGCACCGACGCCGGGCAGCACGCCAGCCTCAGCGGCCATCTCGACG
>Ga0307513_10011762_pt1 | contig 10849 bp, 15 predicted proteins | sample 15_EM_MG_FD_202174 | JGI IMG/M metagenome (GOLD analysis project Ga0307513, IMG submission 202174) | Populus trichocarpa ectomycorrhiza microbial communities from riparian zone in the Pacific Northwest, United States - 15_EM | ecosystem: Host-associated > Plants > Roots > Unclassified | place...
GTGCAAAAGCGCGTCGGGATGAAATGTATAGCTTCATTACCCATATTCCGGTGACGATCGGGATGAGCACGAGGCCGTGACGCAAATAGGAATGTAGAATTGTCTCCATTTCTGGCCGGACAAGTCTGATAATGTTCATCGTGGTGAAGAAATATAGGTTTCCCTTCAAATGGCTTAACGCCGGTATTTGAGACGTTCTGGTTAGTGGATCTTGCTGATCGCTGCCAGGGTCATTACGTAACGCACCACGGCCGCAATTCCAAGCAGAGGACTTGTAAAGCTGAGAAATGAGCTCGAAAGAGCCTCGTATGGGAGCAGGGAATATCGTGGTGGGAAAGAGAGGAGGGTTCGGGGGTAATAGTGGCTTTCGGCTTTGCATCGCTTTTGGTTGTGTGCTTTATCAAACCTTTGCGCATGGGTGACCTGATAAATGACATGGGGGCTGTACCTGCAACGCACAAGGACATTGAGGAGATTGTACAACTGGCAGGTGGTATGCATAGGCCATTGCGGCCGGGTCAGTGCGGTGTGAACGTGAAACCGGAGTACCTTGATGTCTCGACGGGCAGAACGCATGTCATGGCGCGTTAAAAGGTTGCAAACTGTTGCATTGGAGACGAGTTGGAAGAACACGCGTTTGATTAGACCGACCAACGAATATATTCAACCCGTCTACAACTAATACGAGAATTTCGTGGGTCGCCTGGAGATGCGCGGTGTGATGTTGTAAACGCGAGAGGACGTGCTTAATGACGCGTTCGTCAAGTAAGGAGCCGTTCTTAATGGAGCCGACGACCAATGGCACGGCACATGAGCTGAGTCGTGATGCTCGATACCCTGTAGGCGAGGAGCGCCCTGCGCACATGTGTAACACGATATCACGATATACGGGCTTGTGGATAGCAATCAATGCGGGGATTAGGCGCGCGAATCATCGTCCGTTCACGGAGAGGGTCAGGTCAAAGGATGGAGGGACAAACACAAGAACGTGAGATTTATAATGGCACAGAAATCCCGAAGAACTCATAACAAGCTGCCCATTTTATTGGGTTGATACAGGTCACAATTTTACATCACAGAGTTTATGGAAGATCTCGGTTCAGGCAATTCCATTCACGTTGTGGTCGAGGCCAATAAATCTCCACTTCTGGCGGCCCTCATTTGCCACATACTCGCTGATCGTAAGCTAAAGAATCGATATAGTGAACTGGTCGGAATCGAAACAACAAGTGCGGACGCACCTCATAATTCTGGCCCAATGTCCAAACGAGATTCGTGTTGATCAGCCAGACCCTAGCGATGGCCAATGAGCATGGTTTCAAATATGCAAGGCGTGGCTCTTACGTGTACAGGCCATCTCCGGCGGGGGTAACCGTCCAAGTCGAAGTAATCCCGAGAGCCGCCGGGGAGCGACAGCCCACAAGGGTTTGTGACGAGATCGGGGGCCAATTGGACTGCGCGAATGACCCGCTCGCCACATTTTGCAAGCTATAGTGCTGAGTTTCAGGAGTGAAAGTGACTCGCCACTGTGTACCGGAAAGGATTTAGCGCGCGGAAGCGGAAGAACAGACAGAGGACATCTCGATTGCGCACCTTTTGTTGCCTGCCAGGATTCTGCCTCGCAAGGACAATGGGAGTATTATCTGTTGAGTCCCCTCCTTCCACCTCCGTGGCGAGGAGGAACATGGGGTTCACAATTCTGTACGTTCCAGGGAGAAGTGACGCCGCGTTCTCCCTCGGGTCTTTGGAAACGAGCGGAGGGAACTCGAATGCGAGCCAGACATCAAACGCCTGATGTGCTGGGTCTCCTGCGCCCGCAATCCAAGCTGTAAAGTGCACTAATGAGCACCTCTCACAATCTCGTACACACTTTCGCTCACCATGCCACGGATAGTCTACCGTGCCATTCGTCCTGAACTTGGGAACGCCATCCTCACCGCTGCGCCAAAGCGGACCGTGTTCGTGCATATCTCCGACAACGATGCTTTTATACTGGGCCGGATCAGGATCTGCCGGGTTGAAGTCCTCATCGGGGACGGTTGCCCAGCTCATGCCGCCTTGGCCGGTACCGTTGACGATGCATGCGTGAATCTCGCAGAAGCTGCTCTCGATGTGGTTGTGGAATCCTGCGCTGACGTTGACGCCAGCCGTCCACATTTGAATGTGACAGATGACGTTGTCCGAGTCGCCCGCTGCACGGACGTGGAAGCCAACCAGGTTGTAGAATTCGAGTCCCTGGCAAGAGTGCGTGTCAGCTGAGTGAGGAGCGATCAATTAGCTGGTGTACCTTGAACCTCCCGTTCGCCCAAGAACGATCCTCTACCTTGACCCAAGGGAAGTCCATTGCACGAACGTCGGCAGGAGCACGTTCCGGGAAGATATTGTGGGCCGTGAGCTGGCTCATATCCGAGTATGGCGGAGTTCCAGATGTCGTCGACTTCCTCATAAGAAGGAAAGCAGCTCCCGAGGCACCCGCATGAATCAATTCACCCCGAGCCTGCACTTCCGTACTGACGGCGCTGAATGGCGCTGCTGCTTGAGCTCGAAGCTGGACAGTGCCGTATCTGTCGGTCCAATGGACTATCAGAAGAGGAATCAGTGATCGAGAGTGTGAACTCATAAGGAGGGGCAGTCGTACCTCGACCCTGGATCACTTTGAGGCCTTCGGCGTGTTTAACCTCAAACGTCGAATGCGGTGGTACGACGACAAGAGCGAGTTTGCGGGCAGAGACATCCAGGAACTCGACTTCGTCGCTATCTGCGATGGAAGCAGGATCCGGAATGCGGAAGAGAACCTCATCGTTGAGCTTCTGAATCGTGATAGAGGCTGTGGCTTGCACTGGTTTAGGATAAAGCTGACCAGTGGGATTTTTGTAGAGATTGATAGAGGGGTCGGGAGACTCGAAATACCCGGGAACTGAGTAGGAGATCGTGGCAAAGTCCTGGCCGAATCCTTTAGACTCGCGAATATATATCAATAGGTCTTGGGACTCACCACGACACCTAGGCCGCGCATATCTCCCACGGCGATGCGACCAGCCGAATCGAAGCTCAGCTGGAATTTTAGCCATTCACCCTTGACGAGGTCAATAGCTATCACGCACTGAGTCAGAATATCGTTCGTTGTTGAGTACACTCACGCTTGTAACACCAAACACCAGTCCTCCTTTGGTTTGCGGGATCAGACCCCATGAGAGCAACCAGGAGCTCATCCTTTCCATCGCCATCAATATCAGCGCACACCACTTGGTGGATCGAGCCAGTGTGAACATCATTGAGGGAACCAAAGTCATCCAAGACAGTGCGAGTCCACTGGAGTCCTGGCTTGAGGAGTGCCGTCTGGATGGGCAGCTTCGAGTAAGGCAGGGTGTAGGCTGCAACAATGTTTCCATGGAACGCCTAAACAAAATGCATTGAGAATGTCGATTTTTGGCATGAAGCGAACAGCTGACCGAGGCACTGCCAACATATCCAGTGTAACTACCAGTCAGACCAAGAGCCGCTGGAGGGTCTGTCAGTATACTGAGTTGAATGTAGCAGTGAGAGGCACGTACACGAGCCAGAGCCCCAATACGGATTATCTGGAATCCCAGTTAGTACCGTATCTATCAGCGAGGAAACCACGCTACTCACACGCATCCTGTGGAAGACCATCATTAACTTTGGCAACGACCCACTTTCGCTCCAGCTCGTTGAACCAGATCGTGTTGATTCCGTCCCTTCCAGACAAGAGGACGGCGTCGAACCCGCCAGAAACATGGATTACTGCGTCATGGTTAACATCGTGGAATAATTTCAAGACGGGTTGTAGGTAGAAGCATACCGGTAACCTCGTGGATCAGCACAAAAGTGTCGGGGAAGGGAACCTCGGTCTCCCACCCCTTGGAATCATCGTCCACTGGTGCGCTGAGTGGGTTCTCGGGAGCGGTATATATAATGATAGGCGCCGGAGTAGTGAGGTCCTTGGAGGCGACTACAATGGGCACAGCCATGACCTGAACGCGATCCTTGCGTGTAAAATGACCGGCTACGGACATGGTTTGGTTGAGCAACAAATTAACATCAGGAGTGGGCACACACTTTTAATGCGATGCATCCCTGGCGACTTGCCAATATACCGACGCAGCCAGGTGGCAGAGTCAGGGGAGCCGTCGTTATAAAGCCAACTAACGCGTCCACCGTCTGGCCAGATGTCATTCATCCCAGGGCCGTACCTATCGCTGATGATGACTGGTATGGGTCAGCCAAGTTCTTTCGAAGTTGGAGAGTAATTCATACCATCGTTGAAGCCATTTCTGGAAACGTCGGCGTGGCTATTGGGGCACATGAGTGCAATAGATAGTGACGATTCAGACGTGGCTCACCTTAACGCAACAGGGAACTCGAGGGTAGCAAGGGTCCTCTTGTCCCATCCACCTTTCGCCTTGCGACTACAAGTTTGTGAGGGTTGTAAAGTGCCGAGTTCCAAAGAAACCAAGAAGAGGGGACGTACGGGTAGTCAGGATTGTACGGATTGAGGAACATCTCGATATTACTAGGCGCTTTACTGGTGCCCAAGCCATAGCCGATGAGGAAAGGGATCGTGTCTCCCACTCTGAACGGGAATGCCTCAATCCAGTAACCATCAGGACGATTCGCCTCTACTTTTTCTGGTTGGAAGGCCATGATGACAAAAGTAACGAGCAAGTCGATGACGACCGGAAACTTGTCATGTTGGTTTTATAAGAGCTGGTTCGATATTCCAGCGCTTCGGGTGTGTTGAGGTGCCACGAACGTTTGTGTAGGTGGGCAGCTCGTTGTCTTTGTGAACGCAATTTACGACGTTGGCGGGAGCAGCTGAGATGCGAGAGAGCGCTGGAAGGCCCGCTGGAAGGCCGAGGAGAACGAAGAGAGCTGACAAGAAATCTGTCCAGAAGTGGGTTTGGATTTGCGAGGCCAATTTTGTATGCAAGGTTCGAGGCCGTTAGAACGAGCTAAAGAGTCTTTCTGTGTACGTTCTGTATGCCTTGGCACGCCTGGATGATTTAAGAAGATGGCTTTGGAAGCCGGCGCCGTTAACCGTGTGCGCCGGTCCAAACGCCGACAGAAAGAAACCCCCACCACAACACCGTTCGAGACCATCTGCTGCCCCTTGCGGCCCGCGGGGCGTGGAGACAGCTGTAAGGTAATGGGAGCCAGCGCTTGATCACGATATTCCTTATGCGGGTCTTCAGCGGCTCCTTGTACAACCCGATAACTACGTGGGAGTGCATGATCCACCTAAATGATCCACCTAAACGTACATGTCTCGATATTCAAATCATTCTAGAACGAAGGCAAGGCTACACAATTACCTGTCTGCGCCCAGTGCCCCACCTAAGGTAAATCTCAAACCCCGCTGCCGGTCAAGCGTCAAAACTTACCGTATACTTGGGGAAGAACCCGTACCCCGTGAACATGAAGAATGTCTTAGCGGTCAAAGTGTCATCGGCGGCACTCGGCTGGAGATTCGGGCGGAGCGCTCGCAGTTCATCGAGGGCGCACATCTACGTCGAGATTTGTAAAGACCAACTTCGTGCCCTATAGGTTCATTCGGTCACCCTCTACGGTTCACGAGCGATGGCTTCTGTGTCGCTCATGGGGTACTCCACCTATGTTCCATCGCACATGTCCACGGAAATTGCAAACCTCCACAGACAACAGGCGCTTCCCAGATAAAAGAGCTCGATCTTCTTTGCGTACATGGCAGGTTCTTTTTGCCGAGTGACTTGCTATCGGTGCACAGCATCACCTCTGTGTACTTTACGTATACCTACTAAACCGACTCCTGTCTACGCCTCTTTATAACTGCAGGGGTTTCGACCCTTCCGCCTCAGACCGCAGCGTCCTCCGATCTCCTCGCGTGCTATTCTCGACACTATGCCTCTTAGACTTTCTCAAGCCCATATCAATTCCTTCGTCCACCAGTTCCAAACGCATGGCAAGGTCGACCACTCCACGTCCCCCTTCAAAGACGCCGTTATCGAGACGGACGTTTTCATTGCCGGCAGTGGTCCGATTGGGTGAGCGAGCACACTTTCCGCCGATTATTCCCTTCACTTACGATATTCCCTAGATGCGGCTTCGCTCGTCATATCATCGAGAATCATCAAACCGCCAGGGTCTTTATGGCAGATATAGGAGCACAAGACAACCCCATTGCCGGATTTCACCCCAAGAACTCGATCAAGTTAGTCCATCACTAACCGCTCGTCTTTCTCACTACCCATCTTGCTTCAGGTATCAAAAAGATATTGATGCTTTCGGTCCGTCTAGCCATGGCACCCGATTTATGTATGCTAACCGATAACTATCCAGTCAATGTTATTAAAGGTAACCAATCGGGTTCCTAGTCAACATTTACTGATAGCTCCCATAAAGGCGCACTCCAGACTATCAGCATTTCTCCCAGCGACACTTTTATCCCAACTCTCTATGGACAAGCCTGGACTCCTGCTCTCAATCAACCGCTCGTCATCTACGGCCACAACCCCAACCAGGTTCCCGAGCTCAACCTGAAAGCCAGTGCTGTCACTCGTGTCGTCGGCGGCATGGCCACTCACTGGACTTGTGCGTGCCCTCTACCTCACGCTGAAGAACGCAGGGAAAACCCTATCGCTTCGGCGGAACTTGCCGCACTCCTCGCGCGTGGACGCGCGATCCTGGACGTCACTACCGATCAGTACGACGATTCGATTCGTCATAATACCGTCTTGGATGCTCTTAGAGCCGGGACGGATCGTAATATTCAGCCACTGCCTCTTGCTGTTCGCCGTCGCGCGGATAATCCCATCTACGTCACTTGGAGTGGTTCCAATACCGTCCTCGGTGACGCTGTCAACAGCCCCCGGTTCACCCTCTCTCCTGAAACCCGCGTCACTCGGGTTATCCGTGATGAGGTAGATCAGTCAAAGATCATCGGGGTTCTAGTCCGCGATCTCAAGACCGATACCGATCACCTCGTCTTGGCAAGGGCCGTCGTTATCACTTGCGGCGCTGTCGGCACTCCGCAGGTCTTGTACAACAGTAACATCCGTCCTTGGGCTCTCGGCCGCTTTATGACTGAGCAATCTCTTTCCTTCTGCCAGGTACATCACTACGACTCTCTATCATCTGCGTTCAACTAATCCTCCTATATTCTTAGATTGTTCTAAAGAGGGAACTTGTCGAAGCGATCCGCACGGACCCTCGGTGGACTCAAAAAGTCGCCGAACATGAAAGGATGAACCCTTCAGACCCTCTTCCCATCCCGTTCACTGATCCCGAGCCTCAAATCACAATTCCATATTCATCCGAGTATCCCTATCATGTCCAAATTCACCGTGATGCTTTCTCATATGGTGATGTCGGTCCTAAGGCCGATCCTCGCTTGATTGTCGACGTGCGTTTCTTCGGAAAGCAAGATATCAAGGATTATAACAGAGTCTACTTTGGTCCAGCGGACGAAGAGGCCATTCCAAAGGGATGGGTGCCTGGTATTACCGACAGCTACGGCATGCCCCAAGCCACAGTAAGCCTATTGGCAGTGTTTATCACACGTCCACTGAAGTGGGGAAAAGTTCGAATGGCGCAGGTCCGATGAGGACAATGCTCGTGATCAATTGTACGTCCTCTTGCGCTTACTGAGCTGCTATACGCTGAACCTATTACAGGATGATGAAGCAGATGTGTGATGTCGCCAGTGTTCTCGGCTCCTTCCTCCCTGGTTCGAATCCCCAGTGGATGGTTCGTCGATTCTTGCATACCGTTCTTCGAGGACATGCTCACAGTAATTGAACATAGGATCCGGGTCTCGTCCTCCATATTACGGTAACGCAGCGCAATCATAGAGACGCAGTGGCGTTACTCAGACAATTTTATAGGGAACCACTCGTATCGGTACAAACATCCAGACTTCTGTCGCCGATCCCAACTCGCGTGTCCACGGATTCCAGAATCTGTGGGTTGGTGGCAACGGATGCATCCCCGACTCAACTGCGTGCAACCCCACGGTCACGAGTGTGAGTTTTCCACGAGTGTTCACTTTCATAATCACTGATGATAACTTCATTCCAGCTCGCGATCGCACTCAAAGCTGCTGGATCGATCGTCGATTTCCTCAATATTTGACCCTCGTAAACAATGAACTGACATGTATCGCAAAGAAGTGTTATCAATTAACGGCTACTTGTCCAACTGTTTTCCAGTGTAACTGTTTTCGGTGTAGGAGCCGTATAATGTGCTCCATCCACCAGTAATGAGGGGCCCCTTGTTAGAGCTCTCCTGACGCGAATACACCAGCCACATTACACGTCCATGGAGTCAACCCGTTGTTTGTGCCACCTTCATCAACCAAGAAACCATTTTCGCTAGCGACGAGGAAGGTATTGTTGAGTTCAAGTATGTCCTCATCCGCGGATAGATCCAAATACTTTCCTTCGTGGTCTGTGAATGTCGAAAGATCCGTGGTCGAGGTAAGGAGCCGAATGGTTGTTGTTTTTGTAGGCTCGACCACAGGAGCGGGATCGTACGGCAATTGCAGGTCTTTAAGCAAAAGCTGAACCAGTGAACCCGCTGGAGGACCGCTATCACCTTCAAGGACTAACCCCCGAGATCCCTTTCCACCCGATATCGACCATATCCGACGGTATTCCTAACACTTGTTAGCTACTCCAATCAAACTCTTGGAGGACCTCAACATACCCCTGCAGATGGGCCCACGAGGGCCATAAACACTCGATCTTCGATTTCACCACGGGTAAGTTCGCTCATGGGCTTGTACTCTGTCTCTAGAATCTTGAGTACCTCTGGGAATGAGTTGAGGCCGTTCAGAGTATAAACCATGTTTCCTTGAGATCTTTAAACTTAGAGGTCAAACTTAAATGCACCAGAAGGGGGAAATAGTTCTCACTCGGTTACTGTCATGGGTGGGGCCATTGGTTTGAAGCCACTGGTAATTGTATACTTCATACGCATGGCTTTGTTATAGATTCTCACTCCAACTGCGCCTGTAGAGTGCCACTTCCCATTATAGACCAAAGAAAACGGTCGGCCGTTGAAGAACGGAGTCGAAGTGCTGATCATACCCAACTGCAAGGTCATAAGGACGAGAGGGGATCAATATGGTGCATATATTACTTTAGGCGTATGTGGAAGGTGGCTTGAAAGAAGTTCTTGCAGGCCCTCTGGAGCGTTGTCGGAGAAGTATAGAATTGTAGAGGGTCTACACTGAGGCTTAATAAGGGTGTGGAGCATGGCCCGGGTCACTCACTCACTAGAGGGTTTAACCACTTCCTCTGAGAGTGCGGACGTCCCCGGAGGTCTCAAATCTTTTGCGCGTTGCGGCCATTGCAATCGGCCAACAGCCACTGGGTCAAGTCCAGGCACTGAAGAAATAAATGGGACATGTTTCACAGTCGGAGGAATGGCCATTAGGCTTATGTTATATGTGAACGGCTTGTTGTGACGACGAGGATCATGCAGGGGAGCAGATATGCAACCCAAATGCGCAGGGTACTCTGACTTGAATGCGTTTGCAAGTCTCCAGTAGTGTTCTATCGGGGCTGAAATGGTGACAATCATTGTGGAATCCTTGGAGAATCCAAGAGATCGAAATTTTTGAAGCAAGGACGGTAAGGAGTGCCCAAGCAAGGTGGTTGATCGTAACATAAGTCTTATGTTGAGCGTATAGAAAACGCTGAAAGTGGCGTCGGGGCTAAGGTGAGTCGGCTTTGTTCTTATTTTAATTCGAGGTAATGACTGGAGAAGCACACATGGAAGAAAATAAGGGAAACAGTCATTCTAAGGACATCATTGATCCCCATATATAGACATCTCCAACCCCGACTGAGTGAAAGGTAAAGAGCATATAGCAGGCATGGGGCCTATATTAGATTACTAGTACATCCTTTTCTTGCTTTAAGTTACCACGGCGGGGAGGGACAAACAAATGAACAGGTAAAGTCCCGTCTGGAACGAAGAACTATTGCAGACCTTGAGGCAGAAATAAAGCGATCGATCCGTAGGCTCAATTTAATTTTCGTCTTCCTTATTCAGAACCTCCCACTGAGGCAAATCCGCAGCCCACGAAGGTGGCGCCGTAGTGGGCTGGCATAGCCAGAACTCGTTATCTTCAAGCGTAATATGAGGCATATATACTTATATCAGCTGGAGAGTAGACTAGTGAGCCCAACGCTCCTGCAACAGGCGTGCAGTCATCCTATGAAATACTGGCAGAAAATTCGGATCAGTCCTGGAGAGTCTCTCCTAATCCCGGCCATCCAATCTTCCAATTCCTACGACAATGTACCCAGCAGCGATGATAAAATTGTTGCCTCAAGGCCAGTTAGGTGCGGGTTTGTCCGACTAAACAAGTGGCTCCCTGTTCTGACGCCTCCAGAGCGTGGATCTAAAACAAAATTCTCTTCTTGTCGTCTTTCCATTATTCAGAACACCCCTCATCAAGGTCCTAACCGCCTCGGAACTAATCTCGCCTATTGGGGCCTGCAATGACGACACCGTGATAGGATCATTTTCGTGGGGAAGCCTTGTTTGAATTAAATGACGACTGGAAGTGACAACTATAGTCAATTCTAAGTCGCTCGTGGTCACAAGACATGGGCAGAGCAGACAAAGCACCTTCATCCTAAGGAAGAAGCAATAATTGCAGCAGGCCGGTGCTGCAACGCTTCAGAGGGTATCACTTAAAGATTCCCCTAGTGCGGACGAGCAGAATTACCCCATTTCAGTCGATCCAAACGATGAAGCGAAGGGCTTTCGAGGTCTCGCGAATGCACGAGTATGGCCAGGAGTTTGCAACCTCATCTCTGTTCTGAAAACAAGAAAGCTATAT
>Ga0307513_10011764_pt1 | contig 10847 bp, 9 predicted proteins | sample 15_EM_MG_FD_202174 | JGI IMG/M metagenome (GOLD analysis project Ga0307513, IMG submission 202174) | Populus trichocarpa ectomycorrhiza microbial communities from riparian zone in the Pacific Northwest, United States - 15_EM | ecosystem: Host-associated > Plants > Roots > Unclassified | place...
GTGGTCAGTGCCGGAGCCTGGGAAGTCCGCCGCAGACTCAAGGCATCTGGAGAGACTGGTATGGATCGCCTGGACGACTCCATACATCCCATTGGGGCCGAAAGTGGCATACAACCCTCACAGATGCGATTATATGTGAGCTTTCGTCCTACTGTCTAACTTATTTTCTAACCAAAGTTGACAGGACCCGTCGGACCCATCTACCTTTCCAAACCAAAGCAGCCGCGGGACAGGCGGGGCAGACACAATCGCATCTACCAGGGGTCAGTACAACGGTGCCGCGGAATTGTGAGCAATTGTGCAAGCTTTTGTTTTTTTCTACTTGCAAGGCCCCCGGTTTAGTGGTATCCTTGGCTATTTCGCTTTTCCCTGCCCCGTACGCCACGTGGGCTGGAATAAATGTAAAATTACTTACCGCCACTTCTCGCGGTTTCGACTTTTGTTTGTGAGCTCTTGCCCAGGGTTCTTGTATTCGACACTTATATATGAATGTCAATGTCTGTTCCAGGCTTGCCCATGGGCGGCTGCCTTCCATAAGACCATAGGTATAAGACTTTTCAAGGGATGTCCTCGTAGATGTCATGGTCTGATCGTCGGTCTTGGAAGCCACCCCTGGCTAACGGGATTACCGAGTTCTCCCATATTCAGCTGTTCAATGTGCCAGACCAAGTGGCTCCCGCTGATGGATTTCCATCACGGCGTGACCGGAAGTACGTGATTTTTGCTCCGGCTCCGATACAGACCTGAACAGACTTCTTTGTCAAAGTTCCAAGTTCAAAGCCCACGACTCTACGGTCGCGTGGGGATCGTGAAGTCGTGATCGTCGGAGAGTCCTAGTAAGGCTCGATCCGACAACTTCTCTGGGTACAAATACCTCTTTGACTGGTCAAGCTTCATCCGTTGTCAATCTCGGCGTAGCGACAAGCCGTGTCAGGTGAAAGGCCAGGACAGGTACATCTCGGGATGGGAGAATGAGATTCCTCTCTGGGCCCTGTTTTCCACCAGGGATGACCGCCAGGAGTCGCTAGTCAATGTTCTAGTCAACCCTTGATTGAACTGTCAGCGCTTAGTCTCCATGTAGCTCCGGTTCTACTTTAAGCGCTTTAATCAGCGCCTGCCAACGGCGATTTCACTGGTCGCCACCACTACACAAGGAAACAATTCCGCGATCTGGTATCGCCTTCTCGAATTGACTGAACATTCTGTGCTTACAACCTTGTACCATAGCATCAACGAATTCTTCAGTGTTAACACCACGCGGTCACCAACGGTTCTCTTGTCGTTCATCAGGTCTCCATAGATCAGCTCTCTGGCACTTCTTGATTCATATTTTCTATGCTTAGGTCGCCACCAAATGCTCCCGATCAACAGAGCGGGCGAGCCGTTCACGGGAAAAATCATAACCCATGAATGCTTATTCCACGCAACGAGGCATAGTGGACGTACGGGGGCCTGGTTTGGATGTAGGGTCAACCTCAGCCTTCCTCTTTTTCCCCCATCATGCCCCTCAGCGTCGGGGTGGGGAAAGTTTTTCCGTTCTTTCTAATTATTTGTACATTTGCGCCGCATGCATTGGCGGCCTCTCCTGTATGCGTGACTGGTTGGGAATGGGTGAGTAATACCTCGGGTTCCTGGATTTCGAGGTCATTTGACCTCCGAGGGCTGCTGAGCTAATATGCCTCCATTACCCAGGCTTCCAACTCAAAACAACAAAATCCTTGCGAAGTTGCTGGCGCGCTCGAGGCAACATGCCGGGGAGTCGGTGCGTTTGAACCACCGTTCTACTTCCGCTTTCACGACTCAGAATCAGTAGCTACGTACGAATTGGGTCCCGTACCGCTCGACACAGGCTACCTCCGACCTTTCCAGAATGATACCGTACTGAAGTGTGAATGCAACACCGTGATGTTTAGGTATATCCTCAGCTGAGTCGCACCCTAAGCAAGCGGTAACAGTTAAGTCGCGCAGCTTGTACATGGCGTGTACTAGTTGTCAGAACGCTACTAGCATAGTCGTGCTCACAATGCCGTGGTCATCCTGGTCCAATTATTGTCCGACAGTCAATATTAGTAAGTACCCTGGGATTATCCCTCCAGATACCGCTATCCCGCACTGGGCTTTCCTGGACTACACTGTGAGTTCCCAATCCCACTGGAGGGCCGTGATGTCCCCCGTATCTTACTTTTTCGTTTAGACAGGAGATAGGTTCAATAGTTTATTCGCGATGGCCGCCGGCGATATGCCAGAGGCATTGGCGTCCTCCTCGACTACACCATCCTCCACGTCCACTCTGTCTTCAACTTCACCATTATCGACCTCTATAATTCCAACTAGTTCGTCAACCGGGGGTACTCAAAACATGATCACCATCATTGGAGGTGCTATCGGTGGCCTGGTGTTTCTGGTTGTGGTCGGCGTCGGAACCTGGTTGTTCCTCCGCAAACGCGGGGGATCTGGAGGAGAGGCTGGAGGGAATCATCTGGATGATACTAGGCATCCCGTTGACGCTGTAGTGTCCGAACCCAGCGCGAAACCCTCATGGATGCGATTATACGTGAGCTTTTTCGTCCTTATATCTAACTTGTTTTCCGATCGAAGTTGATAGAACCCATCCGACCCATCTACCTTCCCTGACCAGAGCCACGGGATGGGTGAGGCATGCGTGGCCCCATTTAATAGCGGTCAATTCACTGGTGCCCCAAAGCCGTGAAGACTAGCGTAGGGCATATTGGCCGGTACAGGTGTAACATTGTTTACTGCCACTACGCCTCGTGGATTTGGCTTTAGCTCCTGAGCCTTTGTCTAGGTTTCTTGTATATTTGATATCGATGAATGCCAACATCCATTTCGGTCCCCCTCGTGGACATCTGTCCTCCACAAACGACAGGTATGAAAATTTTCAAGGGATGTCCTCTGTCTGCGATAAGCCCTGGATGATATGGTCTGATTGTAGACCCCGGCAGCCGCCCCTGGCCGACGGGACTAAGATCTCCCATCCTGTTCAATGTGCAGACCGAGTTGCCCCGATCGCTGACGGATTTTCGGCGCGACGTGGCCTGGAGTTTTCCCACCGGCTTTGGTACATAACTGAATAGGTATCGCTATCAAAGCCTCAAGTTCGAAGCCCGCGACTCTGCGATCGCGTGGGGATCGCGAACTCACGATCGTCGGAGGGTCAGATTCGATCCCATAACTTCTCTGGGGTCCAAGTACCTTTTTAACTAGTTATCCCGCCTAAGAATTCTCAGCGTATCAGCGGTCAGCTTAGTCCGCTTCCATGAAGTTCAACAGCCGAAGGGAGATCCTCACTAGGGTTGACCGGGCCGTACGGTTTGGAACCACGTTATGGCGCCTCCTTAACCATGCTCGATTATCGTCAATCGTTCTTCCGTGGGCATTCTTCATGAGGGGTAATAGTATTTTCCCCTTCCCACAGCACGTCAGGGGTAATCCATGGTCATGATTGTCGGAAAAATCTGAGATTTTATCCAGATTATAATCAATCACAATCAAAGGCGCTGGAGAGGCTCCGCGGACCTCTTTGGTTATTATTGATTGTAATTGCACGTTTTGCAACATTTGTTTGTTATTTTGTGCTAAGCCTGTCGGCCCTCGGACATTGTGTAATACCGGCCCGGGGCCTACGTAGGAACCGCACCGTAACAAAGTGGATCCCTTCTGGTGCTATATGTAAGTCCTTTCACCTGTCGCACTGCGCTGGCCGCCTTTTATCTGATTATGGGTTGGGTTTCGCAATCTCTGATTGGCGCTGCAGGGGGTCCACCCATGGTCAATCGCGACGTAGCGACAGACGTGTCAGGTGAAGGGCACATCTCGAAATGGGAGGATGAAATCCCCCCCCCCCCGAGCCCTGTTTTCCATTGGTAATGATCACCAAGGATCATCGGTCAACGGTCGGCGCTTGGTTGCATTGCCGGTACTTAGTTTCCGTGTGGCCCTGGCGGCCATGGGCGCTACACAGAATGTGGGCAATTTCGCTGGTTTCCATCACTACACAGGGGAACCATTCTGAAATCTGGTGTCGTATTCTCGAATTGGCTGAGCATTCTGTACTTACAACCTTGTGCCACAGCATCAACGAATTCTTCCGCACGAGCACGCGGTCACCGAGTATTCTGTTATGTATCGTTCATCGGGTCCCCATAGATCAACGTCAGCCCCCCACTTCTTGGATCCGCATTTATACGCTCGAGCCGTCGCGATCAGCAGTGCTAGGGCGGGCAAGCTGTTTACGGGGAAAGTTATAAACGGCAAAAGTCATAACCCATGGTGCATGAATGAAGTTATTCCACGCGACAAGGCATAGGGAACGTTCGAGGGCCTATTTTGTACGCAGGGTTAACCCCAGCCTTTCTCTTTTGTCCCCACAATGGAGTCCTTCAGTGGCCGTGGGGTAAGGAAATTTTGTCTGTTCGCTCTGGCTCTTTGCGTGTCTGTGCCGCATGTACTGGCGACCCCTGCTAAGTGCCAGCCTGGTTGGGGATGGGTAAGTGATACCTCGGGTTCCCGTATTTCGAGGTCATTTGACCCCCCGCGGCGGCCGAGCTAACGTGTCCCCCCACACAGGCTTCCAACTCGAAACAACAAAATCCTTGCGAAGTCGCTGGCGCGCTCGATGCAGGATGTCGGGGAGTTAGTGCGTCTGAATCGGGACTTCACTTCCGCTTTCACAACTCACGATCATTAGTCATGTACGGATTGGGCCCCATGTCGCCCCACATGGGCCACATCGGACCTCACCAGAATGATAGCAGTGCACTGGGGTGTAACTGCAACACCGTGATGTATAGGTATATGGGCAACCTGAACGCGCTCCCTGAGCAAGCGCTAACAGTTAGGTCACACAGCTTGTACATGGCGTGCGCTGCTTGCCAGAACGTCACCACAACGAAGTGGTCATCCTGGTCCAAATTCTGTCCAACAGTCGATATCAGTAAGTACTCTGGGATCATCCCCCCGGATACCGCTATCCCGTACTGGGCTTTCCTAAACTATACTGTGAGTTCCCAGTCCCAGTGGAGGGCCGTGAAGTCCTCTATATCTTATTTTCTCGTTTAGACCGAAGACAAGTTCAATAGTTTATCCGCGAGGGCCGCCGGCGATGTGCCGGAGGTGTTGGCGTCCCCCTCAACTACACCACCCCCCATGTCTACACCGTCCCCCACGTCTACATTGGAAGAGGCCCATGATCGTGATACGTACACAAGTTGCACTGAGACGATGAGTTCAAACCCACCAGCATCGACCCTTACAAGTCTGACTAGTCCGTCAACCGGAAGTAGTCAACAGAACAACCATAATAAATCATCTCCAGATGTGTCCGCCATCGTTGAGGGTGTCTTCGGTGGCTTGATATTTTTGGCTGTGGTCGGCATCCCAGGGACCTGGATGTTCCTCCGTCGAAGCAGGAGATCTGGAGGAGATGCTTGTGGGAATCAACCGGACGACGCTGGACATCCCGTTGACCCCGTCGTGTCTCAACCTTCCATGAGACCCTCGTGGATGCGTTTATACGTGAGCTTTTCGTCCTCATATGTAAATTGTTTTCCGATAAGAGTTAATAGTGCCCGTCCGACCCATCTACATTCCCTGACCAACCCATCCTCCCCGACCAAAACCACGGCACGCGTGGAATATCCACGGTTCCAACATACACGGTCCCATTCAATAACAGTCAGTTCACCGGTGCCCCGGAACCATGAATTGACTTCCAAGCTCTTAGGACCTTCTGCTTCTCGGAGTACCTCCCTGGCCTGGAGGTATATCCCTGCTTTCTTCTACGTAGGGCACATGGACTAGCACAGATGTAACATTGCTTACTGTCACTACCTCTTGTGGGTTTCGCTTTCGCTCCCGAACTTTTGTCTATATTTCTTGTGTATTCGGTATCGATGAATGTCAATATCCGTTTCGGTCCCGCCATGGGCGGCTGTCTCTCCCCAAATAACAGGACCACAGGTATCAGGACGGGATATTTCAAGGGATATCCTCTACGGTAAGTCCTGGATGCCATGGTGCCTCGGCAGCCGCGCATGATCAATAGAACCACCCAGGTTTCTGCGGCCGTGTGAGGATCGCGACTTAACTCGGAGAGACAGAGATCCCGCGACATCGCTGGGACCCAGAGACGTGATTTACCGGACATGCTAGTTACAAATTCAGACTGTTTTCGTGATGTTGGTCGGACAGCCCGTGCCAGGCCCCCGGGATCATCGATCATTGATCATCATTGCAATATTGAGGATTGGCTGCAGATGCGCTCACTAAGCGCGTGACCTGTTCCATCTCCGGTTCGAAGTCAAAGGAGTAGTCCGTCGGCGAGTTAGGGAAAGAAGCAACGGGTCCCACTCTTTCGAAGCTTCAGAACGTTGTACGTCGTCATTAAGATTACGGCGGTTCAACGTTCAACGTTCATGCTCGATTCGGAAGAGTTCTTGCTCCTTCTTACGTCGGACGGGGGTATATGACCCCACCGGAGAAGCATCGCGTTCTCCCCGTCTCTTTCGACCGACCGCATGCCATGAACCACGACACGCACTGGTGCGATGGCTGCCACTACGGGTTTCCGTTGAGGCGACTTAGGCGTTGTGGGGCTTGTCGGTGAGTTGTACACTTTTGCCATTACCGTTCTACAGGCTTTGAACTGACACCCATTGCAACAGGATTGCCACGTACTGCGTCAGTCACCCATCACCCACATGTTACTAACTCATAATGATCATTCCTAGTCAGCAGCGTGTCAAGCAGTATCATGGAGGGGAGGACATAGAGAATTCTGTCGGGAAATTGTTGTCCAGAAAAACGTGCTTAAGGGGTGGGCACAGACCTGGAATTCGTTTTTTAGGTGGATAGCTGTCCGCGCGTTAGACCTGACCAACAGACCGGGGAACCACCGTAATCGCTGGTATACTCCTCGCGTTTATTTTTATTTTTTTCAATACAGCCTTCGCTGACCTCCTGTTTTCCAAGTTTCGAGATACAATTAAGGAAGACCGGGTCCAACGACCTTAGCAAGGCCTATGAGGTCCCCTTAATTTTCCACCTTAACTTCAGTCCCTGACCTCATTCCTATCACGCAGATTATAAGCGGACGCATTGAAATCTTGAATGCTGCGGAGCAAGTCCATTTTGAATCCGGCTCATGCATGGACGAAGAAGACTTAAACAATCAACTCTTTGTCGCTCTTCTCGTCGAGGGGGAAGAGGACGAACTCGTCGATGCTCTTGGACTTGCTTGGAATTTGCCGAGCATCATTCACGATACACCTGAGCGGTCCGAGTTGTGGGCAAAACACTGCGTAGAGATTATGAAGTCAATCGTAGCGAACAGTAAGCCGCGACAGGCTATCAGGGATGCAACCCTCGTGATGGAAACCACCCTTCTGAAGCTCGGGAAGTTCGAGCTTTGCTCCATGGATGCTTTGTGCGGACGGGGGTGATCAGGGTTTCGCATCAGGTGACCGTTCGCGTCCAGTTTGAACTGTTCGTTCCTTCCGCTGCTTCTCGGTGTTCGGAATTGTCATGACCGTGTCATCCCTTTCGTCACAGTTCTCCGACTTTCACGACCCCCTGTTTTTTTTTTTTGCATATATAATCCTGGCTGCTCGTCGTCGAGCGACCCAACAACTCTTCCACTCTCCTCGATTTCCTCTCCCAAGCCCCCGTATCCGTTGCTCCCTCTCCTGGCTCCCGGCTCCCTGCTGCTCGTCACCGCTCTCATCTGTCCTTTACTCCTTCTCCGTTCGGCAGTCAACTCCTCTCTGCTCTCGTCTGCTGGTGCTCCGGGCGAGCTCTTCGGCCAAGGCATCGATCTGCCCCCCTCACCATGATACCCCTGGTTGCCGACTGAGGGGTTAATTCATTCTGGATCCTCTCGAAGCGCGGGTACAAAGCCCAGATCTGGACGACTCTCGAGGTGAGTTCACGAGGAGCTCACCAGCATCGCTCTAGCGACCCGGCCCCCCGCCCGGGTCGCTTGCGGGGGTTTAATGCGATGCTGAGGAGAGCCAGTTTTTTTCTAGGTTCCCACGAACGGTTGCACAAGACCCGTGTTCTTCTGTAATGGTCGAAATTTCGGGTGAGTTACCGAACTCACCAGTATCCCTTTTCCTTCCCCCCCCCTCTATACGTCAAGCAGGGATACTGAGAATAGGATGGGGCTGTCTTGTTAGGTCTCCGGCTCGATTGAATTTTTGGAGTGCCTCTGAGTGGGTCCCGAGTGAGTTGTCCTTACTACGCTCGGTCCGTCCCCCTGGTGATAATGCAAGGCATTTGGACGTTCACACAGGTTAACGAAGCTCAAGACCTAACCCCTTTTTTCCGTCGCAATACTCAAGTACAGCCATTCGACATACGAGGTTACCGTTGTCCGGGTCTCCTCGCGACGTCCGAACCGTCTCCTTGTTATATTGTCTCCACGCCCCGCGTCCGTAGCTAGAGCCTGTGTTAAATTATAAATTAGATGACAAAGGGAAAACCGACCTTCTGCTCCAGTACGACGAGATTTCAATGGCATAAAGTAGCCGGACAGGTCAACGAGACCTTTGTCGCAAACAAAGTCAAACCTTAAAGGGGATATCGGGCTGTACGTAATCCCGAACGTCCCGCTCAAACTTCAAAGGCAAATCGCTCGCACCCGTCTCCGAGCAACCGCGGGGAGCGGGCCCTTTCAAAGCCCCCTAAAGCGCTTCCGGAAAGGGAAACAACGGGACTCAATCACACATATCGCATCAGTTCCATAGGGCGCATCCATTGGATCGGACACCATGTGAAAGGTGCTACAGAATTACTACAAACCGCGGTTGGGAAAAGGACGGATGGTACAAGACGTGATCGAGAACACGCAGAGTATGCTACTAAGGACGGAGGGTGGTAAGGAAGTCGGGAAGAAGGACCGAATGTAAAGGTCGGGTAAGAGGTAATGCTACAGAGGTGTGATACGGAGTCCGTAACCCCAAAGGAAGATGATGGGGCGGGGGAGAGTGGAAGGATGGAGAGGGGAGGGGAGAGGGCGAGGGATACATGCCAAATAGACAAAACCATATAAAGATGAACCATACAAAGGTCCGTGCGCAAGTGACAAAACCTCGATTCGAGTCGTCGTAGGGGGTGCGTGGAAGGTGGCCCCGTGTGCAATAGGCCCGGTCAAGTCTGAGGTGCTAGCAATCCAGGCCCTTGACTCTCGACAGCCTATGGTGCAGAATGGCGAATGACGGCGGTGAAGCGAGCGTGGTTTACGATCACGTGCGGGTTGTAGTACGAGCAAGGGTTATTCAATTTGATAAGGCGGCCGGTCACCAGGACGCGTGCGGGTGGGCGATGGGGGAAGCGCGGAACCGAAAAAGAGCGAAACAGCATACCCGGTAAAAGGCATGGGGGATCTGGAAACCGGAAATAATTGATGCAGAGAAACGAATGGGTCTGCGGGTCGAGGAAAATCTAGATCGTGGCTTGGTTTGAAGTCGGCAAATGTGAAGACCAGGTGATGAGGGGTATGTCGACGCGTTGGATCAGGATAAGTCGGAGCGACCAGGTTCAGATGCACATTCGGGGTCTGCAGATTCTCGGTTCCACGTCTTGGGTGTCTCTCGCGACGTTCGTCTCCGGTTCGGTGCCAGTGGTGACCTCGCGATGGAGGATCTCGAGGTCCACAGCGACCTCACGAGCGCTGAGCTCAGCGGTAACTTCTCTCATTTCCTTGACGGCCTGCACAGGCAAAGGACTTGCGAGTGCAAGGGAAACTGTAACGGAAAAGGTGATCTTGATCAGTGCATGTCAAGAGATAACGCGCGAAAACACACTAACAGAAGGCGAAGAGAGAGAAGAGGGCGATGATAAAAGCAGAGCGCTGCATGTCGAGGGAGGTGGGGTCGAACGAAGGGAAAGGAAAGTAGTGAGCTAGAAAGCTGAAGAAAGTAGAGAGACAGGACTGGTGGGGGATCCCATCTTGCAAAAAATTCCGCTCTAGATATTTGAGGCGCGCACAAAGGCTGCGTCGTGGGTGGGAGCGCGAGTTGTGCCGAGAAAGGGTCGAGTTCTCGCATCATCATCACCCCGAAAAGGAAAAGCCTTGTCCCAAAAGGGAAAGGTGAAAGAAAACGCGGTCGGTCACGACGCAGAAGAGATCAAGCGACCGACATTGTCCGCCTAAAAGGGGCACCATAGAGATCAGGAATGCGCAACTGCGGAAGAAATCGAGCATATGAAAAGCCCGTTCGCGAGGTACAGGGCCGGGCCAAGGAGGTACGCAGAATTTCCAAGCGAAGTTGTGGACGGTTGGCCTTGTAGAGAATTTGGAAAGAGGGGTCCGTGGTTGTTGGTCCGAATAAGGTGTCCCGTGATTAGCGAGTCATCCAGTGAGATATCGAAACAGCTGTGGGACCTGTGGTTACGGTGTGTGTGCCCGCCGGATACGCCAGCGGATTGTACAGCCTCGGATGAAAGGGACGGGCCCGCCATGTTTCCAAACCAGAGCAAAGCGACGAACCCACGGAACTGGAGTCAGTTACATAGTGTCTTTCTAGGAAAAATCAATAGGAATGAGTTGCACAAGGTGCCGAACGAGCAGACGCTCTCACCAGCGTCCGAACAAATCGACCATCATCGTACATGTGGTAATTCATAAACGACTGGCCGAAATAGGATCGAGACTGAATGTCTTGCAAAGATGGGGGTGCAGTATTGGCAGCCAGCGTGTTCCTGACAAGAGGAAGATCACCGAAGACAGTGCCCGGAAGTTCCTATTCCATGGTGACTGAACATGGTCAATGGCGGGGGATGACTGATGATCTACGGATACGCACGTACGCCTTTTCCACTCCTCCATG
>Ga0307513_10011765_pt1 | contig 10847 bp, 12 predicted proteins | sample 15_EM_MG_FD_202174 | JGI IMG/M metagenome (GOLD analysis project Ga0307513, IMG submission 202174) | Populus trichocarpa ectomycorrhiza microbial communities from riparian zone in the Pacific Northwest, United States - 15_EM | ecosystem: Host-associated > Plants > Roots > Unclassified | place...
GAGGGAAGGGAGAAAGTCAACAGAGGTTTGTCAGCGGGGTTGTTTCACGGAAACAAGGCAAGAAAGAAGAAGGAAAGCGATCGAATAAAAGAGGAAGGGGTTGAACTGCGCAAGGGCGGTGAATTGTATGCCGAACTATTTCTGGATACCACAGGATCCTCGTGCCTCTTGTTTGCGGGCTGTGACCTTCCTACTCACCGGAGCGTCGTCGTAGTAATTGTTGAGGTCAACCTCACTGTGGTTGTTGACATCGAAAGGGTTATCACGGTATGCCGGCATATCGGTGAACGCTCGTTAGTTAAGAGTGCGGGGAGACGAGGTCAGTGGAAGAGCAGAGGCAAGTTGTAAAATGCCACAGCCACGTTCAGTCATGCTTTCGCAACAACTGCGTCCTAAAGATATCCTTCTCGGCAAAGTCACGCGCTAAAAATAGCATCGCCTCCCTTTGTTGTGCGGTGGGATATGCCTCGTTCAATTTTCTTTCGCAACAATAGTGGATGGCTAGGATCTTGATGACTCTCAGCATACTGTGATCTTACTTTCTCAATATATACTATCGGGCACAAGCTGTATCACTTTGTTGGAGTGATGCGCCCGGGCCCCACTTCGCACCTTCTCAGGGTACTTCTGCGCTCCACTGGTGGTTGTTAAGCCCGTTTATTCTCATTCAAGCAGTTAGGTCCACTGGGAGTCAAAACGGGCTAGACTGGTAACCAGTCTGTCCATGACAATGAGGGTACGGATTTTCGACAACTTGTCCCCCTTCCTTGTCATAGACAATTACTGGTCCAAAAACGGATGATATATTCATGTACATAAAAATTAAAAGATACAACAAACCCACTACCATGTAGAACAACTCAAGCTCGTAACTCAGCCTTCATCTCATCGGCCAACTTCTCCCCAATCGCATAGCACGCACCCGCCTAAGTAAGGTTAGAACAGACATCACTCACCCCCTCCCCAAAGAAAAGACACAACGCACCGTATGTCCACTAACAATCCACGGAAACACACTCGCATCACACACCCTCAAGCCCTGTACACCATACACCCTCAAATCCGACCCAACCACGCCTCCTTCCGCCCTCGGCGCCATCCGACACGTAGAAGTTGGATGGTACACCGTCTCTACCCTGTCACGCACCAGAGCCTCGATCTCCTCGTCCGTGCACAAGTGCGTTCGGTGATCGAGATCAGCCCGTGTGAACGTGTTATCGAGGACAGACGCGAGAGGCTCCGTGCGGGCGATGCGCAGGCATAAATGTACCCCGCGGACAAGTTTGGCCAGGTCTTCGGGGGTGGTTATGTAGCTATTAAATGGTGTTAACATCCACCAACATTAAAGAGAATAGAATAAAATCAAATAAAGCATGGCTTACTTGGGGTTAACGCTGGGTTGCACCCACGGGCTCGCGGATTTCAAAAGAACCTCTCCATAGCTTGTGGGCCTCAGCAAATACACATGCAACGCGTACGTGTGTACGTCGAAACCGATTTGGCCGTGTTCCTAGAAATAGCTGAGAGTTTGCACACGCCCAGCCGAATGCACATGGAAAAAAGCACACCTTGTAAGCGAACGGCGTCGAGAAAAGTTCCAAATCCGGGCTGTCCGACGCCGAGGTGCTGTCCACCAATTTATCGGGGTACTCGCCGGGAGAGAACAGCGTCGGGTCATCCGAGCGCACAAACGCCGCGCATTCACCAAACTAAAATACCCCCAAAATGGTCAATCAAGCACAGAGACCAAAGAAATAACTCGCTCACGTTCATTGCCAATGGGCCTCCTTTCCCTGATTTATACTGCGCAATCGCGCTGATCAGCTGCCCTACCTCACTTAAATTCGAGGGTTTAAGGAATTTTGGGGAATTGTTCAACTTGTTCTTGAAGTACAGATCCACCACGGGGTGGTCAACGAGGCGTTGGCCTACCCCCGCGAGATCGAGTACAGGGGTGATAGAGTGGGATTTGAGGTGGGCAGCGGGGCCTATGCCCGAGAGCATGAGAATCTAGGGAATGGTGGTCAGGATGAAGGACAGGAGAGTGGGGTTGGGACAGACGTGTGGTGAATGAACTGCGCCACCCCTGCATAAGAATTCTCAAAAAATGGCGTCCTATGAACAGGGGGAATATACGTACGAAACGACCACCTCCTTTGCGTGTGCAACAAACCGCTCTCCGCCGTCTTTCCGTCCGAATTCCACCCCGATGGCCCTTGGCTGCGTAGAGGTAGTGTCGAATAGGACTTCGGTAACAGTAGCATGTATCGCCACCGTTAAATTCTTCCTCGCAAGGACGTTAGGGGTCAAATATGCCGATTCAGAAGACACACGCTTGAAGGTCTTGTCGACATAAGTCACTGGTACAATACCTGAATGAGAACTATAAAAGCGGTCAATGAAAGGACTACTCACTTATCCGACTAACACCAATCGTTCCGTCTACTCCATTAAAATCCCTGATAAACGGTATGCCCACACCGATACATGCTTGGACAAACTTGCGACTGGGTTCGGTGATGGTGTTGAAATACCCTACCTGGACCGGGCCGTCGAGACCACGGGCGGAGGTGTCGACGTCAGGGAAGGAGGGATGGGGTTGGTATGCTTCAAATTTCCGGAAATAGCTAATAGAAGAGATAAGGAAGAGAAAGGATGAGGGAGGGGAGTGTACAAACCGGGAAAAATTCTTCCATGCCCACGAGTCATCTTTCATGTAAGTTGCCCATTCGTCAAAGTCACCAAAGGCGCCGTATTGTGCCCTTGTAAAAAGGGGGTATTGGGAATATTAATTGTATGGGAGGATAATACATACATTTGTGCATTAATAGAGGAACCTGCGGAGTGATTTATTTACATCGGGATTTAAATGAGATAGGAGAACAACGTACATCCGCCCAACATTTTTGCTGTGTGCGGGAAATGAAGGTTAATTTAAATGTGGCGGAATGAGGGCTCGCACCTCGTGGCCAAAATTTGGTCCGTCCAGCGGCGGAGGACTGAGGCTCTGTCCTTAAACCATGGACGTGTTTGGGGTCCCAGAGGAGGCGGCCGAAGCCCGCGGGAGTGCTGCTATCGGGAAGGGCTGTACCACTTGACCGGTATATTAATGGGGGCGCGCAGAGGAGGAGATGAAGAGAGGAGGCACCTTCCGCCTGCTTCGAGTAATAAGACGCGCAAGTTGGGGTCCTCTGATAGACGAGCAGCGAGCACGCAGCCTGCGGTGCCTAGTGGAGAAGGAGATGAATATGAAGGAACTCGGGGGAAGGAGATGAAGAGACTTGCCTCCACCAGCAACGATAACGTCGTATTCAGCCAGGGAAGTCGTGCCGACTTTAGTCCCCACTTTGTTCAGGTCAAAAACATAAGTTCTCTTGGCCCATCTGCGACCCAAGGTGAAACGGAGTACGAGGGCGAGAGCTGCGCCGGAGAGGAGAAGGCGGGCTGCGGGGGAGAGGACGGAGAGGTTGAGCTTTTGGATGAGCGACTTCAGGGTAGCCGGGAGGGCGACGAGCAGAGTCATCGAGGACATTTGGTGGGACACCTCCCATGGTGCGGAGCTTATATACAATAGTGGATAAGAATCATATGTACGTCGTGGGATCATGGGTTTGATCGGAGCTCTTCACTCTCACCTCCTCTCATTTTCAATCTGGCGCACCCCAACGGTGGCAAGAGCCAGAAACCGGGCTTCGGTGCAAAGGTCAGCGCCCTCCTCCGATTTAAACGCGGTGTCCGCCGTGCGCCTGCTCCACAGCCGCCGACGGTTATTCCCCACGCCCAGTCTCTTCCGCCACCCATGATCCCACCCCTGGACCCTCCACCTCCCAGAGCTTGGTGGCACCAGTTCACCCTTGGCAAACCACCCCCAAGAAGAGCCCCGTTTGAAGGGCCTTACAGAGGTCCGTTCTTTCACAACAATCCATCCAACCCAACTCACCCGCGTGCCCAGCAGCAATTGACACCGCCGATCATCCAGTCTTCGGGAAACCTCTCAAAGACAGTCTGCAATACGCCAGTGTCCAAATATCCACAGCAAATGCCAACGGCGATCTCTACGTCTGGGGCTACATCCCTGTCGTCGTCGCAAAGTGGTCCGTCCCCTTCTCCTGCCTCGTGTTCTCTCCTCACCTCCCGCAGTGGCCTCTATCTCAAGGAAAACGGTCCGTACTTGCTCTTGCGGCCTTTCCTTGCCGCTCACTCCGTTGTCCTATAGCCACGGAAGTTCAGGGCACGTTTCGCGTCAATGGGTCCAACAGACGCATGCGTGATCTTCAAGTAGCTTTCGAGACTCCCCCTCGCGTGAGTCTCAAATCCCATCCTTCATCTCACTGCCTCATCTATTTTCTCCTCATTCAACTGTGACACCCCGCTCCGCATCCGATTCTCGAAATAACCCACGACTGCCATTTCGTCATCCATACGGCCTGCGCTCTCCGTCGTTCTAAATTTGCGTTATCCGTTCAGTACGGCAAATCTCTAGACTGGAAACAAGAATCCTATACCACCCACGATGTAGCAAGCGTTTTTCGGAGATACCTAACCCAGATGCCCGTCAGTCTCTTGTTCAATCCCACTGCCCTCTCAGCTTATCCGTATTTCCTTAGGAACCAGTTATTCCTTATGATATGTATCATTTAGTACGTCTTTTCTAGTCACTTCTATCATGTGTCCTGATGATCGTTGATAGTTTCGAGATACCTTGGGTACGCGCTCTCCCTAGAGGCTTTCTTCGCCGTCCGCTGACCTGTTTCCAAAAGCAAAGGAGCCATTTAATCAAGAACAAGTCATCGCTACATACAAATCTCTCATCCGCCGCATGCCTCGCGCAAATCAGTACCTCCTTTTATACGTCCTAGATCTCCTCTCCGTCTTTGCAAAGAAATCCGAGCAGAATCTCATGACAGCGACCAGTACGTTTCTTCATGACAATTTCAATTCGTAACTAAATTCCCTTTCCTATAGACCTAGCAGTCATATTCCGCCCCGGCCTCATCTCACATCCCCAGCACGAAATGTTGCCCAAAGAACACGCGCTGAGCCAGAAAGTCCTAGAATTTTTGATTGCCCAGCAGGATTGGTTTATGCTGGACATCTCGCCTGTAACACCAAATGATAATGATGACGAACTGAGAGGGGGTGGGAAACCTTCATCCGGAGGAGGTGGCGGTGGCGGTGGCGGCGGCAATAACACTCGTCAACCTGCACAAGGGACGACAAAGTGGCGCGAAGGCACATCTACGCCAGGACCGAGTCGGCAGGGAACAGGTCTTTCTGGTGGTGCAGCGGGACCAAGTGATGGAGTGTACTTTAACGCCGAGGCCGGGCCATCCAGGAGTGGAACTGTGACACCGCCGCGAACGACGAGGCAGGGGAGTGCTGTGAGGCAAAAGTCGCATCCGGATGTCCACAATGAGCAGACACAACTCCAGGAGCATCTGGCCAACCACTCGAATTCGTTACCGCCTTCCCCTACCAAGTCCACATTCTATCAGACATATCCGCCAACGTCGTATGCGAACCCAGCGCCGATCCATGCGAAGTTCTCGCAGTCCGCTGGTGAAGTACGACCTTCGTCTCCCATACGCGGCGTGACGATGCCGCGGTCAGAGTCGCCGATGGGCTATAAGCAGAGTTCGAGTTCAGAGCATGGTCACGCGCGGAATTCGTCTTCAAGTTCGGGTTCTCTTCCTCCGCATCCACTGTCCGGCTCGACATCGTTTCCGTCTCCAGATCCACATTCCCTTCCCACACATCCCTTCTTCCACCACCCGCACCTCCCTCCCATCCCTCCTTCGTCCCTCGCCTCTGGCTCTTCCGAGATCGACGACGTCATGGTCATACCCTCCTCTGATGAGGAGATATCGCATGTGGGCGCGGGCGGGTGGAAGTTGGTGTCGCGGAGGTATAGGATGGGAAGTGGGGCGGGCAATTCGACGAGTGGAGGGGCGTATGCGCAGGGAGGAGGAGGAGGGTTCATGGCACTTGGTTCAGGGAAGAAGGAGAAGGAAAGGGAGAGGGCAGAGAAGGAACGGATTCGGATGATGAGGCGACGGACGACGATAGACCGGAGTGGTACGTTGTTTGTTCATTTTTATTTTTTTCCCTCCATCATCGTGCCGCGCCTCTTCATTTCATTCTGTTGATCCGCGATCCATACTCATCCATACTCGTTTGACAGATCTGATACCAAACGATATGTCGCCAATCCAAGAAACAGATAGTGTTGCCGACAGCAATGTGGGAGTCACGCGCAGCCGGACACTTCCATCGCGCAGTACAAAGGGGAGTTCTAGTGCGGTCGATGAGAAGGAGAATTCCACGATGGATATTGTGAATACACAGCCAACGGTGGCGACACGGACGCAGGGCTCAAAAGAGAAACTAAAGGGAAGCGTGAGGGAAAAGGGTGTATTGAGGAAACAGAGGAGGGCGTCGACGCCAACTGGTAGGTCGGCGATGGTTGCCTAGCCTTGCGCCTTGCCGAGTGGATATCAGAGTCGGACGTGAGTTGGTTTTTCTTTTTTGTTTCTCGCTTATATTAACGCCCTCTCTAGGACGACTTCCTAGAGCTTAAACTTGAATCTCTCGGCTCTTAACCCACTCTCAATCTCCTCCCTCCTTGCGTCGCTTTTGGACTTCTTCGTTCCTGCTTTCTTTTCTGGCGGACTTCTGGACAATTGACTGGGTTTGATGTAACTGTACACTTATCTAATCTGACGGCACACGACAACCACACGGAACCTACTTAATGGCTTGGGAAGTATTACTTTTGGATGAAAATTACTACATATACATTTGGTAGCACGTACATACATGACGATGACGTTTTTTCTGGTTTTATTTTTTCTTACTACCTAGGAGTCTTATCATACCTCTATGCCTTGCCATACCCCCCTCTTTTTTATTTATCAATACCACTGGACTTTGTATATATGTTGGCCAGGGAGGTGGTTTGGTAAGAGTTGATTTATTATCGTTATATGTACATACATATGTAATACGATGAGGACAAGTTCCTTTTGTTATAACACCCGTCTACTGTAGAACGTCCTAAAATCAGAACTTTCTGGTTTCCGATTCCTCTCGTGGTCCGTCGTCTCGAGCTCATACAGATCACCAGCCGGCCCGGACCTGGAAGTAAAAAATTAGAAACTATTATTCGTCTCTTACCATTCTCGATGCACAGACATTGCATTCGTCCCACTCTCTCTCATTTATCAAAGACTACTCGGAAGCACACAACCCAGAGCGGCCAACAAGTCTTATCCTCTTCGTCCTCCAGTTCATCGTCCTCCAGCTCCTCACGACCGTCGGCACCACCTTCCCCGCCCACAGATGTACGCGACGAACGTCGGATTCAACGCCACAAGAAAAGTCAAAGCAAGTCAAAAGGCACGGTGAATGCGGTTGAACCCCTCGAGTCCGAGGCGCATGCCGTTCTTTTTGACACTAGGGTACCACCGCCAAAGACGCGCCGAAAGAAGAAATTACCGGCTGGGTTGCATGACCCTCCGACGCCAGTTGCGGGGATAAGTTACTTTCAGATGCGGGACGACCTCCTCAGGGTTCAAAGTCTGCGTGTTCAGGATGCCGATGTCGAAACTGGGGAGCTCTCCGAAGGCGCTGCGTGGGATCCGGAGGACGTTCCATTGTCGATAACGTTGACGCCAGGCTCGTTTATTGAAATTCGAAAGTGCGTATTTTTCTTCTTAGTAGTAATAGAAATATCTCAATCTGAATATGCGTGTTGGGTTTTTTTTTTTAGGAATGAAACAGCAACAGAGGCCATTCTTTTGGGAGAGCGCATCCACAACTATGCCTGGCAGCAGATTTCCCTCACCGCTTCAGGAGAGATTTTGACTCACCTACGGACACACATACATTTTGCGGTGCCCAACTTGATCTCCGCAGACCTCGCAGCGAGATGTGGGACGGACCCCATCGCCCTTCTACAACCAGAAATCCACGCTCGTGTGGAGGCTCTCAAACAATTACAGCTCATGCTCCGCCAGGTCGAACAGAGTGCCAGCGGGTCTCGGACGTGGGAGCGACAGAGCGTCGTTGACGTTTATCAAGAGGTCAAGTCAAGTGACCCAACAAAATGGGCAAAGGTTACCCTCTCAGAGGCGACGGGTCTGCTATATACAAGACCGGGTTTTGTCAACTACTATGCGACACATCGGTATCTGATGGATCGGCCGTTGCGCTTTTTGGCGAGCTCGGATTACCTCAAAACACAAGAATTCTTGGTTCGTCCGGAGAGAGATGTGATCGAGATAGAGATGGTTGAATCCTGGATTGCCGCATACCGAGTCGAGAACAGAGGACCTGTTCGAGCATTCGTTAAGAAAGCTCGGGCTGCGATCGCAGAATATGATGAAACCAAATGGCAGAGAGATGCGGCGCCCATGTCACAGGAGACTCTGGGTCTATGGAACAAGGATGACAAAATAATTCTTAAATTCCTCCTGCGCTCACTTCAGCAACACCGTTCAAACCAGTTGGACCCTTACCAGACGGGTCGAAGCTCCCTCCTCAAGTTTCTTATCCCCAATTTCCCAGAGATTACCGACTCCCTTGCTCATGCAACAATGATTAAATTGGGGGTTATAGCTCCTTGGCAGGACCTTTACTCTTTATCCCCTCTTGGGAACCCTACTGGCGATTTCGAAACAAAGTCACCTTTAGAAGCCTCATCCAACCAGATCTTACAAAAGTCGTTAGCCTCCCGTGCCGTAGCAGGCGCCGTCCTGGGCCCATATGATTTCCTCCCAACGGACCCATTGGAGTCGGTGCGACACGATTTCGGCAATGCGAGGGTCTTTGTTATCGATGATCCTGCTGCGGAAGAGCTAGACGACGGTATTTCGTTGGAACGCATACCATCGGAACCGGACAACCATTGGGTGCATGTTCATATTGCGGATCCTGCAGCCGTCCTCCATCCCGGACATGTTCTATCAAAGTTGGCCATGGACCGAGGTTCGACATTATATCTGAAGCCAAACTCTATACCGTTATTCCCCAAAGCTTTGATGCACGACCCAAAATTTGCGCTTTCGTTGGGTGACACAGCTACGACCGGGAGGTCATATCGCTCACTGTCGTTCAGCTTTAAGCTCGATGACAAGGCCAATCTTTTGGATTATAAAGTTCGGGCTGGCATTTTGCGCAACGTTCGGAAAACATCATATCAGGATGTTGACCGTGCGCTTGGAAATCCTGAAATTCCTTACAGATATCCTTTCGGCCGCATCGAGGAGAAGATGGAGACAACAACAAAAAGTACCCTTGATGAAGATGATGTCGCGGATCTCCGCGTTTTGCAAAAATTGGCGGATGACCAACTTCAAAAACGCTTCCAGCAGGGACTTTTCTCATTTACGAAAGATGTCAGTGTGATTTCCTGGAAGAACCGGCCTCCAGAGGACGTTCAGAGTCCTTCTCTCGATGGTTCCAGGTTCGGTGGGTTCCCGCAGCTGGAGTACAGCGTGGTCGATGGTTCCTATTCGGACATAGGCTCTCGCAGCCTTGTGTCGGAGATGATGAAATTAGCATGTCGTGTGTCTTCACGAATAGCTCTTGAGAATGGCAACGTGCCTCTGTTGCGGCGTGGGGCAGAACCCGTTATTTTTAAACCTGGAAGATCTGTGGATGAAATCCTTAAATTGCGGACCCCCAACGGTGCTATTCCTATGAGTGCCGCGGTCGATGCAGTTGCCATGATACCGCCAGGCGTTCTCTCCACCCAACCGAATGCGCACCACTTCATCGGTGTCCCTGAGGGAGAAGGATATAGTCGAGTTACTTCTCCTCTCCGAAGATACGAGGATTTGGTTGGGCATTGGCAGCTACACCATATTCTGCTCGGCGCGAACGCCCCGCCCTGGTCACCATTTTCTGCCAACGATCTGGAGAAAATGGCGACGACGCAACAAAGCTTGGACTTGATCGTCAAGAGGATGCACAAAGCCAATGATCTATTCTACTCGTTGATGTATATACAGCGATTCAGGGCTGACACGGCGAGAGGTGTGGAGCGACCTTTCGGAGACCCTCTCAAGTCCATGAGGGCGTGGACGAAGCAGGTGGCCAAGAGGGACATCTTCCGTAATGAGTATGCGGTGGTGGTTGAATTGCCCGACCTCGGAATTTCTGCGCATCTTGTGGATATGCCTTCGGAACTACAGTCGATACCGCCTGGGACTCGGCTTCGTGTCAACTGCCATGCCATCGAATTGGGTATCAAGCGACTGCATATGGATGTGAAGGTCGCCGATATGGCGTCTGTGGTACCACCTAATGGGATTTAATTGGGTCATGGACTTACCTTAGCCTTTAGTATTTCGTAATAGTCATATACTAGTTATGTCCTTTGTAAAGTATGTACTGATCAAAACCACCATTCACGACAAAAAAAAGAGTTATGGTGCAAGGTGTATATTTGCTTTTGGTGGGAAACGTTGTCCAGGATGGGTGTTGTGCGTGGTATCATCTGGCCGTCTCTATCGTATGATTCCATGTTTTATTCAAGTTTTATTTACCATTACTCCATCCAGCCAATGGTTTTTCGATGTGCGTTGACAGTGAGTTGTCACGGGTAGAAGTGATACAGGGGATTATAACGATTTCTGTTTCAAACATACCATTTTGGTTTCTCCGAGCCCCGTTGTACATGGGATGAAGGCCAGGATCTAATCTATTACCAAATATATCGGGGACCCTGTCCGAATGGTTCGATTTCTGAATTTTGACCAAATAAAAACCTCTGAGAAAAAAAACACAGGAGGAAAGGGACTTCCGCCCACCATGTCTTTCGTCTCCCAGCTCAATGGGACGTTCCC
>Ga0307513_10011766_pt1 | contig 10847 bp, 13 predicted proteins | sample 15_EM_MG_FD_202174 | JGI IMG/M metagenome (GOLD analysis project Ga0307513, IMG submission 202174) | Populus trichocarpa ectomycorrhiza microbial communities from riparian zone in the Pacific Northwest, United States - 15_EM | ecosystem: Host-associated > Plants > Roots > Unclassified | place...
GGCCTTACACTTGATGCGGGGAACGTCGCTAAACTGGTGAGTGTGACTCCGAGGAACCCCCAACCAGCCTACGCAGCGACAAGGACGACGACGCGCCCCCTTCGGGGAATTTGAGGGGCCACAGCCCACGTTCACTCCTACCCGCAGATGACTTGTGAGGGGCTTCGCGCGCCTGACGCGAACGACTGGATGGCAGCAATGGATGCCGAAATCGACAACATCCAGCGTCTCAACGTCTTCAAGGAAGTTCCTCACCCGAACGGCAAGAATATCAGAGGAGTACTAACTCACCGAGCACAAGGAGCGATTAGTAGTATGCGGGTTCACTCAGGTATCCGGTGTTGACTATCTTGGAGCTCATCTTTACGTCCCAGTAGTCCGCCTTGAGTCATTTCGCGCGCTCATCTCGGTTGCGGCCCTCTCGACCACGACCTCCACCAAATCAACATATTAGCAGCCTATCCACATAGTGGCATCGATGGAGAAGCCCATATGGACCCTCCCCTTGGGTATGAGCAGGAGGGCTCTGTTTAACGCCTCCAAAATGGACTCGACGGGCCAAAGCAGGCTGGCAGATTCTGGCACGAGAGGCTCAAGGCCGATATGGAGGAACTAGGATTCGTGCAGTGCCAGAGAGGCCACACCGTATTCTGCACCGGCGAGTGGGGGAGCTGCAACCGGGCTGTCTGTGCCTTTTGGGTCGACGACGAAACAGGAGTGGGACCCCGTCAGCAGCTAGACTGCGTGTCGTTGATGTTCAGCCAGAAGTACAGGACATCTGGCAAGGGGGAGATGCGCTTGGATAGGGGTGGGGCACAATCGTAATACTCACACCATATCGCTTTCATAGGAGGAATATCTCAACAACCTCATAGAGCGCTTCGGGACCCATGCCATCACCACCTGGAACCCGGTACAGTCCTTACCATCAATGCCCAATGACCCCCGCAGAGCTGCAATATATATGTCCAGCAACAGGTACCGGGAACTAATCGGCTTTCTTCATTGCGTCACACTTGCTACACAACCATACATCAGCTTCGCCATCAGCAAACTTGCCCAATTCCTAGTCAACCCGGCTCAGACACACCTGGACGCAGCCCTACGCGTCTTACGCTATCTCAAAGGAACGAAGAAATGGACCCTCAATCTGGTTGGAGACATCGCAGACATGGCTGGATTCACGGACTCAGATTGGGGAGGCGATCGCAACGACAGGAAATTGATTAGTATGTACATTTCTCACATTGGGAACAGTCCTATCTTGTGGAAGACGAAGACACGAACCTTGGTAGCGCCCCCATCCATAGAGGCCGAGTTTTCGACGACAACCCTGGCGCTCTTGTGCTCATGAAAAACCTTGTTTTCCACCCGTGCTCAAAACACATCGCAATTCAATATCATTTACTTGTGAGCTCATCCAAACGGGACAGCTCATTGTAAAGTAAATCCGACAAGGGCTTTGGTCCCGAAGCGCTCACAAAGTCGCTCCTCCTTGCTCAGCACATCGCCCTTACAGAAATGATGCGCATGTACAAGAGAAATTAGCAAGGTAGAAATCGGAACCAACAACAAGGGGAGGTGTTAGGAAACAGATTCCACCGTGCCAGGTAGAGCCGCCTCAGTGAGACACGGCGCAATTGGCACACCGTCTCTCGGGAAGCCTGAAGGCAATAAGTGTATAAGTGCATAATGTACTGGGGAACGGTTTGTGTATCATTGAGCATGAGATCCCTGATCACCCATGATGCTTCGATTCATAGTAGCAACTACATTTGTGTTCCATTGAACTAACCCTAGGGAAGGAGATAGGTAAGCCAACCTGAGATGCGGCTGAGCATCTGGCAAGAAACTGAAGCCCAAAATGGTATTGCAAGTCAACCAGGCACGATGAGTGAAAAGAATCCTGCTTCACATCGATTGTCTCATTGACAACTGCGTCACGCCCCAGCCTCACTGTCATGTGTCGGACAGCTGTCAGCCCAAATTCGGACTGTGTCACGCCCAGCCTCATTGTCATGCATTGGACAGCTGCCAGCCCAAATTCGGATGGCAGGTGTCACGGAACTGTCATCTGTGACATCTGTCAGGAGCGTGAAGTAGAGAACGATGCACGAGAATCTACAGGTCATAAGGGAAAATACGTGAAACATGCGGTAGATCGAGCTAGGGAACTGAAGTGACAGTGGTGAGGGGTACACGAGTGAAGCAGGGTCCGAGGAGGAGCGCAGGGGAAGGGAGGTTGTAGTTAGGGAGAGGGCAGGCAGGGAGAACTCATCCGGGGTACATACGTAAACTGCGACGTTGCAAATGCGGTGGTCTCGAAATACTTAGCACGGAAACAGTCCAGGGTCAGCCGTTCCGGGGCCATTGGGGCGAGCGGCCAATAGGCGCGCTGGCAGATCAGACGAGGGCGGGTGCCGTTAAACTTGAAGCTAATGACCCCCTCGCTTATGGTCGGGAATGATGGGTGACAGTGATTTCCGGTCGCGAATTGTGATAGTGATTCCAGTCAGGAACTGACAGGCAAGAGTGACCAGTGACAAGGTCACATTATTTGAGGCTGGATTAGAGACGCGAATCCTTAACAAGGTTACAGACTCAACTACCACTGTACTTATGCCCGACAAACACACAGAACCTGGCACCGCAGAACCTGGCACGGTCATCAAGCTTCTTCAGCCTTGTGCTCAGCTAAGCTATCGCGCACAGCGCCCCAAACGCCTGCAAGTCCGCAATGTCCAGCTTCATACCATACAGGAGTTCGAAAGGAGTAAGTCCATCTAGAGCCCTCATCGATGTCCTATTGTGCAGATAAGTGGCTATGCTGAATGCCTCTGCCCAAAGCTTCTCAGGCAGGCTGGCGTTGTGTAGCATGGCATGTGCAGCCGCGGTGAGGACCCCTATGGCGGCCTCTCCATTCGACGCAGGATGATACGGTACAGTGGTGTGTAACTTGATACCGTCGCCTTCGCAGATTTCGCGCATTTTGCCCATCAAGAGTTCGTGCGTGTTGTCTGACACATGCGGGGCACGCATCAAGACCTGGAATTCTTCCAGGTACATCAGTAATTTCCACTCTGCTCGCACCCCCTTGCGCTAACTCCGTGACAGTCTGGAACAACAGATGACTGGGTCAATAGCGATTATTCTCCTTGCCTTTCTTGAAGGGCTCAACGACAAACTCAAACATGTCCTCCTCATTATCTGCCTTGGCCGACCGGTAAGATGCGCTTTGGCCGAAAGAGGCAGTCAGGCGATTCGCTGTGCGACTTTCGGTCAGTTTTATACGTAATAGGATTTATCTACGATTCTAACGTATAAACACCATTATTTTAACACAGGGTTGTGCTTCTTGTTAGGGGTTAAAAAAAAAACCTTAAACCTTAAACGCTCACTTTGCTTGGACCATGCATCCCGTCGTCTCTTCGACCTCTCGTCATTATCGTCCTTCCATCGTCGCTTGAGATGTTCAAAGTATGTCATTACGCTACAGGTAATTACTTGGAGCACGAACTCCTTCTGATGTCCATCGTTCAGCGCATTATGGTGTTCTTGGCTATTCTGTTAATTGGTAAGTGTGAGTACCTAGCGGCTAATTCCTTGTTGACTTACTCCCTCTATACCTTCGCATGTCTTCTTCTTGACCATCGTTATCCTCCGCGAACGGCACAGTCGAACGGGTTGACAGTACCCTAGAACAATACCTGCGAATCTACTGCAACTAAGAGCAAGACAATAGGTACAAACTCTTGCCTCTACAGAATTTGCTTACAATACCACCCCTCACGCCACCACGGGCGTCTCCCCGTTCTTCGCCACCCGCGGATACGACCCGATAGTCGCAATCCACCCCGATGCGAAAGTCACTAATTTACGAGCGCGTCACTTCGCCATCAACTTCGACGAGAAATGAAGGACGCCCAAGCCCCCCATGGCCCAGTACGCGAACAGAGACCGCATGGAACCTCCTCCCTTTCGCGTTGATGACCTCGCCTATGTCCCTACCGACCATATTCGCACGAACAGAACCGCCCGCAACCTCGCGGAGACAACGATCGGCGCATCTCCCATCATTTCCCAACCTTCCGCCGCTTTCTTCACGCTCCGCCTCCCCAGCACGATACGAATTCACCCGGTATTACATGTCGCCCAATTGGAGCCCGAACACCCCAACACGTTCGACGACCGCGAACAGCCGCCCCCAGCCACTCATCGTCGACGGCGACCCCGAGTACCTGATCGAACGGATCTTGGACTCTGAATACAATCGGGTACGTCGCAAGTGCCAGCTCTGATATCATATCAAGTGGGTCGGTTATCCCGTCCCGAATAACTCCTCCGATTGGATCCCCGCCGACGCCTTCGACGACGCTGCCGGAAAGCTCATTGCGGACGCCTACCACGAGCAACACCCTGCCAAACCCGAGCCTGAACGCCTGGCGAAAGACTGGGAACGAGGTCAGGCTCCCTAGTATTCGACACCCTGTACGATTTCGATACGACGACACACGCTACGACGCTTCAACTACACCTGCTCACTTCCAACGCCCATCCTCACTTCGCTGCTCGATTCTATCCGTTCCACACCCCACCGCGAACACCGCTCCGCTGCGCCGGCGCCAGCACTTCTTCCACCGACTCACCGCTCCATTTCGACCTCTTCACCATCCCTTCCGCGCCTGCTGCATCGCTTCCTATGCAGCGTCTTCCCGGAACGTCAGTCTGTATGAATCCCAGCGCTTCGATCTACTCCCGCTCACACGCCACCCCGCCGCGTCCGGTTTCCGCCGACGGTACGTTCGAGACTCACAATGAGCTCGTTTCATGTGTGCCAGGTTTCGTAAATGTAACGTGTTTCATATCATAATCTATCCCCGTCTGCTTTCCCGTCGTCTCCCCGGTCTTCACCTTCCTGCGCTTCGTCTCCCCGCCGCAAACCGCCTTTCCCACCACCGCCCTTCGTAGTACATGTGCTAGTTATGTTTGACTGGCTTCCCTCTTGCACCCTCCGCCCCTTTCGTAGATTCTCAGCCAGAATAACCTCCCGTACTGGTTCAGTGGCTTTGCTTGAATACTTGTACTCACGAGCAGATTGTTCAGTAGTCTGATTCTCAACCAGATACATTTCTCCTCTTCCTTTCTGTGCCCAACTGGGCTAAATCTATCATTAATGTTGGCGAAATCCAATGATGATTTTTTAAGTTAAAGGCCGATCCGTTTATTTACAGGCTTTTAGATCTAGACCGCAAAAAAAAAGAAGCCGGTGCAGATCTTTGTTCCGCCATCTAGAGACAGGGTTTATATCGTGTGGGGATGAATGGAAGATAGGTGTGGCCAGAACAGGCTACATGAAAAAGATCGGCCGGGATTATGGACAAATTCGTTGCGATAACGACTGCTCCACACGTCGTGGCTCAAATCGGCTTTCACCCACGGCTACAACCTCCTATCCTGCATGGGCCACGCGCACCCTGTTTGCAGTGAGTGGGCAACATCAGCACTCCCGAGTAAGGCAGTAGCCACACGGACGTTTTGGCAGTGCGTGCTGGTCATTTTTATTCGACTTCCGCAGTGTTGGCTCCACCTCAGGCATAATAAACACGACAGGAGACCATATGGAATAAGGGTGTTCCCTGGAAGAGGATGCTTTGCGCACTCAATTGCAGCAAGGGGGTGTGTCGGAGATAGGGGTGTTTGCTACCGATCGAGAGGCGACGATCGAAGTCTCTCAAGGGTCTTATGGTCTGTGCACGATACCCATGACCTGTGCGCCACTGGGGATATAAAAACCGCATCCTCGTCCTTGTATCCTTGCGCGTTTGTAGCGGGCCACAACAAACACGATTATATTCACCCGAGTTAGCGACCGAGCGGGAATCCTAACACTTAGTGCCACTTGGTTTCTTCCTTGATTGTCGAAAATGCCCTTCCTACGCAGGAGAGTTGATTATCGTAAGAGACTCATTCTTTCATTGGATCCGTGAATACTGACCGAGTGCTAGGCAAAAAACAAACCTCGAACAAGCTTGGGAACGCGCAGGCTAAACGATGTATGCAAATTTCCTTAACTTTTCTCATGTATTTGCTGACTTGAATATAAGACAATTGGAAGACGCCCAAGAGTGCCTGGGAATATTACAACAAGGCATCGGAGACTATTGATGGAGAGAGAGCAAGGGACTGGCTCGAGCAGATGGACACGGTGCTCGTCTTTGTATGGACGCCCCTTTCCAGTTCGACGGCTTTGTGAACTGATCATGGATAGGCTGGACTGTTCGCCGCTTTCCTGAGCGCGTTCCTCATCGGGTTACTTGATCGGCTGGAGCAAAATCCCATGGATGTCGTCCAAGACATCCTGATTCACCAAACTCAGATGATGCGTAACTCGAGTCTCGAACCATATTCTCCACCCAAGTTCATTCCTTCGCCCCACATTATCGCTGTAAACGCGCTGTTTTCCGCGAGCCTGGGTACCACGCTCCTCGCCGCTTTCATCGCCATGCTAATCAAGACCTGGATACGAGAGTTCGACCGCGGCCTGTCGAGGATGTCCATCCCAGAGCAGAGGGCCAAGACGCGTGAATTTCGCAAGCAAGGAATGCTTTTCTGGAAGCTACCCGAGATCGTCGCACTGCTACCATTCCTTATTCAAACATCCCTCCTTCTCTTCTCCATTGGCCTTGTCATCTTCCTGTTCAATGTCAGCCCTCTGTCTTGCTGGATCATGACTACAATTCTCGGGATAGGCGTCTTGTTCTACGCCATAACTACCTTCATATCCATTATCCTCACTTCCTCACCCTTCCGTTCACCGCTCTCACGGTGGCTTGGCACACTGTATCAGCGATTCCACACGTCACTGTACCCAACCATGGAAGAGTTTTCATCTATGGAAATGGATGCGGCTCCTAGGACATACATCCGAACTTGCGCGCGTCGAATGCAAACCTTCATTCAAAGATCACGACCATATCCCGAAGAAGAGTTCGTCAAACCGATCGCTGATGCTCTGGGGGACACCACCCAGCTCCGAATATCGAGAGCAGCGCTTGAGTGGCTCCATAACACAGTACCGAGCTCAGAGCATAGCGAAGATATTCATTGGTCTGTCTGGCTCACAGCTAGTACCCCGGCTTTCCTCGTACTCCCATCACTCCAGATGCCTCACTGGATTGATCTCCGGTTTGATAATCCAGAATATTTAGCTCGTCACTCTGTGGGGGACCTTCGCGCATTATATATCGTATCACTGCGCTGCAACCATAGCGACTACCCGCGACGTCGCGACCTCATTCAGCGCTTGAGAGCCTCTGGGGACCCTTGGGACAAGGTCCTTGTCGAGATCGACCAGCTTCTCTATTTTTTCAAGCAACCTTTCAAGTTTCTCAATTCGGAGCTCCCGACTGCCGATACAATAGTGGATATGATCAAGTCAAATCTGATACGACAACCAGAGCTCCTCTTGCTCCTAGAGATGCTCTCTGGGAGTCGTTTGCAACCAAGCAGCGACCTCCGATGGGACGACTTCATCAACCTCCGATGGAACGACTGTAGGAGCTTCATCGACATCTGTGTGGCCATCATGTGGATGCAAGGTGGCCTTACGCCGGAGCCTCAAGATGTCCAAGGGGCCATCCTTGTGGACACAACAGTCACTTTTGCTGCTCTCGTTCTCTTGCCAGTCGAAATTCGGCAAGCGATGCTCACCCAACGGCGCCAGTATCCATGGCTCTTGCCCAGCTTGAGAAATCAGGCCTATATGGTACAGATGGTCGCAGGGGCTCGTAAGACCAAAGACCCATCCTTAATATTCTCGACAAACCTCTTCCTTTTCCTTGTGATTCTCTACCTCATTAGACGAGAATCCTTTATACTGGCGCGAGAGTATATGGTTGCCATCGTCAGAGATGATGATCTGCTGTCTTGGACCCGCGTTCTTGCGGCCGCTACCCCCATTATGATAACTCGCGAGATATGGGCTATGACGTCGTTTTTAATTGTCGAAAGGGATCACCGTTCTCAAGTTCCTCCCGAACATTCACCCGACCGTTCGCCCGACTTCCACAAGACTGTCCTTCAAAAATACGATGTATCCCTCAAAGAAGGGGAAGAACCTGACCCCTACCTCCTGGTAGCGCTCCTACGCTATGACCCTGACAGAATGAGTCATCAAATCTTGTCATCGTGGCGTCCGTTCACGTGCAGAAGTCCATGGATGTGTCTCGCCGTCAACGCCATGTTCTCATTCAGAGCGCCCGTGGGAGCCAATTCGCTCCCTGATACTTCTCGGAACGACAAAGTCCTCAACATCATTGCCGCAAAATGGCTCCTTAACGTCATGAGGGAGAAACAGATCGGGGAACCGGTGGAGATGCCGGCGATATTTCTCCTGTCACGGGAGTTTATCATTGCCTCACTATCACTTAAGTACGCCATGGACGGCATGTCTCGTAACACCGACGAATCCAGAATCCCCGAACCTCCCCATCACTTTAACAACGCTGTGCAGATATCGTTCGACCCCAGACTTTCAGGACATCAGCTCCTTCAGGGCTGGTCCCTCCTTAAAAGTGTCATATCCAAATGGGAACTCCTCCCACCGCAGTGGCGGAGGAGGTTCGCCGATGCCTTCTTTGCATTTTCACGGAGGGAACTCCCAAGGCGAAGAGCAACTACGCTCAATACCGACATTTTGGACGAGCTGGAGGCAATGATTTCGTGGACGTATGTCCATGGTACAGAAGAAGGGGGTGATTCTGGATGGTATACTGGGATGGAATGGTTCTTGGCGCTACAACTGTATGCTGCCAGGAAGGATCGCCCGAACTATGGTCCCGGTTCAGTCGAATCATCGTCCCTTCTCGACGCGCTTGGGGAGTTGATCGCCGCCGCAACCGATGAGGTACTCGGCCCACTCTTCGCCCGAATCCGAAAATTCGCACACGGCATTCTCTTGCAGGATGATAGGACTTCTGCTGCTCAGAAAAGGCTTATAGCCCAAATCGACAAAATGGTTCTTGACAGGGTTCGCGCTTCTCTTAGGGATGATTGGTCCTTTTGTGCCCTCTACTTTGACTGAGATCAAATGATGCCCCTCCTTTCTCTCCTGTTGTCATATAATGAACACGATTCCAGTGTCTTTGAGGCTTCCTCCGACAGTGATCTTGAGAAGCATGTTAGATTTCTGTGTTTCGTGCCTCAAGATTGGGTTTGGCCATTTCATTGCGTGCGAGTGAAGGCAAGTCGCAGCCTCTTCCATGGAGACGGTAGGGCGAACCTGGTTTCCACGACTATCGTCATACCTTGGGAGACCTGCATTACAAAAGCGTACTAGCCTTAGTTGTGGGGAACTTGAAATATATCAGACACCACCTCTTCGTTTGCCAACTGAGAAGTCTTCTATCTCCACTCGGCACCTCTCTCCTCTGTTCAGTCCTATCTCGGATACGAGTTGTACTTCCTCCCACTCAGTACTCACGCATTCCGTTTTCAAATTACAGAAATAATTTGAGAAGATATCTTGCGGCCCCAACGAGAACCAGAATTCGACATTCGACGACCCATCAAACCATACTTAGACTTAGACATCAAGGTATATTCACTAGCGTTTCGATTAGAAGACTGGGCTCGGATGGAGGACGATTCATGAAAGGTGAATGACTAATTGTGCGCCCTCATTTCCACCTACTTTCTCAAATATTCCTCAAAGGTCATAACGTTTGGGTATATATCTTTAGTCTTTCCTACATCCGCATTGAATCCGACTTTGGTCAGAAATTGAAATCACCTCTGTCAGTGCGACGAATACTACCAGCAGAGAACATCTTTTCACCTCGAAAGGCTTCTTAAATTCGTATCTAGGTGCATGGTCAAGTTAACTCCTCCAACAGCAAATCAATTCGCTGACAACACGTACGGGACCATCATGATCAACCACCTAGGCACTGGAACCTTCACGACCTTATGGCTGGCCGCCTTCTCAAATGCCTTCTGCATATCAGCCACGGAGACATCATTGCAGACGATATCGATCGTTTGACCGATGAAGACTTCCGACTCCGCGATCGCCCTGGCGGCGATAACCCCTATGTCCTCGGCCGATACGACTTGCATCTTTGCGTGCGGACCCCCCAGCGCAGCGCTGAACGCACCGAGGGCCATGTAGCGTGCGACTCCAGCAAGCGGCACGTTCTCCATGAAGGAGACGGGGCGGAGGATCGTCCACTGCAGGCCCGATGCTTTCAAGCGCTGCTCTGCGGAACCCCACCGACGCTTGCGGTGCGATCGGCGCTGTGAGCAGAGGAGTACCCGAGATGAGAGACGATTTGTCAGCAAGGTCGCCCCTGACAACCTCGACGCCTCTCTCGGATAGGCGTGTTGCGGCAGGGGAGCGGACATTTCGAGTGAATGCACGAACATGGAAACCACGGTTGAGTAGTGCGTTCGTGGTGGCTCCTCCCTGCTTCCCAGTGGCTCCGATGACGAGAACGGTGGACGTGCTCATGATGTTCGAAGGATAGTTGGTGTTGTATGATCTGAGCCTTGTAGAGGTCTGCTGAATTTATAGGAGTTTTTGGGGGTTTAGTCGCGTCTGCCTAATTAGCTCTGTGGATAGCGGGACCAGTCAAGGGGTCTGGTGACCAGTTTCACCAGGTCAGGGAACTGGTTTTACCTATTGGGTGACCAGGTGGGAACCCAAGGGGTTCCCACCGAGTCCACCAACTGGTGGGGACTTGTAAAATTTAAATCATGTAACTGCTGCTAGGGCAATAGTAAATATAAAATAAATTCTATTTTAATCATTAGGATCCTCTGACTCATATATCCGGGTTCCCACATTCCCT
>Ga0307513_10011767_pt1 | contig 10847 bp, 10 predicted proteins | sample 15_EM_MG_FD_202174 | JGI IMG/M metagenome (GOLD analysis project Ga0307513, IMG submission 202174) | Populus trichocarpa ectomycorrhiza microbial communities from riparian zone in the Pacific Northwest, United States - 15_EM | ecosystem: Host-associated > Plants > Roots > Unclassified | place...
CACCGGCCCACAGCCCGATCGAGGGTCCGCCGCCGTCGTCCTTCGGCGCCTTCTTCCGCACCTCGGTCGTCGGCTGTTTCCCGGCCGACACCTGCTCCCCGCACCCCGTCCGCGGATACCCCGCGATCGCGCACAGCAGCGCGCCGGTGTCGTAGCGCAGGGGCTTGGCGACCGAGGCGAGCGCCTGCGCCGTCGTCGCGTCGGACGACACCCGCGCACAGGCCGTACGACGGGCCGGCGGGGTCTCGCCGGACGGGGCGTCCGCCGCCGTACCGAAGTCGATGACCAACGCGACGCGCTTCTCCCCGTCCTTCGCGGGCGTTCTCGCGCAGATGACGTCGAAGACCGCCGCCCCGCGCGGCCGCGCCGAGTCCGACGAGTCCTCGCTCACGGAGAAACGGAAGCCCTGGACGTCTCCGTCGGAGGGGCGGGCGGTGGAGGGGCCCTGGGTGGCGTAGGTCCAGGTGTCGCCGGTGCGGTCCCAGAAGGACCAGTAGCGGTAACCGGCGGCCTGGGCCGGGACGGCCTGGCCGATGGCGGCGGCCAGGGTGAGGAGGAGGGCGGTGAGGAGGAGGGCGCGGCGAAGGGAGTGGTGCTGGGCGAGGCGCAGGGCGTGATGGGCGCGGGGGCGGGTCACGGCTGTTGCCGCCGTCGGCCGCGGAACATCAGCGCGGCGCCGATGAGGGCGCCGAGCAGGAGGCCGCCGCCGACCGCCCAGACGGCCTTCGGGGTGCCGTCGTCACCGTCCGCCGACTTGGTGTGGGGGCTGGCGGTGGCGGTGGCCCGCGCGTCGGGCACCTTCTTCGGCGTCGGGCCGGTCGCGTCGAGCAGGTCGACCAGGTTCTGCCCGCCGAAGTCCCGGGGATCGGAACCCGCGTCGGTGGCGGCGAGGATCAGCTGCGCGTACGCGGCCGGTCCGGCCTGCGCCGCCCACTTCGCGGAGTTCGCCTCCAGCCAGCGCGCGGCGGCCCCGGCCTGGTCGGTGAACCCGGCCGAGGTGAGGGCGACGACCGCGTCGGCGGTGTTGCCGTAGTCGGGCTGGTCCTCGGCGCCGGGGAGGGCGGAGGTGAGGTGACCGTCCTTGGCGAGGGCCTTGGCGAGATAACCGGCGCCGTTCAGCGCGGCCTGCTCGGGGTCGGAGGTCTTGGCGCAGGCGGCCGGGGTCGCGGTGCGGGTGGTCTGCTCACTGGAGGAACCGGTTATGGGCGTGCCGAGCGCGCCCAGGACCGCCGCCGCGGTCGCGTCCGCGTTGGCGGTGAGCGCGCCCTTCTTGTCCGGCTGGTAGGCGAAGGCACCGGCGTCGGCCCCGGTGCAGGGCAGCGCGAGCGCGAGCAGGGCGTCGAAGGGGGACTTGCCGGAGCTGCCGGAGGTGCCGGAGCCGTTGGAGGTGTCGCCCTTCCGGATGTCCTGCGGCTTCTGCCCGGCCTGGGCGAACGCGCCGATGACGACGGACGTCGAGTTCGCGTCGCTGGGCCCGCCCGCCGCGTACCCCCAGCCGCCGTCCTTGTTCTGCACGGACTTCAGCCAGGCCAGCGCCTTGCCGGTCGCGGAGTCATGACCACCCAGTGCCGCGAGCGCCTGTACGGCGACGGCGGTGCTGTTGGTGTCGGCGGCACAGGGCTTCCCGGTGTCCGCACGGAAGGCGCCGAAGGCACCGTTCCCGCACTGCTGCCCGGCCAGCCATGTCACCGCCTTGTCGGCCGGGACGACACCCACGGCGTCCTGCGCGATCAGGGCGAGGGACTGGCGCCAGACGCCGTCGTACGTCGGGTCGGCGGTGCCGTAGAGCCCGGCGGGGATCGCCACGGACGGCGCGGGCGAGGGCGTCGCGGCGAAGGCGGGTGTCGCGGAGCCGATGACTGCTGTGGCGGCGGCCAGGGCCGCGACGTTGCGGCGGACGACGTTCATGATCGGCGGATGCCTCTCCCTGCGGGGAGCCGGGCAGGCGCACGGGAACCCCGGGCGGCTCGGCTCCGTATGCCTCGACGGTGCCGTGCGCCGACGGGCTGCCGACACACCTGAGCCGGTCACGATCCGCGCGGGGCGATCCGGCTCACCGACCCCAGGGCCTGTCCGGCGGATCAGCTCGGCGTCGCGCAAGAGGTGCTGCACCTCATAGCCGACCTGATCCGCCGGACAGGCCCTCGCGGACCGGCTCACGGTTGCGGGTCAGCGCCGGAATTGCACCGGCTTTCCCCCGTACGGGCGTGATGGCGACCGGCCCACTGTACCCGCCCGTAACCGGCACCCTGAGAACGCCCTGTGAGTCCGCACGACGGCCGAAAGGCCATACGACGTCACGGTCGCGGCGTCCGCCTCCTCCGCTCAGACGGCCACGTACGTCACCGGCTCGGTCCCCGCCACCGCCTCCGCGCGCCCCAGCTTCACGAGCCGACGCAGATGCGCCTCGGCCTCCGAGACCGCGATGTTCCGTGATCCGTACGGGATTTGGGCCCAGGGCCGGTTCCACTCCATGCGCTCGGCGACCTGCCAGGGGGTGAGCGGTTCGACGAGGAGGGCGCGCAGTCCGGTGAGCCGCTCCTCGTGGTGGTCGAGCAACTCCCGTACCCGGCCCGGCCCGTCGGTGAACACGTACTGGTGGGCGGGGAGCACCTCGGCGGGGGCGAGCCGGCCGATGCGTTCGAGGGAGTCGAGGTAGTCGCCGAGCGGGTCGGTGATCGTGCCGTCGTCGGGATCCTCGTAGAGACCGATGTGCGGGGTGATCTCCGGGAGCAGGTGATCGCCGGAGAACAGGCGCCCATTGCCCGGGAGTTGGGCCGGGTGCTGCTCCTCAAGATGGAGGCAGACATGACCGGGCGTGTGCCCCGGCGTCCAGATCGCGCGCAGGCGGCGACCGGGCAGGTCGAGCAGCTCGCCGGGGACGATCTCGCGGTCGGGCAGCGCGGGGGAGAAGCCCGGCAGGGTGCTGCGCGGAGCGGCGTCGCGCAGGGGCGCCACGTGCTCCTCGGGAGCGCCGACGGTGATCAGCTTGGCGGTCATGTACGAGAACCAGCGTTCCGGCCGGGCCTCCCGCGTCCGCCGCACGATCGCGGTGTCCGCCGCGTGCATCGCGATCCACGCCCCGGACGCCTCCCGCACCTTGCCCGACAGCCCGTGATGGTCGGGATGGTGATGGGTGACGACCACGCCATGGAGCTCCTCCACCGAGGCACCGCATCCGGCCAGCCCCTCGACGAGCGTGTCCCAGGAGGCGGGGTCGTCCCAGCCGGTGTCGATCAGGACGGGCCCGCGGTCGGTGTCGACGACGTAGACGAGGGTGTGGCCGAGGGGGTTGTCCGGAATGGGAACCCTGATCGACCGTACGCCGCCGCCGTGATCGGCCGTGTCCGCCATGGGTTCCCCAATCGCCGCGTCCCGGCCACTATAACTAGAACGAGTTTCGATGGGAGCCCGAGTCATCCGTCCGTCCCGTTCCGTGGACTCCTCCGAGTGGAACTGGTATCAGTTCCACTGAGACTCAGAGGCGAGGATCCGGAGAGGCAGTCGGCCATGACCGAGCTCGTGGAACACGGACAGCTGTTCATCGGCGGGGAGTTGACCGACCCCCTCGGCAAGGACGTCATCGAGGTGATCTCGCCGCACACCGAGGAGGTCATCGGTCGGGTGCCGCACGCCTCGACGGCGGATGTGGACCGGGCGGTCGCCGTGGCGCGGACGGCGTTCGACCAGGGCCCCTGGCCTCGCATGACCCTCGACGAACGGATCGAGGTGGTCAGTCGGATCAAGGACGGGATCGCCGTACGGCACGAGGAGATCGCGCGCGTGATCTCGTCCGAGAACGGGTCGCCGTACTCCTGGAGCGTCCTCGCGCAGGCGCTCGGCGCGATGATGGTGTGGGACGCGGCGATCACGGTCGCGCGGAACTTCACGTACGAGGAGACGCGCGACGGCGTCCTCGGCAAGATCCTGGTCCGCCGGGAGCCGGTCGGTGTGGTCGCGGCCGTGGTCCCCTGGAACGTCCCGCAGTTCGTGGCCGCCGCCAAGCTCGCGCCCGCGCTGCTGACCGGCTGCACGGTCATTCTCAAGCCGTCGCCCGAATCGCCCCTGGACGCCTATCTGTTGGGCGAGATAGCCAAGGAGGCCGGGCTGCCGGAGGGCGTGCTGTCGATCCTGCCCGCCGACCGCGAGGTCAGCGAGTACCTGGTCGGGCACCCCGGCATCGACAAGGTCTCCTTCACCGGGTCGGTTCCGGCCGGCAAGCGCGTGATGGAGGTCGCCGCACGCAATCTCACGCGCGTGACACTGGAGTTGGGCGGCAAGTCGGCGGCGGTCGTCCTGCCCGACGCGGACATCACGACGTCCGTCCCCGGCATCGTCTCGGCGGCCTGGATGAACAACGGCCAGGCCTGCGTGGCCCAGACCCGCATCCTCGTACCGCGCTCGCGCTACGACGAGTTCGCGGACGCCTTCGCCGCGGCGGCGAGCGCGCTGGTGGTCGGCGACCCGCTGGACCCGGCGACCCAGGTCGGCCCACTCGTCGCCAAGCGCCAACAGCAGCGCAACCTCGACTACATCCGCATCGGCCAGGAAGAGGGCGCCAAAATCCTTACGGGCGGCGGCCGTCCACCCGGCCTCGACCGCGGCTGGTACGTCGAGCCGACCCTCTTCGGCGACGTCGACAACTCCATGCGGATCGCCCGCGAGGAGATCTTCGGCCCGGTCATCTGCCTGCTCCCGTACGGCGACGAGGACGAAGCCGTGAAGATCGCGAACGACTCGGACTACGGGCTGTCCGGCAGCGTCTGGACGGCCGACGTCGCGCACGGCATCGACATCGCCCGCCAGGTCCGTACCGGCACCTACTCCGTCAACACCTTCAGCCTCGACATGCTCGGCCCCTTCGGCGGCTACAAGTCCTCCGGTCTGGGACGGGAGTTCGGGCCGGAAGGCTACGGCGAGTTCCTCGAACACAAGATGATCCACCTGCCGGCCGGCTGGGAGGCGTGAGCGGTATGGGCGACCGCTGGGAGGTAGAGGTCGACCGCTCCATCTGCATCGGCTCGGCCCAGTGCGTCCACCGCGCCACCGGCGCCTTCCACCTCGACTCCGCCATGCAGTCCCACCCGGTGGAACCGGAGACCGACGCGAACGAACGCATCCTGGAGGCGGCGGAGAGCTGTCCGGTGGAGGCGATCGTGATCACGTTGCTGGGGAGCGGGGAGCCGGTGTTTCCGCCGGAGGAGTAGTTCGGGGAGTGCTTCGTCGGCTCCCTGACCTCCGTCGGCGGCTACTCCGTCTCCCTGACCTCCGTCAGGTCGATCAACCTGCATACCGTTTCGATGTCGATCTTCACCTGGGCGATGGACGCGCGGCCCGAGAGCCAGGTGATGAGGGCCGAGTGCCAGGTGTGTTCGATGACGCGGACGGCGGAGAGCTGTTCGGGGGTCGGGTGCTCCAGGCCCATCGCGTCGAGGATGATCACCGTGGTCTGGCGGGAGACCTGGTCGACCTCGGGGGAGACGCTGCGGTCCGCGAAGGTCAGCGCACGCACCATCGCGTCGGCCAGGTGCGGCTCGCGCTGCAGGGCGCGGAAGGCCCGCATCAGGGTCTCCGCGACCCGCTGCGCCGAGGTCTCGCCCGACGGCGGCTTCTTGCGGAGCGTGCCGTGCATGTGCTCCAACTGGTCCTGCATGGTGGCGACCAGGAGGTGGACCTTGGACGGGAAGTAGCGGTAGAGGGTGCCCAGGGCCACCTGGGAGGACTCCGCCACCTCCCGCATCTGCACCGCGTCGAAACCGCCCCGGCTGGCCAACTGCGCGCTCGCGTGCAGGATCCGCCGCCGACGCGCCTCCTGGCGCTCGGTCAGCGGCGGGGAGGACGGCAGGGAGGACGGTGGGGAGGTTCTGGCATCCACCTTGGCCGGCTTGGCTTCCGCAGGCATGGGTCCCGTTCCGTGACGGTCGGTGAGGGCGAGTGATCGGACCGATCATGACAGGGGCTCCGCCGTGGTGTGAATCACCTGATCCACTTCTCACAGCGCCCCTACCTGCCGGTAGATTCAGAGCCTCCTGGACGATCAAGTCTGAAACTTGTTCTAGATTAGCGTCCCGGCGTAATCTCGCGGGACAGTGCAGGCAGAAGGGGGCTCAGAGTGACCGCTGAGGCCAGTCAGGCGGGTCTCCAGGAAGACCTCGCCACAGACGGCGAGCGACCGCTCCGTATCGCACTCCTCACCTATAAAGGGAACCCGTTCTGCGGCGGCCAGGGCGTCTACGTCCGCCACCTCTCCCGCGAACTCGCCCGCCTCGGCCACCGCGTCGAGGTCATCGGATCCCAGCCCTACCCGGTGCTCGACGAGGTCGAGGACCACGCGGGCCGGCTGAGCCTCACCGAGCTGCCGAGCCTCGACCTCTACCGCTCGCCGGACCCCTTCCGCACCCCCAAGCGCGACGAGTACCGCGACTGGGTCGACGCCCTCGAAGTCGGCACGATGTGGACCGGCGGTTTCCCGGAGCCGCTGACGTTCTCCCTGCGGGCCCGCCGTCATCTGCGGGCCCGGCGTGGTGAGTTCGACGTCGTGCACGACAACCAGACCCTGGGGTACGGGTTGTTGGGGGATGTGGGCGCGCCGCTGGTGACGACCATCCACCACCCCATCACCGTGGACCGGCAGTTGGAGATCGACGCCGCCGAGAACCTGCGGCAGCGGCTGTCCAAGCGGCGCTGGTACGCATTCACCCGCATGCAGCGCCGGGTCGCCCGTCGGCTGCCCTCGGTCCTCACCGTCTCCGGCACCTCCCGCCGGGAGATCGTCGACCAGCTGGGGGTGCGGGACGACCGTATCCACGTGGTCCACATCGGCGCGAACGCCGATCTCTTCTCGCCCGACCCCGCGGTGCCCGTCGTGCCGGGCCGGATCGTGACGACGTCCAGCGCGGACGTCCCCCTCAAGGGCCTGGTCTTCCTGGTCGAGGCGCTCGCCAAGGTCCGTACCGAACATCCCGACGCGCACCTCGTCGTCGTCGGCAAAAGACCCGCCGAGGGACCCGTCGCCCAGGCCGTGGAGCGCTACGGCCTCGAAGGCGCCGTCGAGTTCGTCAAGGGCATCTCGGACGCCGAACTGGTCGACCTGATCCGCTCGGCGGAGGTCGCCTGCGTGCCGTCCCTGTACGAGGGCTTCTCCCTGCCGGCGGCCGAGGCCATGGCCACCGGCACCCCGCTGGTCGCGACCACGGGCGGCGCGATCCCCGAGGTCGCCGGTCCTGACGGAGAGACGTGTCTCGCGGTGCCGCCGGGCGACCCCGGGGCGCTGGCGACGGGGCTGAGCCGACTGCTGGGCGACCCGGAGCTGCGTGAGCGGCTCGGCCGGGCCGGGCGTGAGCGGGTGCTGGCCCGCTTCACCTGGGCCCGGGCCGCCGAGGGAACGGTGGCCCGCTACCGCGAGGCGATCGACGCCGCGGCCCACAGCTCCGGCCGCCCGGCGGCCGTCACTGTTGCAGGCATCTCATCCGAAAGCAGGGCCACGTGCTGACCGTCGACTTCTCCCGGTTCCCGCTCGCGCCGGGCGACCGCGTCCTGGACCTCGGCTGCGGAGCCGGCCGGCACGCGTTCGAGTGCTACCGGCGCGGCGCCCGGGTCGTGGCGCTGGACCAGAACGCCGAGGAGATCCGCGAGGTCGCCAAGTGGTTCGCCGCGATGCAGGAGGCGGGCGAGGCACCGGCCGGCGCCACCGCGACCGCCATGGAGGGCGACGCCCTGGCGCTGCCCTTCCCCGACGAGTCCTTCGACGTCGTCATCATCTCCGAGGTGATGGAGCACATCCCCGACGACAAGGGCGTACTCGCCGAGATGGTACGGGTGTTGAAGCCCGGCGGCCGGATCGCGATCACCGTGCCGCGCTACGGCCCCGAGAAGGTCTGCTGGGCGCTGTCCGACGCCTACCACGAGGTCGAGGGCGGTCACATCCGCATCTACAAGGCCGACGAACTGCTCGCCAAGATGCGCGAGGCTGGCCTGCGCCCCTACGGCCAGCACCACGCCCACGCCCTGCACTCGCCGTACTGGTGGCTGAAGTGCGCGTTCGGCGTCGACAACGACAAGGCGCTGCCCGTGCAGGCGTACCACAAGCTGCTGGTCTGGGACATCATGAAGAAACCCCTCGCCACCCGGGTCGCCGAACAGGCGCTGAACCCGCTGATCGGCAAGAGCTTCGTGGCCTACGCGACCAAGCCGCACCTGCCCGGCCTCGCCGAGGCGGCCGCCAAGTGACCACCCCCCGGACAGAACACCTCGTCCTGGCCGGGGTCCTCACCGCAGAGGAGGCCGCCGCGACCGTCCACGGCGTTCTCGCGGTGCAGCGGGAGGACGGGGCGATCCCGTGGTTCCGCGGGCACCACCTCGACCCCTGGGACCACACCGAGGCCGCGATGGCCCTGGACGCGGCCGGCGAGCACGAGGCCGCCGAGCGGGCCTACGAGTGGCTCGCACGCCACCAGAACGAGGACGGTTCCTGGTACGCGGCCTACGCCGACGGGGACTTCGCCGACGTCACCGACCGCGGCCGTGAGACGAACTTCGTGGCGTACGCGGCCGTCGGCGTCTGGCATCACTACCTGTCCACCGGCGACGACATGTTCCTGGACCGCATGTGGCCGACGGTGTACGCGGCCGTCGAGTACGTGCTCAGGCTCCAGCAGCCCGGTGGGCAGATCGGCTGGAAGGGCGAGGACGACGGCACCTTCACCACGGACGCGCTGCTGACCGGCTCCTCGTCCGTGCACCACGCCCTGTGCTGCGCGCTGGCCATCGCCGAACAGCGTGAAGAGCCGCAGCCCGACTGGGAGTTGGCGGTCGGCGCACTGCGGCACGCGATCCGCCGGCACCCGGAGCGGTTCCTCGACAAGGACCGCTACTCGATGGACTGGTACTACCCGGTGCTGGGCGGCGCGTTGACCGGTACGGAGGCCAAGTCCCGTATCGAGGAAGGCTGGGAGCGCTTCGTCGTGCCCGGCCTCGGCGTGCGCTGCGTCGTCCCCAACCCGTGGGTGACGGGCGGCGAATCGGCCGAACTCGCCCTCGCGCTCTGGGCGTTGGGCGAGTCCGACCGTGCGCTGGAGATCCTTCAGTCGATCCAGCACCTGCGCGATCCGGAGACCGGGCTGTACTGGACCGGCTACGTCTTCGAGGACGAGACGGTCTGGCCCCAGGAACTCACCACCTGGACGGCCGGCTCGCTCCTCCTCGCGGTCGCCGCACTGGGCGGCCACGAGGCCACCTGCACGGTGTTCGGCGGCGAACACCTGCCCAGGGGGCTGGACCCGGACTGCTGTAGCTGAGACTTCAGTGGCGCTGCATGCGTCCGGCGATGGCGTGGCCGATGAACAGGTAGACGACCGCTGCCAGTCCGTAGCCCGCGACCACGCGTGCCCACGCCTCGTCGAAGGTGAACAGGTCGCGCGACCAGCCGGCCAGCCAGTAGGCCATGTTGTGGACGAACTGCACCAGGTCGTTGGCGCGGTTGGCGTCCAGGAGGTACATCAGAATCCACAGGCCCAGGATGAGGGCCATGACGTCGGCGACGATCGCTATGACCGCGCCGGCCCGATTGCCGCTGCTGTATCGAGACATGGTTTCCGGATTGCCGCCGGATCGCATATGAAACCCGGACGGCTTCGCCGAGTGGCGCACCCGCCCCTCCCGGGTGAGGCTGTCGGAGGAAAACGCCCGCTCGGGGAGGACACGCCGGAGGACTTCTCGTGCGCGTACCGATGCCCGTACCGATGTCTGTACCGATACGGCGCCTGGTCATGGCGCTCACCCTGTGCTGCGCCCTGCTGGCCGGTGCCACCGCCTGCGGCAGCGGCGGCGGTGACAAGAGCGGCGCCCGGGAGACCACCGCCGCGGCGGCCGCGATCGCCGCGGACCAGGCCGGCACCCCGAGCCCGAGCACCTCGGCCCAGCGCCAGAAGTTCGCCAAGACCCGCTTCGTGGCCAACGCGGGCCTCGCCGCCGGAGCGTCGTACCAGTGGATCGTGAAGCCCTGGAAGGCCGGCAAGTTCAAGAAGGGCGCCAAGGGCCGCAGGTTCGCCCTGGTCAAGGCGGGCCTCGCGGGCGCGTTCGCCTACAACCGGCTCAAGGCGGCCACCCGCAACGCGAAGGGCGACCCCACCCTCTCCAAGGCCCTGGCCCCCCTCACCGCCGGCATCGACTCCCTCAAGGACCTCCCGTCCAAGCTCCGCAAGGGCGACTCCACCGACTCGGTGGCCGGTTCCTTCGACGACATCATCAACAAGGTCAAGGACGCCGGGAAGAGCGCGGGCGCGGAGGTCACGGACAAGGTGCCGTCGGCAGGACAACTCGCGGGCGGATAGCAGGAGTTCATCCCAGCTCTCGGAGTTCATCCCGGCTCTCGGGATCTCGACTCCGCTCTCAGGAGTTCAGCTCCGCCAGGACCCGCAGTGAGTGCGGGTCAGGGGACAGGGCGAGGAGGTCGGTGACCGGGCCCTTGCGCCACAACTCCAGGCGTTCCGCGATGCGTTCGCGCGGGCCGACCAGGGAGATCTCGTCGGCGAAGGCGTCCGGCACGGCCAGTACGGCCTCCTCGCGGCGGCCGGACAGGAACAGCTCCTGGATCCGTCGGGCCTCCTCCTCGTACCCCATGCGGGCCATCAGGTCGGCGTGGAAGTTGCGGGCCGCGTGACCCATGCCGCCGATGTAGAAGCCGAGCATGGTCTTGACGGGGAGGAGCCCTTCGGACACGTCGTCGCAGACCTGGACGCGGGCCATGGGGGCGACGCGGAAACCCGGGGGGAGGTGTTCAAGTGCCGTTCCGTACGCGTCCGGTCGGGACGGCGACCAGTACAACGGCAGCCAGCCGTCCGCGATTC
>Ga0307513_10011768_pt1 | contig 10846 bp, 15 predicted proteins | sample 15_EM_MG_FD_202174 | JGI IMG/M metagenome (GOLD analysis project Ga0307513, IMG submission 202174) | Populus trichocarpa ectomycorrhiza microbial communities from riparian zone in the Pacific Northwest, United States - 15_EM | ecosystem: Host-associated > Plants > Roots > Unclassified | place...
CGATATCATAGTATTTAGTTTACCTTCATCTTGTTGTTTTTTTCCTTCGGACTTAGCGTTAGTAGCTAATAGCTGTGTTTGTCCCGCCGTCGTGCGCACATATATACCGGATACTGTTTTGGAATGTAGGGTTCGCTGGACCGCTGAGATCTCCAAGGCGATCGAAAGTGGAGTCGGCGTTAACGCTGATCGTGTTAATTAATGGTGTTACCACAACCATCGCGTCCCTCCTCCGTGACTTGACGTGATGAGCTGGACTTCGGTCCGCAGAACTTTCGTGCTTTCGCCCGTTTAGTGACACGAGGTAAACGGCGGAATGGTTTCCGCCTCGCTCGCTCGCGTCACCCCACGGACGGAGTTCATACAGTCCGACCTGCTGTGACATCGAGTCCTCGTAAGCGGAGGATTCTTCCGACTGGTCATTGAAGCATTCGCTTACAAACCTCTATGCAGGGCCAAGAATAGGTGCTAAGTCACTGAAGGGATGGCGTGAAAGTTCCCCACCCCAAATCCGATCCCCAAAGCATCCAAACCGGGACTTGCGGTTATGCTTCGACGTATAGGTCCCTGCCTCATTCTCCAGGTAAAATGGATTCACCGTCCTCTGTTTGGTCAAATGCCGCGATGCGGTGGTTCAGCATCAACAATTTGCTTGCGGGGTGGGTGGGTCGGATAAAGGATTTTGAATGGAGAACTCAACGCTTCGACTCGAAACCGACTCAAAACCCGCTTCGAGGCCGAGCCGATCGCCTTCTTACTAAGTAACGGAGGTGGTGGGGTTGCTGGTGCGTGTGGTGTACGGCCAGGCCCAACTCACCTCCATATAAAACGTGAACCTTCCAAGACTTTACACCACACGCGGATCGGAGACCCCCCAAGATGGACTTCCAGCAAGCATCCCTAGCGATTTGTGCGGCTGCGATCGTCTACATCTCGTACCGACGGTGTCGCAACCTTACAATCAGGGACATCCCAGGTCCAAAGAGCCCATCATGGATATACGGTATCTCTGCACCCTCCGCGTGTTGAATGACGCCATCTCACCCATTCTGTGACAGGACACCAATGGCACTGGCAATACGAAGGGGTGGGTGTCCTCGAGAAGAGCATTCTGAAGGAATATGGAAACGTAGCTCGCTGGAATGGGCCGCTTGGGGTACGCTTCTTTTCGTGGGGTTGGGAGAAACTGAACGCGTATGCTGATATTGTCGTGTAGGAAGATCGCTTGTGGGTCGCAGATCCCAAGGCCGTTCACCATATTATCCAGGGGTCCAGCCATATGTACAAGAAACCGAGCAGCGAAAGGGGACGGTTCGCGTTAGTGATGGATAGAGGTCTCGTCTGGGCTGAGGGTGAGCCACCCCTCACACCTGCTTATTTCACCCCTAATCTTGGAATCAGGCGATGTACACAAGCGACAGAGAAGAGCCATGGCTCCCGCGTTCGGACTCGTCGAAGCCAAAGGCTTGTTCCCCTACTTTGTCCAATGTTCCAATTCAGTGAGTCATCGTTTTACCCAGGCTTGATGTTGAAATTGAACGTCTGATTGCTGGACAGCTCGTGGACAAATGGCACGAGGCTATCTCGAACGAAGAGCCGGGACAAGCTGTGGTCATGAATGTATGTTCGTGGCTCAGCAAAGCAACACTAGACGCGTATGTGGGGGAATTAAGAACGAGGCTTATCATTCTCACTGATCCGAATCCAGCATCGGGGCGGGGGCTTTCGAATATGACTTCGGCGCTTTGGAAAACACCGATAATAAATTCACAAAATCGTATTCGAACATGATGTACGGTTCCATTCCCTCCCGACCACCTGAATCTCCCTGACAAAGGACTTTCATAGTTTTGGAGCATTTGGAATGCCTTCCAAGGAACGCGTACTCATGACGAATGTCCTCGGATGGGCCTCAGAGAGCTTCATTAACTGGATGTTCGAGAGGGATCAGCGTCCTGGGATGGCCAACCTCCGGAAGAATAGAGAATACGCGCACGAAGTCGCGGTGAAGCTCATCGAGGAGAAGAGGCAAGAGCTGAAGGATGGTACCTCTCGAAGGGATCTCCTCAGTTTGCTTGGTTCGTCCTGCATTACCCTTACGAAGCTTGACATCTGGTGTAATGTTCAGTTGTTTAGTCAAGGCGAGTTCTGCCCTGCGGCCAGAATGGCGACTGAACGATGAAGAGATGATCGCTCAAGTGCGGTAAGACACTATTTATTGCCTTCCGTCCAAATAGCCCCTGATCATCCATGGTGCAGGACGATTATGTTCGCAGGCCACGAAACTACAGCAAAAACGGTCAGCTTTTTCAGATATTAGGTTGGAGTCCATCGTAACCGATTCCGTAGTTGGCATTCTGCCTCTGGGAGTTGGCCAAGAAGCGCGACGTCCAAGAAAGACTTAGGGTAGAGATCACGGAAACCTTGGAGAAGGTCAGGGCCAGGGGTGACAGTGGTTTTGACGTGAACGACTTCGACTCCATGCCGTACTTGGTTGCGGTGGGAAAGGTTTGTCTGTAATCAGTCTGCATGGTGAGGAGCTGAACGAAGGACTGATCCCCCGATCCGTACAGGAGGCCTTGAGACTCCACCCGGCTGCAACCGATATTAAACGTGTGGCCGCCGAAGACGATGTGCTTCCTCTGACGAAGCCCGTCGTAGGTGTTTCCGGAAAGGTATACAACGAGTTACCCGTTCCCGCAGGGACATATGTGTCTGTCTCCTCAGTCGGATATAACTTGTACGCCCGTCCTCTCGCTCCACATCCCTGGGGTTGAAATAGGTATTACTGTTTTACAGGAGCAAAGACTTGTGGGGACCAGACGCCTATGAGTTCCGACCAGAGCGATGGCTGGACACGAGCAAAAAGCCTGAAACGCCTTTGGGAGTTTACGGCAACCTGTGCGTGATATGCTTGGACATCCATTGCCCGTACGATGGATTGAAGTTGTTTGATACAGGATTACCTTCTCCGGAGGCCCCAGGAGTTGCATTGGATGGCGGTTTGCGTGAGTCCCCAGACCAGGCCTTACGGTAAACCCGAAGCGAACGAGGGCTGATCTCCTCTTTGCTTCCCCTAATAGTGTCGTGGAGATGCACACATTCTTGGTCGCACTCATCAAGCAGTATGATTTCTCCCTTCCGGACAACGAACCGGAAATCAAGATGTTGAGGCCATCGTCGGCTTTGCCGGTGGTCGTTGGAGAGGAACACAAAGGATCGCAGTTGCCGCTCAAGGTTACTGCTCTCACGTGAACGAACAGGGTGTGGTTATGATTTGGACTCCCCTTCGGGGCGGGGCCTCGCGAACTCGACAGATCCTTCCCTGCCTCCGGGGTGCGGTGTTACAGCGACCTGTAGCTCGGTGTGTCCAAATTTAGGGTAGCGGAACGCGAATCGTTGCCATGCATTTGGTGAGGACGTGTAAAATAGATAATGTATCGAGGAATGGAGGATGTGTGTGATCCCGTCCACTTAGGCAAATGGCTACTAGCACTAGAAGGGGATTAGGAAGATACATCGACTTCATTCGGTACATTGCCAACGAACGAAATAACCTGCGATTCAATCTTAGGCGCAGAACTTGATTTCTGGCCAGTGAGTTATGGCGATGATGTAAACGTAGCGCACACATCCACAACTTCCAAATACAGGTACACATCTCAGTCAGTGGAGGCGATGTCATCAGGGCGATATTGACACGAGGTATTGAATTCCGTGCACTGGTCTGTGGAAGATCGTCTAGATTTGACCGAAGGCAGGAATTTTATGGAATCGTGGCACATCGGCTCGATGGTCAACGGCCCCGGTGGCCACGGGACTGGGGGGTTGCGATTTCTGATTGGCGGAAGGGTAGGAGAACTTCACCATAAACTCGCGAACAACCGGGCTTCAGTGACGACAAGGTAGGCTACGCTTCTTCCGCACCCTGGTGTGTGTATGAAGTTCGCGTGGGTGGAACACCCGATGTGGTAGCCGGGAATGCGGGGCCATCGCGCCATGGAGATCCCCAGGTCGGAAAGAAGTTTGTTGGCGCTACTGACGCTGATCATCGTAGTCGCCAACAGTGCTACCACAACAATCACGTCCCTCCCCCGTGATTCGACGTGATGAGTTAGACTTTGATTTGCGAGACTTTCGTGCTTCGTAACACGAGGTATGCTTTTTTCGCTTGTGTCACCCCCACCACAGGGACGGAATACGGTCCCTGCTGTGATATCGAGACCTCGTAAGCGGAGGATTCTTTCGACGGTTCATCAAGGCATTCACTTCTAACACAAACCTCCATGCAGGGCCTAGAATAGACACCGAGTTCTTGAAGCGATAGCATGAAAGTTCTTCACCCCTAACACGGCACCCAAAGCACTCGAATCGTGGGCTTGCAATTAAGCTTCAGCTTCAGCATTGACCCCCTGCCTTGCTCTTTAGGTAAAATAGACTTATCGTCTTCCGTTCGGGATGCCGCGATGCGGTGGTTCCACGGAGCGTGCGGCCGGGTTCAATTCATCTCCATATAAAACGCAACCCTCGCGTTGCATACGAACTAGGGATCTCCCGGCATGGACTTCCAGCAGGCGGCCCTAGTAATCTGCGGAGCCACAATCGTCTACGCCCTGTACCGACACTATCGCAACCTTACAATCGGGGACGTCCCGGGACCGAAGAACCCGTCTTGGATACACGGTATATCTGGATCTTCCGCACGCGAAGTACTATCTCACCAATTCTGGGACAGGACATCAATGGTACTGGCAATGCGAAGGGGTGGGTGTTCTTGAGAAGCACATTCTGGAGGAGTATGGAAACATAGCTCGCTGGAACGGGCCGCTTGGGGTACGCTTCTTTTCTGGGGGTTGGGCGTAGTTGGGATCTTGTGCTGATATTGTCATACAGGAAGTACGCTTGTGGATCACGGATCCCAAGGCCGTCCATCATATTCTCCAAGGTTCCAGTCATCTGTACGGAAGACTAAACAGTATTAGGGAAATGTTCGCGTCAACCATGGATAGAGGTCTCATCTGGGCTGAGGGTGAGCTGCCCCTCATATCTCCTATGGTCTAACCCCTGATCCTGGAATTAGGCGATGCACACAAACGACAGAGGAGGGCCATGGCTCCCGCTTTCGGACCCGCAGAAGTCAAAAGCTTGTTCCCCTACTTCGTCCGGTGTTCCAACTCGGTGAGTCATCGTTCCATCCACGCCTGAGATTGAAATTTAACGTCTGGTTGTCGGGTAGCTTGCAGACAAATGGCACGAGGTCATTTCGAATGGGGAGCTGGGACAAGCTGCGATCATCAATGTATATTCGTGGTTCAGCAAAGCAGCTTTAGATGCGTACGTGGGGAGTCAAGGACAGAGCTTATAACACTCACGGATTCGAACCCAGCATCGGCGCAGGGGTTTTTGAATATGAATTTGGGGCTCTGGATGGCATCGACAACAAATTCGCGAAGTCATACATGAATCTGGCGTATAGTTCCCTTCGTTTCTGGCCGTCGTAACCCCCTTGACAATGAAATTTCGTAGCTTCGAAGCGTTTGGCGTACCTTCCAAGGAACGTGTACTCGTAATGAATGCCTTCAGGTGGGCCCCAGAGGGTTCCACCACATGGATGTTTGAAAGAGACCAAAGTCCGGGGATGGTCAACCTCCGGAAGAATAGGGAATTTGCGCACGAGGTCGCGGCGAAGCTGGTCGAGGAGAAGAGGCAAGAGCTGAAGGATGGTACCTCTCGAAGGGACCTCCTCAGTTTGCTCAGTCCGTCCTGCATCCCATTCATGGAACTCGGTGCGCGGTGTAACGCTCAGTTGCTTAGTCGAGGCAGGTTCTGCCCTACGGCCAGAATGGCGACTGGACGATGAAGAGATTATCCCACAAGTTCGGTAAGACAACATTCGTCGCCCCCCGTCCAAATAATTCCTATTCACTCGTGGCTCAGGACAATTATGTTCGCGGGCCATGAAACTGTGACAAAGGCGGTCAGCTTTTTCACAGATGTCATGTTGCAGTCCATCGTAACTGATCTCGCAGCTGACGTTCGGGCTCTGGGAGCTCGCCAAGGAGCCCCGCGTCCAAGGAAGACTCCGAGCGGAAATCATGGAAACCCTGGAGAAGATTAGGGCCAGGGGCGACAACGATTTCAGCGGGAATGACTTTGACTCCATGCCATACTTGGTTGCGGTGGGAAAGGTTTGTCTGCGGCCGGTCTGCATGTTGACGAACTGAACGGAGGACTAACCCCCCGATCCGCGCAGGAAATCTTGAGAATCCACCCGGCTGCAATCGATATTCAACGTGTGGCTGCGAAAGACGACGTCCTACCCCTTGCGAAGCCTATCGTGGGTGTTTCTGGAAAGGTCTACAAAGTGCTGCCCGTTCACGCAGGGACACTCATATTCATCTCCACATTCGGATACAACTTGTACGCTCGTCCTCTCGCTTCGTATCCCCGTGGAAATTCTAGGGCTGAGATAGGTTTTGCGGTTCGACAGGAACAAGGACTTGTGGGGATCAGACGCCTATGAGTTCCGACCGGAGCGATGGTTGGACGCGAACGAAAAGCCTGAAACTCCTTTCGGGGTTTACGGTAACCTGTGCGTGACATATCTTCACATCCACTGCGCGTACGATGAATTGAAGTCCTTTAATATAGCGCTACCTTCTCCGGGGGTCATAGGGCTTGTATCGGATGGCGTCTTGCGTGAGTCTCTAGACTTGACTCTACAGTCAGGCGGAGGCGGTTGCGAATTGATCGACTACTTTCTGTTAATAGGGTCGCCGAAATGCACGCATTCTTGGTCACACTCATCCGGCAATTTGAATTCTCCCTTCCAGACACCGGACAGGAAATCAAGACGTTGAAGTCGGGGTTTATTTTGCCGGTGGTCGCTGGAGAGGAACATAAAGGACCCCAGTTGCCGCTCAAGGTTACTGCTCTCATGAACGAGTAGGGTGTGGTTAAGATTTGGGACCCCACTTCAAGGGAACAAATTCGCAAACTTGACAGATCCTTCTCCGCCTTCAGGGCGCAGTCCTGCAGAGACATGTGAATCGGTGTGTAGATTCTTTGTGACCGGAGGAAGGATCTGGCACCCTCCCATCGATGCCTATCTTCTCCCAGTGTTGCTCTTCGTGTTGGAAAACTCCTCGGGTTTTCACCCAAACATCTTTCACTACATAACGCGAAACACCTAGTCTGTACACTCGAATAATATCCTTTCTACTGGACTAGGCTGAAGTCAAAAACAGAGACAAGAATTAAGGAGATATGTCAGCTTCATTCAGTACCTCCCAAAACAGGACTACCACAACTGGCATCGCGTCCGTGACTTGACGTGACGGGTTAGGCTTCGATTCGCGGAAACTTCGCGCTCTCGCTTGTTCAGTGACACGAGGTAGATGGCAGAATGGTTTCTGCCTCGTTCGCCTGCGGTTTCACGGCGTTCATCTTCGTTGCCCACACCGCGGGGATGGAATACAGTCCCTGGTGCGACACCGGGACCTCGTGAGTGGAGATTCATCCGACCGGCATCAAAGCACTCGCTTCTAACATGGACTTCCATGCAGGGTCCCGAATAGACACCGAGCCCTCGAGTGGCTGGCGTGAACATTCTTCACCCCAATACGATACCCACATCGTGGGCTTGCAATTACGCTTCGACAAATAGGTCCCTGCCACGTCCTCTAGCCGACGATTACTTGTACCGACTTTCTTCAAAGGGTGGCAACAACTTTTCCATTGTCCCGGCCTTCGGGGCGGTGTGGTTACTCGGTAAAATGTATTCGTCGCCACTCGCCCGGTCGAATACCGCGATGTGACGGCTCCACGGGGCGTGCGGCCGGGTTCAATTCATCTCCATATAAAATACAACCCTTGTGCTGCATGCAAACCAGCGATCCCCCGGCATGGACTTCCAGCACGCGGCCCTAGCGATCTGTGGAGCCGCAATCGTCTACGCATTGTACCAACGGTATCGCAACCTTACAATCAGGGACATCCCAGGACCGAAGAACCCGTCATGGATACATGGTATCTCTGGATCCTCTGCGCGCCAGATGACACTATCTCACCGATTCTGGAACAGGACACACATGGTACTGGCAATACGAGGAGGTGGGTGTCCTCGAGAGGCGCATTCTGGAGGAATATGGAAACATAGCTCGCTGGAACGGGCCGCTCGGGGTACGCTTCTCTCCTGGGTGTCGAGAGTATTTGTATACCTGTGCTGATATTACCGTGCAGGAAGAACGGTTGTGGATCACAGATCCCAAGGCCGTCCACCGTATTCTCCAGGGTTCTGGTTATCTGTATGAGAAATTGAGCAGCAGTAGGGAACGGCTCGCGACAATCACGGATAAAGGTCTCGTCTGGGCTGTGGGTGAGTTGCCTCTCGCATCTCCTATGGTCTGACCCCTGATCCTGGAATTAGGCGATGTACACAAACGACAGAGAAGAGCCATGGCTCCCGCTTTCGGACTCGTCGAAGCAAAAGGCTTGTTCCCCTACTTCGTCCGATGTTCCAATTCAGTGAGTCATCGTTCCACTCATGCTTGATGTTGAAATCGAACGTCTGGTTGCCGGATAGCTCGCGGACAAATGGCACGGGGCTATCTCGAACGGGGAGCCGGGACAAGCTGCGATCATGAATATATATTCGTGGCTCAGTAAAGCAACGCTAGACGCGTGCGTAGAGTATCAAGAACCAGGCTTATAACACTCACCAATCCGAATCCAGCATCGGGGCAGGGGCTTTCGAATATGACTTCGGCGCTCTGGAAGGCACCGAGAACAAATTCACGGAGTCGTATTCTAAGTTGGCGTACGGTTCCCTCCCCTTCCAACCACCAGGACCTTCTTGATAATGGTCTCTCATAGCTTTGGAGCATATGGAGTGCTTCCCAAGAAACGTCTATTCATGATGAATGCCTTCAGGTGGGCCCCAGGGGGCTTCACTACCTGGATGCTTGAGAGGGACAAGGGTCCTGGAATGGTAAACGCCCGGAAGAATAGGGAATATGCGCACGAAGTCGCGACGAAGTTGATCAGGGAGAAGAGGCAAGAGCTGAAGGATGGTGCCTCCCGAAGGGATGTCCTCAGTTTGCTCGGTACGCCTTATATCCTCTTTATAAACCTTGGTGTGTGGTGTAACTTTCAATTGTTTAGTCAAGGCGGGTTCTGCCCTACGGCCAGAATGGCGGCTAAATGATGAAGAGATCATCCCTCAAGTTCGGTAAGACGACACCCGTAGCCTTCCATCCAAATGATTCCCGTTCATCTGTGGTTCAGCACGATTATGGTAGCGGGCCACGACAGTGTGGCAAAAACTGTCAGCCTTTCACATATATTAGGTTGCAGCCCATCGTAACCGAGTCCGTAGTTGGCGTTCGGCCTCTGGGAGTTGGCTAAGAAGCGCCACATCCAAGCAAAACTTCGGGCGGAAATCACGGGAACCCTAGAGAAGATCAGGGCCAGGGGTGATAGCGATTTCAGCGTGAACGACTTTGACTCCATGCCGTACTTGGTGGCGGTGGGGAAGGTTTGTCCGCAGCCAGCCTGCATGTTGACGAACTGAACGGAGGGCTGATCCCTCGATTCATACAGGAAATCTTGAGACTCCACCCGACGGCAATCAGTGTCCCACGTGTGGCCACCAAAGACGACGTCTTGCCCCTTACGAAACCCGTCGTGGGTGTTTCTGGAAAGGTTTACAGAGAGATACCCGTTCCCGCGGGGACACTGGTGTTCATCTCCATGGTCGGGTGTAACCTGTAGGCTCGTCCTCTTGCTCCGCACCCTCGTAGAAATCCTGGGGTTGAGACAGGCTTTACCGTTTTGCAGGAACAAGGACCTGTGGGGACCAGACGCCTATGAGTTCCGACCAGAGCGATGGTTGGACACGAATGAAAAGTTTGAAACGCCTTTTGGGGTTTACGGTAACCTGTGCGTGACATACTTGCGCACCCTTTGATTGCACGGTGAATAGAAGTCCTTTGATACAGGGCTACCTTCTCCGGAGGTCATAGGGGTTGTATCGGATGGCGGTTCGCGTGAGTTCCCAACCTTTGCTTGATCGTCAACCGGAAAAATGAGAACTGATCTACTTCTTTCTTCCTCAAATAGCGTCATCGAGATGCACACATTTTTGGTCACGCTGATCAGGCAATATGACTTCTCCCTTCCAGATAACGGGCAGGAAATCGTCGTCTCCAGGCCAGCGTCGGCTTTCCCACTGGTTGTTGGAGAGGAACATAAGGGGCCGCAGTTGCCGCTCAAAATTACTGCTCTCATGAACGAGTAGGGTGTGGCTATTGTCTGGAGTGGCAGGACACGAATCGCCACTATACATGTGAGGTGTAGGATAGACAATGTATGGAGGAATGTTTGAGGCGTGGAGGATGCCACGGCCCAGTTAATGTTCGACCCTAGCACCCCTTGTGCAGAACCTGGTTTCTGACGAGTGGGTTATGGCGACGCAAACCTAGCGCGCACATCCACAACTTCCAGACCCAGGAACATATCTCGGGTGGTGGGGGCGATGTCACCAAAGCAATGCTATTATTCGCCCAGAACCGAAATATCCTCGTCGCTGCAGGAATCGCATTCCTCCGCAGTCGCACCTCCCCAACCAGAACCGGTGCCTCCCTCTGTAGCCTCGTCACATCCCCGGCCAAGGCGTCCACGTCGGGGTCCACCTGAATCAGTCCTTCGGACGGCGATCCTTTTCCCGAGGTGTCTAATGATCCCAACTCATCACCGATAGAGCAAGCTGAGATTGTGATTGCTGGGGGGGAGTCGTTTCCATCTCGCCTATCCGGGCGGTCGGTTAGCCTCGCGGGTGCGTCGTCCG
>Ga0307513_10011769_pt1 | contig 10846 bp, 9 predicted proteins | sample 15_EM_MG_FD_202174 | JGI IMG/M metagenome (GOLD analysis project Ga0307513, IMG submission 202174) | Populus trichocarpa ectomycorrhiza microbial communities from riparian zone in the Pacific Northwest, United States - 15_EM | ecosystem: Host-associated > Plants > Roots > Unclassified | place...
AACTCCTCCTGAGGTACAAACGTCGGCTCGCCGCCCTCAGGATACTCTGCTCCCCCCCAGAAATCAACCCGGCTACGGCCCGCCTTCCACCCTCGGTGCAGACGCCCTCCCTCCACCGACACTCCCCTGATCATAGGTCCCTCTCCGCGAGGAACGCGGGCAGCCGCCTGTCCCTCCCGTGGCTCCAACCAAGGCCGCCCTCGAAGAACAGGGCCCACCTCCCCCTGGATGCCCTCCCCCACTCCATGCTCTTTATCTTAGGCCCCGGCGGGTTCGAACCCCTCCCGGTGACCTCCCTGCACCTCCTCTGTGATCAGTACCCAGCCCCTCCCCCCGGACGCTCCTACCCCCAACTGAAGCTCCAGTGCAAGAGCCTTCTCATCAAGGAATGGGAGGAAGCGGCACCGGACCCGGTCAGATACCCCTACGGCCCTTCACTTCGGCCCCACCCGTTCATGGGCCTCAACAAATTCACCGCGGGTCGGCTACACCAGATGAGGTCTGGCAAGAGCTACCTACGCGCGCACCCCTCCTGGAGCGACGACGCCCCGACCACCTGCCCCAGCTGCGACGAGGCCCCTGAAACCTTCGAGCATGCCATACTCCAATGCCCCGCTAAGGGGCCGGCCAGGGCCCGCCACCTTCTGGGGGTCTCTGACATCGGCCCCGACGCTCCTGTCTGGTCTTCTGCCTCTCTACTTGGGGCCCTCAGCCGCTTCATAAGCTCGACCGCCACCGCCTTCCCCCCGGGCATGTTCTCACGCCCAACTTCCCCCGCCGGTTCTATTTCTTCCCAGTCATCTAATGTGGTTTCCTTTGGTTACTTTATGTCGTCTCAGGAGAGCTAGGTTTACTTTATTGTTTTTTATGCTGTCCGCTGGTTGCGGGAGGGTTTCCTTCAATGTACTTTTCTTAACTTTGTGCCCGTATGTGGGCCTGGGACCGGTACGGACCCCAGATGAAGAGCTTGGTGATGGACTTTTCCTTTGTTAGTTCGTTTTGGCTTTTGGGTTTTGTTTTCGCCATAGCTAGCGCTCCATGCGATTTCTTGTACCTTAACAACGAATATATGATATAAAAAAAAAAAAAAAAGAAAAAAAGAAAAAAAAGGACCCCTCCATCTCTCATGATCTCCCCACTCATGAGACGTCCACATTTGTTTCCACCGAGCGTTGCCACGTCCGGCGCCTTGAGATACTAGTATACAAATGTCAACCGCTGTCCTAGTGGGTATCAATCAACACCCCCTTTTTTTTGCCCTGAATATTAGATTCAAAGATCGCCGACAGACCAATGGCGCCCCCGGGCATAGCGAGACGCCAGTTGCGGAAGGGAAAGCAAGCAAACCACCTCTCCTAGTATTGTAACCAATGTTAATAGCTATTTGCCCCTTAGAGGTGCGGCGGCGCAGCCTCAGACACAAGAAGTTCAGAGTGGTATACGAAGAAGAACTCTGCCACGTGCGGCCGCCCGTCGCCCCGTCCTAGAGAGAGCGTAAGCAATCATGGAATGCTCTTGATGTGGAATCTTAGGATATCGATCTCACAGATATTTTTAATGAACAGAGAACTGGAGCATGAAGTGCGCACGCACTTCCAACCGGCCACGGGAGATTCAGTGTATATAAAACCGATCTATCCAGCAATCAGGATCTGATATACTGACAATCAAACTCAAACCAGGACTGTATATGGCGAAATTGCGTATGCGAAATCGTGGTGTGGATTCAAACATCCGCGAGGTTCATCTGCCCGCTTATGCCACATGGCGCGAGCAAATTAAGGCCTATATCATAGCTCGCCCCCTGGACCCTGCTCGCCTAACCGAATGGCATGTAGATTCAATTATATCGTTTGCTCGCGGCCTCTCGCCAGTCAAGGAGCGTATTGAGCTCATCAAACGCGAGCATCACGCAGACGACGTTGGGGAACCCATCCGGCATCTGAAGATCCTGGTCAAAGATTCGGCCAAGAAACTGTAGACGTCCAACGAGCGTCAAAGAGCTGAGCGTGAAGGTCGTGGCGACATTGCGGAACCCCCGAGTAAGAGCTATCCATCCTTATTCTGGTACTCCCACACTAACAGGTGTTGCCAGTGGCTCATTCGATTGGGACTCCAAACATTCCCCGCGAGCAGTGAGAATTCATATTGTTCGTCGAACGGGTGCGCTGGCCGCCCAGCATCTGTTCCTGGGCCATCCCTGGTGTCTAAGAGATTCGGACCGGGGAATCGCCTGGGGTGTCCTGGCCACCCCAAGCATCAGGGATCTGCTCCGGGTTGTAAGAGGGCACGACGTTGAAGAGGAAATCAACAGCCCCCGGTATCTGATCGGTGCGATGGGTGAGGGCGCTACCAGACTGGGTCAAGACCCGGAAGAACCTCTCCCCCTGCGCCAGCTCATATTCCTGAATAGAGATGACGACCTTCGTGCATGGTTACTTGCTAACAATGGCCACGATCCCCTGGATCTCTTGGTTCTTGAATCACGTCCCGAAGATGGCGATGACCTGGACGAGACCCCCGAGCCTCCCAATGGGAGGTACCCATTTTCGACCGCGACGTTTGGGATGAATCGGCAGGTGTAGAAGATGCGCCACAGGGAATGCAGGAGGAGGAGTGGATTGACGAGGATGAATGGCTACAGGCCGATCCAGGGGAAACAACTCAGGCACCTCACCGTGCTGGCCTTATCGTTGAGGACGACAGCGACGTAAGTATCTAAACTCAACAGGGACTCCAATCCAAATAGGATAGCTAATTGCCGATGTAGGACGTCTCACCGGGAGTCGCGGGCCCTTCAACACGCCGGAGGAATATTCCATCGCAAATGGAGGAGCGGGCGAGATCTAATCGATTTGCGCCGGCGTCAGGGGTGTTCGTCTCTGGTACATCTGGGCCTTCCGAGTCCGAGATGTTCCAGAAACTCCGGAAATTTGCGCAGGAGAACCCATGGGCCAGAATTTACTGGTAAATCCCGGGCTCGTAGCTGCGAGGCCTCACGGAAACGACGGCGCTGAGGACACACCATCTGCCGGACCTATGCTTCGCGACGATCACACATTGTCACCTCCGAGTCCCGCTGCTCCGGTCGCCAACCTCGATCTCTCGACTCCTGAGAGAACGATAGAATATCCCTCTCACACGACTCAACTCCCACCATCCACCAATGTGGCCCTGACACAGCCACCAGCATCCGTGACGCTCCCGGCACACGGATCTTCAATTCATAGTTCAGAGCACACCCCAGAAAACAGCCAATCACCACACGAATTACGCCGTTCTGGAAGACTTCGCCCGGGTGGAAAATAAATTGAGATTTGCTAGTTTCGAGATTAATTCTTTTTCATTTTTACCTTACTATACTAGATCTAGTTTTCCTTTGGCAGTCCTGTATTTTCAGCTTCTGAATCGTAGCTAGTATGTGTTATTGCGCACCCTTGCTTCACCTTCTCTCATCCTTACGTCCCCTTATGCTGACATCTGATACGTTTTTCCGGATTGGGCGTGCCTCGCATTCTCTGTCCATAACTAGGCTAGCGTTAGCCAACCTATCTAAGGGATGTATGACGTGAAAACTGAGATCTAGAGATTTGTGGTTTGATTCGACGTCCGGAGATCAGGTTTGATATAGCTAATCAACTTCAGGCGTGGCAGGTGTCTTGCTAGAATTAGTGTCGCTAACCGATACTCGTTGGGGCTAGTATTTGCTTAGGTAGCAGCGACATTAGCGACGCCTCCTACATTAGCGACGCCGTATTCGGTCGAACCTTTTCATACCAGAGTCCGGACGAACATCATACCTGAGTTCGTCCAGAGTTCGAACATAATGTTGAACAAGTAGAAAACCCCTTTTTGCAGTTGAATAGATTCTTTCAATACCGAGTGATAGTATGTGATTCCCCCACCCCCCCCCTCAAGGCATAGCTTATAACACCTGACGTGTTCCATTGAACAACAACAAACTCATAGTCTTCACAACACGCGGGATACATTACAATATTCTACGTCCTAATTCCTATCCTCTCCGAACAAACCTTCGTCAATCGTCCATTATTCCACCATGTTTAGACAACCTCAAGGCAATTCACACAGCCAGCCGGCTCCTCCAGTAGGCAATCTGTACCGGCATAGATGCGACGCAGTACCCGTGGATAGGAGATCCGGATCAGGAACACAGAGGACCGAAACAGGCAGTTCCCATAGCACACAAACAATGCCGGTCGAATCATGCAGCTCCCACGGTACACAGTCGTCAGGTCGGAGTTCTTCCCCACGACAAAGCACCAGGCGTCTTCTATTACGACCTTCGAAGCGCCCTAGAAGGAGTACATTACAGACCACGGCGTATACCGAGCCTGACGCACAACCACAAATAGAGACAGTTCGTGTGAGCGATGATAGCAGCGATGAGTACCAGACCTCACGCAGATCTGATCACACTGAATCAGACACAGAATCAGACGCAGAAGACAATGATTTTCCAGATGAGGACACTGCACCAGGGACTCCTCGCTGCTCACGAACTGCGGAGAGACGACAAGCAAACAACCGGGTTTTGACAGTGCGAGTTTCCACCACCTCTGGATCGCACGGGGCAGCGCCAGTCAGGCGTACCCTAGCTGCTCCACGACGTATAATCGAAGGTAGTGCTTACGCTCCACCGATGTTCACATCTTCCAGTGTACCACCGTATGCGTCGCCGCTGGCCACCCACAGTGCCACTACGTCTCCAGCCAGAAGCTCGAGTCCTCCCGGCGATTTGAGTACGCCACGACACGAGCCCATCTGGCCTGGTACTAACTCGCGGCGAAATACAGCCACAGGAGCCGAGGCTGCCGTAATTGCGCGGGCCAAGATTCTCCTTCTCCGGTACACCCTGTTTGTTAATCCTCTTCCAGCAACCGCTACTTTGATGTCCGAGGTCCACCGATGCTGGCTGAATGGTCTTGATGACATATCCGACGCAGGAAATATTGAACCATCGGAGGCAGGCATAAAAATAGTAAATGGACGCTGATACTCCAACATCACCCACTCGGCCGTGGGTGCTTACTAAATCTGACAGATAGGCGCGAGACACTCTGCAGTAAGATCGCAGTTTGTTTACGACCTAAAGGACAACATTGGAAGATTGTACGATCTCCCACAAGACCCGACGGCGATTGTGCGCAGAGTGAACTACCTCCTTGAGAGGGATAGATTTATGTGCTCCCCGAGAGGGTATCAGGTGTGTGCGCTAAGTCGTGAGCCCGGCCACAACTAATGCGTATGAACTTGACCCAGCAAGTAACGAATCGATTCCTCGCGCCCCATATCCCAGACGCAATATGGGGAAAGCACTTCAAGGGCAAGAAAAAGTGTGGGATTTCCGAACCCAATTTTCTTGATCGCATCAATGGCACCATGGTTTGCTTAACCTGTGCCATACTCGGCCATACTCTGCGAGAATGGCAAACAGGAGTCCATCTTGAAACATGCGACTTCAAGCAGGAGGCCGTAGGACGTGAGCCTGACCCCGAACCCGGTGTTCTCTCGTTCTGGCTCGGATGCTAACACGACGTTGAGCTCGGAAGACCTTTTTGGCCGGCAGCGCCAGACGTGGGCCTCTTGCCCAGACTGGGTACAGACTATAATCCTCAAGAACATTTGCGAGACCATCAAACAAAGATCAAGAAGGAGCACAGGGTGCAGGAAGATCGCTGTGAAGGGTTTACTGACGATTGGGCTGCAGTCGCTGCAGAGGTAGAGAGTCAGATATCGAGTTGGGCCCCCGCACGCGCAACTCCACGGATTCAGAGTCAAACCCGCAGCAACCCGGATATTGGGGCCCTGGCGGGCGCCCCGGGTAAGGGAATCGATTCACAAGAAACAGTCTCGTCATTCGATTTCAGCCAGACGGCAACGCGACTCCACAGCTTTCGCAATTCCGATCCACAGACCCCGGACGGCTCACAGGAGGTGGCTGTGGGGCTAACTTTAGACAATACGGTGACTCCTACTACTTTGCGACAACCTGCACTCAGCATTGGAGATCTAGAGTCGCCGTAGGACACTGCTGTGCATAGCGAGTCATTGGATATAGAGCAGGGGCATGGTGGGAGGAATGATGCGTGCATTTAGGACATTGAGCATGTGTATGTAGAGTAGCAGTAATGAATAAGATTGGGATGCGGTTTCTCTCACATGTGGGAAATGGTACTCGGAGGAGCTTAGTGTTAATATGAGGATGTCAAGCCAACTCAAGGAATTCAGAGCATTAGGAATAAGAGAATAGTATTAGACTTAGTTCACGATGCATCCGAGAACACAAGGCGAGGTCTGATAGAGTCACAATTGGGTCAGGACGCGGCATGTATAGGGGGTAAGATTAGGAAGAAGTAGAGAGAGGTCATCAATCGAGAGAGCAGGATGGTGTGATCTGAACGAGGGAGGCAGGAGCAGAAAAGATCGGGATGAGAGGTGGGAAGATGCACGAAGCCCTGACATTCAGTGAGAAGGAACCGGCGTCAGGGCGGGAGAGTATTAGATCAGGCGGCGTGAGGGCGGGAGACCCTTAGATCAGGCGGCGTCAGGGCGGGAGACCCTTAGATCAGGCGTCGCCAGGAAGGAGTAGCGCCGCACCAGACGCAGTCAGGACGCACAGGACGTAGGGGTTCGTGTCCTGATTGCGTCAGGACGGACGGAGCCAAGTAACGCAAAGTCAGGACGCAACGTCGATCCGACGTTGCGTCCTGATTCGCGATTTGCATTCCGGCATCAGGTGCGTCAGAAGCACAGGACGCACAGAACGCAGCGTATTATTTTCGCTGATGAGGGGGCAGCGCTAGCGAATCGGAGCGCAAAGGTTTTGTGGAACGTGAAAGAGGTGCGCAGGCCACCCGAGTCAGAGGTCTTGGGGTTGGTGTTACCGGGCCTTCACTCTCATATGGGCTGGATTCTAGCGAAAATTGGGATAAAGTTGGAGAGTATTCGCGTGCAGGGCTTTCGTGGAACCGTAAAACAGAGGTATGGCTTCTTGCTCCGGAGGTGTAGAGCACCCGTTGGCTGCCCATCGTGGAAGATTCTGGTTGCGAAGACATTATGTTGAGATGGTTCTAGCTATCCGTGTACAGTAACAGATACCCTGGAATCCCGAATGATATTTATATAAAAGTACAGCTATGGTAGGCATATGAATGAAGGTTATAAGTTGGCCCAGCTAAGCTATGTACCCAAGCTGGCTTCCATTCTGTGATCCATTTCATTGCTCGCATAATTTTTGACTCTATCAATTGAGTATACAAACATGCATACGTAGGAACCCTTGTGGGTATGAATTTTTGTGCGTATGAATTTTGTACGTAGGGTAGTGTATCGTTGCATGTGAATTACTTTTTTGAAAATAGCCGCACTCTAGGATTAGGCTCGGTAGCAGCTACATGAATAGGTATTCACGGCTGTGCTTTAGGCATAGCATTAGTCCAAATCCAGTAGGGGTTGATAGACCCTGTTCAATCATAATCTGAGGTAACCAAATTTGATCTTTTACACGAGTTGACTAGTTCCAATTGAAGAGTCTTATACAGCGCATTCGCTCCTTCATAACAACCAAATCTTGAATCAAACCTGCAAGTATGGGGTCTCTTGAAGTTGTCGCAACTATTGAAAGCAACCCCAAGGTGATGATCTAATACTTGGATACCATGCAGTGACGAAGGCACTCAGTGCCTTTCCGAGTGATTAAAGGTGATTCCTGATTATAACCCTTATATATAGGTTGGTAATTATGCTATGTAATTATCCTCCACTTAGAGACTCACAAGAATCTCATACCATAACCATCTTGTTGCTACTGCCGTCTACCTTTGCCGCCATTCGTTTATGTACACCTAAGGAGATGACAACTGCCCCAATCGAGGAAGCTCCAATGGATGAGTTTTATACCTGGACATTTGGCCCTGATGAAATAACCAACTTTTTCCTATTTCCTTTGGCCGAATGAAGTTGGACTTTTTTTTCTGTAAGCTGTTAATGGATCCCCCCTGCTGCAGGTGTGCAGCCAACTAGAACTACGAAAGCTGATAGTGAGCGATAGACAAACCTTGGGACAATAGCCGGTCACGATGGATAGGACAGCGGTACCAATTGGAGATGTGTGGATTCGAGTGGGCAAATGGTGGGGGGAATGCAGTCAAATTGGTACGAGGTGGATGGATCGCTGGAATGTTGGAACGTAGAACAAGGGAATCCCGCGCTATCATACAGGCGCTTGAGTGAGGGTATGAGATTCAGGGTCGGGTCTCGAGCTTAGAAATATTTCAGCAGTATGACTAAGGCAGGCGTGTGGTAAAAGGCAAAATAATGTGGGGCTTAGTTCCAGACTCAGACAGTTAACAATAACTTCATTCTGACTTCTGAATTTCCATCATTTATAAGCTCTTTAATTATATTCTATCAAGCCTTGCTCGAGTTGACTTAATGTATAAGTAGCGGTTCTTGATAAAATCATTTTGTAGTTTTTCCCTACTTCAAAACCTTTTGGTCTTACTATAAAAGCATGATCTTTCTACATCTCTACATATTCATCCTTCATTAGTATCATGAGCACGATCATGAAAAATATTGTGATTGCATCCACTGCACCGGGTAATACCGAGCCCGGTATCATTCCACTTCCTCGGCTTCGTGCAATGGCCAATGCTCCAGTAGACCATAGCTTCTTTGAAGCCAAGGGCTTTCCCCAGAGCGCTCTAGACAACTACAGCGACCTGGAACCAACCTTGGTTTCACATCCTTATCTCTACTCGCTTTGCTGGGGTCATAAAGTTATACGCTTCTTCTGTAAGTCAAATATTCAATATCAATGCCAGGAACCTAGCTTACACTATGATGTGGTAGACATGATGGATTATCCAAAGGCTGGGATGCACGCCCCCGTCTTGGGCCAAATGTATTGGTTGGGAACAAAGGTACATGAAGACAAGTCTGAGAATGTGGAGCTACCGCGGAAGGAGATGGTGTCGGGGTTCTTGGACTGTGACGATACAGCGTACAACGGGATCCTTGATGCTCTAGGAGCAGGAACATCAGCAAAAATTAATCCTGCGTCAGAGGCGTGGGGGCCGCGTCCGGACGCATCCGACGTCGTTTTTCCGTCCACTGCGTCCCCAGCGTCCGGACGCCATTCCCAACGCCGATTGCGTCCTGACGTGACGTCGGACCTTACCCACATCCAGCCGCCACCCCACATCTCCTGCGCTTCTCCCCCCCCTTATCTCACGTCCTGACCTCTCTTTTCCTGCCTGGCATCTCCGCAGCATCCGGACGCCTCCCCAAGGTACCCACTTTTCCTTCTGCTTCCGGGCGTGCTCATAACAACTTGCCGCCGATATCACCCTAGTCATTCCTGCCGGTGTCCCTCCTACTACTACTACTATCGTGCATAATTTGGTTGTTTCTAGATGTTTCTATTCCTTTATGTCTATATCTCTACTATATACTGGTCTATTATACACGTTTATCGTCTAGTCGTGATCGTGACGCTACATCTCTGTCGGGGAGTGATGTAGCCCTCATCTAGGCTATGTCCCTCTCCGAGTTTATTTTATTATACAAGCCCCCTCTGTGATCCTAATAGATCTCGTTAAACGTGCATAAATCGATCCGACTGTTGACAAGCGAGCGCCGCTCTGTCTGCGGTATCAGATGCCCCAGGCCTATGATGGTCCCGATATCCACAATTGTGAGCTCTCGGGTAACGTCTCTGAGCTGAACGGTTAGCAGACCGTGTACGTCCGACGGTCGTGCGGAGTCTACCAGGCTCATGAATTGAACCCCGGCGAGGCGATAGACCGTATCCTGCTGCATATAGCCCGACCGGATTTTGAACAGACCTATGAGCCTTGCCGGGAGACGACCCCTGAGCGCACGATACATATTCTCCCCACTAGCCTGTATCCAAACGCAATCATTCCGACTGGGCTGGTTACGGAAGAGTCGAGCACCCGTGCATCGGGCCCTGAGTATGTCGTAAACACCTGACTCCTGCAACGCAAGAACCGGGATATCCAGTTGCGTCAGTAGTTCCACCGGCAAAGCTCGAAGTATTGCCGGATTTTCCGGCAGTCGGCGCTCGGGAGGCAGGCTCAGTCGGCTATATCGTATCAATTCCCGACAAATCGTCTCCGGGGATATATCGCATGCTCTGCCAAAATCAACAACGTCGTGGATATTATCACGACGTCCCTTGAGAATCCTCCGATGGGCTGGTGGGGTTGGCGCGGGCCTGGTCTTCTCTAGATGTTCTACTACCTCAGTTGGTAAATCAGCTCCTGCACGTTGAAGGAATTCCAAGTTCAAAATTCTCATGCGGATCGCATGTTGTCGACCGTAGCTGCTTAGTATCTGTCGTGCTGTGTCGATTTTATTTGAGCATCGCCATCCATCCTTGATTTGCTCCTTATGTGCGAGCTCTCCATACTCGGTAGAATACATGGGAATATTGCCGAACATGTTGATGTGATCGCGAAAGTGACTTATTAGATGCCTCTTAACAAAGTTGAAATTAGATTCGGAATGTATCAATTCCATACCTTGGTCGTTCTCTTCTTCACGCTCGTCGTCACGGATCCGGCGCCGTTGGGATGGTGGCACTCGCTCCCTCATCTGGGCTCTCTGACGACGCAGCTCCTTCCGCAACTCATCAGCCTTCTCTTGCGTCCGTTTGGATATGCGAAACTCTAAGAAGATGTCCTTCGTCTCGTGGAACTGCGTCGCATATTCTTCCATATAAGATATAGTCTCGGGTGTGTGACTTCGGTATTGAGCCATCATGGTGAAGTCAAGCAGTGACCTGACACAGGTGAGC
>Ga0307513_10011770_pt1 | contig 10845 bp, 8 predicted proteins | sample 15_EM_MG_FD_202174 | JGI IMG/M metagenome (GOLD analysis project Ga0307513, IMG submission 202174) | Populus trichocarpa ectomycorrhiza microbial communities from riparian zone in the Pacific Northwest, United States - 15_EM | ecosystem: Host-associated > Plants > Roots > Unclassified | place...
ATATATATATATATATATATATATATATATATATTATTCTCCTTTCCTTTAGTCAGATTCGTCTTCAATTTCTTTACTAAATTAGTTTTTTGGAATCATGCAGGTGGTCGCCTTAGGCATGCATTTATTGGCATAGGATTTAGAGAAAGAGCAGAAGCTTATGACTTCCAGGCAGCACTGCACGATCACATGAAGTATGTTAAAACCCATAAATGCATTATGTACCTTTTCAATACAAGGATCACACCCCACAGATTCTTTGTAATTTGAGCTGTTAATGCATTCAGTGTGTTCTCATATAGAGATAGTATTCCCACTTGCATAAAGTTGATTAATGTAGGCATTCTCTTATGTTGTCTATTAAAGATATCTGGACAAGAAGAAAACTGCGGAAGAGATGGAGCAGCATTTTCAAACAACTTCCTCGGTGGATTACAGTTTAAAAGAAGGGGAAACTATTGTACTCCAAATAAAAAATGTAAGCTCTTTTGCATCCTCATTTCCCAAATGTGTATAGATACGTTATGCATCCTAATGTCTGTAATGAAATTTACTCTTTCTGGTATGACAGAAACCTAGAGGTAGTGTGAAGTCCAAGATTTTTGAGCAGGGTCTGAACAATCTGTCATTGGAGGAGAACAGTGATCGAAAAGAACCCTTGCTTAGTATCAGACCTCCTCCACCTCCCCCTGCACCGCTTTCACCTGCTACAAGTGTACAGAATTCTCCATCAAACTTACCACCAAAAATTACTCTTGAAGGAACTTATACTGAAAAGTCCCCATACTTGACAAAGGATGAAGCAGAACAACAACATTTGCCTGACAATGAAAGCTCACAAGATATACAAGATGATGATTTTGGAGATTTTCAGGCAGCTGGTTGATGTGGACTACAAATTGACGTGTTTATAATAAAATTCCTCGATTTTATTCTTGTTTTTGTGGGATTGGTGTTTTCAAGGATTTAGATAGAGATCCAACTGAGTTTTTGGTTATCATGGTTTATGAAATATGCTGTAAATATTACGGGAAGTGGAGTTACCTTACCGACCTCATTATGCTTCTAAGATTGATTTACCTTTCTCTCTGAAATGCAGCCTAATTATAAGAGGGCTAATGCGCAGTCAGGATCCGTAAAATTAACCCTCAAGCTCTGTTCATAATGGTACCAGCTAAAAACTGTTCTCACAATGTTTGGATCACTGCTCTTGGGGCTTAGAATCTGTGGTGAGTGAGTTTATTTTTTATTTTTTAAAGGCATTATTATAAATGCAGATCACTGGTCTAAGATAACAAGGATTCAATCTCCGTATTTGCAAGTAGGTAAAAAATAGCCTTATTATGTTTTCATTCTTAAACTTTTTTTTCTTTTGTAATTGAGCCCCTTCATAGCCTAATTGGATAGAATTGAGCCTGAAATTATGGGGGAAAAAATACCAAATTAAAAGTTCATCTTAATTTTTTTGTCCTGTTTTTACATTTCAATCCTTTATCTTTTAATTTAAATAAATAAATAATATAGTTTTATTTTTCAAGTAATGATCTTATTATAAGTTAATGTACAGATTTTTGACAAGTGGGTTTAAAAGAATTAGTTGAATAGAATCAAGGAAAAATTCCATAAAAAAATAATAATACGAGCATGCCGTTAACCTATTTTTAATGGTTAAATACATAAATGATAAACATATGGTCTCTTAACTAAAAAAGAAGAAGAAAAAAGTATATAAATTTTAATAAATGTAGTTCTTTATATATAGAATTCATAAAAAGATTTGTATAAAAGTAGAATAACAAAGCACATCATTAATTCATAAATATATATATATATATATATATATATATATATATATTTAAAAGATTAGGTTTAATAATAATAATAAAAGGTTTTTCATGAATTATTTTTTTTTAACATTAATTTTTTCTTAATCCAGTTCATGACGTAGTTTGAGGAAGTATCCTAGTTGAAAAGTTTTGATCATAAGTTTATGTTGTCTCTCTCTTTACAAATGAACCTTCAAATTGGTTAAACCAATTGGTCAATGCCATCATTTGAAGCTCAGAACTAAAAATTTGTTCACCAACCTACGCAAAAGAATAGGACACTTAACAGTATATATTCCAAAGATTTCTTGCTTGCAAGTTAAAACTATTAAAGCCTAATTTGTTGTTAGTTCAAGATTCCCAAACGTTTGCCTGCTTATTTTTAAATTATAATTTTATTTATTTAATAATAATAATATCATTTTTTAAATCAGTTTTCATGTCAACCGCTATAATCATTTTAATTTAATTTAATTTAATTGACAAACTAGCAAGTGGACTTTTCAATTAAGATTTTCATTGTTTTTGTTTCTTTTATTTGTTAATATTTAGTTGGGCTCGGCAGAAGATTCTCTAACAGGCCGAACTGGATCCAAAGTACCAACTAACTCTATCTTGTTGGATTTCATTCATGGTACACACAACCAGGTTGCAAGTTGCTAGCTATCATTATCATGGGGACCCACCAAACCAAGAAAGTTATTAGAAGCAATCCATTGTTCATACTTTTTCAGAAATTAGTAATTTCTTCTTCTTCTTTTTATCCCCTTGCACGTTTCAATCAAGAAGCCGTTTCAATTTTCATGTCTAATCTTTAATTCTTTTTCCTTTTCCTCTTCTTTTTGTTTTCAAAATATAAAGAGATAAAAAAGAGTTTTGGGTCCACATAAAGTCTGAGCTCAAATGGAGTTTTATTTATTTAAGTGTCTCTATGGATGATCAAAGAGGTTTTGGCTTCTGATTCTGAAAAAAAAAGGGAGAGAGAGAGACGGGGGGTTTAGGCTTCTGGGCATCACTAACTTGGCCCTTTACACCATGTAAGTTCTCTCCATATCTTTAATTCTCAAAGTTTACAGTCTTTATTTTCTTCTTTTTGCTCTTTCTCGAAAGGGTTACTCAAAAACAGCTATTCTTCAAAAGGGTTTTCTTTTCTTTGATCATCAACTTTTATGAAGCTCTGCTTTTGTGTTGAAGTTTGGTTCTTTTCTCCCATACTTGTTTTTTGAGTTTGGTTTTTTAGGTGAGTATTATGCACTGATCTATTTTATTTTATTTTGCAACTATTTTTTTTTTTATCGATGACCAGTTTTTTTAGGTAAGTCTACTACTTTTTTTCTAAGGGAAATTTGAACCCCACAAGAATAACTCTTAATTGATACTCCACGTTTTGAGTTATCTTCTTATGTCCAAGGAATTGCTTGAAGGGTTATAAATGAATTTCAAATTTATAGACTTTTAGGTGTGTTAAGTGTATAGATTTATATGGATAATGTTTATACAAGCGGGTGCAAGAATTTAATATAATTTTTATGTCGGTCCAATACATTATTGATGTAAAGTTTTGATTTTGAGCTTAAATTAAACAAAAAATCTTTTAAATTATTGATGTGAAGTTTGCTTCTGCAGTTTTCTTTTTTGTGCTGATGTTTGTTTCTGTAGTTGTTTTTATATTTCTTTCTTTTAATGAGTGAAAATTGAGGTTATCTGAAGAGTATAGTCAAAGCAAAAGAGCAAGGAGCTGATTTTTTTTTTCACTTACTGAATTTTTGTTTAAATTCCGGCAGAAAATAGAAGCTGAGAGGATTGCAATCATACTACTAAGATACAAACTGGAAGAAGTCTAAAACCTGTTGCTGCGGGGTAAATTTGTGATCGCTATGGACCTGAAAGGGATAACATGGGTTGGTGATTTTTATCAGAAGTTTGAAGCTAGGTTGTTGGAAGTGGAAGAAATTATGTGCGAGGTATCTCCTTTTACATAGTTTGACCTGAAACTAATAACTTATAGCTCAAGGCCAGTCTAAGGGCTGTATCCCTCAACTGCCGAGATGGGAGACGGGTTGGCAGCTGGAAGCAAATGACCAGCAAGAACAGTGCAGTTTCTTCCGAAGTTACTGTTGTACTGTTGTGGCTTTCTTATGAGATTGGCCTTTACCATTTTTTTATTATTATTTCTTGGAAAGAGATTGATGATGATATCTCCTTTCAACTCTTATATTTGATGTGTGTTTCCCTTCCGGGTGTTACCTATTTATTGTCTCCAGTTGTTGATGGCTTGATTGATATGTCACTGGGAATTGAGTAATTGACTTGTCCAAAGCTAGTTATTTCCTCTGGCTACTTGTATTATTTGGGATTGAGGCTTGGTTATTGTTGTTGTTTTGGACAGGAAGCAGTTAAATATGTGGAAAATCAGATGCAGACTGTTAGTGGTAATGTGAGGAAATTCTATTCGGATGTCATGCAAGATTTGTGCTCTCCAGATTCAGAGGTTCCTGCAAATGGGGCAGTCTCTAAGTTGCCTGTAGATTTGGGAGCAGCTGATGTTGGGGTCCACTTGAAGCCAGATGATGGTGCGAAAGAAACATGTGAGAAGGCTGATGATTTGAGGCTGTTGACTGGGTATTCAAAGATGACTACTGATCATGGTCCTGACCGTCTCCCAGTACGTGAAAGGATTTCTATCAGAAGAATTTCAAGGCAACATAGTAAAGGAAGTCTGTCCAATAAATCAAACCTGGACATGCATGGAAACTCTAATTGCAAGAATGTGTCTCCAAAAGAGACATCAGGGATCACCACTCCTTCGAGTAAACATCTGATTGGATACTCAACAATTTCTGAACATTCTGATCAAAATCTGGAAGCATCTTGTGACTGGAATGCAAGACTTATAACTCCAGGGTCTGTTGAAGTTACAGAGCATTTCTCCATAGAAAAAAGTAAAAAAGAGATTGAAAATACAAGGGAGCACATGCTTGATATTTCATTCTATAAACCATCATTGGATATGGGTAATATCACTGAAACTGGCAGGCATGAAGGAACAGACAGGAGGCCTTCCAGCATCAACCTATTAGAAGAATCAAATGGTGAGTTTTCTGCACCATTCTTTCTGATTATTTACCTTTCCCAATCCTTGTAGAATGTTCTCTTTTGACTTCTTGTTGGCAGCTGCAGGTGTTTGTTTAAACAATGGATTGGTTTCTATGACAGACTTTTATGCAAATGGGAATATGCAGACTAACAAATTTGCATACGAGGAGGATTTTGTGTCTAATTCAGGTATGCTTCTGTTGCATTTCTGCACTTAAAAATACATGCAGCAGATATAATGCAATCACTAAAAATACATGTAGCAGATATAATGACGTCAAAACAAAATTCTCTCTCTCTTTCCCATTCAACCTGGCAATCTGTGCACTCTCTAGACTGCTAAATAGCGTATATTCATCATCTTTCTTTCTGGTATCTTGTTTCTGTAGCACAGATGTTGGTGTATTGTTCTTGAGTTATGGCTGTTGTGTTTTCAAGGAAGGATTGATCTGCTTAGCTGTTAGCATTATATAAATTTTTTCCTGTTATTTTCTTGGTTACTACAGTAGCGTTGTACAAACATAATACTGCAACAAGGGTACATAAATCTTCATGTATCCACAGTTGATCATCTTCTTTGTTTCCTGACGTTTTGGATTAGACACAGGCCATTAAACCTAGTTTAAACATTGAAAAAGTTGTATAAAACCTGATTCCAGTTATTATCCAGTGTCAATCATGACATAAGGTTTCTTTACATTATTTCATTTGAATTTTCAAACACAATGGATTGATTGACATAAACTTTATTTTGGTTAATATAGTACCTCATTTTATGCGGCGCCCATGAGTGTTGTATGCTTGGGTGTAATTCCATGGATTATATCCATTTGACAAATCTTAATTTGTGTTATATGTAGTATCTAACTCTCTTACCCTGTGGCCAATCATGTCCACAGTCTCTGAAATTCAAGATCTTACATTTGAAAATAGATAAAAGGGATAAACTTGTTTCCTTCCCACCCATACTGTGTAAAATTCTTGTTTTCTTTGCTAAACCCATTTTTCTGTCCTTCGTGTCCAAAAGTTGTGAATTTTTATTCTAGCTCATTAATGGTGGTTAGATATCAAAACTTGGAATATTTGTTCCCGAAAAATTAATCCCTCAGGCTAAGCCTCCATTGCTTGAGTTCAAATGGTAATGTCCCGGCCTTGCAAGCACAAGGGCATGGGTTTAAATTTTGAGACAGGTTTTTATGCAAACTGCTGGAGGATAGCATTTGTTTCTGTATGCTCAACCCTAGGATCACATTCTGGTGAAGCCTTGATGGATTAATGCCTTTATTTAATTTTCAGATTAATGGCTTTTATCTCTATAAGTTTCAGGGATCTGTTTTTCGGTCATTTAGGATTGAGCATTTTGTTCATTCATATGATCAAGCTTGCATGAAAATGCAAGTACTCTGTTTATTTGGTAAAAGATGTGTGTATGTTTTGTTTTGCTTAAATATTTTAGAGGGAGGCGGACCACTTATTAGGGTACTCGGATTGGCCTTAAATTTATGGCCTACTATGACTATCTTTGACTCGCTAGTCTGATAAGGAATGGTGAGGTTAATGTTATTACAGAAACAGAGATGAGCGGGTTCTAGAGCGTAGACACCTGAACGTCATTGTATCTCTACTTCTGATTGTGTCTGGACAACATTGTATCTCTAATTCTGATTTTGTCTGGAAGGGTGTCTGTTTCTTTTGGTTGGTTTTGTTTATTTCTGTTGAATTACTCATTTGTCTTGAATTGGAATGTCCTCGCTACAGTACAGCTTATGATTAAGATTAAAAATAGCTTGCACCTGTCTTTACTTTGTCTCTTTCTTTAATTAAATTTCTAACATTTAACGGAAAAACAAATGGAAAGAGAGAACAAAGTTCAATTATCATCACTATTTATGTGAATGTTAAGTCATCTCTGAAAGCATTGAATTCATTATGCACATGCCATGATGCCAGATAAAACTTGCAAATCTAAAATTTATGACAATCAAGTTTTACTAAAATTCTAAAAAAACATGGAAAAAGTGCTCATGCATGCATCTCGGGGTTGGGGTGTTGGCCTAATAACAGCTTCTCTAGTCAATCCTGTTTAGGCATCTATATTTTCGAAAGTCCATTTTCTCCATCAAATTTTCAATCTGTATATATGATTTATAAACACTGGTTTTTCCTGTTGTCTTGTTAATTTACATACTCACTGATGTTGGTTTAAACTTGCTGGAAGTTCAGATGAATGGGGAATAGATTCAGACAAAGATGGTACCCTCATTGAAGAGGATATGGAAATCATCCAACAAGTGGATAAGGCTCAGCTTGAGGAAACCTGTGTTTTGATGAATGGAGATGAACTTGATGCTTCTCGTGAAGGCAAAAACAAGCCTTACAAGGTAACCTCTCCACTCCATTTACTTAATCAATCATTTACATTCTTGCTCTCTCTCTCCCCGTAAATTATTTCTCTCAACATTCATGTTTAGAAGAAGATTCGGGATGTTTTTAGTTCAAGAAAGAGGTCAGTGAGGAAGGAATATGAGCAGCTTGCTGTACAGTTCAGAAGTGATCCAAAATCCAATCAAGAAGAGAGTAAAACAAGTTTAATGGCAACTCCGTCTATAAAGGAAGCAAAAAGATCCTCATCTCATGATCCCTCTGAATCTGAATGGGAGCTTGTCTAGATACCAGTAGTGTTTAGTATTAGTAACACGTCCGTACGTGTATATAAATGTTGAATGGGGTGATTAGGATGTTGTGCCAGATGTTAATATTTCTCCCAACCTTTATTCCCCTTCTTTGCATACTTTCTTCTCTTCCCGAGTGCTGAAGTCGGTAAACGGCAGAGAAAAAAAAACCACCCTGATCTATAATGGAGAAATTTGTGAAGTTATATTCAGTTATTTTATGATGTCCTCACATCATGGGGACACAAGTATTTACCTTGTATGGCCTGTGGGTATTGTGCATGCCTTGAGTTCCAAGCCAAACCACTTGGAAGGAATTGATTATTTCCTTCCTCCATGAAGTTTCAGTTGTTTTAAGAGCTGCAAGATTTGCTACATTTGAATTTCTTGAAATTTGTTGTTAGTAATTCTAAAACCAAGGCACACTACAACTCTGAAGGATACGTAGATGATTGTAGGCAGCTGATGAAGATAGTGCAGACTAATAACAAGTTAACTGATCTGATAATAATAAACCAAGGCACATCACAACTCTTGCTGAAGGTCAAACAACCAAATGTGAGGAAATTGTAGTGTCCAAGACCAAGGATACATCTAAGAGCTTGTTCCATGTATCACGATGAGCCTTTGTTTTTGCTGTTGCAGATCAGTTTTCAAAAGCTTGTGCTGCTTTCTTGTATACAAAGCTGGATGTGCATCGCTTCTATACTCTTGATAGCTTGGTTGTTCAGGTATCTCACTGGTATCATCATGCTTCCAATTGTTTTCTCAATAATTTCTTTTGCTGGGTCAGGAAATGCACACATCGGATTCAACCATGATGGGTTGTGTTTTATTGCAACACTGGTGTTGTGGTGATATGCCACAGAAAACGATGGTTGTTTTGGTCGCATCAAGGTGGCGAATGATCCAACAAGGCCAGGTCCTAATGCCTTTATTGAATGCAGATTCAGTCATTTCCTCTGCTAATTTTCCTTTGTATTGGAACAAATCCCACCTGCAAAAGTTGACATCCACTTCGACATTATTTGCCTTTCAAATTCCACAAGTTGACTAACCTTGTCATTATAGTTTTACCAGAAACTTATGGCTTGAGCTTCCCACTGTAAACCCACCAAGTCATGGCCACTGTTGAAAACCATGGCATCGTCTCCCCGCCACATTTGGGCTAAGGGCGACAGTTTGTCAAGAAGCCTTAGAACTCTGCTCCCGTTTCTTGCTTGTGTTTCCCTAAAATGGGCTCAACAAAACTCCGGTAACAGGAGTAAAATCCTATGTTTCAAGTTTTTCTTAAGTTGAACTCTGCTCCCGTTTCTTGCTTGTGTTTCCCTAAAATGGGCTCAACAAAACTCCGGTAACAGGAGTAAAATCCTATGTTTCAAGTTTTTCTTAAGTTGATTCATGGTTATAATTCAACTAATAGAATCACTAGAGGATTAGAAACAGAGTAAAATATTGTAATCTTACGTTTGCTTTGAAGACCTTATAGACACAGCCTCCATCAATATGAGCTCAAGAAGAAGGCATGGCAGAATGAAGAAGGCAAGCTAGAGGTTCCCATTGGTTTCTGTTGAGGGAACTTCCAACTATTATCACCATCTTTCATCTTAAGTCTCTCCAACATGTCCATGCCATTAAACATTGAATACAAATCTTTGTTAAAAAGAACACTAAACATGCACTTGTTTATATATATATATATATATATATAAGCTGAAGGACTGAAAACACTTGTTTTTAATAAGCCAGAAAATTGGCTTAAAACACCTATCATCAAGGAGAAAAACTAAAAGAGTGAAAAAAAGAACAGAAGGCCTAAAACAAAAGGAAAGCATACCAATGCTTGTAGATAACAATTTAAGCATCAGATTGCAGCAAACAATTAACCAAAGTATAAACACATCTAAATGATAAATTAAATCTTTTTAGTATAGTGTTTAACATTCTCAGGAAAAGAAAACATTAATAAGTTCGGTTGAAGAGATAAATTACAACCGATACTCCAAACTTTTAATGCTCTAAACCCACAACACTTTTAATACTCCTAGGATAGCATTTGATTATTGCTTCGAAATAAAAACAAAGGGGACAAATGAGGCATGCATCTCTTATATTTCATGTTTTAAAATTATATAAACTTATTTTAAAACTATCTTATAGATGGATTTTTTTTCAAAGTAAAAGAAAATTTTAATGCTACCCTATGAAAGAAATCACAACACTTTTAAAGCGAGTCATTTGTCCTCTATGATGGCCAAGAAAAGGAAGAAATTAGTATTTTGATTGCATTTATTATCTACTACGAGGATTGAAGATCAGTGTAATATCGATGACTTCCAGACATGCTTCACAAGTATTTTTAGGTACTTCAATTGAAGTTAGTATAAGCTGCCAATGAATTTGAACACAGTTAACAATATTGGAGGCAGCATGATCCTGCCAAGACTAAAGACTACAATTACTGTCAACTCAATTATTAAATACTCAAAAATCATTTCCTTTAGGTTATGTTTTTTGTTTTGTACCATAAAAACACATTTAGATAGTTGAGAAAATATTTAGCCATATATCAGAGCAGACTGCAAGGTACACTACTACCCGGCCATCTAAATCATATGCAATTTGCCGGTTGATCTAAGCATGGGAGGTGTCTTCATCTTCCTAAACAAGTGCATATAGATTCATAAAGCAATCAAACAGGAACATTAACATACTATATATAGAGGTTTTCTGCGTATGTGCAGCTCATTCATTTATAGTTCAAGCAGATTAACTACATCATCTAGATAAATCATGGTTTCGATATGCAAAAGGCAATGTTTCTTCGCATTCATCCTCATTTTGGGAACGTGGGCTTATGAAGTAGCATCTCGGGAGCTCCAAGAGCCATCCATGTCTGTCAGGCATGAGCAATGGATGGAAACTTTTGGAAAGGTCTATGCAGATGCTGCAGAGAAAGAAAGACGGTTCGAGATATTCAAGGACAATGTTGAATACATAGAATCATTCAATACTGCTGGAAACAAACCGTATAAGCTAAGTGTTAATAAATTTGCAGACCAAACCAATGAAGAGCTCAAGGTCGCCCGTAATGGTTATAGGAGGCCACTTCAGACAAGGCCACTGAAAGTAACATCATTCAAGTATGAAAATGTTACTGCTGTTCCTGCTACCATGGACTGGAGAAAGAAAGGTGCTGTTACTCCTATCAAGGACCAAGGCCAGTGTGGTAAGCTTTATCACTGCACCAA
>Ga0307513_10011771_pt1 | contig 10845 bp, 6 predicted proteins | sample 15_EM_MG_FD_202174 | JGI IMG/M metagenome (GOLD analysis project Ga0307513, IMG submission 202174) | Populus trichocarpa ectomycorrhiza microbial communities from riparian zone in the Pacific Northwest, United States - 15_EM | ecosystem: Host-associated > Plants > Roots > Unclassified | place...
CCCTGGAGCCCCACCCAAGATCGATAGCTCACAGCAATCAATAACGATCGTGTTTTCGATAACAGAGCTCTTGACGCGCCCGTAACCCCAGAGCAAGACTCCCGTCCATCGGTCGACATTGTCGAACACCGACCGGCAATAGGCGTTAGAGTGTGACAACGCCAAGGGCCGGCAGTTCCCCCCTGGACGAAGGACAAAGGAGTCGCGGGTGTCCAGCTCCGACATCTTCATCGGCGAGACCATCGGTACCGCCATACTCATCCTGCTCGGCGGCGGTGTCTGTGCCGCCGTCACGCTGAAGGCCTCCAAGGCCCGCAACGCCGGCTGGCTCGCCATCACCTTCGGGTGGGGTTTCGCCGTACTGACGGCCGTCTACACCTCGGCGCCCCTCTCCGGCGCCCATCTCAATCCGGCCGTGACCCTCGCGCTCGCGCTCAAGAAGAACGGCATCGACTGGAGCGACGTCCCGATCTACTGGGGCGGGCAGCTGCTCGGCGCCATGATCGGTGCCGCTCTGGTCTGGGTCGCCTACTACGGCCAGTTCCACGCGCACCTCACCGACAGAGAGATCGTCGGCGGTCCGGGCGCGCAGGCCACGAAGACGAAGGCCGTCGAAGCCCAGGAGAAGGGCGCGGGCCCCGTCCTCGGCATCTTCTCCACCGGTCCCGAGATCCGTGTCGCCTGGCAGAACATCGCCACGGAGGTCATCGGCACCGTCGTGCTGGTGCTCGCCGTCCTCACGCAGGGTCTCAACGGCGACGGCAAGGGTCTCGGCACTCTGGGCGCGCTGATCACCGCCCTCGTGGTCGTCTCCATCGGGCTCTCGCTCGGTGGCCCGACCGGCTACGCGATCAACCCGGCCCGTGACCTCGGTCCGCGCATCGTGCACGCTCTCCTGCCCCTGCCCAACAAGGGCGGCTCCGACTGGTCCTACGCCTGGATCCCGGTGGCCGGTCCGCTGATCGGCGGCGCCATCGCTGCGGGCATCTACAACGTCGCTTTTGCTTAGAGCAGCCAACACAGCCTTGAGCCGCCAGAGCAGTCCTGAGCAGTCTTGAGCGACTACGCAGCAAGCCCGCCCCTTACCGACGGAACCCACGGACCTTTCAGGAGCACACAGTGACCGACGCGCACACCGCCGCAACGCATTCCCACGGCGCAGGGCCGTTCATCGCAGCGATCGACCAGGGCACCACCTCCAGCCGCTGCATCGTCTTCGACCGGGACGGCCGGATCGTCTCCGTCGACCAGAAGGAGCACGAGCAGATCTTCCCGAAGCCGGGCTGGGTGGAGCACGACGCCACCGAGATCTGGACGAACGTCGAGGAGGTCGTCGCCGGAGCCATCTCCAAGGCCGGCATCACCCGCGACGACATCAAGGCCATCGGCATCACCAACCAGCGCGAGACCACGCTGCTGTGGGACAGGAACACCGGTGAGCCCGTCCACAACGCCATCGTCTGGCAGGACACCCGTACCGACGCGCTCTGCAAGGAGCTGGGCCGCAATGTCGGGCAGGATCGTTTCCGCCGTGAGACCGGCCTGCCGCTGGCCTCGTACTTCGCCGGCCCCAAGGCCCGCTGGCTGCTCGACAACGTCGAGGGCCTGCGCGAGCGCGCCGAGGCCGGGGACATCCTCTTCGGCACCATGGACAGCTGGGTCATCTGGAACCTGACGGGCGGTGTGAACGGCGGTCACCACGTCACCGACGTCACCAACGCCTCCCGCACCATGCTGATGAACCTGCACACCCTGGAGTGGGACCCCAAGATCGCCGAGTCCATCGGCGTCCCGCTGTCGATGCTCCCGGAGATCCGCTCCTCCGCCGAGGTCTACGGCGAGGTCACCGGCGGCAAGCTGGGCGACCTGCTCGGCGGCATCCCGGTCGCCTCGGCGCTCGGCGACCAGCAGGCGGCCCTGTTCGGCCAGACCTGTTTCGCCGAGGGCGAGGCCAAGTCGACGTACGGCACCGGCACGTTCATGCTGATGAACACCGGCGACAAGATCATCAACTCGTACTCCGGCCTGCTGACCACGGTCGGCTACCGCATCGGGAACGACGCCCCGGTCTACGCCCTGGAGGGCTCGATCGCGGTCACCGGTTCGCTGGTGCAGTGGATGCGCGACCAGATGGGCCTGATCTCCACCGCCGCCGAGATCGAGACGCTCGCGTCGTCGGTCGAGGACAACGGCGGCGCCTACTTCGTGCCGGCCTTCTCCGGTCTGTTCGCCCCGTACTGGCGCTCCGACGCCCGCGGTGTGATCGCCGGCCTCACCCGGTACGTCACCAAGGCGCACCTCGCGCGCGCCGTCCTGGAGGCCACCGCCTGGCAGACCCGTGAGATCACGGACGCCATGACCAAGGACTCCGGCGTCGAGCTGGCGGCCCTCAAGGTCGACGGCGGCATGACCTCCAACAACCTGCTGATGCAGACCCTCTCGGACTTCCTGGACGCCCCCGTGGTCCGTCCCATGGTCGCCGAGACGACCTGCCTCGGTGCCGCCTACGCCGCCGGCCTCGCCGTCGGCTTCTGGACCAACACCGACGACCTGCGCGCCAACTGGCGCCGGGCCGCCGAGTGGACCCCCAACATGGACGCGGAGAAGCGCGACCGTGAGTACAAGAGCTGGCTCAAGGCCGTCGAGCGGTCCATGGGCTGGCTCGAAGACAGCTCTGTCGAGGAGTAAGAAACAACATGACCAGCCAGTCCACCCTGCAGTCCGTGCCTGCCCTCGGTACGCACCCGGCCTTCGGCACGAACCCGAGCCGCGCCGAGACCCGGGAGCAGCTCTCCAAGGCGACGTACGACCTTCTCGTGATCGGCGGTGGCATCCTCGGCATCTCGACGGCCTGGCATGCCGCGCAGTCCGGGCTGCGGGTGGCCCTGGTCGACGCCGGCGACTTCGCCGGCGCCACCTCCTCCGCCTCCTCCAAGCTGCTCCACGGCGGTCTGCGCTATCTGCAGACCGGTGCGGTGAAGCTGGTGGCGGAGAACCACTTCGAGCGCCGCGCGGTGTCCCGTCAGGTGGCCCCCCACCTGGCCAATCCGCTCACGTTCTACCTCCCCGTGTACAAGGGCGGTCCGCACGGCGCGGCGAAGCTCGGGGCGGGCGTCTTCGCCTACTCCATGCTGTCGGCGTTCGGTGACGGCGTCGGCCACCTGCTGTCGCCGGCAAAGGCCGCGCAGGACGTGCCCGAGCTGCGCACCGAGAACCTCAAGGCCGTGGCCGTGTACGGCGACGGTCAGATGAACGACGCGCGCATGGCGCTGATGACGGTCCGTGCGGCCGTCGAGGCGGGTGCGGTCGTCCTCAACCACGCCGAGGTGTCCGGTCTGCGCTTCACCAACGGCCGGGTCACCGGTGCCGAGCTGCGCGACCGGCTCTCCGGTGACGAGTTCGGCGTCAACGCCCGGCTCGTGCTCAACGCGACCGGCCCCTGGGTCGACCACCTGCGCAGGATGGAGAACCCGGACGCGGCGCCGTCCATCCGGCTGTCGAAGGGCGCGCACCTGGTCCTGAAGCGGACGTCTCCGTGGAAGGCCGCGCTGGCCACGCCGATCGACAAGTACCGGATCACGTTCGCCCTGCCGTGGGAGGACATGCTCCTGCTCGGTACGACCGACGAGGAGTTCGAGGGCGACCCGGCGGATGTCGCGGTCACCGAGAAGGACACGGCGCAGATCCTCGACGAGGCCGCGTTCTCCGTACGCGACCAGCAGCTGTCCCCTGACCTGATCACGTACTCCTTCGCGGGCCTGCGGGTGCTGCCGGGTGGCCCCGGTGACACGGCGAAGGCCAAGCGGGAGACGGTCGTGACCGAGGGCAAGGGCGGCATGCTGTCCGTCTCGGGCGGCAAGTGGACGACGTTCCGGCACATCGGCCGTACGGTCATGCAGAAGCTGGAGACGCTTCCCGGCCGTCCGCTGGGTGATGACTTCGAGCCGATCTCCGAGCTGCCGAGGAAGATGCCGCTGCCTGGTTTCGCCAACCCGCGCGCGGTCGCCCACCGACTCCTGGTCGACGGCCCTGCTCCCGGTCCGCGCATGGCGGCGGACACGGCGAAGCACCTGGCCACCCACTACGGCTCCCTGGCCTTCGACATCGCCCGCCTGGCCAACGAGAACCCGGAACTGGCCGCGCGCGTCCACCCGGACGCCCCGGAGATCTGGGCGCAGGTCGTCTGGGCCCGCGACAACGAGTGGGCGGAGACGGCGGACGACGTTCTGCGCCGCCGCACCACCCTGACGATCCGCGGCCTGGCCACAGACGAGGTGCGGGGCAGGGTGCAGGACCTGCTCGACAAGAAGTAGGCGAGAAACAGAACCGGCATGCCGAAAGGGGCGGCTCCCGTTACGGAGCCGCCCCTTTCGGCATGCCGTTCACACAGTCGAGCTTCCACCAGCCCCCTGAATGCCTCGCGCGCCCCCTCCCCTTGTCAGGAAAAGAGGGTTCGCCATGTAGATGGCGGCTACAACGGTGATTCAGCGCACAAACGGGGGCACGGGGGCAGACGGATGAGCGAGTGGTGGAGCAGCGTGCGCTTACGGCGGCGCGTGGCATTCGGAGTGTGCGGGGCGGCGCTGGTGGCGCTCGTGGGGGTGATGCGCGGCTCACTGGACGTGGCCACCGCAGGTGTTCTCGTCTCGGCGATCGCCGCCGTCGTGTCCGTCGCCGCGTTCCTCTCCGACGCGCTGCGTGACAGCACGGACACTCCGCAGTCGGCCGACGAGGTACGTCGGCGGACCGCGGACTCGCTGGCCGAGGCGGTACGGGAACCGTGGGCGACGGAGGCCCGGCTGCGCAGACTTCAGGATCCCGGACCGCTGGAGGTGCGCTGGACGCCGGCCGACCGGTGGCTCGCGGACCATCCGGAGAACATAGGCCAGGGGGCACCGGCGCCCGCCCCACGCGAGGCCGAACATCCGCTCGACGCCTTCCTGGAGACGTTCGAGGCCCTCCCGGCCCGGCGGTTGGTGGTGCTGGGCGGTCCCGGCTCCGGCAAGAGCGTGCTGGCCCTGCGGTTCACCCTCGGCCGACTGGCCGCGCGGGAACCCGGCGGCCCCGTCCCGGTGATCTTCCCCGTGTCGAGCTGGGACCCGCTCCGGACCGGCCTGCGCGACTGGCTCGCCGAGCGCCTCGCCGCCGACTACCGTTTCCTGGCCGCGCCGGCCGACGGGCCGCGCACCCTTGGCCGCGCCCTGCTCGACACAGGGTTCGTTCTTCCGGTGCTCGACGGCTTCGACGAGTTGCCCAGAGCGGTCTACGGGGAGACCGTGCGGCGCATCAACTCCGAACTGGACGGCGACCTCCCGCTGCTGCTCACCAGCCGCACCGAGGCATGGGCCGCCGCGGTCCGCGCGCGTGACGTGCTCACCGCCGCCGAGGTGGTGGAGCTGCTGCCGCTGGACGCCGACCAGACGGGCGCGTACTTGGAACGCACGGCCCGACCGGGACGATCGGAGGATGGCCACCGGGAGACGGTGTGGACGCCGGTACTACAGCGTCTGGCCCTGGCTCAGGAGTCGCACCCGCTCAACGTCGTGCTGCGGGTTCCGCTGATGGTGGCGCTGGCCCGCACCGTGTACGGCGACACCTCCCGCGACCCGGCCGAACTGCTCGACCCGGCCCGCTTCCCGGCGTCCGAGGACATCGAGGAACATCTGCTGGACGCCTTCGTCCCGGCCGCCTTCGCGGACTGCGGACCCCGGCGGGCGGTCGACGCACAGCGCCGTCTGGGGCTGCTGGCACGGGAGTTGGAGCGGCGCAGGACGGGGCGACTGGCCTGGTGGGAGCTGGAGTCGGCGGTGCCGGGCGCCGTACGCGCGTACGCGACGGGGCTGCTGGCGATCGCCGCGACCTGTGCGCTGCTGCCCGTCATAGCGCTGGCCCGCACGTCGAGCCGGGTGGCCGCAGTGGAGGATCTGGGCTCACTGGGCGCCAATCTGGCCGGTGAGACGCTCGGTTACGCGTTCGGGGTCACCTTCCTGCTCCCCCGCACGGCGGGACGGCAGGGCTCACTGCCCAGGCGGTTGGCCATCGTCACGGCCGCCGCCACCGCGCTGTGGCTGGGCATGGCACTCACGGACGACCTGAGGTTCGGCTTCCGCCTCGGCGGCGCCACGGACGGTGTGCTGCCCGACCTGTTCGGCGGCTGCCTCTTCGCGATACTGCTCACTCTGTTCTTCGGTGTCGCGGGCCTGCCCCGGCACCCGGTCCCGCTGAGCCTGCCGTGGGCGGGCAGCAGCCGGGGACGCGCCGCCGTCCTGGTCTGCGGCGCGCTCCTGCTGGCCTGCGGGGCGGGCCTGATCGGCTCGCTACTGCTCGGCATGACCGTCACCCCGCTGACCGCGCTGACCGGGGCCATGTGCACGGTGGCCGGGGGCACCCTGCTGCTGGGCGGGACACGGCGCGCCGTGCGGGACAGCGCTCCCCGGTTGCGCCGCGGCCGGATCTCCCGGGACTTCACGGCCGGACTGGTACGGGGACTGGCCGCGGCCCTGCTCATCGGGGTGGTCGCGAGCACCGCGGCGGGCACGGCCGCGGCCGTCGTGACCGTTCTCCGGTCGGGTTCCCAGATGGATCTCGACGGGCGGCGGATCGGCGACTGGTCGTTCCTGGAGCGGAACGGGATCAGAACAGCGACCACCGACCGTCCGCTGAGCGGAAGGCTGCTGGTGCCGGGGCACGGCGCGCTGTCGGTCGCGTACCCGGCCGACATCACGCCGCCCAATTGCGAGATGCCGCTGCTGCCCGCCCGCAGGTGCGTCGACTTCACGTCCCGGCGGACGGTGTTCGAATCCCACAACGGCGCAGTGACCGTGCGCCTCGCCCCGGCCGCCGGGTGGCCCGGCCGTGCCGAACCGTCCGGAAAGGCATACGCGGCGAACATGCGGTCCGTGCTGCCGGAACCGGCCCGGGCCTGGCTCACCGAAGGTCCGGCGCCGGGTGTCTTCGCGCGCTGTCTGCCGCCGATGGTGGCCGCGGGAGTGCTGTTCGGCGTGGTCGGCGGGTGCGTCTGCGGTGTCTACCGGGCGTTGAGCGCCCCGTCCGACGTGGTGCGCGCGGCGAGTCCCCGCTCCACGCTCCGTACCGACCGGACCGCTTCCCTGGCCCGCGGTGGCGTCGTCGCCCTGCTCACCGGATTCGTCTGTCTCCCGGTCGTTCTGCTGTCCCGCGACTGGGGCGGACTCGTCACCGTCGGCGCCCAGCTGTGGCTCCCGGTCGGTGCGACCGCGCTGGCGCTCGGCGCCTGGGGCCGCTTCGTCATCACCCGCGCCTGGCTGGCGACGACCGGGAGGCTGCCCTGGCGGCTCATGGGCTTCCTCGACGAGGCTCATCGCCGGGGTGTGCTGCGGCAGTCCGGTGCGTACTACGAGTTCCGGCACCTGCGGCTGCAACGGCGGCTCGCGGGTGCCGGGACACCGGCCGGCGGAGGGTCAGCGGACGAGCGCGTCGATGCCCTCGGATGAGGCCAACTCCTCGCGGCGCACGATCAGTTCACGCCCGAGCAGCAGCGCACGCCGCGAAGCGGATACCGGGTCGGGCAGCGTGGTGAGGTCCGTGAGATGGGCGAAACCGATGATGCGGCGGACGATCTCCGTACCCGCGAAACCCACCGACTCCGTCCGGACGCGGCGCAGGAAGCGGTCCAAGTAGGCGTCGTCGAAGAACGTGTCGACCCTTGTGGGCCACAGGCGGCGGAACTCTGCCTCGAACGCCGCCCAGGACAGGGCGAGTTGGTCGCCGTGGTCGGACAGTGTGCCGAGCGCCCGGGCCCGCTCCTCCGAGACCAATACGTTGGCCCAGTACAGGCCGAGGTCGTAGCCGATCGGGCCTACGAAGGAGAACTCGGGGTCGAAGACCCGTACCACCGGGGCGCCTTCGCGTTCGCCGACCATGACGCTGCCCGTGTGGAGGTCGCCGTGGAGGAGGGCCTGGGCGCTCGTCATGAACGTGTGGCGGAGGTCGGCGACCTCTGTGCGGAGCCTGGCGTCCGCGCGGAACTCCCTCGCCAGGTCGTCCAAGTCCTCGTGCCAGTGGTTGTGTTCGTGCTCGATGTACGGCTCGGAGAGGACCACGTCCTCGGTGATCTTGCACAGTTCCGGGCTCACCGAGGCTGCCAGCAGTGCCTTGCGGTCCGCCGACTTCATTCCGAAGTCGCTGGTCGCGAAGGTCAGTTGGGCTACGAACTCGCCGATGCGGGCGGAGGTGTGCGGGCCGTACGACGCGCCCTCGTTCAGGAGGGTGCGCAGGACCTCCAGGTCCGACATGTCCTCCATGACGAGGGCGTAGTTCTCGGGGTCGTAGCCGTGGATCGCCGGGATCTTGTCGGGGGCGACCTTCGCGACCTGCTCGTACGCCCTTGCCTCGGCGTCGGCTCGCTCCGGGCTCATCGGCCAGGACGGGCCCGCCACCCGGACCCAGGGCAGAGCCTGCTTGACGGCCAGGCTGCGGGTGCCGTCGGCGGACCTGGCCAGGAAGACGCGGTTCATGTTGCCGTCGGAGACCTCACGGACCTGGATGTCCGCCGGGTCGGGCCAGTGGCCGCGCTCGTTCAGGTACGCGGGGATGTCGGCCGGCTCCAGGATGCGGTAGCCCATCGTGAACTTCCTTATGCGGTGCGGCGCTTGGACAGGGTGAAGCTGAAGACCAGGGCGAGGATCAGGACGGCGCCCTCGACCACGTCCTGCGTGTAGTACGGCAGGCCCTTGATGGTCAGGCCCGTGGTGATGATGCCGATCAGTACCGCGCCCAGGGCGGTGCCCCACACGTTCGGGCGGCCCCGGCCGAGGACGGACGTCCCGACCAGGGCCACGGCGACCGCTTCGAGGAGTTGCGAGGTGCCCGCGGACACGTCTCCCTGGCCGATGCGTGCCGCCAGGATCAGGCCGCCGATCGAGGCCAGGACGCCGGAAAGGACGTACGCCAGTGCCCGGTACGCGCCCACGCGGATGCCCGCCAGGCGGGAGGCCTCGGGGTTGGCGCCGATCGCGTACAGCACGCGGCCCCAGCGGGTGCGGGCCAGGAAGACCCAGGCGACGACAGTGAGCGCGCCGAAGATCACCACGGAGATGGGGATGCCGAGGATCGTGCCCCGGTCGATGCGCAGGAAGCCCTCGGTGAACCTGCCGGGGGCCGTCGTGCCGTCGGACTGGGTCATGCCGGGGGTGATGGACTGCCCGTCGACCAGGATGAGTTTGGTGCCCTGGATGACGAACATGGTGCCCAGCGTGGCCAGCATGTCGGGGATCTTCAGGACCACGATGAGCAGGGCGTTGAGGAGGCCGGCCAGGGCACCCGCCACGATCACCGCGATGATCGCGACGACTCCGACCTGGTTGTACGTGACCATCGTCTTCGCGGCGACGGTCACGCCGAGGCCGGCCACCGCGCCGACGGACATGTCCATTCCGCCGACGGCCATGGTGAGCGTGACCCCGAGGCCGAGGATCGCGGCCACTGAGACGTACCGGAGCGTGTCGAGGAGGGTCGCGGAGTCCCGGAAGGACGGCTCGCTCAGCGCGAAGTACGTGAAGAGCGTGACGGTGACGAAGATGAAGCCGTACTTGATGACCGCGTTCTGGATGCGCGGACCGGCGGCGGCCAGCGTGGACGGGGTCGCCGTCTTCGCGGGAGCGCTCTGGGTGGTGGTCATGGGGTGCTTCCTGGTGTGGCGGGGGCGGTGGGGCCGGCGTGGGGGTGGGCGGCGGGTTGGGCGGTTGTTCGGCTGCGGGCCGGTGGGGGCTGGTCGCGCCCACGCGGCGGAGCCGCAAATGTCGCAGCCCCGCGCCCCTTTGGGGGCGCGATTCCGCGCCCGCCAGCCCCGCCGGGCGGCGTCACCCGCAGAGCGCCCCGCATCAGACGGACGCCGAGATCGTCTGGATGACCCGGTCCCGCTCCGCGTCCTCGCCATACGCGTCGAGATGGATCTCGCCGGCCGCCAGGACAACGACCCGGTCGGCGACCTCCAAGACCTCGTCAACGTCAGCCGACAGGACCAGGACCGCCGCCCCCTCCGCCGCCAACGCCCGGGCGCGCCGCCCGATGTCCCGGCGCGCACCGATGTCCACCCCTCGGAACGGCTCGTCCAGGATGAGGACGCGGGGGCGTTCGGCGAGCCAGCGGCCGACGACGACCTTCTGCTGGTTGCCGCCGGACAGCTCCTCCACCGTGCTGTGCTCGTCGCGGGCGACGACTCCGAGCGCCTCGATGGTGTCGCGGCCGAGGGCGTCCTCCTTCGAGCGGTTCACCAGCCCGGCCGTGGACAGGGACTTGAGGAACGGGAGGGAGATGTTCTGGGCGAGCGACCAGCCGGGGATCAGGGCGTCCGCGTGCCGGTCCTCGGGGACCAGGTGGATGCCCGCCCGGATCGCGTCGGCGGGGCGGCGCGGCTCGTACGCCTTGCCGTCCAGCTCCACGGCTCCGGTGGTGAACGGTTCGGCGCCGAACAGGCCCCGGGCCAGCTCCGTCTTGCCGGCGCCCAACAGGCCGACGATGCCGGTGACTTCGCCCGCTCGCAGGTCCAGGTCCTGGGGTGTACGTCCGTCCAGGAGCCGTACGCCGCGCAGGGACAGCAGGGTCTCGCCCTGGTCTCCCGCGCGTTGCGGACGTGCGGTGGTCGCCTCCTGGGCCTGGGCGAGCATGGCGCGCAGGGCGCTGTCCCAGTCGAAGGGCTTGACCTGGTCCTCGGTGAGACGGCCGTCTCGCAGGACGACCAGCCGGTCCGCCAGCGCGTCGATCTCGCCGAGGCGGTGGGAGACGTACAGGACCGCGATGCCGTCGTCGCGCATCCGCTCGACCAGCGCGAAGAGGCGTTCCGCCTCGGCGGCGGAGAGTGCCGAG
>Ga0307513_10011773_pt1 | contig 10844 bp, 16 predicted proteins | sample 15_EM_MG_FD_202174 | JGI IMG/M metagenome (GOLD analysis project Ga0307513, IMG submission 202174) | Populus trichocarpa ectomycorrhiza microbial communities from riparian zone in the Pacific Northwest, United States - 15_EM | ecosystem: Host-associated > Plants > Roots > Unclassified | place...
TTTACTCCGTTCTGGCACCCGGGTTCCCCCCCCCCCCCCCCCCGGCGACATAAATACTTGGGGCTCTCAACGAATTGAAACCCTCCTCCTCCTCCTCCTATAGGTTAGTATGTGCAGGAGGTATTAGCAGCGAGTGAATGAGTGCCGCGTCGAGATCGAGGATGCGGTCTCTCACGCATATGTACATTTGCACATACATACGCACATACATACATACATACATGGACTGTATAAGGAACTTTACTCACCGCTCTCTACGCACTTTTTGCTCACACCCATGTTCGAGCACGAGACCCCACCAAGGTGACCAGACCTGTAGTATAATACCATAATCCCTTCTCCACTCTCTCACCCCCCTAGTAATCATCTGCGACGTGTCCGGGCACAAACCCGATGCCTCTCCAGATACAACTAGTTGCATCGCAACCCCAAGCAAAGCGTCTTGCAAGAGTAGTCGAGTGACATTTAATGACGGCTTGAGCGCGCGGTGTCTTCCCGGCCTAAGTTTGGCTGCTTACTGCCGGAGAGTTCTTCACTTATGCCACGCTGTTGCGGTGGCCACTGCGGGTGCTCCACCCCCCTCCTCCTTTTTTACACTTGGGACGTACAGCTCCGGGCCAAGGCAAAAGGGGGAAAGCGAGAGGACTTTTAATGGTATCATAGCGATGGGGTTTACGGTGAAGCACGTGACGTGAAATATATAGTTTGATTTGGCAGGCTACTTGTTTGCCTGTCTGCATGGTTTTGGTATTGCATCTAAGGGGTGATAACCGCAGTGCACAGGATATTTCAAGCTGAGGACCCTTCCCGCTGGATTATAGGGAGGGAGGGAGGAAAAGAAAAGAAAAGTGAAAACAAGAAGAATAGTTAGAGAAAAAGGAAGGAAATAAGAAAAACTATAAAACCCGAACGCCGACCATTTCCCACCGAGCTTGTATAGGTAGATCTACCCACCCTCACCCCCCTATTACTCCGTAGCTATCGCGTCGATATCCCCCCACCAATCTTGTACCTCACCAATTCTCCGGCACACCTCGCATCAACAGCGCTATCATGTCCGTCCACTGCGCCCTCTACCTGGATCTGCCTCTCCAAGAACATATTCACAAGGTACTTCAACTTATTCCTAGCCGGGAGGCCGCGACTGTGTGGGAACAGTATCGCCGTGTCGACGATATTCCTGTGGCATAGCCGTAGGGCGTTGAGATCGTTTTCTAGCGCGTGGCCGATGAGTGGGGTTTCAGAGTCCATGTATGTGAGTAGTAGGTCGCGGGCTGCGGATGGCGACGGGATGATGCATAAGGGCGTGGAGGGGGCAGGGGAGCAAGGGTTTAGGAGTGTCGTAGTGGTAGGGTATGGCAGGGGGGTGAAGGGCTGGGCAGATGTGAATTCTAATGGGTGAACGCCGGAGAAGCGGGTGTTTAGGTCCAGGATTTCGCCAAACGGACGGACGAGTGCGTCCATGACGATTGCGCCGGTGGGGAAGGCGGTGGCAGTTATGCGGATCAGTTCCATGCCCCGTGTTGTGTAGCACATTTCGCAATCCAGGCAGATGGCTTTTTCGACCGGGGAGGGGGGAGAATCTTTGGATCCTAGGGTATCGGCTACAGGACCGCCGGTAGTGGAATTAGGGGGCGATGGAGTGCGGATGAACGGCCACGATGTAGCAAGACGCTTAGCCTCGCTGACCTTGAGAACGTGGTTCTCCGCCGTAGTGCATCCGGCCACCCCGGCAGCGCGGCGGCAACAGGAATAGGCTTTCTCTCTGGCATTATCCTGGTATTGCGACCCGGTTCCTACGTCAAGTTAGTATATATCGTGAATTAGGTAGGGAATGACATACGCTGTAAAAATATCAATCTCCCCCAATGAAAAATACACTTTCCTCCACTCGCCAATTCCCCATCAGACTCTCTACGCCCCTGATAAACCTGAAATCTAGTGGTGCAACGATCGCATATCTCCCACCCCCCCGCAGAGTTCAGCCCATCCAGTGAAAGCTTGATCTCCTTTTCTGTCGGTGGGTCAAGAACATACCCATACTTCTGCAGCACATCTAGTGGATTTATTAGGGGTCTCAATGCATTAAGCTCCTCCTGTATAGTCTTTCCTGTCGAAAGCGCCGGTGCCATGTTTTCATCTCCATTCTTGATCCGCTGCTTTTCTTTTTCCTCCTCTATAGATTTCCTATACTCCTCTGGGGTTGTCTTGGACATCTTAAAAATGCGCTTCTTCATCACCTGGGTATATATTAACCTCTTGTGAGTGGCTGACATCTCCTCCTCATCCAGTGCATACTGTAGCATCAACTGCTCATCTCCCTTGTGCTCATGCAAACGGACATATTCCTTATGCAACAGCGTCAGGAGCTTTAATCTGGTATCGTGGCTAGCCGGCGCCGCGGTAACTAGTCTGGGATTCAACGACAGTGGCTTGTCAGAAGTAGTAGGTTTCGCTCTTCCTGTCTTTGGAGCTCCGGAAGCCGCCGACCCAGTAGCTAAAGATTGTGGGGCAGTCTTAGTCGGAGCTCCCACGGCTCTTTGCGGTACCGGAACGCTCTTAGTGGTATCCTCAGAACGAGCTCTCGGCTGAGTTCTCGGCTTGGGTAAGTCTTTAATGAGCGCCTGCGTGTTTGGTTCAGAAGTCGACGAGGTTTGTGCATTTGTTTTCGTATGAGTTTTCAGGATTGACTTGGGTTTCGGAGCGACTGCTGCTGAACCGGCGCGCTCGACATTGGTCTTGGTCTTCTTGACGGGCGGCGGCGGCACGGGGTCTGCATTAAGAAGAACACCACCGTCGCTGCTAGACGAGGTGTAGTTGTCATCATCACCCGAAGCTATCCTCCGCTTCCTATCGGTAGACGGCAGTGCGACATTGTTTGCTGAAGCGACAATCCTTGGGTCCTTGGCGGCGGAGACAGTAGATTGAGTTGGGGTAGGAGATGGCACAGCGAGAGGGCGCGGTGAAGGTTGCTTATTGGTGGGTGGCTGAATGCCCGGGAGCGCCTGGGATGGGAGATCTGGGACGATGGCAGGGGCGGGTACTATTGCGTGCGAAAACAAACAATGCGGTAAGGAACAGGCTGATCCAGACCCCACTGCCGGACAAGGTATGTTCTTCCATAAGGGCAGCGGACGGAACATTATGGTGTCTGCCTCTCCCTTCCGCTCCTCGTGGATAGGTGGAGGGGCAATGATGAGGGGCGGAGGTCGAGAGGGAAGGTGGAGAAGCAAACGTTGGTATGATAGGAGAGGTGGTGGGTGGGATTGTGGTGGGTAGATGTTGAGGCGAGAGGTAAAATGCGGGCGAAGGGGAAGTGCCGAAGGAAGGGGAGAGAAGGTACAGATGGCATGAGAGGAGACGGGAATGAAGGGGCACAAGGCAAAGGTCGCACTTGACCACAACAAAAATTAGGCTACGATGACAGAAATACCAGCATTGCAATTCTCAATAGCAAAATTTAGAGGATCAATGACCTAACTACCATACTATAACCAGCGTACTCTTAGCAATTATCGTACCATTACTCCATTGCATCAACAACTTTGCTCCTAACGCCCGCGTGCTGAAGAATACCACCTATAAATAAATCAAAGATAGAGTAGAAATGAGGCTCAGGGCTGACGTCGTTGTTGCTGCCGCGACAAAGGACAAAGCAATATGTTGATCCTGCCCTACCAGTAGTATCGCAGTAGATCATAGTGCAGAGTGAAAGGGTATAATATAATCGTGATAATATATGGTCAGTTAAGTAGCGGTACGGCAGAAGGGACCCAAGCCATATCTAATCCTCGGGAGCTTTATATCACAATCGGGAACCATTTAAATAATATGGTATCATACATAGTACAGTATCCTCCCGAAACCAGTACAGTATCGTATTCCTACCTGCACCCTACAAACGGATTTTGTCCCCCTCGTTCCACTCCTCAGGCTCCTGCTTCACTATGGCCAACCACCTATCAGCGGAAACAATGACTTTGTAGAACAAATCACGGGTAAAAAAAAGAAAAGTACAACACATATGATATGATACAGCAGCACCACGCCGCGAAGGTAACCACAAGCAGTATCCCTACTACTCCCCACCAAACTCAACTGTTCGACCGGTACCGTATCGTGAAACACTTGCATCGACCGCCCTATAACCCTTTTTTTATTATTACTACCATCGTTATCGACCCCTCCCAAGACCTTCCCACCCTCCCCTCCTACTAATAAATCTACTTTGTCTCCTTCGCCAACACCCTCCCCCCCCCCCCCCCATCATTCCCTCCCCCGAGCCTTATGATAAAAAAGTAGGAGTAAGCAAGCAAGCAATAAAAAGGCAAAGAGGGAAAAAACCACAACAAAAGCTCCTGCAAGGAATTCCCAGCTGAGGACTAATACCCACTGTACTGCGCAATTTGTGCGGTGCCGTAGTCTGGACTCCGTAGCTTCTCCAATTTGTTTTCTCCTTCGCCAACGCCATACCTAGCCTAGTGGGCGAACGAATGGAGGTGCGGGCAGGAGAAGTGCAGGAGACCGGGTGCATTGTATTGTCGGCTTTGGCTTAGGTTAGTATATATATGTCTGGAGTCAGGCTGAGCTCAGTTGGCTGGGCATGGAGTGTCATACTGTCCTACACCGCTCTTGCGACAACTTGTGGTGCATGTGGTACAGTACTGTACATACTTGATCTGCAATGGGAGTACCGTACCAGCTCTTTCTCTCTCACAGACACATACATACACTCCCTCCCTCCCTCCCTCCCCCTCTCTCCCCCTCTCTCCCCCTCTCCACTTCACTCCCGTCCGCCCAGCCCCCCCCCCGTTCACTTACTTGCTCGCCTGATAACTTGACGAATGAAATATTAAATAGCTCACGGAAGGGACCATAACATAAATCCACTGTACCCGTTCGCCCACAAGGAGAAACAGGTTAGGCAAGGGGTTGTTAACAGTGTAGAGTACGGTACTCGAGTAGTTTGGATTGGGGAAATGTATGTACGGTCATGACATGGATAGGCGGGTGGCTTACGAGGAAGGATGGGGAACTCCCATCAAAAAAAATATTAATAAAAAAAAACACCGTATTTGTGAATGAGAGGGGCGGAATAGCTGTATCATGGCTGCCATATTGAGACTTGACTGGCTCTCTATCCTCACCTCCACCTCCTACTATATGATACGAGTACTGTACTCCTACTCCTACTCCTTGCCAAACTTACTAACCCGTGATATGAGAATCATGACAACGAAAATGTAATAATACGCACAAATAATATCATAATAGTAAGGGTTGTTCCGATCCGCTCTGGGCCCTGATATGATCTACAACTAATAGTCGAGTAGACAACCGTACGCATAATCGTTGTTCCACTAAAAAATGTGCTGTACCACATATCACACACAACACTCATATTCCCTTCTACCTGACTGGACCGGCTAGCTACTCCTGCCCCGTTTCCCAACCCTCTTTTCCCTAACGCTTTCCCACTCTCCATTTCCTCGAATTCCCAATCCTCTCAGTCTCTGCCCTGTACAATCTGCACCCTTGATTATGCATCTCTTCCTCCATTCTTCGTTTCTGCATTCGCCAGTAATTTGATAGGCCCTTTGGGACTTCCATTCCACCGATCCCTCTTCGCCAACATCTCACCACCAATCCATGACGAACCTCATTCAAATATTCCCCCTCCTCGGGAGTAGATAAATGTTTATCCCCGACCCATGGGTGGTTAGATACATTGGAAACGAACTCCTCTTCTCCTCCTCCTCCTCTCCTCCTCTCCTTCTCGCCCTCCCCCTCCCCCTCCCCTTTACCGGTGCCCTTCTCTTACTCCTCTTCTCTTACCTCCCATGCCCTTGGTCGTTGACCTCTGATGCTTCTATTCTTTTTCCCCGCCCCGAATGACGGGGGGGACGAGATTTCACCGCATCCCCCAGGTCTCCAATGCCACGGTAGATTACAGAACAGACAAGCCACCACACCCGAAAAAAAACACCCCCACACGCACCACATGCGTGCACGCACACACTCCCTCAAATGCTTCCGTCCAGAACACTCCCACTCATGTCTCACGCCCATTCGAGTGAAACCGAGTGATTCTCCACTCCAGCAGTGACAGAGTGCCGGAGAAGGATAGGATAAGATCTATACTAGAATGGTTAAGATTAAAAAAAAGCTGAGACCAAAACAGTGAGCGCTGGTCAGGGCGGGCCCGGTGGAGTAGTAGTAGGGAGAGGGACGAGCATAAGAGGAGAAAAGGGAAAAATGATCCGGGCAAGACTTCTCTCCCCCTCCCCCTCTCCTCCCCTTCCATCTTGGCCTATAACATCATCTTCCTCCCCTCCCCTTTGCTGCTCTTCCACCTTGACCCTCCCTGTCTATTTCTCCCCATTAGTCCCACCTCTCCCATTTCCCTAGCTTCCTTTACCTCCTCCCACATCCACCACAGTTCCATCCACGTTGAACCCCTCCTTAGCTGTTTATCGATTATTATTTTTTCAGACTACCTCAATTTTCACGATCCCTCCGGGATTTAGTACCATCATCGCCATCATTGAAACCTGACTTAACCCCCATTTCCCTCCCACCTACAGCGTACAATGCCGCCCATCAGAGTAGGCATCATTGTGTAACCCGTCCCCCCCCCCCCTTCCAGATATCCAACCCCATATTGGCCTGAGTTTCTGAGCATGAATGATTCTTCTTTCTTTTCGTTTCAAAAAAAAAGAAAAGAAAAGAAAAAGCACCAGGCTAACGACCTTTCCATCAACCTATCGTCATATGTAGTTTTGAAAACACCGAAATCCTCGACTTTGCCGGGCCCATGCAGGTCTTCGGGATTGCAGCCCAGCCGCCCTTCACATCGGCCAGACCACCCTTCCCTCAGGGGCCGCCGTATCGAGCTCCCCCGCCGGGATCCGAAAGAATGGCCTTTGATGTAGCTATTCTATCGCAAAGCCAGACCATCAGGACTTCTCACGGCAGAGGTTGTGCCATCATAAGGGATATAGACCTCTTCTCCCCGGAAGGCCATGAGGACAAATGGGATGTGATCGTCATTCCCGGGGGTGTGGGCACTCGGTTGGAGATGGAGAATCTCCATCTTCTGGACTGGATCTCTAGATTTGCGAGAAGCTATCGTGGGAGGCGTAAGACCATATTGTCTGTTTGCACAGGCACCCTGCTTCTTGCCAAGGCCGCCATATTGGACGGTATGAAGGTGACCACACACTATAGTGCTCGGGAGACGCTGCGCAACATCATCGAGAAGGGCGGTGGAGTGGCGGAGGTTGTGGAGGATAGGGTCGTCGCTGAAGTTTTCAGAGGGAGCGGGGGTGAAGATCTAGGAGTCGATGTGGTAACTAGTGGAGGGGTTAGCAGCGGGATCGACGGTGCCCTGTATGTGGTCAAGAAGCTTGTTGGGTTGGATGTTGCGAGAGGGGCGGCTCAGTGGATCGAATATAACTGGAATGATGCCCATTAAGGTTAGTAAAGGGGGTTTTGGAATTTGAGGTGTGGTGCAGGAGGGGGTTGTGGGAACGCAAGAGCGGGGTGCAAACAAAGTTCTTTTAGGTTTAGGCGTTTGGGCACGGGTTGCTTGGGATGATTAGGGGGAAAATTAGTTGGGGGTTGGGCGAACTATAAATCCAAACAACTCTACAAATTGGAAGATTAAATTTACACAACCATACAACTCTCCGTCCCTTTAATCGTTTACTTAGATATTCCAATCGCGATGAAGGTTCTTCCGATCCAGACCTATCATTTTACCAGAAACAGAGGGCATACCACAGTTTAGCCTTCACAATTAAAATGCAAGCTACGAAAACTGGTGATTTCCCCAAGCGCACGCTCCCCAAAAACACACGGCCCATATTATCATACTCCATCCATTCATCAGCACATCGTGCCATTGATCCAGCCGTCAATCCATCGATCATCGCCATAGTGCAAAAACAGTAATCATACAGTAAACAACCATCCCAAATAACACACCTAAGCATTCTCGTTGCCCTTCAAATAATCAAAGATTGACCCTTCCCCGACAGTCCCCTCAATTCCCGCACCTGCGTCACCGAGCCTCTGCTCCTTCTTAGCTGCCCGCTCAGCCAGATCATGTTCTGCAACCTTCTCTGGGCCCTCCTCACTGCTGATATCAGCGGCGGGCCTGGTGTCTTTCGGAATCTTTGACCAATCAAGGCCAGGCTCGTTCACCTGCTCATCGAGTGTGGTATTAGGTACGGCCCTACTCACGTCACCGGTAGGTCCTGAGCCAGCAGATTGTCTAGACCCCCTGCCTCCTCCCCTCCCCCTGCCACCGCCATGACATCCGTCATCATCTCTCGTAGATCCCCTGCCAGTATCCGATCCACCATGGGCAGTTTGTGGCGATCGACCAACACTACCTCCTATACTACCGCCTAAGGCCTCCCTAATGGGTCTTCCTTCGACATCTCCAGCGAAGGAATCATTTGCCCGATTACCCCCTCCGCTCACGCCAACCTCTGCAGATTTCGTCGGATCGACCCTGGCCCCGCCGTAGCGCTCTTCATCAGATTTCTTCCCATGGATCTCCCGAACCTTTCCGCCGCCGGTAGTGTTCAGTGTTGAGTTATCTGCCGTAACCCCAATGATACCTGTAGGGTTGCCTCTTGAAAAGTCACCGCCGGAACGAAGCGACTCTGCCGCTAGGGAGTCTTTTGTGACGGCACCGGAGAATTCCGCTTTCCGGTCTCTCTTCGCGGCTGGGTCGGTAGTGTTCTTCGTCCCCTTGGTCGGATTCGACTGCCTAATGTCAGGATCGGGCGGAAATATAGTTCTTGACCGTGGGATTGGGCGGTGGTGGGGGGAGTGCGAAGGGTAACTTGTTGATGAGTGAAAGATGTAAAAGTGCGGGGATGTGATTAGGGGCATTGGTGCTGTTGTTGATGGGAATGTAGTACAGGGGGAGTTGTGCCTACCTTATGTGTGGAAGACATGGTATTGGTACTTTATTTCGGATGCTGTAACTCGGAACTTGCTTTTTAGCGTTTTCCCTTTTCGTTGGTCGTACGAAGGTTGAACGTTAGGATAGCGGCACGCGTACTCGAGTAGTTGAATGAGAACAAACAACACCGTGCTGGAGTGAGATGGGGCATTTATATTCCCCCCAGCACCCCCGGGGCCCACGCCCTGAGACACAGTGCCTGTATTGTTATGGTAGCCCTACGGTATGTCATTATGAAGAAAGAGGCAGAGAGCAACTATAGTTGAGAAAAGGATCGCTGCAGACGTCACGGTGAGCATCGGGTTATCAATAGTTATCTGATCTGACGTCGATAACCTCTGAATAGCACAAAGGACATAAAACCGGAACCAAGAAATACCAAAACCCGATCTCTAATGAGAGAATCACAGCGAACCCCGAGAAAAGATGGAGTCCCGCCCTTTCTTAAGAGAAGAGATAAGTGGACCCCCCGTCTCCAATCGGACAAGTAGACTAGACTATATCCAGCCGGAGAAATCAGCTATGCAAAATGCGAAATTTTGATGTGAGTGAAACAAGCACCCAGATATTCGCAATTTGGGATATCATACCATGAAAAGTGATGCCATTCGCTAGGTCCGCCCCAGGATTCCCAATCCCAGAGCCAGTCGGAACCAGGCTCCATGTTGAAACAGTGAGAACGGAACGATGGTTTTGGAACTGATTGAGTGACGAGAAGAATGATGAATTGCTTAATTAACTTCTCAGTAGAGAGCGAACTACCCAGACTATCTACTGTTGAGAGCGAGACACAAATTGCGAGTAAATCAACAGTAGGAAGTAAACAGAAACAGAGAGAAGAAAAGAAAGGCAAGGAGGTATGTTCAATAGTACGAATATTGTAAGGGGGTTTTGAGATGGCGATCAAGACTAATGCAAGGAGAAAATCAATAGTGCGAGTGATACTACGGTAGTGCCAGAAGCATAGTGCCAGAAGCATATTTCAACACTCCACACTCTGCTTGGCAGAGTGACGTTTCATGAAGATGCCTCGATTCCGAAGTAAACTCCCCTCTCAAAAGTATTGATTGTCCCAAACCCGGTTTTACAGCCAAAGTCGGTGTGTATTCATCAACCGAAATAATAATAAAATAAAGTCATGAAAATTTATACAAATTATTTTATGCAGATATTTATAAGGGGAATCTGTTTCTGTTTTTTCATTTATTTTATATATTCATTTCACAAGGTCTTGTGTCCATTTATAGGATGGTTAAAATGGAATGCCAAGCCCACATACAAATTTTGGGGCTTGGCACTAACTTTGGTGGGGATTCACCTTTCATCACACTTTGCCTAGCTAAATCCAGGTGCAACTCATGCAAATATGGAGTGTTTATGATTTTTATTATATGAGAAAGTAATTCTTGTATCATAAGCAGGAATTTATGTAAATTTTCTGTATCACTTTAAGATATTTTATTATATAGAAATGGGCTAGTTAATTACCCATGTTTAGGCACTTTTTGGTGGGGTTTTAGAAAGTGGGACAATACTAATAAGAGCCTATTGTATCATATTGATATCTTTTAAATTATTACGGCCATCTCCCCTCTCTCCCTCCAGCCTACGACCTCTACTTTCTTTCTCCTTTTTTATTAAGTCCTCGGGTTCGTTTGTTAAATACAGGAAAATCCATGGCAAGCACCTTCAAGTATGGCTTAAAACTCTCCTCAAACAAAAAAGACCTCACATGCACCATACTCGCGCTTAAAATAAGTTATGGTACATACAACGTTCGCGCAGCAACAACATAGAGTGAAGACTATGAGTATGATCTCTATCATGAATATCTCAACAATACAAAATAATTATAAGTAAAAGAAGC
>Ga0307513_10011774_pt1 | contig 10844 bp, 7 predicted proteins | sample 15_EM_MG_FD_202174 | JGI IMG/M metagenome (GOLD analysis project Ga0307513, IMG submission 202174) | Populus trichocarpa ectomycorrhiza microbial communities from riparian zone in the Pacific Northwest, United States - 15_EM | ecosystem: Host-associated > Plants > Roots > Unclassified | place...
ATTTGTAATTAGCATATAAATTAATTCCCCTCTTCGAAAGCTTCCTAACGCGCCCAGATTCAAGCAAAACGGATGAGAATGAACTTGGGAATGAACAGTTGAGTGCAGATTGCTCACGGATATATCCGGATTATGCTGATCCGAACCGTATCCGAACCGTATTTGGTAAAATCCGCGGTTCGGTTACGGATTGGGTCCGGATCTATCCGTGTTAGTCCCTACAATGTCCCACGGCATGTCAAAATCATGTTGACACCAGGTGTGGAGAGGCGCCACTCAGCAGTGTTCAAGCACGATGCACCAATCAAAGAATTCGACGACGTGGAGCGCAGCATACTGACGGTTACATCCATTCTCCAGCGGATGGGTCGGCAACATTCACCTACCACCACCAATCCGAGTGAAATTTAACCGTTTCTGCGTCATTTAACCACTCTCTTGACTTGTGGCGATGAAAACGATCCCGACTCCAAAAAAAGCGTCGCTGTTACTGGTAGCTTGACTGTTGAAGGTTTTCAGATCTTGGTAGTGACGCAAAATTCTTTCAAGTCCGGCGATCGTGCTGAGCTCCGAGTACAAAGGCTAAAGAGATCAAGCGGGACCTTCGAGGAGGTGGTCAAAGGGTATGTATGTCTAGTAACGCTCTTTCCCCTGCGAATATAATTTAATCTTTTAGAGACAATTCTTCGCTCCGACGTCACATCTCGGACATATGGGCTGCTATAGTTTCCTATGATCGGGATAACGAGGATCAATTCCACTTGTTCTGCAATTTCATCATTACACGCTGTTTCGAGGAGTTCTCCATGCGTGTATTAATATTTCAGGATCGAAGAGCTTGGAATGTGAGCGTGCAAAAGGAAATTTTCGAATGGAGGCCTCTCAATGGCGAGCTCGCGAACGTTCGATGGATCGATCGACCAGAGTGGGCGCTCTTGGCTCTACCCGCAATGAAAACCGACAGCCTGATAGAGAAATCCGGCCGACTTGTCATCCAATGGCAATTCTCAAATGCGACGTCATGTTTCTGGGCTTGGCTTCTCGCAACAATTATCAAAAAGGTGGAACTTACGGTAAACGCCGCCAGGACTATGCGGGAAACACAGAAGGGGGACAGGAAGGGGGAGATAGAAGATATCCATGCATGGTGCCATCGCCTGTATGCATACGTTTATTGGAAAGAGGAAGTCGTGCAGACCCTTTTAACCAAGACATTGCTGAGCGAGTTCTTCAATTTTCCTATTGCATTGAACATGGGCGGTAAGTAGTTTTCGCAATCTCACCCACCACTTACTCCATATTCCACCCCTCAAAACCCAGATGGCACGGATCCTGGTGAGTTGGGTTTTTCTCAATTATGGAGGAAACTGTCAACGCCGTGTGAAGATGGACCCGCCGATATGCGGGGAGAGTATGGAGAAAGTGAAGGACAACAAGTCCTTCGCCACCTGAAGGGCATCGTCGCGTGGCATGCCGCCGCAGTTGGTCTATTGGATGGACGCTTCCGGCATGTCACCCAACGTCTTGTTGTCGGTTTAGTAGAGGTCACCTCAAACGAATCGAAACTGTTCACGGATGAAGAGGTTATTCAAGAATCCTTCCGTCGATATCCTAACCCATCGCCAGAAGACCGGCGTTTTATTGAAAATTCGATTCGGGAAAACCACGAAGCGGCAGAGTTCACTGGTACCACTCACGCAGAAGCGACACTTATGGGGCTTCTCAAATCTTTCCCCCCTGCTCCGCCTTTCACCAATCATATTGAGATTGAGGGTGTTCAATTTCTCAAGCAGCTCATTGAGCCGGTGTGTCTGCTCTCCCTACCTCTGTGTATATTTGATGTACAGGCTGTTCGGATGCAGGCTACTTTTGAAAACGCGATCGCGGTCAACAAAAAGTGTTGCTGGTGTTGCGACAGGCTCGGGACACTTCTTGGTGATGTTAAATTGCCTGGCTCGCATGGAGTTCTTTATTCTTGGCGTCCTCCTCGAGTGGGAGTGGATGTTTCTGTTCTCCGATCTTTTGAGAGTCATTTGTGGGATGAAATGAAAGCAGCTATAGGTGATACTATTCCCCATGTTCATTCTCGCCCAAACATGGTTGGAAGACGGGGAACTGACATTTGTCTGGATGACTTGCCTTAGCGATCTGGCCCTCTAGACATTTTTGTAGTTATAATTATGAATAATGTAAGCAGCTCCGCAGAGCCCGTTGAAACCCGTCTAGAGTTAGGCTCAATTTAATCCCCTCGTGGACGATCTTGGTACGAGACTATCTGGAAAGTATTCTGGAGGCAACCTTAAGTCTGGAAATCTCTGACCAACCGTAAACCGGAATTATCGTGCGTGCCAGCCTGTGGTCACCAGGTCAGGTGTTACACTGTAAACGAAGCTCTTGTCTCTTACCCTCATCGAGATGGCTGAAGATCGCCAACGGACTGCCAAAGAGTCCAAAGGAATTTTTAATCGACTGAAGAAAGCAATACGACCTGGATCGCAGGGTACGCCCCCACCTGCTGTTTCATCCCCACCTGTTGCTGAGCTTCTAGTTCTAGCAGAAGACGCGGCGAAACTCCGAGCCAAATACACTTGCTTTCGTATTCTTGTTATCGGGAGGGCGAATGCTGGAAAAACAACGCTGTTAAAGCGGGTGTGCAACACAACTGAGGAGCCATCCATTTACGACGGGGACAAAAACCTGGTGAGATAATATCGGCTTATCGTGATACCCCACTCTTATTGTTTCTTCATCAACAGCTCGAACCGACCTCGAAGGTACCGGCTCGGTGATTTCTGCACCTACCTTTTAGTAGATAACTGATTTTGACACTCTAGCGGGGGATCCACGATGTTCGTCGTTCATTCAGCTTCAAGAGCAACCCAGGGTTCATCTTTCATGACTCTCCTGGATTCGAGGCTGGGGGCAAGGAGGAATTTGAGGCTGTGATGACTTTTATTCAAGAGAGCTCGAAGTCCAAGGAAGTTGATGACCAAATCCATGTCATCTGGTACGTTTTTATTGCATACTTTGATGTGGTTCAGTTGACCACTGACAATGCACTCAGGTTCTGCTTCGAACCGGATGTATCGCGCCCATTGCTGCCATTGGAAGTGAAGTTCTTTAACGAAGATCGTACCTGGAATGGTGAGCTCATCTGGAATGTCTAAATGGTTGTTGGAAACTGATAAATACAGTTCCGGTTGTGGCGATCTTCATGAAATTTGATGATCTCATCACACAAGTCTTTGATAGAAAAAAAGACACAAAGGAGAATACCAAGAATGCTTTGGATACCTTAGAGAGGATATTCAAGCAGCCTCTCAGTGGCTACAAATTCCACCCTCGTGCTTATGTGCACTTTGAGGGTAGGTCATTGCCATTCAGTAGCTGATCTTGGAACTGATGCCACATCCAGCTATCCACAAAGATGAAGGCAATCATCAGAAACAGGTTGGGGAGCTAATCAAACAGACTGCAGCAGCAATCGACAATCTTGCACTGAAGATGCTGTTCATTACTATCCAACAGAATAACTTGGAAGTTTGTATTGAATGTGCAGTAAACTGGTAATTTTCCCAGTTGTCCAAGCTTGAAGTTCCACTTATCTTTGAATTTTAGTTATATCTTTAGCTTCACCAATACAATGGTATTATTTTCTATGAATTCTGGATACATACATCATGACTAAAGTGAATAAAGGAAGACTTGATTTATAGGAGTGCATCCTGGTTTGGACACTGTTATTTAGAGGTATGTAACCATGTTGAATACACCTTCTAAATCAAAGACTGAAGTTGAGAAGGATCATGTAAGAATGTTCTTTTCTGTTAGAAATTGAACATTGCAGTGACAGATTTTAGGATGTAAGTACTATAATTATATCATAAGAAGCAACATTAATGCATATCTTTAGTATGTAGGTGTGGTAGTGAGAGCTTTGGATAATCCACTAATAGGCAATTTCTAAGGGAAAATATGTAAGGATTAGATTGATAGAAGGACAATGTCTGAATATTGTGCACAGGAGGTAATAAGCAGATCATAAAGCTTATTTTCAGTGCTGAAATGGCCTGCATTAAATTATATCTAGCAAGTGAGTTGCTATGCATTTTCTCTACTTGATCTAGATCACTGACATTGTCTGCATAAAATCCTATTCAGACAGTGAGTTATATGCAGCATCTTTGCTTGATTTTGATTGCTGACATTACTTGTATGAAATCTCATCCAGACTGTGAGTCCTGTGCAGCTCCTTTGCTTGATTTCAATTGCTGATATTGCCTATATGGAATCTCATCCAGTCTGTGAGTCCTATGCAGCTCCTTTGCTTGATTTTGATTACTGACATTGCCTGCATGGAATCCCATCTAGTCTGTGAGTCCTGTGCAGCTCCTTTGCTTGATTTCAATTGCTAACATTGCCCGCATGGAATCCCATCCAGTCTGTGAGTCCTGTGCAGCTCCTCTTCTTGATTTCCATTGCTGACATTGCCTGCATGAAATCCCATCCAGGCTGTGAGTCCTGTGCAGTTCCTTTTCTTGATTTCCATTGCTGACATTGCCTGTATAAAATCCCATCCAGGGTGTGAGTCCTGTGCAGCTTCTCCTTGCTGAGTTTCCATTGCTGACATTGCCTGTATGAAATCCTATCCAGGGTGTGAGTTTTGTGCAGTTCCTCTGCTTGATTTCCATTGCTGACATTGCCTGCATGAAATCTCATCCAGAAAGTGAGTCCTGTGCAGCTCTGCTGCTTTGTTTGATTTCTATTGCTGACATTGCCTGCATGAAATCCCATTCAGAAAGTGAGTCCTGTGCAGCTCTGCTTTGCTTGATTTCCATTGCTGATATTGCCTGCATGAAATCTCATCCAGTTTGTGAGTTTGGTGTGACTCCTCTGATTTGCTTGATTTCCATTGCTGACATTGCCTGCATGAAATTTCATCCAGTCTGTGAGTCCTGTGAAGTTCCTCTGCTCTGCTTGATTTCTATTGCTGACATTGCCTGCATGAAATCTCATCCAGTCTGTGAGTCCTGTGCAGTTCCTTTGCTTTGCTTGATTTCCATTGCTGATATTGCCTGCATCCAGTCTGTGAGTCCTGTGCAGTTTCTCTGCTCTGCTTGACTTCTATTGCTAACATTGCCTGCATGAAATTTCATCCAGTTTGTGAGTCCTGTGCAGCTTTTTTGCTCTGCTTGATTTTCATTGCTGACATTGCCTGCATGAAATTCCATCCAGTTTGTGAGTCCTGTGCAGCTCCTCTACTCTGCTTGATTTTCATTGCTGACATTGCCTGCATAAAATTCCATCCAGTTTGTGAGCCTTGTGCAGTTCCTCTGCTCTGTTTGATTTCCATTGCTGACATTGTCTGCATGAAATTTATATCCAGAATGTGAGTCCTGTGCAGCTCTTTTACTTGGTTCTATAGTTGACATTGCAAATTTATATCCAGGAAGTGAGTCCTGTGTAGCTCCTTTGCTTGATTCCTATTGCTGACACTGCCTGCATGAAATCCCACCCAGAAAGCAAGTCCTGTGCAGCTCCTTTGCTTGATTCCTATTGCTGACACTGCCTGCATGAAATCCCATCCAGAAAGCAAGTTGTGTGCAGCTCCTTTGCTTGATTTCCACTGCTGACATTTCCTGCATGATACTCTATCCAGAGAGTGAGTCCTATGCAGCTCCTTTACTTGATTTACATTGCTGACATTGCCTGCATGAAATCCCATCCAGATTGTGAGTCCTATGCAGTTTCTTTGCTTGATTTCCATTGCTGACATTGCTTGCATGAAATCCCATCCAGGCTGTGAGTCCTGTGTAGCTCCTTTGCTTGATTTCCATTGCTAATATTGCCTGCATGCAATCCCATCCAGGCTGTGAGTCCTGTGTAGCTCCTTTGCTTGATTTCCATTGCTGACAATGCCTGTATAAAATCCCATCCAGGCTGTGAGTCTTGTGCAGCTCCTCTGCTTGATTTCCATTGCTGACATTGCCTGTATAAAATCCTATCCAGGCTGTGAGTTGTGTGTAGCTTTTTTGCTTGGTGTTGATTTTTGAAATATTATCTCATGTATTGTCTAGTTTGTAACTACTCTAATGTGCTTTCTTCTCCTTATTCTATTAACACACCTGCATCCTACAGGCACATAAAGTTTATCATATTGTTCAAGCTCAATTTAATGTAAGATTCTCTCACTTTTCTCACTTTTTACCACTCATTGATTCCTATTCCTGTAGAGGCCATCCATGTGTGCTTTTATGGGTCTGATCATCAACATTCTTTCTTCTGTGATTCTGGTTTCTTATTTTGATATGTCTAGCCATTCTTATCTGTCTTGAACATTCCTTCTGGATTACTCAGCAGGGCTCTAGTCCTGCCAAAGCCTTTACTGAAGCCTTCAACACTTATTTCAAGGACAAGCATGTGCTGGTTGATCAAAGATTGAAAGGATACTTGGAATCCAAAGGGAGCAATGACTGGTTCATCATGCAACATGTGCCATCTGATGATGAGTGCACTGAATTTCAAGAAATAGTTCTTGATAACATCCTTCGTAAGGCCAGCCCTTGTTTTCTTTGAGCTTGTGTTGTTGATACAATACCCTCAGCCCATCTGAAACCCTCTATTTGATGTTTGGATCTGCATTTGGCTACATTCTAATGCATGATCTGGAACTCTAAACACTTTTGTAGTTATATTGATGGAAGATATAAGCAGCTCTGCAGAGCCTGGAAAGTTAGGCTCAATTTATTCCCCTTGTAGATGAATTTGGCATGAAACTATCTAGAAAATATTCTAGGCAAGCTTAAGTCTGGAAGGGAGAAGGAGGAGGCTAGTCTTTGACCAGCCATTGCTTTCAAATTCCACAAGTCTATGCTTGTCATATGAAATTCATCTGGACACAATTCCTTTCTCCACCATTTTTTTTGTTGCCCTTTATGCTTCATCTTTTAATTTATATCATTTCAGCATCTAAGAGTTATTTGGACCGAGAAACATACTTGATACCCTCCAGGGCCTCCTTCTATGAGTCTATGACTTGTATATAATTACCTCACATGTTGACTTAACTGAAGCCTAAGTAGTGAATTTTTTTTTTTTACAAGTTATTCAGCAATTTAATGCCTGGGGGATCAATAGAAGGTGTAGGGAGGCAATTTTGAACAGGCTGGGACAGGGGCAGAGGCAGGTTTGCAGGTAGCAAATATTTGATTGATGGTGTAGGTGGTGTGTCCTGTGATGTTTTTCCTGGTCTCCTGTAGTTACTAGTCAGACTAACAAAATTTGTAGTCTTTTTTTATTTATACTTGACAATGACTTCATCTGTAGTCTGATTTCACATGTGGCAAGGGGGCATGCCGACCAGAAAAAAATAACTAGGGTCCAATTTTTTATCTCACCAGGTTTTGAGCAACCTACCTACCTACGTAATCAGGCACATCACTATATATGGTAATATGTCATCATCGCCATTGGTGCTTTCCACTCCGAGCTGATAAGCACGTCTCGCAGACCCAATTTTTGGGCGCTATATGCAAATTTAAGCATTCAAGGTGGTACTAGCAACATTTAATACTGTCAGTACCAGTTTTTTTTTCCCTAGACAAGAAAAGCTCACCCATCTCGTCTCACAGCCATTCTGTTTGCATTGTATCACCCCTCCCAATTGTGGATTTGCGGCCAGATTGCAGAGACACATGTTCAACTCGCTGAGGGCAATTGCAGTCCTCTTTCGACTAGATCGTTTGCTTGGCTCCACCTCTGTCCGATTAGGCCCAGTAACATCCAGGAGTGGTACCACCGGTGGGCCCAGTGGCATGACGGCATCTGAACCTGAGGCGCCCGCGTTACCCCCAACGTTAAGAATAGAATTCTGCTATGATAGGCGTCAGTGCCATCTGTCACGGTCAACACCTTTTCTGATTCTCTCACCTGGGCTGTGTCAGTTAAATTGCCAATTTCCGTCGTGTTCTCTTGAATCGCGGCCCCCAAGTTCTGTTCAGGCTCGACAACCTGTGGAAACTCTCTCACAGATGTCTCTAGGTCTGGCGAAGGATCCACTCCCAGGATGTCATCTGATTCAACCAAAACTGGAGATTCCTGTTCACCTTCCTGCGTAATCTGACCCCTCAACGTTTCAACGACTTCAATGACAGGAATTTCTTCATCTGAGTCGAGATCTTCTCCACCTTTCGTAACCTCAACACTTTGATCTTCATTTGGATTAGGTGGAAACGAAATTGAATACAATTCGGGAGCGATTAGTTGGAAGAAGCACGTACATGACAGGAATGTGTGATCGGTGAACTTCTGAGACCACAAGGGGCGGGATATTTGACCGTTTGGGTCGCTTCACAGAGACATCCTGCCGTTTTGCCCAGATATTCTTCATCTCTGCGTTTTCAAAGTTTGAAAGCCTCCACAGGGACTCGTGGTTGTTTACCGGCACGTTTGGGTGGGCTTTCAAAAAGTGTGTTTTCAAATTATACTTCGCAACTGCAGGTGCTAACTTTGGGCATATCGGGCAGTGTACTGGGACATTCGAGCATGGAGATGATGTTGACGATTTGGCGGCCACGCTGTATGAGAATGTTAATTTTACCGGACATCCTGATGAACGGCTCTGATCGATTTTAGGGCTCCCTCGCGCGCCCTTTCCCTTGGTTAAAAAAAACTGGCACAGGGGTGCAGGGCGAAGACAAAGGAAGCATGGCTCACTCGTACGATCAACCTTTGGGTCAAATAGAATGTGAGCGCCGATATGTTCAAGAAAGCGCTGACCCTGAGATAAATCGAGCGTGATCTCGGGGCTACATAGTGGGCATGTGGAGGTATTTAATCTCCCAATATCGACAGTTTTTGTTGAGTCTTCGCACAAGAAACATGCTTTCCCTATCCCGATTTCGTCAAAGCCTACCAAGAGTTATAGTTGTGGAATATTACCTGAGCCCTCACGATACGGAAACTCCAGGGTAGGCGCCATCTTCGGTATCGATTTGAGGTCGGAATCATCCAGTGCTTGGAATAGACTTGTGGCGAATGCAACGAGAACAGTGCTTTCGAGAAGGTAAAAGATGTTTTGAATATCTTTCGTTGCGATGGTTGGATTAATCGATTGAATTAGGCGCCCAGGTACGGTGAAGGATTGTTCTTGCATGGTGCAGGTCCTCCAATCGCGTGTTTGGGCTGGATCATCGTCAGATGTGGAGGGTCGCAGGCCTAATACCTGGTAAGAAATGATAACGGTGGGTTCCTGCAGCATCTCGAAGCTAATATAGTCCATCGATACGCCATCGAGCTTCAAACCATTCACTTCACCGATGCATAACCAAACTTGACTGTCCACACAAATCACTGATATGATAGGGTCCGATATTTCGATGACGAGCTCCTCATCTTGGATAGAGGCAGTCGGAGCGATTTCAAGGGGTGCGGCACTCTGGATATATCATTCGACTTGTTGAACACGTCGTAAACGGTCTGTGGAGCTGGCTTCCTTTCGATATTTGCTGTACCTGGCGAGAGCCTTGGATTTCAGAATTTCAACACCATTTATCGTAACGGTGCGGCTGATAGGCGAGGATCCAACTGTCATATCACCAGATTCAAAAGCAAGACCGGCAAGAGCATCCTCAATATCAACGCGTGCTTCGGCCGAGTCGGTGGGAATTTCTGGAAGTTCACTGGGAGCTGTGGAGTCGGTACCATCCCTCAGGCTGTCGATTATTTCGGGCATTAGGTTCTCGAGGCTTTCATCAATGTCGTCACTATCGCGAGGGGCACTGATAAGAAAAATTCCAGAAGGTGCGAATATCGAGGATTTGGGATTGTCTGCCAGCAATTGAAGCACTTCCCCAGTGAAAGCACATTCCTCTTCAACCATACAACGACCGCGTTTCCATATCGTTTGGAGAGACACATTCTTCACCTCGACATTCCCTTTCCAAACGGCCGGTTTAATATGATCCGCGCTGTCTGGAATCTCCTTTGAATCTCGTGTGATCACTGGAAGTTTCAGTCGCCGGGGAGACCGATCCCACTGTGGATATTTCGCCAGAATGTTGGCAACCTCGGTCGTGCTCCCAAGACGAGAGATCAGCTGTGTCATGTCCATATTTGAATCGTTTCCAACCATAGTCCGCAGGATTCCAAACAATTCTTCAAGGCGGTCAGTTCCAAGAAGTATCAGCCAGAATGAGCCTTCTGGATTGTCGGTCATCACCTTAGCAAGACAAAAGTATGCATTCTTGATCATGAGCATAATGTCGATAAATAGGTTTGTGGGAATGAATTTCGGTCCAGCCAGCCGATAGAGTGCAAGTGCAAGGTGTGCTGCTGCGCTGAGATGTTCGAATTGCTCGGAAAGAGTGAGGTCGACACATAAGAAGGGGAATACCATGTGATACAGGAGCTTTCCCAGCGTCCACAGCGCCTCTCGAGCAGCTGAAACCCCAGGATTGGTGTTTTCTGAGGAGCACGGCAAGGTCCAAATGTCCTTTAGCATATCAAATGCGAGCTTGACATCTTGCTGATCCTTCGGATTGAAGGCTGCACGGATATGATCTGCAGATAGTCCATGAGACTGGAAGTGTGTGCGAAGAATATCAGGAGTAACTCGAAATCCATTGATCACTACACCGCATGCACATAGAAGCAAATTTCGGAAGCGTTTAAAAACATGCTTCCAGTCCTTGTCGCATGTGAGGTCATCATCGCCAATGTGAAGGTCCATGAATACCAATGGCGAGAGAAGGGGGTAGATGGGGGATTGTGACGATAACAAATTCTTGAATGTGAGGAGGGAAAAAGAGAAGCCTCGCCTTGTTTCCCCATCTGAAGCAATGCAA
>Ga0307513_10011775_pt1 | contig 10844 bp, 9 predicted proteins | sample 15_EM_MG_FD_202174 | JGI IMG/M metagenome (GOLD analysis project Ga0307513, IMG submission 202174) | Populus trichocarpa ectomycorrhiza microbial communities from riparian zone in the Pacific Northwest, United States - 15_EM | ecosystem: Host-associated > Plants > Roots > Unclassified | place...
ACACTTGACGACCCACAAGTCGAACATGGTCAGCTGCTCTTGTCCATGCATTTCCCGCTATATCATCAATGCTTAACGCCTCTTTTCCGTTGCCTGCAGATGCGCGAACGTGGAGATTCCGCTGCCGTATCATGGCAGGTGTCTCCTTGCTCACGTACATCCCGTTCATCGTACTCGTCGCCATTTTCGCTCCTTGATCTCTCGGACGTTCCTCGTCTTTCTCCATCCGCTCTGCCGCTTCCATGATCGACAACCCCGAACCCAACCTTCCACTTAGGGCCATATCCAACGTTCTCTGTCCTTCTCTCTTGGTTACGATCCCTGCTTACGCTACTCGAAGCATTGGTAATCCATCTCTCGATGTCTATTGTCTATTATGGATTCTACAGAATGGACAATAATGGCTCCGCTTCGAATTCGGTTGTCGATCCTTATCTCGTTTCCCCCATTACCCCCACGTTCACCAGTCCACGTTTGAATCCACTCATCACCGAATCCGATACCCACCCCCATGTCAAACGTTTGTCTACTCGCACCACTTCCTGACATCATCACCCTCCCTTCCGTCTTCAATCAACTGTATATTTTCGGGGTCGTCCCCGCGTCCCGTGTATATTTATTATGCACCGCCTCACCCTCATTTAATATTCATCACTGTCCTTTCTCTGTTGTCTTCTAGAGTTTTGGGTTAGCTCTTGGGTACCCCTCCCGTCTCCTTTTCCCGTAGTCGTCGTCGAGAACTATATGTTGTGTAGCAGAAATCCAATGAGTTTATGCAATGTACAAGCAAGCTACTACCGACACCCCGACACTCATTAACTGGAGGCAAAAAGGAAGTCACGAGCGACTGCACCCAAAAACACCGCTGATCACCGACAATTCCTACACTCAGACTCGTCCACATTTTTACGGACTCGCCAACATCGGTCAGTCATGTATCACACACGTTTGAAAACGCGTACCGCGAGGAGACGGTGTAGAGTTTTGTGCGGCAGCAGGACCCCGGCAGGAAATCACATCGAGCGGTAGAAATTCAAACCCTAGTGGCTGAGCGAGCCTCCTGCCGCTGGTCCCCGATCTATGGCTTCCAGTCCGACCCTCCAGACTCTACCTGGGTTTTAGCGCTTGAAAATATATGTCCCCCGGTGACGGTACTTCTGGGGTGCTGACTGGTATGTTCGGACCGTGCCGCATGGGTCTAAGCATGCTTTCCTCGTGGTGCACCTTGTCGACCGCCCCCCAATCGCCCCAGTATCAACATCCCTCACCTTCCTCGTTATCCGCTGTCCACATCCAATAAACACGGCCCACGGGGGACGCTGGGAAGGATGAACTTACGAGCAAAAAGGAGCCCCCACCCCTACAAATCGATCCGAAGTGGTGAGCTTGACACTCGTATACGTCTGGTTGTTGGACGTTGGACACTGACTGTTGAGCAAACGCAGCATCCAGGACGCTCTCAGAGCGTTTTTACAGCCCATCAAGTCTGACGATGCTCGACTCGATTTCTATACGGTGTACAAGAGCCTGGAGGCGACGGAGTACGACACGGACTATGTCAGGAAGTACGACGAAGACCTCAATACTACCTTAATATTCGTACGTCTGCTACCCATCATCCACTCTTTCTAATAGCCTACTCAATCTATTCCCGCAGGCGGGTCTGTTCTCTGCTGTCAGCTCTGCCTTCGTCATCGATGTTCATTCGAAGCTTGAACCCGACCCAAACGAACAATCTGTAGCCCTCCTTCGCACGATCCTCCTCACCCTTAACCAATCCACCGTGTCGAACGAAATACCCACCGTTCCGCCCACTCAGGAAGATCCTCCCAGCGAAATCGTCACCGTCGTCGGACTCATATACGCGAGTTTATTGACGTCGTTGCTGGCCGCATTCATCGCGATGCTAGGAAAGCAATGGCTGAATCGTTACTTGAGGAACGCAGGCGGGTCGATGATCGAGCGTTGCGGAGACCGCTAACGCAAATGTGATGGACTCAGGAAATGGCCGTTTCACTCGTTTGTCGAGAGTCTTCCGCTGATGCTCCAAACCGCTCTTCTCCTCCTAATCTGTGGCCTTTGCCGACACATGATATTCATCAATGATTCCGTCGCGGCCATCCTCATCACCCTTGCCGCACTGGGGGGGCTATTCTACCTAGGGATTATTATTGCTGGCACGTCGTCGTATGCGTGTCCATTCCAAACCCCCCCGTCGATCGCTCTTCGCGGCCTATGGAAGAGGGGCGGGTACCGAATCGCCCCTGTGTTACTCCCCATTGCCATCACAGTTTCCAATCTAGTGCGAGGACTGTCGTCAGTTACTCTCCTCCTGTGGAAGGAGGCCACAGATTCGACCACTTCCGCTTTCCTTTACACCAAACGGGGCGTTGTGCAGACTACTCGGAGTTTGACTTTGTGGGTCCGGCGGCGTACCCATCACCCACCTTCGTTGGTCTCGCTGGATGAAGTTCAAGAGGACTCACGTGCCTCCAGAGAAGGCGGATCTTCTCTCCAGGACAATTATCCCTGGTTGGGAGGAGCCAATTCATCGTTGGAGGAAACATCTATTCTCCCTGGTAATACAGAGCCTTGGCTAGGACCTACAGCCCTGGCTTCGCTCCAGAAAACAAACGCCAACGATGCCCGGTGTGTCTCGTGGATCCTCAAGAATATTACCGACCCGGAGGCGCTCGACGCTGCCGTCCGACTTGCTGGCATGATCTGGTGGTTCGAGGATGGAGTTAGCACGGAACCCCCCTACGACCTCATCATCTCCGGCTTTCACGAGTGTTTCGGTTCAACTGGGGAGGTGTATTCAGGGTTGAGGGATAGGGCATATTACTCTGGGCGAGCTATCCTGTGGATTCACGCTCTGGCAATGTCTAAATCTCCAGAGGTTGCGTGCAGGTTCCCTCTCCCAACCACCAAATGCGTGCCCCAAGCTGCTGATCATGATCTCATTCATCTCCTCGATATCCAAAGGGCTTCATCCGTCAGTCGCCGCCTTGTATACTTGTTCAACATCAACTCCGCGCTTAGCCCAATGCACATACAATGGATTTCAAATCTTCTCTTGCATTTCTCCTGGGCTAACCAGACCACACCGGGCTCGCTCGACAGAGGTCACCTGCTCATTTACAAAGACCAATGGACCACCGTTCCTCTGAATGTGATGCTAAACCGTCTCCTGGCGTGGTGTAACCTCCTTGGTTCACCTGTCGGGGAAGAGGTATTCAAAGTCCAAGAAAAATCGTACGCGTCTTTCAGGCTGTTGTTCTTTGAGTCTAGTACTTACACCCTTGTCCATCAGTGATCGCTTGGAACAGATCCTATCTCAACTATCCAAAGCGATCACCCCGACCTTCTGTCCGCCCCACCCTCACCAGAAACTCCCCAGGCACGTGCTACATGACTTAACCAAGCTGGAAAACCGACCCGGGTGCTTGACGGAGATGGCGTATGAATGGTGTTCTACAATATGCGAGAACTACCAGAATCTTGAGTATAGGGAGAGCCTTCTCCTTCTCTCTTTGGAAATTGGTTTTCGTCACATTGATGCGCAGAACCCGCACTCCCCGGCTGAACTCACTCACACCATACACCATCGACAACTGGTTGACATAATTTTCGAGAGTGGGGATGGCGAATCAATCGCGGATCTCCTCCTTGCTTGGACCTTCAGAGAAAACCACTCTGGTGAACAGTGCACATTACTCAACATGTGTGTAAGACACCTCGTTGGGCTTCATCAACGGGTACCTTTCTCCTCGAGGTTACGACGACTCGTTATACGCTCCATCACACTAATCGGTTACCGGGGATTCGAGGAGGTCGGGGTAGAAGGACTCATTGAAGTGTTGAACCATCTCCATATTGGCATTGAGGACACAGGTGGCGAGGTTGGATGGGGAAAACTCCTCCTGGACATCATCCAGTCCCCCGAGGGACTTCAACATCTATCCCATCAGTACTGGGAACTACTGGTGGAACCCAAAATCCTGAGGTCGCTGTGGGAGGAAAGTGAAATCACTTACAACCCACGGGTCGCGGTATCCCTCGAGGAAGCCGAGGAATGGGACAAATTGCACTACTGGATGGGCGTGGTCTGGACATTGTGGCCATCTGAGACCAGCGGGACGACGGAGGACCTTGAGCGTGCGATGATATCACTGTTCCACCAACGGCCTGGCGCTCCCCAGAAGCTCAAGCAATTGGTTGAGGGATGGAGCAAAGAATACCACGAGGATGTGTCCCCGTCTTTCCAGCGGATCTATGAACAGGCACATGAAGTATCACAACAGGAAACACCGTGAGTCCCCTCCTATTATCGCCATGTACGCTCCACATCTCATCCTGGCCTGTGTCTGTTTCAGGTCGACTCCGTGCGCCGCTGAAGGGACATCCGACAACTACCGCACCAAGTAATTTGGCCAATTCCCGGGTGTATGATGACTGGTTTCCATTGTTACTTCCATATGTGTTGTGGGTAATAGGTGACTAGTATGTGACCCGTTGTATAGTTCACAATCGAGAGGACAATCCAATGGCCTCGGCGATGATGGTCGATAGCGGCCACGTCTTCCGATCCCGGCAATCATCTCACACGTTCACCGAAGTTGGACACCTTTGAATATCTGCCTCTAAACATGCAGGCTGCACTAACAAGCGGGTCTCCTCACATCGCCGCTGCTCGAGTTTCTAAGTGACCAATGACCGTTTCGTTTGCTCTGCAGCAACGACGACGTAACTCGCCACTATGCCACCGTTTCGCTCCAATCGCTGAGCGCTGAAGCGCTGATCAACTGTAACGATCTGGAGTTTCGCCCGCCTATTTTAACCTCTGCGGGCTCGCTTGGCCTCCGCCTCTCCTGCCGTCAGGTTCTAGTGGTAATGATACAGAATATGTCCTGAGAGTATCCGAGGTCAAGGACCGCCATTCACGAGCTATAATTTGGCTTCGGGCGGAGATGTGAAAAAGCCGCGAAGAATAATGGCGTTATTGGGCGGGTGTAACAGTTCTACGGTCTTTCCGCTCCTTGATGACTAAATAATCGACTGACGTGGATGATTTGAACCAACCAGTGAAGGAACCTCAGAATGTGACGAGGAACTCTTCAGTCCTTCTAGAAAACCCAAGTCACCGGTCGGACTCCCCGGCGCATACCCCCCTCCATGTAAACGAACCCTCCACACAAGCTCACAATCTTTCCACACACGACACCAACGGAACCCAAGGACGGAACCCCCTTTCCGGGGATCGATGTAGGGGAGGGGTAGAGCGCCGGGCACGGGTTAGTCGGAGTCGCAGTGAGGGAAGAAGATTGGTGTACCCTTTGTGCGAACTGATTGGAGAGAAGGGGGGAGGGAACGGAGACTATGTCGTTCAAGAGCTCCATGAGGAATTGTTAATCTTGGTGAGGGGAAAGGCACATCGTCACCACCGAGCATGAAGCCTGAACCTAATGCCAAGCCCGCAGGAAGGCCACGAGAGGTCGGGGGGGGGTGACCTCATTGCAGAGGTTAAATCTTCTGGCGCCGATGAGACTACAGTCTAATCGCTTCTTGCTCTCTTTCATCAGGTTTTTGGGGCTCCCGGGTCAAATATACGGTCCCACGGGGTTACACGCCATCTGGATGGACTCGGATGTGTACAATTGTACGAATATTACAAACTAGAGAAATGCCGACTGCCATCGGCAAGAACCTTGCTTGCTTGATTCACCCCGCCGCAGAGGACGGACCTCAAAAGCATGGAGAATTCATCGATAATTAGGTTGTGCACTTCCCGCCAGAACCCCTGTAACTTCTTTGCCTCGTCCTTGACTAACTGATACCGGTGATGACATGCGTGGTCTTTCCATCGATCAAAGAGGCTGCGACACCTGTATACGAGAAGATGTTTGAACCCTCTTGCTTCGAAAGTGTCCGTTACAGTCTGTATGGCTCGAGACTTGCAAGCACCTCCCTCTCCATGGAGAACCATCCGCAGAGGTGGGGGACTCAAGCCTTTCAAGATTTGGTCGAGATTCCACTTAATTATAAGATGTTTCATCGAGGAAGTGATCAGAGACCGTCTCCCACGTCTGGCCAAGGTTTTTCCCGAGATTGCGCCACGGTTTGGGCAGCGCCAGCATGGACACACAGTAGAACCCTCTCGTTTCTTCATCATCACTGCGGGTGAACCATCGACCAACAAAGTTAGGGAGGTTGCGATGACCGTGGGAGCGAAGGGTCCACTGCACAATCGTTGCTTTCGGGTGGAGGGAAAGGTACATACTTGATTCGCGTGTTCCGTGGTCAACCCAGTCCGCGGTGTTCATCGCCATCTGTTGCGAAGACGTGGGCCGGTCTGCCGCGCTTGTTCTTACTAATCCCATAGTACTGTGCTCGTGTATGTGGCTATGACGACAAAAATAAAAGGCATTCTGGGTGCCAAGTACCCCGTATGTTGTGTGCCATGAGATACTATGCATTTTCTTCGCATACAGACTCTCGAAACGTCGGGAAATGTCCACAGAAGATCAGCATCCGGTGCCCTGGTGGGAAATAAGTGCGGGATAACATCACCAAACAAATACAGAGATGATGCGATGTTGAAGGAACCGGGAAGCTTCAATTTAGGGGTTGAGAAACCTTGCAAGCAAGGTAATGGACTTCATCCACTTTCCGCCCCCACCCGCGGCAGCTCGAAGGAGGGGCGAGCGTTTCTCGGTGAGAGGTCCAACGTCAAGACCTCGGCCCAAGCGTGCTCCCAAGCTGAGAACCCCGCTATCAGGATCCAACAACCGCGAAGGAAACCCGAACGTGGGACGCATGGGGTGGACGTTGAAACTTTCTCCTCAAGCAGTTCCAGCGTTATTAGCTGAGACGCGAAGTTTGAAGGTCTTTCTCGGATGAAATCTCGTTCAAGAGCTTGTCGGTGGAGATGTCTTCCACAATTAGAATGCACCCCACGGGACCGGGGGTGTTGAGGGTCACTCAGTTTGTGAGATGTGCACCTGTAATATAGGGGTGGTATAGTACGTTCAACCAGACCAGGTCAGATTGAACGGAATGCAGCACACGGACCCAGCGACAGCTTTTTAAGTTCGAAAGAAAGTTGTTCACGTCGGCTCATACCCACTTATATACCTGGATACTCCGAAGAGCGAGCGGATGAACGAGGGCGGACAGATCCAACACACCATTTTACCGTTTGGTACCACGACTCGCTCCCGCCGGTGATCAGCCTCGGGATTTTACCGTCGACATCGAAAAAATACTGTCGAAGGAGGACACGATTACGGGTCCGAGCGAAAAGCCCGAGCATTCGTCTGTACATATACGCCAAACGGAGGAATGCGGGTGGTGCACAAATGTCCCAAACGTTGTGCAAGTACTTGCCAAAAGGTTCCTGCCGAAAGCGATCGGCACTTTTCGATTCGTCATCCGAGCCGAAGATGCCGATCATGCTTAGATATCCTCCCTGTGGCCCACTCATCTTGCTTGCAAATAGCCAGCAGAGATGACAACCACCCTAGAAGTCGGAGGCAAGGAGATCCAAGAACTCACGAGGCTTGCGACCACCTATGCACTTGCTCATGGTCTCTTGTACCTCCCTGTCGGCGATGTTCAACCTCCAGCACCGACCTCTGCGATCCACGCACCCTTGGCTCTTTTCCCGGCGCCCTTTCCACGTTCCAAGTTCTTGCTAGCACAGAAGCTTCAGCCCCTGTACAACGTTCTTTACGCGCGTGTTGCCGCGGATGAGAAATTCTTAGACGAAGTCATGGGTGGTGTGGATGGAGTCGGGAAGGTCGATCAATTCACCGGGCAGCTGTGGAAGTGTTGGAAACAGTTACGGGATGAGGGGATTCAGCAGGTGCGTACAAGATCTTTATAGGAGCTTTATTCTTATGTATGTCGCAGAGTTGGCACCTAGGATTGTTCAGATCGGATTACTTGCTTCACAATCCAGACGGCAGTGGGAAAGTGTCGTTGAAACAAGTCGAGTTCAACACTATATCCTCCTCTTTTGGGATATTATCTTATCGCGCTGCTGCTCTTCACCGGTTTGTGTACTCTCGCTGAACGATGCGGGCCGCGCTTATAAATTTCGGTATAGCTATCTTGCCAAATCCACATCGTACTTCGGTACACTTCCAGGGTTCAGCCCCGGTGATCTCCCTCCGAACGACACCCCCACTGGACTAGCGCGTGGCCTTGCAGAAGCTCATGCAGCCTATGGATCAGCTAAGTAAGACTTTGGCCGCGTTGTTTATTCCACTGTCTCAACCCAGTTAAGTGCACAGATACTCTTCGTTGTCCAAGCGAACGAACGAAATGTCTTCGACCAGAGACACTTGGAATACGAACTCCTTGAACGGTGTGTTACACCTCGTCTATCCCCCGGGAATTTCCGTACTCATTTCCCGTCAGGCACTCTCTTCATGTCATCCGCCAAACCTTCGACGAATTGGCCGAATCCGCTGAAGTCGACGCGTCCACCAGAGCCTTGAGAATCAAACATCCAGTTACGAACAAAGTCGTCGAAATTTCCACCGTCTACTTTAGGGCTGGATATACCCCCACCGATTACCCTACTCAAACTCAGTTCGATACCAGACTCCTGCTGGAACGATCACGCGCAATCAAATGCCCTACAATCCAATTACAGCTCGCCGGAGGTAAGAAGGTCCAGCAGGTTCTCACGAAGCCCGGAGTTCTTGAATCCTTCCTCCTTGATCGAGCCCGTTGGAGTGGTCCAGATTTCACCGAGGTTGATGCTGCACTCCTCCGTGATAGCTGGATGGGTATGTGGGGGTTGGACGAGAATGGGGACAAAGGCGTAGAGAAGGCAAGATTGACGGCGGAAAGGTTGGTGTTGAAGCCCCAACGAGAAGGCGGCGGCAACAACGTTTACAAATCTTCCATCCCTGGATTCTTGGATACCCTGCCTACGGTTGAACGAGAAGCTTGGATTGCGATGGAATTGATCGAGACTCCCAAGGGGGTGAGTAACTACCTCGTCCGCGCGGGATCTGGTTCGCAGGGCGCTGTTAAGACGGAGACGATTAGTGAACTGGGGATCTTTGGCTGGGCGTTGTTCGGACCTGGTGCCAAGGAGGTAAAACATGAAGAGGCTGGTTGGTTGGTTCGGACGAAAGGGACGAACAGCGATGAGGGCGGCATCGCCACTGGTTTCTCCGTGCTAGACTCCCTACTCCTGGTAGACGAGTAGGTTAGAAAGGTTTGTCGATTTTCTACCCTCCCACATTTCGTGACTCACCATTGGGGATTGATCCCCAGCTTTCTACCAGATTGCATCTTGAATACTAGGAGTATACAACACTTATTCTCCCTTCCTTCGCTGAAAAATCGATTCTACTCACTTGAACCGTTCCTATGCAAGTCGGGGGAGGATGGCACGATTTGTCCGCAGTGCCTGGGAGCGTCTACGATATATCTGTATGGTCGATGAGACTCTTGGCGTCCACTCCAGCCAACGGCTGTTGCACGGGTGGAAGGTATACTCACTCACCTTCCGCCCGCTCTGACCTATCGACATAGCCTTGGGAATGCCAGAGGCCTAGAGGCTCGGATAGACGCTGCCTCCTGTCTATACGCCTAGGACAGGTTTACGAGCACTGGATGTTTCCGCACCGTTGTTCCACGTTTCCACGGCTATTGGATTGCCCGACCCTCCCGGCTCTTCGGCTGTCTCGCTTCCCTCTGCGCACAGCAAGGTCCCGCCTCTGACGAAGATGTACTCCGAGTTCAAAAGCCCCGGTGGGATGACACCAAGGGGTCCGAATATAAGAAACTCGAGTGTGATGCGGAAGGTTCAGCAGTGCGAGGGAAGGAGGACGAGAACAATCAGGAGGATATTGTTTCGACTCCGTTCACAACGTTTTTGAGTACGTAAATCCCAAGATGAGGGCGCGGATAAGGTGATCGTGGCTGCCCGCAAAGTCATATCTCGGGGTCTGGGGGGTTCATACTCCCGCCACTGAGCGCGATTGGCCTCCAGATACCACGGCCTTCCAGTGAGTGTCACCCAATTTTCTGAAGATTTCCGGATATTCGGATTCCAAGCATGCCGTGGCGGCAGCACTCCTAGGATATCACGTACGTACACGGTTCTCCTTGTGACGTCCCGATCGATGGCTTCGAAGCGATGTTATCAAAGCGCCCCATTCAACTTGGACTCTCAAATCAATCGGCTCTTCATTCTTCGTTGCCACGGACCCCGAGAGGCTCGTACCCCTGTTGTTAACGATGAGACGAATGTGCCCGAATGAACTCGCTGCGGCGCAGCGCCAGAGAGTCTTCAACATATTCATCTTCTGCTAGACGGGATCAGTCAGGGCAAGCGCTTTCCCCTGACACGTGTTTCTGTCTTGGAGACGTACATAAGATACATAAAAAAACGCGTGCCCCGCCGTCTGTAGTCACGGCTTTTATTTGTCTTGGAGGTAACCGTACGCAGCCTTCAGCCTCTCCTTGACGTGATCTCCGGCTGTGACGACCGGGTATTTCGGAGGCTTATCCTCTGAGACGCATGAATGGATAGGCTTGGGCGGTATCGTAAGCATGGATCAGGAACCGTATGTTGGACATGCCTACCACCAGTTTTACGTTGTAGTCTGTCCCGAAGAACAGAGGCATTGAGTATCGTTCGATGCCGCTGCGGTTTATGGCACGATGAACAGTCGATTTGAATACGTCATCTAGCGGCCCGTCGATGTTCAGCGCAGGTGGCCCAGTGGGAGTGACAGTAACGTACTGGTCCATCTGGCGAATTGGTCACCAATGCTGAGTTAGTACATGTTAGTCCCGTGTTCAGATCTATCCTGATCTGG